>Ga0137427_10000415_pt1 | contig 22421 bp, 24 predicted proteins | sample EasRivERMZT700_2_FD_102309 | JGI IMG/M metagenome (GOLD analysis project Ga0137427, IMG submission 102309) | Soil microbial communities from meander-bound floodplain in the East River, Colorado, USA - East River MetaG ERMZT700_2 | ecosystem: Environmental > Terrestrial > Soil > Floodplain ...
GTTGTTTCGCCGCCCGCATGGAGCTTCGTCACCGCCATCCGATTCAATGTGAGCGTGCCGGTCTTGTCCGTGCAGAGGACCGTTGCCGTTCCGAGATTTTCTATCGCCGCGACCTGACGCGTCAGGACATTGCGGCGGGAGATTCGCCAAGCGCCAAGCGTTAGGAAGACCGTCAGTACAATAGGTATCTCTTCGGGCATCAACGACATGGCTGTGGTCGCGCCGGCGAGGATCGCCCCTAACCAATCGCCTGCGCGCAACCCTTGCAGCACAATCACGAGCGCACTGACCACTGCCGCAAGGATCGCGAGGTCGCGCGCAAGGCTCCTTGTGCCGCGCCGAAGGCGGGTCTCCTCAACGTTGACTTGCGAAAGCGATACGCCAATGCGGCCGATTTCGGTATTGCCGCCCGTTGCCTTGACTCGCGCTACGCCCCCACCGTGCACGATCAGGCTTCCGGAAAAGATCAGCGGCGTGTCCTCACCGCCAGGTTGGATCGGCCCCGCTGTCGGTGCCGCCGCTGCGGTTTTGCGAACCGGCACGGATTCCCCGGTCAGCAGGGATTCGTCTACCCTCAGCTCATGCGCGGAAAGGAGTTCCGCGTCCGCCGGAACCCGATCGCCTTCGGACACGAGAACGACGTCACCTGTAACAACGTCGCGACCTGGTATCCGGCGCTGCACCCCGTCACGGACGACGAGCGCGCGGGGGCTTGCCAGGTCGCGCAAGCTCTCAAGGACACGCTCCGTTTTCAGGTCCTGATAGACTACGATTCCAAGGTCGACCAGTGTCAGGACGGCGAGGAGCAATCCCTCATTCAAATCTCCGATCACCAGGTAAAAGGCCGTCGTTCCGATCAGGAGCAGAAGCAGCGGTTCCCGCAAAGCCTCCATCAAGACCCTGAGGAAGTTACGGCGGTCCCGAGCGGCAAGTTCGTTCGGACCGAAACTCCGCAGGCGCTCGGCGGCTTCCGCGGCCGTCAGTCCCTCATAGGCTGTTTCGGCCACGGGCGCGCTTTCCGGCGGGTTGAATCACGGGGCGTGGCAGACGACCGCGCCCAGCAGGGCGTTGATGTGGCCGTCGCCCCACAAGGGAAGGAGGAGTCTGGCATAGGACGACGGCCCGGCGCTTCGATAATAGGTTGGCGCACGCCCTTCCGCACAAGCACTGCATTGCGACAGGAAATAGTCGAGCGGCGCTTGCGGCACGATTTCGTCGGCGAAAATGCCCTCCACCGCGTGTTTGTAGCGGGCGGCGGTGCCCGGCTCGGCAACTGCGATGCGAAAGCGCGACGGCCGTCCGAACACATCTACCAGAAGCAGGTCGACGCCCGCCAAGGACAAGGCGCCTAATCTGACGTCATCCGTGAAGGGGATGTCAGCCTGACCCCGCCTTAGACCGAGCCAATAGTTGCGAACGCGGACAAGACCGGGTTCCAGGTTCGGGGGCACCCAAAATGGTGCGGGATTTTGCTCGCCATCCATCGATCTGTCACCACCTGCCAATGTGAGATGCCAAATACCCAGATCAGCCTGTCATCCCACCCAAGCGCACCCATTGACCTGCATCAACATCTAAGCAGGCGGCGGGAGCTAGGCTTGAAAAATGCGCGTGACAAGCGAATGTCGTATGACGTTGATAACGGCCCTTCTGATCGCGGCCATGGTGGGTGCTCAAGCTGTTTTCGCAGCTTCCGTGCCGCCATCACGTGAAATCGAGCGTGGCCGCGCCTTTGCGCAGCGCCTTTGCGCCACGTGCCATGCTGTCGGCTATAGAGGCGCCAGTCCTTATGCGCCGGCTCCTCCGTTTCGAACGCTGCACGAGCGATACGATGTGGAGGCTCTGGCCGAAGCATTGGCCGAAGGAATTGTTGTGGGCCATGGTGGAGCGCGGCAGATGCCGCAATTCGTGCTCTCGCCGGCAGAGATCGACGATCTGCTGGCGTATCTGAAGTCGTTAGAAGCCCCGTAACCCGCTATAGTTGGTCGCCGATACGCGGAAAGGATCGTGCCATGGTGAACGGCAGACACAGGATCGGTGCGATTGTTCTGGGGTTCGCCTGTGCAGGTGCGATGGGAGATGCGGTGCCTGCTGCGGCTCACCACTCCTTTGCCCTTTTCGACATGACGAAGTCGGTGATGTTGGAAGGCACCGTGAAACGGTTCGAATGGACCAACCCTCACAGTTGGATCTTCCTGGACGTGACCCGGCCGCAGAACGTGAGCGAGGAGTGGACCATCGAGCTCCCGGCGGCGGGCGCGCTCGCACGCGAGGGGTGGCATGCGAATTACTTGATCGCGGGAGAGAGAATCATCGTCCGCGTCAATCCGCTGAAGGACGGCCAAAGGGGCGGAAGCCTGGAGAGCTTTACGCCGGGATCACCGCGCTCCCGGCGCCGGTGACACTGCCAGGCTCGTCTTAGGATTGAGCGATACGAAGATGAAGACATGGCCGACTACGACCCCGTTGTCCGCACTCGCACCTTGGCCCGCATAATCGGGCCCTATCTCATGATCGTGGGGGCGATGCTGTTAGCGCGCCAAGACACGCTGCCGCCACTTTTGTCCGCGTTCATGGAGGACGCCCCGCTCGTCCTGGCCACCGGCGCGTTCACGCTGATGGCAGGGCTCGTGATAATCACCGCACATCATCATTGGAAAGGAGCGGCCGCGATCGCGATCTCGCTGATTGGCATTGTTGCGGGGCTCAAAGGAGCCTCACTCATGATCGCACCGGACCTCGGCGCCGAGATGACTGTCGCACTTGTGCGGGCGCCCTACGTGCTGGCGATCGCTTCGGGCGTCGAATTGCTCATCGGCATTTGGCTGAGCTTCGTCGGCTGGCTGGCAAAGTAATGGAGAACGCCGCGACACCCTACGATCAACTTCAGAAAGCCTTGCTCACCGTGAAGCGGAACGAGCGCGGCTCGAGCGGATGGAAGTGGAGGTCGGCAACACCACCCGCGGGCTCTCCGGGCAGACGGTCGACGTAATAATACTCGGCCGCATCCTGCTCGGAGTCGAAGAGATTGAAGATTCCGAGTTGAGCGTTCCACCCGCTTCCAAAATCGTAGCGGATGTTCATGTTCCAGGACGCGTGGGGCTCGGATCTGACTGAGTCGTCCTCGGTCAAGGGATGAGCGCTGATATAGCGGAACTCCAACGCGCCGGACCACGGGCCGGCGTCACGGACGAAGGCCCCCAGGAAGCCGATGACGTTTGGCGAATCGGGAATGTGGTTGCCGGCCGGGTCTGAATCGGCAAAGCGGGCGCGCGCGAACGCGAGCGTTCCATAGAACTCCAGCCACGGGAAAGGCTCGTAGGTGGCGTTGAGCTCGACGCCGGTCCGCTTGCTGGGGCGTCCGGCTTCGGTCTGCCCCGCTTCGGCGTCATAGGTTAGTTCGGATTCGAACTCGATCTCGAACAGCGTCAGCGTCGCGGTCAGATTCGGGAGCGGCGTTGCGCGCACACCGATTTCCTTGCCGATCGATTCCACGATCAAGGGTGCGCCGATCGTGGTCGAGCCGCGCACGTCGTTGCTGTGGAAGCCCCGGCCGGCGCTGGCGTAGAACTCAACGTGCGTCCAGGGCGAAAAGATGAAACTGCCCTTCGGCTGAAACAGGGTCGTGCTGGCGTCGCCCGCGTTCGATCCTTTGACGCGTGCGTCGATATAGTCCTCGCGGACGCCGACGACTGAGCGGAACCAGTCGGTCCAATACGTGGTCATCTGCCCATAGGCGCCGGCGCTGAATTCCTTGACCCAGTCCTCGACCTCCGTATCCAGCGGCGCGCGCTGGGCCGTGTGGGTTCGATTGACGTGGATATCGTCATACCGCGTCTGAACCCCCACGACGATTTCGCTGTGGGCGCCAAGAATCGATGCGTCGTAACGCGAGTAGCTCGCGCTGCCGCCAAATACCGCGCGCACATCGTTCTGCGCGTGTTGGTCGCCTCTGACGGGGTCGTCCAAGAAGTGGGTGAAGTTGTTCCAGAGCGTCAGATGGTTGTTGATCGCATAAGCGTTGACATCGACATGCCAGTCGAGCGTGCCGTGGGAGTAGACACCCGAAAGACTCATGCGCTGGGCGCGGCCCGCATCCGTCGGATCGAGTGTGCCAAAACGATCGATCAACCCCATTTCGACTGCACGTTCAGGTTGGTCCGTCGTCGCGTTCCACAGCCCGCGGTAATACATCGCCGTCAGCGACCAGCCTTCACTGGACTCGCCTTCGCTGTAGCGGAGGACCGTGTTCAGCTTTCGTGTGTTCTCCGGAGGTGTCCAGGGTCCGTCATAGTGGACGAGTTCGATGGCCCCAAGCACCCGGCCACTCAACACCTCGCGCGTTCCTGTGGTGAAAAGGCGTTGATAGCTCGACGTGCCGATGGTGGCTGAAGCCTGGTCCGGCAGCTCGTTGACATAAGCCATGCGAACGGCCGCCACCGAGGCGAAGTCGCCTTCCTGCGCGAAATAGGGCCCCTTGGAGTAGTTGATACCCGCCGCCAGTTCGGGGATGAAAAAATTCAGATCGGTATAGCCCTGGCCGTGCGCATGCGTGCGCATGTTGACCGGCATGCCGTCCACGAAGGTCGCAAGATCGGTTCCATGGTCGAGATTGACGCCCCGCAGCAGATACTGATTGGCCTTTCCCTCGCCGCTGTGGATCGTGACGACGAGACCGGGCACGGTTTCGAGCAATTGCCCGGGGCGAAGCGTGGGAAGCTGCAGCAGCTCGTCGCGCAGGATGATTCCCTCGCCCGATGTGACGGCAACCCCGATCAGCTCGGTGCGAAGGGCCGTAATCACAACGACCTCTGGCACGTCTTCGACCACGATCCCCGCGACCGGTGACCCCTCTTGGGCGGCGGCGGGCAGGATCAGAAACGCGGCACAAGTCGCCGAGCCCAAGAGAATTGCACGGTTTTTCTGAAAAGGCCTTGGAAGGCGCACAATGAATTCCTCGCAGCTGTCGCGTGAGGAAGAGCGGCTCTTCTACCCCCCTCCACGTTCCTACGCTGGCACAGCGCCATCTAGTGCGAGTTGATATAGCGCAACTCAGACGATGGCGGTGGAGTGTATCTACTAGGCTGCGCTATTATTGGAGTAGCTCTATCGTCATGCGATGCTTGCAATGCGACTCCACCTAATGGCGCAACGTCGATTATGACGATTCGCAATCTTGATGCCATCTTTCGTGCCAAATCCGTCGCCTTGATCGGCGCAAGCCCCCGCCCCAACTCGGTCGGGTTGGTGACTACACAAAATCTCCTGACCTCCGGATTTGCCGGTTCGGTTATGGCGGTTAATCCGAAACACAAAGAGGTTGCCGGTCAGCTCTGCTATCCCGAGGTCGGGAGCCTGCCGGTCGTGCCCGATCTCGCTGTGATTTGTACGCCGCCGGATACCGTCCCCGGTCTGATATCCGAGCTGGGGGCGCGTGGCACCAAGGGCGCCATCGTGATCACCGCTGGCTTTCGCGAACTTGGAAGCGAGCACGGACAAATGCTCGAGCGCGCCATGCTGGAAGCGAGCAGGCCGCACTTGATTCGCATCATTGGACCAAATTGTGTCGGCGTACTCTCGACAGCGATCAACCTCAATGCATCTTTCGCACCGGGAAAGCCAATTAAGGGCGGTGTTGCCTTTGTTGCTCAATCGGGCGCCATGGTAACCACGGTGCTCGACTGGGCATCGGCTCGCGGGATTGGATTTTCGCATCTTGTCTCGCTCGGTGACATGGCCGATGTCGATTTCGGCGACATGCTCGACTATCTCGCCAACGATCCTGCGACCAACGCGATCCTGCTCTACATTGAGGCCGTGACAGCAGCTCGAAAGTTCATGTCCGCGGCTCGCGCGGCGTCGCGACTGAAACCGGTCATCGCAATCAAGGCCGGGCGCCATGAGGCCGCGGCCAAAGCCGCAGCGTCGCACACCGGAGCGCTCGCAGGCATCGATGCGGTCTATGATGCTGCATTTCGGCGCGCCGGCATCTTGCGGGTCCAGACACTGGACGAGCTTTTCGACGCGGTTGAGACGGTCGCCGCAGCCCCGGAATTTTCAGGCGAAGGTCTGACTGTCCTGACCAATGGCGGCGGTGTCGGCGTGCTCGCAACCGACGGCCTTATCGATCAAGGTGGCAGGCTCACCCCCCTGTCTCCTGAAACGGTGACGAAGCTCGACAACGTGCTGCCGCGTACTTGGTCACGCAGCAATCCGGTCGACATCATCGGGGATGCTACCGGCAAACGGTACAGTGATGCGCTGTCGATTCTCGTCGACGCACCGGAGACCAACGCGGTTCTTGTGGTCAACTGCCCGACGGCCATCGCGTCCGGTGTCGAGGCCGCGCAGGCCTTGATCGACACCATGGTGGGGAAACCAAGACGCGTGCTCACGAACTGGCTGGGTTCGGGAAGCGCCTCCGAGGCGCGGCGCCTGTTCTCGGCGGCGCGCATTCCGACCTTCGATACGCCTGAAGACGCGATAAGAGGTTTCATGCATTGGGTGCGCTATCGCCGCGGCCAGACCATCATCATGGAAGTGCCGTCTTCCGTGGCGACCCAATTCTCTCCCGATGCCGAAAGAGGGCGCCGGATCATCGGAAGCGCACTTGCCGCGGGAGAGAATTGGCTCTCTCAGACCTCGGTGCATGATCTCTTGGGGTGCTATCGCATTCCGACGCCACGTTTGAAACTCGTGACGAATTCAGATGAAGCGGCTTCTGCCGCCCGCGAGTTCGCCACGCCGGTGGCCCTGAAGATCGCTTCCCCTGACATTGTTCACAAGTCGGACGTGGGCGGTGTGGCGCTTAATCTCGTTGGCGCGGACATGGTGCAGCAAACCGCCGAGACGATGAGGCGAAGGCTGCAGGCGTCGGCGCCGAAAGCTCGGTTCGACGGTTTTGTCGTCCAGGAGATGATCCGCAAACCCAGCGCGCACGAATTGATCGTCGGCATGGCCGTCGACCGGCAATTCGGGCCTTTCCTTTTGTTTGGCCAGGGCGGCACGGCTGTGGAGGTCATCAATGACAAGGCCCTGGCCCTGCCGCCACTCAATCTGCCACTAGCGCGGGAACTGATGTCGCAAACCAGAGTGTTTCGGCAACTCCAGGGCTATCGCGATCAGCCTGCCACCGCGCTCGATGATATCGCGATGGTCATCGTTCATCTCTCTCAGCTTGTTTCGGATCTCGACGAGGTGGCGGAGGTAGACATCAATCCGCTCCTCGTCGATGAAAAAGGCGCGATCGCGCTCGATACCCGCATCAGGGTGACAGCCCGTGACCCGGCGGCGCGGGGCAGCCGGTTGGCCATCATGCCGTATCCCCGAGAGCTCGAGCGCACAGAGTCGATTTTGGGTTTTGAGTCCGCGGTGCTGAGGGCGATTCGCCCGGAGGATGCAGCGGCTCTCAACGACCTGCTCGCGAAGGTGACGCCAGAAGATGCAAGGTTTCGGTTTTTCACTCCCTTGCGCAGGTTGGAACCGCGGCAGCTCGCGCGGATGACGCAAATCGATTACGACCGCGAGATGGCTTTCGTGCTGATAGGGGGGTACACAGCTTCAGCAGCCGAGCTTCTCGCCGTGGTGCGCCTTGCTGCCGATCCCGACAACGAGCGAGCGGAATTTGCCATCCTTGTGAGGAGCGACTTGCACCGGCGTGGAGTAGGCCGGTTGATGATGATGCGACTTATCGAATACGCGCGGGCTCACGGTCTTTCTGAAATATTCGGCCATGTTCTTCGTGAGAATGTCCCAATGCTTGCCCTGTGTAGGACTCTGGGCATCCGGATCGAGCAGTCGAAGGATGAGCCCGAAGTCATGCGGGTCTCCATTACCCTTCGGTGACCCGCAGGATCCCTAATTCGTGGGCAGCGTACCGAGATAAGCGACAATGTCGTCGATCTGCTGGCGCGATAGAGAAATGTTCGGCATTGGGGGATGCGGCTCCATCAGCCAGCCCCGAATCCATGCCGGACGTTCCTTGTTCGTCTTTGCGACCAGCGAGAATGGTGGCGCGTTATCGGTGGCCGTTTTTGCCGACTCCGTCGCGTGGCAGGAGGAGCAGGACCGCATCACCAGTTGGCGCCCCGCCTCAGCGCTGCCGCTAGCGGCATGAGCAAGGGGCGTATGACTCAGGCAGATCGTGAAGGCGATAAGAGCTGCGTTTTTCATTTCTGCGTTCCTCGTGTTGCAACGGATGTGGTCTCAGTGGAAAAGGAAAACGGGCAAGGGACTTGAGTCCAAGACGTGGCGAGTGAAGCCGCCGAAAACCAGTTCGCGGAGCCTGCTGTGGCCGTAGCCACCCATGACCAGAACATCCGCACCAGAAGCAACTGCGGTATCCAGAACTGCATCATGAGGCGTGCGTCCGCCCGGAAGGACGAGCCGCGCTTCACTTGTGGAACCGTGCCGGCGGAACCGGGCGGCGACCCGCTCGGCTGATTCAACCGTTGCTGTTACCCTACTGTCGCCTTCGAACGCTGTGAGCACGACGACTTTGTGAGCCTTCATCAGGAGGGGCGCCGCCGCGGTGACCGCGCGTGCGGCTTCCGGTCCTTCCTTCCAGGCGATTGCGACCGTCGGGGCCAGGTTCTCGGGTGCCGTTTTTGGGGCCACAAGCAGCGGCCGTCCGCTGCTGACGAGCACTGCGCCTATGCCGTTTGTCGAAAGTGCGGTGGCTTGGACCGGACGTCCTAGAACTACGAGATCGTGGAATCGAGCCTCGGCTATGGTCGCCTCGACCTCATCACCGCTGATGTTTTGCCACGTGGCTGACACGCAGTTATCTGCCGAGACATCGGTGCGGGAAACGTCCCATCGTTTGCAAAAGCGGTCGAAGGAAAGGCGAGCGTTCTTCGCGCGAAGCTCGTTTTCTTTCTGCAGGTCCGCAATTAGCTCAGCCGCATTCATAGCCGCGCCGATCTCGAAGGGCGTTGCTCCTATAGCGACTTGTGCCGGTCCGGGACGAGCGCAAATGCAGTGAATGTGCGCGTTGAAGAGCCGCCCCACGAGGTACGCCGTATCGAGCGCAGCGTCGTCGCTTTCAAAACCCGTCAAGGAAACCAGAATTTTCCTGAACATCATGATCCTCCCTAGTGGCGCATTTCTGACGGTTCGTAAGGCGCCGGCGCCTCGAACCCTGCGAAGTCGCGTACGATTCTTCCAATCAGCAGCGCGCGTGTTTCCGGCGCCAAGGCCTCTTTCAGCGTGGCAGCAACAGGCTCGGCGGCAATGATGATCAGGGCGTCATAAGCCCCGTCACGCGCGCCCTCCGCCAGCAACTGGCTAACGTGGAGCAGGTGTTGGCGTCTGGGATTTCGACTGAGCTGCTGCTGTCCCTCAGCCTTGAACCAGGCCCTATAAGACCGTAAACCACGATCGTCTGGGTCCGATTCCTCAAGGCGGAAAAAGGGTGTGGTGATGGGCAACGCCATCCCGTCCTCGCAAGAACATATCCGGGTGTTCACACCGTCGGTGATGAGAACCCAGATACGGCTGCCGTGAGTGAGCATGACTTTATTTCCAACGACCATCGGAGATGGCTTCTATCAGCCGATGGTTCTGGACGGTTTGATCCGTATCAACCGCTTCGGAGTGGCCGATGACACCCACGACGCAAACTGACGCCCTTTTCCGGACGCTGATCGCGACGGCGGCTGACGGCATCATCGTCATCGACGTCAAAGGCTCGGTCCAGGTCTACAACGCTGCCTGCGAACGCCTGTTCGGCTATCCAGTTGAGGAAGTCGCGGGCCAGAACGTAAAGATGCTGATGCCCTCGCCCTATCACGAGGAGCATGACGGGTACTTGTCACGCTACCGAATGACGGCAGAGAAGCGAATCATCGGTATAGGTCGCGAGGTCGTCGGCCGCCGCAAGGATGGCACGACGTTTCCAATGTATCTGTCCGTTGGTGAGGGAAGCCTGGAGGGACAGAAAATCTATGTCGGTATCATCCATGATTTGACCGAACGCAAGAAATCGGATGCCGCCCTGATTGAACGAGAGGCGAGACTCAGCTCGATTCTCGATACAGGCCGCGATGCGATCATAACCATAGACGAATTGGGAACGATCGAGACATTCAGCGCCGCGGCAGTGCGTCTTTTCGGCTATGCCGATGTCGATGTCATTGGCAAGAACGTCAGACTTCTGATGCCTTCACCCTATCGCGACGAGCATGACGAATACCTCGCCCGCTACCGCAAGACCGGAGAGAAACGCATCATTGGCACTGGCCGGATCGTCGTCGGCCAGCGCCGGGACGGAACGACCTTTCCACTCGAGCTTTCGGTCGGCGAAGTTTGGATCGGCAAGCGCCGACTCTTTACCGGATTCATCCGGGACATCACGGAGCGTCAGGGTACCGAGCAGCGTCTCCAAGACCTGCAATCCGAGTTGCTTCACGTTTCCCGATTGAGCGCGATGGGGGAAATGGCGTCGGCGCTTGCGCATGAGCTGAACCAGCCGCTGACAGCGATCATGAACTACGTAAAGGCTGCGGCAAGAACCATGAGCGCTATGGAGGGCCCCGAGATTGAAAAAGCTCGGGAGTGGATGGAGAAGGCAACCAACCAGACGGCTCGCGCGGGCCAGATCATCCGCCATCTACGGGAGTTCATCGAAAAGCGCGAGTCGTCCCGAACCTACGAAAACGTGAACAAGGTCGTCGAGGAGGCCATTGCACTCGGTCTTGTCGGCTCAGCCCACACGAATGTGCGGATCCATCTGGAACTGGACCCTGCCATCACACCGATCCTAATCGACAAGGTCCAAATTCAGCAGGTGCTTATTAATCTGATACGCAACAGCATCGAGGCAATGCAAAGCGAAGCGAGACGCGAATTGACTATTCTGACGTCAGCCGCCGTCGAGGGATCCATCGAAATCGCCGTGTCGGACACTGGCCCCGGTCTTTCGCAGGAGGTTGCGAGCCGCCTGTTTCAGCCCTTTGTTACGACAAAGGAGAAGGGCATGGGAATCGGTCTGACGATTTGCCAATCTATCGTCGAGGCGCACCATGGGCGGCTCTGGGCGACGCCAAAGGATGAGGGTGGCGTCGAGTTCCGCATTCGATTGCCGATAGCAGATTTGGAATGATGGCATGGCCGATCCTATCTTGATCGTGGATGATGACGCGGATGTGCGCGACTCCCTGCGCGCTCTACTCGAATCCGCAGGATTTCAAGTGCGGGACTTCGATTCCGCCAAGGGCGTACTCGCCGATACGTCTCTTGACCAGGGTGCGTGCCTGATTGCGGATATCCGAATGCCGGATATGGACGGACTTGCACTCCAGGAAGAATTGGTCAATCGGAGGATCGGCCTCCCGGTGATCATTGTCACCGGCCACGGCGACGTGCCCCTCGCCGTACGAGCTATGAAGGCGGGCGCCGTAGATTTTATCGAAAAGCCGTTCGACGATGAGCTTCTGTTGCAGAGCATCAACCGAGCTCTCGCACATGGCAAAGACAACCGTGATCAAGCGTCTTTGGCTCATACCGCGGCGGCCCGGATCGCATTGTTGACCGAGCGCGAACGGCAAGTGTTGGAAGGACTTGTCGCCGGCCATGCAAACAAGGTTATCGCCTACGAGCTCGATATCTCGCCGCGCACCGTGGAAATCCACCGTGCGCATGTGATGGATAAAATGCAGGCGAAAAGCTTGTCGGACGTGGTCCGCTTAGCCCTTGCGGCCGGATTGAGTCCCCCCAAAGCCTAAGGGTAATTCCGTATATACCAGGTCACGCGAGCCTCCTAGTTTGCGGTGCGCCATGCTGTGCGCCCTTCAGGAGGTTAAAGTTGGATAATCCCAAGGCATCCGTCGTTCATGTGGTGGACGATGATGAAGCTGTCCGGGACTCCACGCGAGCACTCCTCGAATCCCACGGCCTTGAGGTACGCGTCTATCCCTCCGCCACGGAATTCCTGGTCGCTAGCCCGAACCACTCCAAGGGCTGTGTGCTGCTTGACCTCCATATGCCGGGAATGAGCGGCTTGGAGCTGCTCGAAACGCTGCAGGCCCGCGGATCGAAGATACCGATCATCGCGATGACTGGACGCGGCGATACCACGCTTAAAGCGCGCGCTGTCCGTGCCGGCGCCGTGACGCTGCTCGACAAGCCTGTCACACAGAGCACGCTGCTGGACACTTTGGCACGCGCGCTCGCTCAGGCCGAATTTCGTGCTGTCTGAAGTAGCTACGTAGAACCCCGTAAGGGGAATTCCCGAATTTCCGACTCAGTTGATCCGGGCCAAGCTGCACGCGTTCGAAATGAGCAGCCCATACGAGGAACGCCCATGTTTGTCGCGCTTGACCCGGTTAATGCAACAGCCCTCAACCAGAATCCGTTCGGCTGGTCCAGCTTCGGCGCAACTGCCGCTGGAAACTCAAAAGCTTTGCCCCAGGACGAGGATCTGCGCGCTCTCCAGCAAGTCGGAGTAAAGATCCGTTTTGCTCGCAATCAGACGATCTTCAACGATGGTGACGAAGCGACGAATTGCTACAAGGTGGTCAGTGGAGCAGTCAGACTGTGCAAGCACATGACCGACGGTCGGCGGCAGATCGCCGACTTTCTCTTAGCCGGTGACTTTTTCGGCGTCATGCAGTTCGGCAACTACAAGTTCACCGCTGAAGCCGTCGGCGACGTCGTGCTGCTGTGCTACCCGCAGCGCCAGGTGGCGCGCCTCAGCAACTCGATGCCGAACCTTCGCGGCCGGTTGCTCGTCCTTCTCTCGCAACGGCTGCTTGGAATGCAGGACCATCTGGTGATGCTCGGCCGTCAGACCGCCAAGGAGCGCGTTGTTTCGTTCCTACTGCACATTGCCGAACGGTCAGACGCCGAAGAAGGCCTCGCCTTCGAATTGCCGATGAGCCGCCAAGATATTGCCGACTATTTGGGTCTCACCATCGAGACTGTCTGCCGCATGCTCAGCGAGCTCAAGCGGAAGCGCGTCATCGCCATTCCGTCTCTGAGCCAGGTCGTCCTGAACAATATGGATGCATTACAGGCTCTGGCGGAAGGCGGCGAGTAATCACCTCGGACTGCAATCCTAAAAAAGAGGAGCTTCAGACGATGTCTCTTATGATGGTACGGCTTGCGTTGGCGCGGTCACAAGATTTTCCCGAAGGCAGCGTGTCACACGGGTATGAATTCATCGCCCCCTTGGACCCGGACGGGCGTATCGACACTTCGGCATGGAAGAAGCTCAAGGACAAGTGCCGCGTGGTCCGCTTCTGGGGTGACGCTCCCGAGGAGGAAGGCACACTTCGCCATGTCGGCCGCGGCTGGCGCTTCGACTACGACAAGACGAACGACGCCGATGACGAACCGTTTTTCAAGCTCGACAAGCACACGCTATCACCCGGGTCATTTGTCTCGATCACGGAGCACGACGGTGTGCAACGGCCCTTCCGCGTATTGATGGTTACGCCTGCGGCTTGAGTCTGTGTTCTGTGCTGTGGAGTCTCTAATGACGCCGGAATTGTTCGGACTGACGGTTCGCATTCTTGACCAGCACAGGATCATGACGCTGGCGACCAATCGCTCGGACGGGTGGCCGCAAGCAACAGTCGTGGGATACGCCAACGACGGAATCACGATCTACTGCTTTGTCGCGCGGCTGAGCCAGAAATACTCTAACATCATCCGCGATCCTCGCGTTTCGGCTGCAGTCGCAAGTGACTTCAACCAACCGCTGGACATCAAAGGGCTCTCGCTCGCCGGCAAGGCAGTTCCTGTCACCGACGAATCGGAGTTCGAGCGCGCCTGCGCGATCTTCATGAACCGTTATCCCGAGTACGCCACTTGGCCGCGGCCCAATCCTGCAATCTCTCCAATGCTCCGCATCACACCGACAGTCTTCTCCGTCCTGGACTATTCCAAGGGTTTTGGCCACAGCGATCTCGTCCAGATCGAGCAACAGAAGCTCGGGAAGAATAGCTCCAACACACACGATTGGTTCGGACGCTCGTCCGGATAAAGCCCAACGCGAGGCGCGTTTGCAACATGCCAGTCAAGCTGACTTTTCTCGGAGGCGTAGGAACCGTTACGGGCTCGAAATACCTCGTAGAGACCGAGGGCCGTCGCATTATGATCGATTGCGGGTTGTTCCAGGGCTACAAGCAGCTCCGTCTGCGCAACTGGGCAAAACTTTCGATCGATCCTGCGAGTATCGATGCTGTTCTGCTCACGCATGCCCATATAGATCATTCGGGATACTTGCCCTTGCTTGTCAAAGGCGGTTTCCGTGGGCCGGTAATCTGCACCGACGCCACACGTGACCTGTGCGGCATTTTGCTTCCCGACAGCGGGCACCTTCAGGAAAAGGACGCTGATTTCGCCAATCGTCATGGCTTCTCAAAACACAAGCCAGCCCTGCCGCTCTACACACAGGAGGACGCGGAGGCGGCGTTGAAGAGGTTCAGACCGGTATCGTTCGACAAAGTCGTTTCCTTACTTGGCGGGCTTGAAGCGCGATTCTTATATGCCGGGCACATTCTAGGCGCCGCGATGATCGAACTGAAATGTTTCGATCGAAAGTTCCTGTTCTCAGGCGATCTGGGCCGGCCTACCGATATCCTTTTGCACGGCCCCGCTGCTGTAGAAGCTGCGGACTACCTGTTCGTCGAATCGACCTATGGCGATAGAAAACATTCAGCGGATAGCGCATCAGACGCTCTGGCGGCGACGATTGGTCAGGCGGCAGCTCGAGGCGGCACTGTACTCATTCCCGCGTTTGCGGTCGGCCGGGCTCAGGAATTGCTTGTCCATCTGTACCAATTGAAGCTCGCCAAGCGCATTCCGGACTTGCCTATCTTCCTCGACAGTCCGATGGCAATCGATGCCAGCGAAATCTTCTGCCAATACTCCCGATATCACAAAATGAGCGAAGCGGACGTGCGATCTGCTTTCAGAGTGGCGAAGTACACCGTGACACGTGACGAATCGAAGTCGCTCGATGTGAACGGTCATCCGAAGGTAATTATTTCAGCGAGCGGCATGGCAACGGGGGGACGTGTTCTTCATCATCTCAGGAGTTACGCGCCCGATCCGCGCAGCACGATCGTGTTTGTTGGCTTTCAAGCTGGCGGCACGCGTGGCGCAGCTTTGATAGCCGGAGCAACCATGGTCAAGATCCACGGGCAATATATTCCCGTCCGCGCCCGTGTTGAGCATCTGCAAATGCTCTCTGCGCATGCCGACTCCGACGAGATTCTTTCTTGGCTTCGCCAACTCAAGGCGCTGCCCAGGAAGACCTTTGTTACCCATGGGGAGCTCGCAGCGTCGGACGCGTTGCGTCATAGAATTGGAGAAGAGTTGGGTTGGGATTGCACCGTCCCAGAATATCGCCAAGAGGTCGAGCTACCGTGAACGCAAACCCAGCAATGTCTCCAGCAGGGCCACTCTCAAACGGAGAGCCGTATCTTCTTGGCGTGAAGCGGCTAGGTATCCAAAGCCTCCATGAAGCGCAAATCTTTATGCGCAAGGATTCCCACGTCTGCAAGTCTGAAGGTTTTTCTTCGCATGCGCGAGTTCTCGTCTCTAACAACGGTCGTTCCATCGTGGCCAATCTCTATCAAGTAACGTCCGACATTGTGGCGATGGACGAAGTCGGAATGTCCGACTTGGCATGGGAGAACCTCGGCCTCGATGAGGGTGCGAAGGTGACGATCAGCCACCCGCCGCCGCTTGAGTCTTTGAGTGCCGTGCGCGGAAAGGTCTACGGAAAACGGTTCGACTATACCTCGCTTGCGCATATTGTCACCGACATAGCCGCTGGGCGCTATTCCAACATTCTGCTGTCGGCCTTTATAACGGCCTGCGCAGCCCGCGCTCTCCACCACGACGAAATCTGTGCCCTTACCCGCGCAATGGTCGAGGCTGGAGACCACATCGCATGGAACAAGAGACCAATCGTCGATAAACATTGTGTCGGCGGTCTGCCGGGCAATCGGACCACGCCGATCGTGGTGGCGATCGTAGCCGCATGCGGTTTGACGATACCCAAGACCTCGTCTCGCGCAATCACTTCGCCTGCGGGTACCGCCGATACAATGGAAACCTTGGCGCCGATCGACCTCGATATACTTGCCATGCGTCGCGTTGTGGAGCGCGAGGGCGGCTGCATCGTATGGGGAGGAGCAGCACGGCTCAGCCCGACGGACGACATTCTGATCCGGGTGGAGAATGTTCTCGATCTTGACAGCGAAGGCCAGTTGGTCGCCTCAATTCTCTCCAAGAAGATCGCGGCGGGCGCAACTCACCTGGTGTTGGATCTGCCTGTCGGCCCCACAGCCAAGGTGAGAACGCGGGAAAGCGCCGAAATCCTATCACAGAGCTTGAATGAAGTTGGCGCGGAGTTCGGACTTGTCGTGCGGACCATCTTGACCGATGGAACGCAGCCGGTTGGGAGCGGGATTGGGCCGGCGTTAGAAGCCCGAAATATTTTGGATGTCCTGCAAATGAAACCGAGTGCGCCCGATGACCTGAGGCAGCGGGCTCTGGTGCTTGCCGGACATGTCCTCGAACTGGGAGGAGCCGCAGGCCCGGGCGAAGGCATAGTCCTCGCCAAGGCGACGCTCGATTCCGGGAGGGCGTGGGATAAATTTCAGCGAATCTGCGAAGCCCAAGGTGGTATGCGCGTGCCTCGTATTGCTCCTTATCATCGCGTGATTGCTTCGACGGCCGCTGGGATCGTTACGAGCCTGGACAATCGCCGCCTTGCTAAGATCGCAAAACTGGCGGGCGCGCCGGAAGACAACGCGGCGGGATTGGAGCTTCATGTCAGGCTCGGCGACAGCGTTGATCCTCGCCAACCTCTCTATACGATTCATTCCGAATCGCCGGGCGAGCTCGCCTATGCTCTCAATTATGCCCGAGCCAATGCCGGCACCGTCGGGATTCAAGTTTCATGAGGGCGCCGCTGATCGTGGCACTTCCGGGGAATAAGGGCCTCGCCGCGGACCTGGCAACAAGGCTAGACGGAGAGCTGGCCCCAACGACCTTCCATAGATTTCCCGACGGTGAGAGATATATCCGCTTCGATACTCCGTTGGCGGGACGATCCCTCGTCCTCGTCTGTACGTTCGATCGCCCCGACGAAAAGTTTCTTACCCTTGCGTTTGTCGCTGACAGTGCGCGCGACCTGGGCGCGAGGCGTGTCGGTCTAGTCGCGCCCTATCTCGCCTATATGCGCCAGGACAAGTCCTTCAAGCCTGGCGAGGCGGTGACCTCTGTCCTTTTCGCCCGCCTGTTGTCACGCAGCCTCGACTGGCTCGTGACTATCGATCCCCATTTGCATCGCCTCGGTGCCCTTGACGCGATCTACGAAATTCCGACGCAGTCGCTGCATGCGGCGCCGCTGATTGCAAGGTGGATCGTGAAGCAGATCCCACGGCCTCTCCTGATCGGGCCCGATGTGGAGAGCGAACAGTGGGTGGGCGCAATCGCAGCCGAATGCGGCGCACCCCACATTGTTCTCGAGAAGGTGCGTCATGGAGACCGGGCCGTGGAAATCTCCGTCCCCGATATAGGGCGTTGGCCAAACCGCACTCCTGTCCTAATCGACGATATCATCTCATCGGGCCACACCATGATCGAGGCGCTTTCGCAATTCAAGCAGTCAGGCATGACGCAAGCGATTTGCGTCGGCGTTCACGCCGTGTTTGGCAATGGCGCCTATGACGCCCTTCGCGCGGCCGGTCCTGCGCGCATAGTCACGACCGATACGATTCCGCATGAGACAAACGACATCGACGTGACAGCACTCCTCGTCGAACCTGTTCTCAGCCTCTCTTGACGTGTGTCAAAGCGATGCTGTTTGAAAACCCTGCAATCGAGTGTGTGTTCGGGAGCGTGGCGGTATGAATCCGAATCCAACGGTACATCGCATTGCAATTCTGCAGGGTCATCCCGACCCGACTGGGAACCATCTTTGTCATGCTTTGGCGCGGGCTTATGCGTTAGGAGCGCAGGAGGCTGGCCACCAGGTTCAGCAATTTGACATTGCGAAGCTCGAGTTCCCTCTCCTGCGCACCAGGGAGTCGTTCGAACAGGAAACGGTACCGCCCGGTCTGGTGTCGGCCCAAGAAGCCATCGGAAAAGCCCACCATCTGCTTATTGTGTACCCGCTTTGACTTGGGAGCATGCCAGCCCTACTGAAGGCGTTCCTCGAACACATTTTTCGACCGGGCTTCGCCTTTCAGTATCGCGTTAAGGGTTTTCCTCGAAAGCTTCTGAAGGGCAAGACGGCACGGATCGTGATCACCATGGGCATGCCGGCGTTCCTTTACCGTTGGTACTTTCGTGCCCACAGTCTGAAAAGCCTCAAGAGAAACATTTTGCGCTTTTGCGGCATCGGCCCAATCCAGGAGAGCCTATTCGGCATGGTGGAAGCGACCACCGAAGCCACTCGTCAGAAATGGCTTGCAAAAATGCGCAAATATGGGTCAGACGCAGCCTAGAGTGGCGGGCGTCTTGAGAGCCCGAACCGATCGCGCCTTGATAAGACCCGATTGATATACGTCAACGATCAAATTAGGCGGAAGTCGTAACCTGACCGCATTGCTGATCAAAGATCAGTCATCGCGCGGTGGTATCGGATGAGTGCAGTAAAGAATTTGCCGCTTGGACTTGCTACCGCGATTGGCTTCTTCTTGGGCATGGCGGGGGCTGACGGACAGAGCGGCCCCGAACAAAGGACGATTCGAGCGGGACACATGGTGGCAGTGACGGCATGCATTGCGTGTCACGTCGTGTCCCACGATCAAACCATTGAGCCCGTGCTGGGCCCAGGCATTCCCAGCTTCGAGGAGATTGCCAACAGACCGAACACGACGATTGAGTCACTAAAGTCGTCGATGAAGGTGGCGAGGTGGCACGATCCCGGAATGGCGGCCACTTTGCTACCGATGAGCCGCATTTCGGATGCAGAAAGAGCGCAAGTCGCAGCCTACATACTGAGCTTGCGCACCGAGCGCTGAGCTGGACTAAGCTTGGCCATCGACATGGCGGGTTTCGCTATAGCAAGCGAACTGTGACTGCGTCGTTCGCCGCGTTCGCCCACCGTTGGTCATGCGCCCGGCAACTCCCGGGCGCGGATCGAGGTTGAGCCAAATCAACCTAGGTCCATACTGCACCTCTTAAAAAGGCGCCTCGATGTCTTTCTGAGGATGCGATGAGACGGGTTGGACGATTGCTGCTCACAACATCTTTTGCGCTCGTAGGAACAGTCGGTCTGGTCTCCTTGCGTTTCAGCGAGGAGCTTGACAGAGCACGCGATGCCGCTAGGCGAGACGGTCTGATCGCCAACACTGCGGCGGGCCCCATCGAATACTCCGACAAAGGCGTCGGCATTCCACTGCTTTCAATCCATGGCGCAGGCGGCGGTTACGATCAAGGTTTGGCGAACGCCGCTGATCTTGTAGGCGAGGGTTATCGAGTCATCGCACCGTCGCGTTTCGGATATCTGCGCACGCCCATTCCGCTGGACCCGTCTCCCGCCGCGCAGGCGGATGCGCACGCGGTCCTGCTTACCCAACTTGACGTTTCCACTGCCATTGTGGTCGGGGTTTCGGCGGGAGCACGTTCCGCCGTCGAGCTGGCCATCCGGCACCCAAACAGGGTCGCCGCCCTGATCTTGATCGTTCCAGGCACTTACTCGCCAGCGAGTCCGGTTTCGATCGAACCAAGCCGGGGTAGCAAGTTTGCCTTCTGGCTGGTCAACAATGGTGCAGATTTCGCTTGGTGGGCTGCCGAAAAGATCGCGCCATCGGTGCTGATCCGTTTCATCGGCGTTCGTCCGGAACTGGTGACCTCTTCACCTAAAGCCGAGCAAGACCGTGTAATGAGTATCGTTAGGGCTATCGAGCCCTTGTCGTTGCGGTTTCCCGGAATCAATCTTGACAGCTCTCCTGGTCTGCAACAGTTGCCGTTGGAGATGGTTACCGCACCGACCCTAATCATCTCTGCACGCGACGATCTGTTCAACACACTGCCAGCAGCTGAGTTTGCCGCCAGTAAGATTCCCGACGCCAAACTGGTTGTCTACGATACCGGCGGACACCTACTGGTAGGGCACGAAAAGGACGTCCGCGATGTGGTTCGCGCCTTTCTCGCCAACGCGCGTCCGGTCTCGGCACTCAATGGAGTGCCGTCAACGCCTTAAAGAACAAGCAGCGGACCAGCAGGATTGGGGTCCTGACGCATGTGCACAAGCTCAGAGCACTGCTCATTACTTGGTCGACAGCGGTTGTTTGATCCAGCTCAATCCGACTGCCTCGGACAAGCGATAGAAACCCACTATGTAATCGCAACTGGAGAGCATCATGGTACGCAACAGGTTCACGCCGTGGTTCATTGGCTTGGCGATCATTATCGTAGGCGATGCAATAGCGTTGCTTATGACCGATGAAGGACCAGCTGAGCTTGCACAGCAAACCGCATTGATCGTCATTCCGCTGGTAGCTCTCGGGCTCATGTTCCTTATGTTCAAGAGCCAGAAGTAGCATAGCGTCACGTGCGCGGATGACACCTCGTCCACGAAAGAAGGGAATCATGGCCCAGATGATGGCAGCAATTTTTGTCGAACCTGGGCGCATCGTACTAGACGAAAAACCGGTGCCGGACGTTGGTCCACTCGATGCGCTGTTGCGCGTTACCACAACAACGATCTGCGGCACGGACATTCATATTCTGAAGGGCGAATATCCGGTTCGTAAAGGACTGACTATCGGCCATGAGCCCGTCGGTATCATCGAAAAGCTGGGTTCAGCCGTTGTTGGCTACAAGGAAGGACAACGCGTCATAGCCGGCGCGATCACGCCCAGCGGGCACAGTCACGCGTCACTCGCGGGCTGCCATTCTCAGGACAGTGTTGGCACTCGACACGGCTGGAAGCCTATGGGCGGCTGGAAATTCGGCAACACGATCGACGGCTGCCAGGCTGAGTATGTACTTGTCCCAGATGCTATGGCGAATCTCGCTCCGGTGCCTGACGGACTGACAGATGAGCAGGTGCTCATGTGCCCAGATATCATGTCGACCGGCTTCGGCGGGGCGGAGAGTGGAAAAATCCGCATAGGCGACACGGTGGCTGTCTTTGCCCAAGGCCCGATCGGCCTCTGCGCCACTGCCGGTGCCAAGCTCTCAGGAGCAACAACAATCATTGCTATTGATGCCCTTAGCGAACGGCTTGCGATGGCCCGCAATTTGGGTGCCGATCACGTCGTTGACTTTAAGAAGGCCGATCCCGTCGTCGAGATCATGCGGATCACCGATGGTCGAGGTGTTGATGTAGCAATAGAAGCCCTGGGGACGCAGGCGACTTTCGAGGCTTGTCTTCGCGCTCTCAGGCCAGGAGGTACGCTCTCAAGTCTCGGCGTCTATTCAGGTGATCTCCGGATCCCACTCAGTGCATTCGCGGCCGGACTGGGCGACCACAAGATCGTTACAACGCTTTGCCCGGGTGGCAAGGAACGTATGCGACGGTTGATGGATGTGATCGCGTCGGACCGCGTCGACCTGAAGCCGCTGGTGACCCATCGCTTCAAGCTCAACCAGATCGAAGCCGCCTATGAACTCTTCGGCCATCAGCGGGACGGTGTATTGAAGGTGGCTATAACCCCATAGTCCAGGAACAATGCGACCCGGCGATCATTGCAGCGCGAGCTTCTGCGCCACGCGCCATCGAGCCGAACCCGTGACGTCACCATGGGCCACCTCCTATCCACGCGGATTGGAACATGTTGCGCCGACCTATTGAATCCGCCGGCCCATTTCGGCCGTTCCCGGCGGGTAGCCGCCTACGACACCGCTGGTTTCGGATCGTGGGGTGAGGCGAGGTCCTCACTGCCACGCGCGCGGCTGATGTGGATCAAACGTCGATTGGGTAAGGTGCGTTATCACGCTTGCGAAACACGAAGCAGGCAGTGATGTAAGGATGAGAAGTTATCTCGCCGATCTTGTGCCACTTCTTCAAAAGCCCTTTACGAGAACGAAACGAAAGGACACGCCAGGTTCAGTCGCAAGGTATTCCGTACACGAACATATAGAAGGCGTCACCGAACAAGTCGCCAGATGCAGAGAGACGGAGGCTAGGGCGAGGTTCTTGGCGTCAGAGAACCCTGAACTGCGGAAAAATTACATACGTCAAGCAAATTACTGGGCCAATCTCGCGGCTGATATCGAGCGCGAGTATTACGTCAAGGATCACTAGGATCGTTTGCTGACAGCATGGCAGTTATTGGCGATTCATTGCCATTCCCGGAAGGCGCCGCGAACGGCAGTAATGCGTAGGTGGGCTCAACCGATCAATGCAACACCACTCGTAATCTATCGGCAGGAGTTTCGAAGCCCAAGGTCTTTCGCGGGCGTTGATTGAGCCGCAAGGCGATCGTGTTGAGGTAGGCTTGGGACAA
>Ga0137427_10000418_pt1 | contig 22370 bp, 19 predicted proteins | sample EasRivERMZT700_2_FD_102309 | JGI IMG/M metagenome (GOLD analysis project Ga0137427, IMG submission 102309) | Soil microbial communities from meander-bound floodplain in the East River, Colorado, USA - East River MetaG ERMZT700_2 | ecosystem: Environmental > Terrestrial > Soil > Floodplain ...
CGGTGACGTACGCGAGCGCCGTGTACGTCGCCGCCGAGACGCCAAACGTGCTGATCGCCAGACCATCCAGGCCGTCGGTCAGATTGACGGCGTTGGACATCGAGATCAGAACGAACACGGCAAATGGCAGGTAGAACCACCCGAGATCCGGAATCCACTCCTTGAAGAAGGGGAACACGACCCGGGTGTTGTAGAGCTTTTGGTCCGCGAGTGCCATCAGCGCGAGACCGACGCCCAGCGCGACGACAAACTGGCCGATGAGTTTGTACCGGGCGAACAGCCCGTGATGACTCCGCCGCGTGACCTTGAGATAGTCGTCGGTGAACCCAATGGCGCCGAACGCGGCCGTGGCGACGACGGCAATCCAGATGTACGGGCTCGTCAGGTCGGCCCACAAGAGCGTGGAACAGATGATGGCCGCAAGGATGAGCAGCCCTCCCATCGTGGGCGTGCCGGCCTTGGGCTTGTGCGTTTCGGGACCGTCCTGGCGCACGACCTGGCCGATCTGAAACGAGCGGAGCCGTCGAATCATCCACGGGCCCAGCAACAAACTGACGGCGAGCGCCGTCAGGCTGGCGGCGGCGGTTCGGAACGTGACGTATCCGAATACGCGGAACACGCTGAAGGCCGGGTTCTGATCGTGCAGCTGCAGGAGGAGGTACGAGAGCATCAGCCCTCCTCCGCCGCACGAACGATCCGGTCCGCAATGATGTCGGTCCGTGTGCCGCGCGAACCCTTGACGAGCACGAGGTCGCCGGTCCCGACGAGCCGCGCCACGTCGTCGGCCGCGGCGGCACTCGTGGCATACCGGTGAATGTGGGCGGCCGGAAGACCTTCGGCCGCGGCGCCCTCGGCGAGTCCGTCCGCGGCCGGTCCCCCGACAACGACGAGTTCGTCCACACGCGCGCGAGCCGCCGCGCGGCCACACTCGTCGTGCAGCTCCTTCGCCGCGCTTCCCAGCTCGAGCATCTCGCCCAGAACGGCCACCCGCCGGCCCCGCGTCGGGGACGCCGCCAGCGCGGCCAACATCGCCTGCATGGCCGCCGGACTCGCGTTGTACGAATCGTCGACGAGCCGCACGCCATTTGAGAGCGTTGCGGCCACCCCGCGCCGCGGGACTGGCCGCAGCGTCGCGGACCGCCACTCGATCTCGGCGGCCGGTATGCCAAACTCAATGGCCACGGCCACGGCCGCGAGCACGTTCCCGAGCTGCACGCGGCCCACGAGCGGCACCGTGAGGCGGACCAGACCGGCTTGCGTCTGGACGTCGGCAGTCGTGCCGTCCACGCCGCGATCCACCGCGTTCAGGGCGCGCACATCCGCGCCCGCCCGCTCCCCGAACGTCACGACTCGGCCGCTGAACCCGGAGACATGCGCCATCACCAGCGGGTCGTCGGCGTTCGCGACGAGCAGCGTGCTCTGGCTCGAGCGCTCGAGAATCTCCGCCTTCGCCTGGGCGATGGCCTCGCGGGAGCCGAAGTGCCCCACGTGCGCATCACCCACATTCGTCCACACGCGGACGTCCGGCTCCGCAATCTCGACGAGCGTGCGGATTTCGCCGAAGTGATTCATGCCGAGCTCGACGACCGCCACGTCAGGCCCGTGCCGCAGCTCGATGAGCGACAGCGGCAAGCCGATGTGATTGTTGAGATTCCCCTGGTTGCGGAATACGTGGTACTTCGCGGACAGCAGCTCGGCCGTGATTTCCTTGGTGGTGGTCTTGCCGGCGCTTCCCGTGATGGCGACGACGCGCGCGCCCGACTGCCGCCGGACGTCGCGCGCGATCGCCTGCAGCGCGACGAGCGTGTCGGGAACCGCCAGAACCGACGGGGCCGGGAGTCGCGAGCCGAACGCTGGCACGCGACCGACGGCGTCCTCGCGAATCAGCACGCCCGCCGCGCCGCGGTCGAGCGCCGCCGCGATGAAGTCGTGTCCGTCGAACCGGTCTCCGCTGAGCGCGACGAACAGCGCACCGGGCGGTATGGTCCGGCTGTCGGTCGACGCGCCGTCGAAGCGCTGACCGGTCTCCCCGGCGACGAGCCGGGCGTCGGCTGCCGCCACCACCATCTCGGCCGAGAGTGCGACGGTCGCCACGGTCGTTGTCACACTCGTGATGCCGCACGGCGGTGCGCGAGGGCCGCGCGCGCCACCTCGACGTCATCGAACGGCAGGGTGCGGTCGCCGATGATCTGGTATTTCTCGTGGCCTTTCCCGGCGATGAGCACGAGATCGCCACGCTCGGCCGTGCGCACGGCGTGTTCGATGGCCAGGCGGCGGTCGGGCTGACGGACGAACGCCGTCTCGGATCGCCGGGGCGCGCCGGGATCGGCCGCCGGCGCCAGCCCGCGCGCGATGGCATCGAGGATCTTCTCCGGGTCTTCGGAGCGCGGATTGTCGGAGGTCAGCACGACGAGGTCGCTCAACCGCGCAGCCACGGCCCCCATCAGCGGCCGCTTCGTGCGATCGCGGTCCCCGCCGCAACCGAAGACGGTGATCAGCCGGCCCGTGGCGAGCGGCCGTGCGGTCTCGAGCAAGTTCTTCAGCGCGTCGTCGGTATGCGCGTAGTCGACGACGACCCTGACGTCGTCGCTCTTCCCGGAGACGATCTGGAAGCGCCCGGGCACGCGCTCGAGCCCGGCAATGCCCTGCTCAATCGCGGCCGTGGGCAGATCCAGCGCGATCGCCGTCGCGACGACCCCGAGAATGTTGTACACGTTCGGCCGGCCGACGAGCGGCGACCTGAGGGTGATGGGCCCACGGGGCGTCGCCACCGTCAACGACAGACCTTCGAGCGATCCGCGCACGGCGGTCGGCCGGACGTCGGCCGGGCGATCGACGCTGAACGTCACGACTCGCTGGAGCGTCGTGGCCAGCTCGACGCCGCGTGGATCGTCGACGTTCACGATCGCCGGCTCGCCGGGCGGCAACATCTCGAAGAGACGGCGCTTCGCCGCAAAGTACTGCGCCATGTCGTGGTGGAAATCGAGGTGGTCGCGCGTCAAGTTCGTGAAGATACCGGCCTTGAACCGGACCTCGGCCACACGCTGCAACACGAGCGCGTGCGAGGACACCTCCATCGCGCAGGCCTTGCAGCCGCGATCCGCCATCTCGCGCAGCAGCCGCTGAACGTCCGAAGACTCCGGCGTGGTGTGCGACGCTTCGCGTTCGTCCCCGGCCGACGGTCCGGTCCGGAAGGTCACCGTGCCGAGTCGTCCGCACGGCAGACCCGCCGCGTCGAACACCGACGCCAAGAGGTACGTCGTGGTCGTCTTGCCGTTCGTGCCCGTCACGCCGACGACCGCCATGCGTTCGCTGGGCCGGCCGTGCACGAGCGCGGCGAGCTCCGCGAGCGCGAGCCGCGAGTCGGTCGTGCGCAGCCAGAGCACGCCGGGCAACGCGGGCGGCGCTGTCTCGGCCACGATCGCAATCGCGCCACGCGTCACCGCGCCTTCGGCGAAGGCGGCGCCGTCGGTGCGCAAGCCACGAATGGCGACGAAGACGGCGCCTGGCGCGACGGCCCGCGAGTCGTGCGCGACGCCCGTCACGCGAGCGTCGCGGCGCCCTGAGGCGTCCACCACCGTGCGCGCGTCGGGCGCGAGCGTGCGTGCGGCCGCGACGAGTGCGGCCAGCGTCATCGGTCGTTCCCTCCACCGGTGCGAGCTCGCCGGAGCAGCAGCTGACTCAATCCGCCAGTCTCGATGGCCTCACCGGGCGCGGGTGTCTGCGAGACGACGAAGCCGTCGCCATCGAGCCGCACCGTGAGGCCCACGGCGCCAAGCGCGCGCAGGGCGTCCCGCGCCGCCAGGCCGCGGACGTCGGGCATCAGCGCCCGTCCGCCGAGCGGCACGACGACCGGCCGTGACGTCGCGCGAGCCGGTCTCGGCGCGGGCCCCGGCACGTCGGTCGACACGATGACGGGAGGAATCGGCCGAATCGTCGGCGACACTCCAGAGTGCGCGAGCGCCGCCTCGGCGATCCGATTGAAGATCGGCGCGGCAACATCGCCGCCGAAGTACCTCCCCGATCGCGGCGTGTCGATGAGCACGACGATCGTGAACGCGGGACGTCGCGACGGTACGAACCCGACGAACGATGAGTTGTAGTCCGTCTTCGAGTAGCCGCCCGGAATCGCCTTGTGCGACGTCCCTGTCTTTCCAGCGACCTGGTACCGCTCGAGGTCGGCCGCCGTTCCGGTGCCGTACTCGACGACGCCCTCCATGAAGGTCGTGATGGTGGCGGCCGTTTGGGCGGAGATCGCGCGATGGATCGCTTTCGGCGCAACGGCCGTGCGGCGTCCGTCTCGCACGATCGCGCGCACGACGCGCGGCTCGAGCAGCATGCCACCATTGGCGACCGCGCTGATCGCCGTGGCCATCTGCAGTGGCGTGACACTGACCTGGTATCCCATGGCCATCGAGGCGAGTGCGTTGTCGTCGATGGAGGGCACGCTCCACACGATGCCGGGACTTTGCCCGGGAAAGTCGGTGCCGAGTTTGTCGCCGAACCCGAAGCGGCGGGTGAATCGCGCCATACGATCGGCGCCAATGCGCCACCCGACGCGGACGGCGCCCACATTACTGGATCGGACGATCACGTCCTCGAACGAGAGTAGCCCGTAGTTGTGGTTGGATGCCTCGATGATGGGTTCCCGACGACCCGGCACGGCCAGCACGCCGGGCCTGGTATCGATCATCTCACTGGCGCCGACGACGCCTTCTTCGATGGCCGCCGACGCCGTGACGATCTTGAACGTCGAACCAGGCTCGTAGACGTCCTGCACCGCCCGGTTGCGCCGCTCGTCGTCGGAATAGAGGTTGAACGAATTGGGGTTGAAGGACGGATAGTTCGCGAGCGCCAGGACCTCGCCCGTCATGGGATCCATGATGATCGCCGTGCCGCCGCGTGCGCGATGCAGCTCGACGCCCGCGGCCAGCTCCCGCTCGGCGATGTGCTGGAGGTTCAGGTCGATCGACAGCTCGACCGTCGAGCCTGGGGTCGACGGCTGCGCTACCGTCGTCTGCATCCAGTTGTGTCGCGCGTCCATCTGCACGAGCAGGCGGCCCTGACGGCCGCTGATGTCGCGGTTGTACGCGTACTCGATCCCGCCCTGACCGGTGTTGTCGCGATTCACCCAACCCAGCAGATGCGCAGCCAAGTCCACTTTCGGGTAGTAGCGAACCGGCTCCGGGGTGAGCTGGATGCCACGAAGCTTCAACTCCGCGATGCGGTCGGCCTGTTCGGGGGAGACGGCCTGCGCGGGCCTGATGGGCCTGAATCGCCCGGACGACAGCTTCTCGATCAGCGCCTTGCGTTCGGCAACCGTGCAATCGCCGAGGGCCTGACAGAGGGACTTCACGGTCAGGTGGGGATCCGCCACGTCGGGAGGAAACGCCACCAGAGCATGGCCGCCGACCGTGTAGGCGAGCAGGGTGCCGTGGCGGTCGAGAATGTCGCCGCGTGGCGCCGCCGGGGTGATGAACTTCTGCTGCTGATCGAGCGCGCGCTCCTTGTAACTGGCGTGGGCGATCACCTGCAGGTAGACGAGGCGCGCTTCGACGCCAGCCGCCCAGAGCGCGAGCACCGCCAGCGTCACGGCGGTACGATGTTTGACGATACTCCGCCAGCGGGTTTCAAACCCCGCCTCGGCGTGCTCGTCACGTGCGTGCAACCACTGCCTCACCATGTCGGCCTCGCGTTCAACGGGCAGTCGCGACGATGGCGCGGTCGGCGGCCTTCGTCGTGGCACGCACGAGCACGAGCGTGCGCGCCGACCCAGGCGGCGCCATCTGAAGTTCCTTGATCGCGCGACCCTCGAGTTGCTGTGGCGCGCGCAGCGTTTCGAGCTCCAGCCGCAACCGCCGGTTCAGCATTTCTTCGGCCGCCAGCTCCTGCCGCAGGCGGGAGAGCTCGTATCCGTGGTTCACGCTCTCGAACTGAGGCCACGCCCACAGCAGCAGCATGGCGACGATGAGGCTGCCCAGGCCCACGGCGCGAAGGAACTCCCGCTTCTGCTGCCAGTCAACCTCTCGGACGATCGGGTTGTTGCGCACGTCCTTCTTGATCGCGTACTCGACATCGATGCTCATACCACTGCCACAACTCTCTCCACAGCGCGCAACCGGGCGCTGCGGGCACGCGGGTTGTGATCCACCTCGTCCCCGCCAGGACGGAGCGGCTTCCGAGTCAAGGCTCGTACCCCCGGCGATTCATCCGTGAGCCGCCGGAACGTGTGTTTGACGATCCGATCTTCGAGGGAGTGGAACGCGATGACGAGCAAGCGGCCTCCCGCGCGCAGCGAAGCCACGGCCGATTCGAGGAACGTGTCCACGCCGTCGAGCTCGCGATTGACCCAGATGCGCAGCGCCTGGAATGTGCGCGTGGCCGGATCGATCCGCTGCCATCCGCGACCGCCCGCCGCGCGGCGCACGACGCTGGCCAGCGTGCTGGTGTCGACGAGCGGCGCACGATCGCGGGCCCGCACGATCGCGCGCGCAATGCGCCGCGCATGCCGTTCCTCGCCGAACTTGAAAATCACGTCCGCCAGCGTCGACTCGTCCACGCCGGCAATCAACTCCGCGGCGGAGCGATCCCGCGACGGATCCATGCGCATGTCGAGCGGTCCGTTCGCGCGGAAGCTGAAGCCCCGCGCCGGATCGTCGAGCTGCCACGACGACACGCCGAGGTCGGCGAGCACGCCGTCGACAGGCCCGGCTCCGCGCGCGGATAGCACGTGAGTCAGGTCGCGATAGTCCGCATGCACGAGGTCGACACGGGGACCAAACGCCGCGAGTCGCTCCCCCGCGCGTGCGAGCGCCGCCGCATCCCGATCGAGGCCAATCACACGCCCGGCACCGGCCGCGAGCAGCGCCGCCGTGTGTCCGCCAAGGCCAACTGTGCAGTCCACGTACGTCCCGTCCGGCCGCGGCTCGAGGAGCGCGACCACTTCCCGCACGAGCACCGGCTCGTGCCGCGCGTCAAATCCCGAATTCGGCGAGGGCTCGTGCGTCGTCATCCGTGAACGGCTCGCGCTGGAGCTTCGCCAGGAACCGCTCGTGGTTCCACACGTCGAGGTAGTCCACCAGCCCCAGCACGTCCACCTCGCCCGTCATGCCGGCCGCATCGCGCAATCGCGGCGGAATCGACACGCGTCCCTGCGCGTCGAACTCCGTCACTTGTCCGTAGTAATTGACGCGATCCAGGAATTTCAGCCGGGAAGGATGCGCGCTCGGCATCTTGGCCAGGCGCTCCTCCACCGCGTGCCACGCCGCCATCGAATACACTCGGACCGAGTCACCGCTGACGCTGGTGAGGTACAGTCCGGCACCGTGCTTCTCCTCCACGAACGCTTTGAACGCGTTCGGGATCTTGAGTCGGCCTTTGTCGTCGATTCTGGCGGAATAGCTTCCCCGAAGCACTTTTACTCCACTTCACTCCAAAATTCTCCACGGATGGTAGAAGTACGTCTGAGAACTGTCAATCGCAAAGTACAGAAAACAGGGCGGTTACTCGTACGTTTGAGTCATCAAAACCTGCGAACAAAAAGCGAAAATTTCTTGGCGTGATAGCATCCTGGGCTCGTTATGCTGCGCGCTGGCCTTGTAGGCCTCCCCGCTTCCGGAAAGACGACGCTCTTCTCGTTGCTCACGAGTGCCCGCGAAGCACCACGAACGCACGGTAAGGCCGAGGCCAACGTCGGCGTCTCGCGCGTCCCGGACGATCGCCTCGACCGGCTGACCGCCATCTTCAATCCGAAAAAGCGCGTCCCGGCGACGGTGGAGTTCGCCGACATGGCCGCCGGACGCTCGGATGCTGCGACCTTGCTCGACATCGCGGCGTTCAAGCAGGCCGACGCGCTGCTCCATGTGGTACGCGCGTTTCGTGACCCGTCGGTACCGCACCCGCAGAGCTCCGTCGATCCACTCCGTGACGCGAAGCTCGTTGAAGAAGAGATGATCCTGGCAGACCTCGGCGTCGTCGAGCGGCGCCTGGAGCGTCTGGTCAAAGACATCAAGAAGAACCCGTCGCCAGATCTAAAGAAGGAAGAAGAACTGCTGCTGAAGGGCCGCGCGTCGCTCGAGAACGGCTGCGCCTTGCGCACGCTCGGTCTCGCGCGCGACGACGCGCGACGGCTGCGGGGATTTCAGCTGCTGTCCGCCAAGCCCCTGCTCGTCGTGATCAATGTCGACGAGGCCGACCTCCAGGGGGCGGCCGCAGCCGAACGTCATCCTGCCCTCGCGGCGTACGTCCGCGAGATTCACGGCTTGTCGGTCGATGTCTGCGCCAAGATCGAGCTCGAGATCGCGCAGCTCGATCCGGCGGACGCTAAAGCGTTTCTCGCGGATCTCGGTCTGGCCGAGTCCGGCCTCGATCGCGTCATTCGCGCCGCGTACGAGCTGCTCGGCTACATCTCCTTCTTGACGGTGGGTGAAGACGAGTGCCGCGCCTGGTCGATCCCGAAGGCGACCCCTGCGCTCGAAGCAGCCGGCGCGATTCACTCGGACATTCAACGGGGCTTCATTCGCGCGGAGGTCGTGCCGGCGGAGCGCCTGCTCGCGCGCGGCTCGCTGGCCGCGTGCCGGGATCACGGTGAATTGCGACTCGAGGGCAAGGAGTACATCGTCGTCGACGGGGACGTGATCAACTTCCGTCACGCGACGTAGCCCCTGAAAATGATGACGCTGCTCGTCGTCCTCCCTACGTACAACGAGCGCCCGAATCTGGAACGGGTGGCCGAAGGCATTCTCCGGCACCCCTGGGCTCGGCTGCTCGTGGTGGACGATGAGTCACCTGACGGCACAGGCCAACTGGCGGACGCGCTGGCCGCGCGATCCGGCGGACGCGTGTCCGTGCTGCACCGCACCGGTGAACGGGGCCTCGGACGCGCGTACAGCGACGGCCTGCGACAGGCGCTCGCGTCGGACGCGGGCGCGATCGCGCAGATGGACGCCGACCTGTCGCACGATCCGGCCTACTTGCCGGACCTGTATGCCGCACTCGAGCAGCACGACCTCGTGATCGGATCGCGCTACCTGCACGGTGTGAGCGTCGTCAACTGGCCGCTCCACCGAATCGCACTCAGTGCGTTCGCCAACCGCTACATTCGCGCGATTACCGGACTCCGAGTCCATGACTGCACGAGCGGGTTCCGCGCGTGGCGCCGTGAGGCGCTGGCTCGAGTCCCGCTGCACGGCTCGCACGCCAACGGCTACGCGTTCCTGACCGAAATGCTCTACCGTGCGGCGCGCGCGGGCTGCCGCATCGGCGAGGTTCCGATCGTCTTCGTCGAGCGCCGGGAAGGCGCGTCGAAGGTCTCGACCGGGGTGCTTCTCGAGTCTCTGGTAACCCCGTGGCGCCTCGCGCTGCAGGGCCGCGTTCGCTCCTGACCTGTCCCGCATCCTCTTGTCGGTGTTCGCCACGCGTGCTACGGTTTGCCACCAGGATGGCCGTCGCCGCCAGGCGCGGTCATCGGCACGATGATCGCCGCCGTTCTCACTTGCGTCACGAGCCAGGGCTCTTCCCATGCCGCGGACCTGTGGAGTTACCTCACACCGGAGCTGAGGGAAGTCGTTCGCGCGGACACTGACAGATGGATCAAGAGTCTGCGCGTCGTGCCGTACGACGGCCGGACGATGCGCGAGCGCTTCAGCTATCGGCAGGACTCGCTGTGGTGGTTCACCGAGCTCTATCTACACAAGGCACGCCGGCTCGAGGCGGCCATCTCGACGGTGCTGGCGCTCGAGGCCGCGCGCGAGCAACACGGCCCCGCCTCGATCGTGCTCGAGACCGACGACCTCGTCGTGCGGGATGCGGCGCACACGTTCGGGCGGACGCATCAGGTGCCGGTCGAAACGCGCGGCCGTCGTCTCGAACGTCATCGGCATGCGCGGACGAGCTATCTGGCCGGTCTGACCGCCACGCTCTCTCGAGCGCGGCCGCTCGCGCCCGTGTTCCTGCCGGCCGCCACAACGGTCGCCGCCTTCGTTCACACGGCCTTTCGGCTCGCGGACTTCCACCGCGGGCACCGGTTGGCAAGCTACTTTCCACAGGTGCTTGGCGCGATCGCCGACCGAGTTGGACCCGACCGGCTTCGATGTGTTGGTGTGGGGCCCCGCCGCAATCTGCGGCGACAGCGGGGTGACGCCGTGATCGGCGCCGGCATCGGGCTGCCGGTCACGCCGATCGAGCGGCTCGCGCCGCACGGACAACTCGGCGGCGCCATCGACCTCTGGCGGCGCCGTGCCGAGCTCGCACAGCAGATCACCAAGGGCGAAGCGGTCCGGGCTGCCGGCCGCGTACGCCAGTACGATCTTTGGGCCGTGCTGCACCGGGAGCTGGAAGCGGTCGCGCTGCTGCAATGGCCGTGGGCGGCGCGCGCGATGGACGAAGCCACGACGGCGCTAGGCGCAATCAAGCCAGAAGTCGTCGTGACCCACTCCGAGCCAGGTGCGTGGGGACGCGCGTTGCTGCTCGAGGCGCGGCGGCGCAACACACCATCAGTGGCGATCTTGCAGAACCTGGTCTCGCCATTGAACTTCGCATTCAGCCACGAGCCTGACGAAATGGCCGCGCTGGGAGCCGATCTCGGGTGCCCCGCCCCGAGCCGCTGGCTCGTCTTCGACCAGCAGACGGCGGCGCACCTCGACGAGGTCGGTCACGTTCCGGCCTCGCGGATTGTCGTCACGGGGCACCCTCGGGCCGATGGCCTTCGGGTCGCACGGCTGGCCCGGATGAACGACGAAGAACGGCGGAACTTCCGGCGGAGCCTGGGCGTCTCGGACGATCAGCGTCTGGCGGTGCTCGTGGCCCGGTTGAGCGAGATCGATGCGTTGCTGCCCTCGATCGTCACCGCCGCCGCAGAACGACCGCGCATCCACTTGGCGGTCAAAGCACATCCCGCTGATGCACCGGCACTCTATGAAGCCCTGTCCAAGTCGGCGCCAAACATCACTCTGGTGCCAGAGTCGGTCGACCTCGCGCAACTGCTGGGCGGCATCGATGGGCTCATCACGCGCGAGTCGACGGTCGCCGTCGACGCGCTGTCGATTGGCGTCCCGTCTCTGGTCGTCGGCGCCCCCGATCATCTCGGTCCGCTCGTGGACGCTGGCATCATGCTCGGCGCGACGTCCCCTGAAGCGATCGGCCCGGCCTTCGAGGCCCTCCTATATGATGACCAGGTTCGAAAACGCCTGCGACGTGTCGTCGGCGCACAGAGTGCTCGGGACGAACGCTCAGAGACGCGTGCCGCCGATCGAGCGGCCGACGCCGTTCTGGAATTGAGGACTCACGGATGAGAGCGCTCCTGACCGGTGGCGCGGGGTTCATCGGATCGCATCTCGCTGACGCGCTCATGGCGCGGCGCCATGACGTCTGCGTCATCGACGATCTGTCCACGGGCTCGAAGGACAACATCGCCCACCTCGAGGGCCGCCCGGGATTCACCAGCGTCATCGACTCGGTCATGAACCAGGCACGGGTCGCCGAGCTCGTTGACCGCGCCGATGTCGTGTTTCATCTCGCGGCGGCAGTGGGGGTCAAACTGATCGTCGACGCGCCGGTGCGGACGATCGAAACCAACATTCACGGCGCCGAGGTCGTGCTGGCAGAGGCGAGCCGGGCGCGCAAGCTCGTCGTGATGTTCTCGACCTCCGAGGTATACGGTAAGAGCGTCGACGTGCCATTCCGCGAGGACTCCGATCTGGTGCTCGGCCCAACGCCACGGCATCGATGGGCCTATGCGTGCAGCAAGGCCCTCGATGAATTCCTGGCGCTCGGTTACCACCGCGAGCGCGGGCTGCCCGTGATCATCCTGCGGCTGTTCAATACGGTCGGGCCGCGCCAGACGGGCCGCTACGGCATGGTGATTCCAACGCTCGTCCGGCAAGCCCTCGCCGACGCACCGATGACCGTACACGGCGACGGGCGGCAGTCACGCTCGTTCACGGACGTGGGCGACGTGGTCGGCGCCATCGTCCGGCTGGTGCAGGAGCCGCGCGCGATCGGCGAAGTGTTCAACATCGGCACCACCGAGGAGACCACCATTCTCGATCTCGCCCGGCGCGTAAAGCACCTCACCGGCAGCCGGTCCGAAATCGTCCTGGTGCCCTACGACACCGCCTACGACGTCGGCTTCGAGGACATGCCCCGGCGGGTGCCCGATCTGGCGAAAATCCGTGCACTCATCGGCTATTGCCCGGCCCTCGGGCTCGACGACATCCTGCGGCGGGTCATCCAGCACGAGCGGCCCGCCCTCGAAATCGGGGTCCGTTCCTAACCCCAAACCCCCGGCCCTGCCCGGACGTCCCAAGCGGAGGGACCCGGCCGTATACTGGAAGTCTGCCGAGTCGATTCCTCCTTAATAAGGAGTGAGGAGCCTGCCATGCGCACGAAAGCACTGCTGGGAAGCTTGGTGATGGGGCTGGTCGCGACGGCGGTCGTCGGTCCGAAAGCGCAGATGCCAACCCCGCCCTCGACCGAGCGGAAGCTGGAACTCAAGTTCGACGGCAACGGCTACGCGACGCTCGTCGCGCAGAACGTGTCGGTCAGCGAGATATTCGGGGAGTGGGCGCGCATCGGCAAAACCAAGATTGCGAACGCCGAGAAGCTGCCCGGCGGGTTGATTACGGTGCAGTTCGACAGCACTGAGGAAAGAAAGCTGATTGACGCGCTGGTCCGGTTGAGCAAGGCCAAGGGCGCGGGCTGGATCGCCGCGACACGGCACGTCGATGCGCCCGCGGCACCGTCGCGCATCGACGTGATTAACATCATGCCGAGCAGCTCGCCGACCAGCACGTTCATCGCGGCATCGCCGGGCACGCCCCTGTACCCGACCACCACGATTGATGACCCGTCGGAATTGCCGCCCGTGATGCCGCCGACCGGCCCGGGACCCGCGGCCCAGCCGCCGCCGGCGGCACGGCCGCCACAGACCTACGGAGGTCCGGGTGTCGGCGTGGTGCCCGTGGGACCTGGCACGCCAGCTCAGCCGCCCCCGACGACGCCGCTCCCGGGACGCGGCCGCGGCGGCGATTGACGACTAGCGACTAGCCCGCGAGACGGCTCAACCGCTCGACATCCTCCGGCGTGAGTTGCCGGTAGTGCTGGCTCGCTTGCGAAGGGTGCCGCACGGTCCAGATGTACAAGTCCCGCAGCTGCCGCAGGTACCCCATCGCTTCGCGCAGGCTCATCTTGCTCTCACCCTGCTCGCGATCGTTGAAGCGAAACGGAAACTCGACGACGGATTGGGGCTTGGCGCGGACGAGCAGCTCCAACGCGATTTTGAAGCCGCCGGCGTGAATCGTCGCGGCACTGGCCACCGATCGCCGAATCAGAAAGAACCCTGACGTCGAGTCGCGGATCGACGAGAGCGGCCTCGCCAGCGCACACGCGAGGCGCGACAACATCCGGCGGATGAACGGCCAATTCGACGTGCTCCCGCCAGGAATGTAGCGACTCGCGACGAGCATGTCGGCACGGGCCTCGCGAAAGGCGGCGAACATCGCGGGCACCGATCCCGGCGGGTGACTGAAGTCACCATCCATGACGCCGACGACCTCACTCGTCGCCGCCGCGAAGCCCTCGACCACCGCCGTCCCCAACCCAAGCTTGCGCGGGCGGTGGATCACCCGCATGCGCCGCGTTCGTGCGAGCTCGTCCGCGAGGGCGCCGGTGCCGTCCGGCGAGTTGTCGTCGACCACGATGAGTTCCAGGGCGAGATCGGCGGCCGCCGCCGCCTCGAACAGTGCGGACGACAGCTCGGCCAGGCGATGGCGCTCGTTGTACGTCGGCATGACCATCGTCAGGTCCACCGGCTCCGAAGTCGGCACGGGAGAACTATATCGCCGCAAGCTGCGCGATATACTGGCGGACGTTTTGCGTTCCACGCGCCATGGCTGAGATCGATCGCTACCGGCCCGAAGATCGGCGCCAGGTGGAAGCGCTCTATCGCCGCATCTTCGGCTCCGACGCCGCTGACGCGAGCCGATTGCGTTGGGAGTGGCAGTATCGCCGCAATCCGCACGCGCCCGGCGACGCGCCGCTCATCTGGGTCGCGCGTGAAGGCAGCACCGTGGTGGGCCAATGCGCCGCGATGCCCGTGCGGCTGTCTGTGGCCGGCCGGGAAATCGACGCCACGTGGGGCATGGACGTCATGGTCGCGCCCGAGCGCCAACGTCAGGGCCTCGGCGAGATCTTGTTGCGCACTTGGGACCGGAACGTCGGCGCGTCGCTCGGGCTGGGGCTTTCCGAAGCGTCCTTCCGGCTGTTTCAGAAGATGCGCTGGCCCGACGTCGGCCCGGTGCCGAGTCTCGTGAAGCCGCTCAGCCGCCGCGCGCTCAGGATCCCCACCTGGCCCGTGAGCTTGAACAGGTTCGTCTCGGCGATCACGCTGCCGTGGGTGCGGCTCGTCTCACGGCCGCGGCCGATGCAGGGCGAGGTGCAGCCGATCCGCCACTTCGACGAGAGCTTTACGCGGCTGTGGGATCGCATCGGGCCGAAGTTCTCCCTCGCCGTGCGCCGCGATGCGCGCTATCTCAACTGGAAATACATCCAGACCCCGCACGTGCGTTACGTGGTCGCGGCGCTGCGACGCGACGGCGAGGCAGCGGGTTACGCGGTGTATCGTCACTTGCAGGAACCGCGGGGCCGCGTCACGCTCCTCGTCGACTTCCTCACCGATCCGGCCGACGAACAAGGCTGGCTGACACTCCTGCGGTGGGTCGACCGCGAAGCGCGCGCGGCTGATTCGGACAAGATCCGCACCTTCACGATGCATCAAGGGTTTCGGCGGCTGCTCCGCAAGTCGGGCTACTATCCGGTGAAGTCGACGATGGAGTTCATCGCGAAGGTCAACGGCGCCGTCGTCCCGACGGGGTTTTACGACGCGACCGACGCCTGGCACTTCACGCTCGGAGACTCCGACCAGGATCGGTGAGTGAGACTTTTATGGCCACGCTACTCGAGCAAGTGACGAAGGACATCGCCGACGCGATGCGCGCAAAGAACCAGGCGACGCTGGCACCACTGCGGATGCTCAAAGCCGCGCTGATGAACAAAGAAGTTGAAAAGGGGCGCGCGCCGGACGGCGCCGAGTCGACGCAGGTCGTGGCCGGGCTCGTCAAACAGCGGAAGGACTCGGTCGAGCAGTTCCTCAAGGGAGGCCGGCGCGATCTGGCCGATCGCGAGCAGGCCGAGGTGGTGTTTCTGGAACGCTACCTGCCCCCGAAGGCTGATGATGCCGCGATCATGACGGCGATTGAGGCGGCGGTGACAGAGACCGGGGCGGCCGGCCCCAAGGATATGGGCAAGGTCATGAAGGCCGTGATGACGCGGCTGGCCGGGGTGACCGTGGACGGACGCGCCCTGAGCGAGGCCGTCAAGAAACGCCTCGGCGGATGAATCTTCCGCCAAACTTTCCAGCGAGGGCCGCCGTCTAACGGATTGACAGGCACGCAAGAGCCTCTCATCCATCCTCCGGGCAGGGGCCTCAACCACAGGGGTTGAGGCCCCTTCTTATTTCCGGTACGCTGGCGGCGGGTCGCGGCCACTCAAGGGCTGCTGACTCCACCTTGCCGCACGCCTTAACGTTCTTTTTACATTCGAGCCAGCGGCCGATGCTCGCGTCTCGCGGCCGTTCATGAGCGAACGCCTCGCCAAATCAGCCGGGCTCATCGGCATCGCGACACTGGCCAGCCGCGTGCTCGGTCTCGTGCGCGATGTCGTGCAGGGCCACTATTTCGGAACCGGTCCCGCGGCCGACGCGTTCGCGGTCGCGACGCGCATTCCAACGCTCCTCCGAGACCTGTTTGCCGAAGGCGCGATGAGCGCCGCGTTCGTGCCGACGGTCACGCGCTATCTGAGCACGGACGGCAAGGCCGCCGCATTTCGCCTCGGGTCGCAAGTCGTGAACGGCCTGCTGCTGATCACGGGCGTCATCGTGACGATTGGCATCGTGTTCGCCGAGCCCCTCGTCAGCTGGTTCGCGGGCGACTATGCCGCCGAGCCGGGCAAGCTCGAACTGACCGTGCTCCTCACGCGCGTGAACATGCCCTTCTTGCTGCTCGTCGCCGTGGCCGCGGCCTACATGGGCATGCTGAACGCGCTCCGGCGTTTCTTCATCCCGGCGAACTCACCCACGATGTTCAACGTGGCGTTCATCGTGTGCACGGTCGCGTTCTTTCCGATCTTCACGCAGATGGGCATTCACCCCGTCATGGCGCTGTCTGTCGGCATGCTCGTCGGCGGCGTCGTGCAGATCCTGGTGATGTGGCCCGCTCTGCACCGCGAGGGCTACCGTCACGAATGGGTCCTCAACCCGCGCGACCCTGGCCTTCGTGAGGTGCTGATCCTGATGGGCCCGGGCACCTTGGGTGTCGCCGCGGCCCAGATCAATCTCCTCGTCAACACGCAGCTGGCCACGCATGAGGCAGGCGCCGCCTCGGCTCTTCAGTACGCGTTCCGGATGATGTACATGCCGATTGGGATTTTCAGCGTCTCGATCGCGACCGCGGCCATTCCGGAGTTGGCGCGGCACGCGGCGAAGGCGGAGCTCCCCGAGATGCGCTCGACGCTGTCGTGGGGGCTGCGTCTGATGTTGATGCTGAGCGTTCCGGCCACCGTCGGATTGATGGTCCTGTCGCGTCCCATCATCGAACTCATCTACGAGCGCGGGATGTTCGACGCCCAGTCGACGCTGCAAGTCGCCGGGGCGTTGATGTTCTACGCGCCGGGCATCGTGGGCTACTCGATCGTCAAGATCGTCTCGCCGAGCTTCTACTCACTCCGGGACGCGCGCACGCCGGTCATCGTGAGCCTGGTCACGATCGCGGCGAATCTGGCGCTGAACATCTGGCTGAATTCGATCATGGGCTTCCGCGGGCTCGCGCTCGGCACGGCGATCGCGGCGAACATCAACGCCGGCTTACTGCTCTACCTGCTGTCACGGCGGATTGGCGGCGTCGACGCGCGACGCGTCGGCATCACCCTGCTCAAGGTCGCGGTGGCGTCGGCGGTCATGGGTGTTGCGGTGTACTACGCCGACACAGCGCTCCACCGACTCCTGCCGGAGCCGTCCCTGACGCCCCGGTTGCTGCGCGTGGCCGGTGGCATCGGCGCCGGGCTCGGCACGCTGGCGCTCGCGTCGTGGATGCTTCGCATCGAGGAGCTCCAGCAGGCGACCAACCGGCTCCTGAAGCGTTTGCGCCCCTGAAGGAACTCATCCCCGCGGTCTTTTTGGTACCATCACGGGCAATGTCTCGCTATGCACCGGGAGGGGTGAGTTACCGGTTCGGCCCCGGCGGGCTCTCGCCCGCGATCCGCGTACTGCTCTACACCAACATCGCGGTCTTCCTGGTGCTGTCGTTCGCGCCCAACGCGATCGTCGGCGACATCCTGGCACTCGTGGGACTGAGGCCGCGTTCGGTCGTTGAGCGACTCTGGGTCTGGCAGGTGGCCACCTACCTTTTCTTACACGGCGATCTGTTCCACATCTTGTTCAACCTGCTCAACCTCTGGATGTTCGGCGTCGAACTCGAACGCCGCTGGGGCACGCAGGCGTTCGTGCGGTACTTCTTCGTCACCGGCGTCGGTGCCGGCCTCACGGTGCTGCTCGTCTCGTTCCTGCCGTTTGCGTCAACGCGCGCGATGTACAACGCGACGACGATCGGCGTGTCCGGCGCAGTTTTAGCGGTGATCCTGGCGTGGGCGCTGATCTTCAAGGATCGCACGCTGATGTTCATGATGATGTTCCCGCTGCCGGCGCGCGTCTATGCCGCGCTGATGGCGGCCATCGTGTTCTACTCGGCGCTGGGCTCGAGCGGTGGCGGCGTCGCGCACTTCGCGCACCTCGGCGGGCTCGTCGTCGGCTACTTCTACCTGAAGGGACCAAAGGGACCGCACGATCTGAAGCTGGAAATCCAGTATCGCCTCACCAAGTGGCGCATGGATCGCATGCGGAAGAAGTTCGACGTCCATCGCGGCGGACGAGTGCACTGAGAAAAAGCCAAAAGGCAAAAGCCAAAAGGCAAAAACCGGACCGCCTCTCGTTTTGGCTTTTGGCTTCTGGCTTATTTCGTCACTTCCCAGTGACCGTCAACACGAACGTATCGTCCAGGGCCTCCATCTGGTGGGCGGCGCCGCCCGGCACCTGCAGGACCTCGCCTTCGTGCACTGTGGTTTCCTCGCCGTCGACGAGAGCGCGCAAGGCGCCCTGCAGGACGTAGACGAACTGCTCGGACGGATGTGCGTGCTGTTGCACGAGCGCACCCTTTTTCAGATAGGACTGGGCCAGCACGTCACGGGTGCCCACGATGGCCTTTCGGGCCACCATTTCTGTGATTTTCTCGAGGGGCAACTCGTCCCAGCGATACACGGTGATGCGGCGCGTCACGGTCATCTGAAATCCGGTCCGAGTATAATTGACGGGTTGCGCGACCAGCGGGGCGTCCGCAATACGCCTCGTCGCCCGGCACCCCCGCTAAGCCATGAGAAGCAGCCTGTCCAACGGACGCATGACTGAACGCGCGCCCGAACCCCGGAAGCCTTCCGCGAAAGCAACGACCGTCGTCGAGGGACTGAGCCCGGACACGCTCCGTGCGGCCTACCGGACGATGCTCCTCTCCCGCCGGATCGACGACAAGGAAATCCAGCTCAAGAACCAGAGCCTGATCTTCTTTCAGATCAGCGGCGCCGGGCACGAGGCCATCCTGACGGCCGCGGGACTCGTCCTCAAGCCGGCGTACGACTGGTTTTTCCCGTACTACCGCGATCGCGCGTTGTGCCTGCACCTCGGGATGACGCCGTACGAGATGTTCCTGAGCGCCGTCGGCGCGAAGGACGATCCGAACAGCGGCGGCCGGCAGATGCCGTCACACTGGGGGCACAAGCGTCTCAACATCGTGTCGCAATCGAGCCCGACAGGCACGCAGTGCCTGCAAGCCGTGGGTTGCGCGGAGGCGGGACGGTTCTACCAGCAGATCACGAACATCCCCGGCCGCGAGTCGAAGTGCCATCCCGACGAGATCACCTACATCTCGGTCGGCGACGGTACGACGAGCGAAGGCGAGTTCTGGGAATCCATCAGCACGGCCTGCGTCCGCAAGCTGCCGGTGCTCTACCTCGTCGAGGACAACGGGTACGCGATTTCGGTGCCGACCTCCGTGCAGACTCCGGGCGGGAGCATCTCAGCGCTCCTCGAGTCATTCCCGCATTTGAAGGTGCTGCGGTGCGATGGCACGGACATCTTCGAGAGTTACCGCGCGATGTCCGAAGCAGCCGCGTGGTGCCGCAGCGGCAACGGGCCCGCGCTGGTCCACGCCAGCGTCGTGCGCCCGTACTCGCACTCGCTGTCCGACGACGAGCGGCTGTACAAGACGCCGGCCGAGCGCGCGGAAGAGGCCCGGCGCGATCCGATCACGAAGCTGGCCGCGTGGCTCAAAGCCGAGGGGCTCGTCACCGACGACGACCTGGCAGCCACCGCCAAGGCCGTCGACGCAGAAATCGCGGCCGCGGCCGACGCGGCCATCAAAGCCCCGAAGCCCGCGAAAGACACGGCCGGGCTCTACGTCTATTCGCCCGATCTCGATCCCACGTCGGCGGCCTTCGACACGCCGGCACAACCCGAAGGCAAAGCGGACACGATGGTCTCCGCCATCAACCGCACGATGAAAGACGAGATGGGGGTGAATCCCCGCATCGTGATGTTCGGCGAAGACGTGGCGGATGCGACGCACGAGCAGAACCTGAAGGAAGTGCAAGGCAAGGGCGGCGTCTTCAAAGTCACGCACGGCCTGCAGAAGGCGTACGGATCGGTGCGCGTGTTCAACTCCCCGCTGGCCGAGGCCAACATCGTCGGGCGCGCGGTCGGCATGGCGACGCGCGGCATCAAGCCGGTCGTCGAGATTCAATTCCTCGACTACATCTGGCCGGCGATGATGCAGCTGCGCAACGAAGTCGCGATGATGCGCTACCGGTCGAACAACGACTTCAGCTGTCCGATGGTCGTGCGGGTCGCGAGCGGTGGCTACCTCCGCGGCGGCGCGCCGTACCACAGCCAGTCGGCCGAGAGCATCTTCGCGCACTGCCCCGGCCTGCGCGTCGTCTACCCATCGAACGCGCATGATGCGGCGGGTTTGCTGCGGACCGCGATCCGCTGCGACGACCCGGTGCTCTTCATGGAGCACAAGCATCTGTACCGCCAGACGTACAACAAGGCCGAGTACCCCGGCGCCGGTTACATGGTGCCGTTCGGCAAGGCCGCGGTCCGGCGCGAGGGCACGGACGTCGTCGTGGTCACCTGGGGCGCCCTGGTGCAGCGGTCGCTGCTCGCGGCGCAGCAGGCCGAAAAGGACGGCGTCAGCACGATGGTCATCGACCTGCGCACTATTGCACCCTTCGACTGGAGTGCGATTGCGGACGCCGTGAAAAAGACGAGCCGCGTGGTCATCGCCCACGAGGACCAGCTCACGTGCGGGTTTGGCGCCGAGCTCAGCGCGCGGATCGCCAGCGATCTGTTCGAGTACCTCGACGCCCCGGTCAAGCGGGTGGGCGCCATGGACACGCCGGTCGCCTACTGCCCGGATCTCGAGGAGGTCATCCTGCCGGGATCGGCCGACGTTCTCGCGGCCATTCTCGAAACGGCCAAGTACTGATACCGTCTCTGCGTGATTGCTCAGTCCCGGTTACGGTCCGTTCGCGCCCTCGGCGCACTCACGATCCTCACGCTGGCCATCGGCTGCGATGACTCACCGACTACGCCCACTGACCCGTTCACGACGACCTCGCAATTCGTCGTGAGCAACCTGTCAGTTGGCGGCACGAGCAGCTACAACTTCGCGGTCTCGACCCAGAGCCATGTGGCGTTGACGTTCGCCAGCGCGATTTCGCTGGCCACGGGCCTCCCGATCGAAGGCAGCGTCCGGATGGGGCTGGGCACGGTCGCGGGCACCGCGTGCACGACGACGTCGACCATCGAAGTCAGACCGGCGTTGAGCGCTCAGATCCGCATGCAGGTCGCCGCCGGGAATTGCTGCCTCAGCGTGGCCGATGGCGGCGCCCTCGGCGAGGCGGTCACCTATGCCGCGCGCATGACCGCCACGTCGGCCGAACCCGCGACGTCGTCGGCCAACTTCTTCGAGGGATTCTCGAGCGCAATCCCGATCGGGGGCTTCGCCGAGCGCACGTTCGAGGTTTTTCGAGGCGGCAACTCGACGGTGACGCTGAGCTCGACCGGCGGCGAACAAGTGATGCGCCTGTCGATCGGCCTCTGGGACGGCGCGGTGTGTCGCGTTCAGGCGCTGGCGGACATTCCCGCAGGATCGACGCCGCAGCTCGTCGCGGGCGTCGATGCCGGCACGTATTGCGTGCGGCTGCAGGACATCAACACGACCGGCCGCGTCACCTTCGGCATGACCATCTCGCATCCGTAAGCCCGGCCCCGAGCCGGCGGCATATACTCGTGCCATCTCTCATGCTGGCGCGATCGATCCTTCCGGCCGTCGCCGTGCTGACCCTCACGTTCGCTCCGCGAACCGTCGCGCGTTCGGCCGACGTCATCAATGCGATCGGCGGCCTGCCGGCGCATCTCGTGTACGGCCTGCAGGAGCCCGTCGGATTCATTGAAACCTCGACGGGCGAATTCCTCGTCCTCGATCGCCGCGTGCACATGGTGTACGCGTTCGACGCCAAGAAGACCAAGCGGCGCGAGGTGCTCAAGGTCGGCCTCGAAAAGGACAGCGTGCTGCAACCGGCGGTGCTCTCGCTCGGGCCTGGCGATCTCTTCGCGGTGTCGGACGCGCAGTGGGGCCTGGAGCGCATTCAGTACTTCAACACCAGCGGGTTGTGGATTGGCGGCTTCTTCCTCAAGACCAAGGTGGCACCGCGCCTGGTCATCGACTCGATCGTGGTCAACGGCGCCGGCAGCATGCAGTTCACGAAGGATGGATTTCTCGTCAACCAGCCGGAGTCGGGCGGCCTCGTCACCCAATTCGACCTGAACGGTCAGGTCGTGCGCTCGTTCGGTACGCTCCGCCCCACGGGCCATGAGCACGACCGCGATCTCCATCTCGCGTTCAACGTCGGCATGCCGCTCGCCACGCCTGATGGCGGGGTGTACTTCATCTTCCGCACGGGCCGGCCGCTCATTCGCAAGTACGACGCCGCGGGCACGCTGCTGTTCGAGCGTCACATCGAGGGACCTGAGCTGGATTCCTTGATCCAATCGCTGCCCAACGTCTGGCCGACGCGCCCCGAGAGCGAAGGGCGGCTCCCGATCGTGCCGCCGCTCGTGAGGACCGCGGCGGTCGATCGCGTGGGCCGCCTCTGGGTCTCGCTGGTCGATCCGTTCACCTACGTGTACGATGCGCGCAGCGAGAAGATGC
>Ga0137427_10000419_pt1 | contig 22351 bp, 17 predicted proteins | sample EasRivERMZT700_2_FD_102309 | JGI IMG/M metagenome (GOLD analysis project Ga0137427, IMG submission 102309) | Soil microbial communities from meander-bound floodplain in the East River, Colorado, USA - East River MetaG ERMZT700_2 | ecosystem: Environmental > Terrestrial > Soil > Floodplain ...
CCGAACGCGCCGCCTTCCGTCGTGTGCTGCTGATTGACGACGCCGAAGCGGTGGCGACGGGGCTCGCACTGGACATTCGCCAGTCCGGGCCCATCGGAGGCTTTGACGTCGACCTCTCGGCCTCGGGGGACCAACTTGCGGCCACCGGCGCGGACGTCGTCATCCTGGCCGATCCAGTGGGCGGCGGAGACTGGGAGGGCGATCGCGGGCTCGCGCTGCTTGGGCGCCTCGCGCGCGCTGGAGCCAACGCTCCGTTCGTCCTGGCCGGCGCGAAGCACGTCGCCCTGATGGAACGGGCGGCCGGCGAGCTGAAAATCCCTGCGGATCGGCTGATCGGTTCGGCCGCATCGGGCCTCGTGAGCGCCGTCCGGGCGCTCATCGGCATCGAGCTCGATCTCTCGGGGGCCGCGGTCAACGTCGCGATCGCCGGCCGGCCGCCGGCCTTCGTCGTGGGTTGGTCGTCGGCGACCGTCGCGGGCGCCCTCGTGACCGAGCGCATCCCGGCGCACCGCCTCGCCGCCATCGGGCAGGCCATGCCGAAGATCTGGCCGCCGGGACCGCAGGTCACCGCGGCCGCGACGGCCCTCATCGCCGAAGCCCTCGTCCACGGCTCGCGCCAGCTGCACTACGCGATGACGGTGCTCGATGGCGACCTCGGCGGAACCCATGGGGTGGCGGCGATGCTGCCGCTCGAGCTGGGCCGGGGCCGCATCCTGCGCCGCGCCCGGCCCTCGTTCAGTCCGTTGGAAGAGAACGCCCTGCTTACCGGAATCACCCGAGGGTGACTACCGGGACCAAGGTCGTACCTTGAAAGATACCTGATCCCGTCACGACCGGCGGGGGCCGGACGTAGACTCCTCCGCCTATGTTGAGCCTCAACCAGAACCCTGATCTCTTGCCGCCAAACCCTGCGCCGGCTGAGCTGATGGTCGAGTGTCCGCACTGCGGCCGGCCCGTCACGGTACTCGGTCAGCCTCAAGATGGACAGACCGCGCAGTGGGTGTGTCCGTACACCAACTGCAAGTTCGAAGTGCCCATCGCCGGCGTTGCGGCCGTCATCTCCGCAAAACCGCGTTGGCCGCGAACCACGCCGGCGTACCACGGTCAGGCCTGAAACACCTGGCCCACGCCGGCGACGACGGCGTCTTCGACATCCGCCGGCACCACGTCGTGTCCGAGCTCGCGCGCGATCGACGTCACGCCGCGATCGCGAATGCCACACGGAACAATCAGGCCAAAATGATCGAGGTGTGTACTCACGTTGAGTGCGAAGCCGTGGCTCGTGATCCAGCGGCTGATGCGAACACCAATCGCGGCGATCTTCTCCTCGCGACCTGACGGCCCGACCCACACCCCGGTCAGACCTGGCACGCGGACGCCCTCGATGCCGAACAGCCGCAGCGCGACGATCAACGCGGCTTCGAGGTCGCGCACGTACTTGTGCACGTCGCAGCGATCCGGGCGCAAGTCGAGAATCGGATAGCCGATGAGCTGACCCGGCCCGTGGTACGTCACGTCACCGCCGCGGCTCGTTTCGAACACCGCGACGCCGGCGCTCGCCAGCTGTTCCTTCGACGCGACGATGTTGGTGGATGTGCCGCGCGTCTTGACGCCCAGCGTCAGCACGGGCGGATGTTCGAGGAGGAGGAGCGTATCGCCCATGCGCCCGGCGCGCCGATCTTCGACCAGCGCTTTCTGCAGCTCCAGCGCTTCGGCGTAATCGACGCAGCCAAGACGGCGGACGTTGATGGTCCTCGGAGTGGCGGTGGGTGCTACATCCACGACTCGTCGAAGCCTTGCAACCGGTCCTTCAGCGCCTGCAGGAAGCGGCCGGCATCCGCGCCGTCGATCAGCCGGTGGTCGTAGCCGAGCGTGAGGTGGCACATCGGCCGCACGGCGATCATGTCGTTCACGACGACCACGCGCTTGTCCACGGACCCGACGCCGAGAATGGCGACTTGCGGTTGACTGATGATCGGCAACCCGAACACGGCGCCAAAGATGCCCGGGTTCGTGATGGTGAACGTCCCGCCCTGGACTTCCTCGGGCTTGAGCTGCTTGCCGCGCGCGCGCGCCGCCAGGTCCTGAATCGCGCGGCAGATCCCCAGCATGTTCCGTTCGTCGGCGCTTCGAATGACCGGCACGATCAGGCCCTGATCGAGCGCGACGGCAATCCCGAGATTGATGTCCTTCTTGTAGACGATGTTCTCGCCGTCGATCGAGGCGTTCGAGAACGGGAACTGCCGGATCGTGTCGATGGTGGCCTTCGCGATGAACGCCGTGTAGGTGAGCTTGGTGCCCGCGGCCTCGTATTTCGCCTTGTACTTCTGCCGGATCTCATCGATGCGCGCGAAGTCGACTTCGTACGCCGAGTACACGTGCGGTGATGTGTGAATGCTCATCACCATGTGATCGGCGATCTTCTTGCGCATCACGCCCATCTTCTCGATGCGCACGTTCTCGCCCGGCGCGAACGCCGGCAGCGGCGCCTTCGTCTGCGGCGGCATCGGACGGCTGGCCGGCGCGTGCGCCGACACGGGCGTCGCCGCCGCGCCGCGGTTGGCACCATTGGCCACAAACGCCTCGATGTCCTTCTTCGTCACGCGGCCAGAAACACCGGTGCCATTGAGCTGCGTGATGTCGATGTTGTTCGCCTTGGCGATCTTCCGGACGACCGGGGACGACTTGATACGACGGAGATCGGCGAGGGTCTGAGGAGCAGAAGGGGCTGAAAGTCCTGAGAGTCCTGAAAGTCCTGAGAGTCCTGAGAGTCCTGAAAGTCCTGAAAGTCCTGAGGGTCCCGCGGGTGCGGCTGCCGCAAGCGCAGCCGTCGTGCCGTCTGCTTGAGAGCCTCTCGGACTCTCAGGACTCTTCGGACTCGTAGCACTCTTGGGACTCGCCGCTGGTTTCTCCCCCGCCGCCCCGATGATCGCGACGACGCTGTTGACCGGTACCGTCTCGCCTTCCTTGACCTTGATCTCGAGCAGGACGCCGGCGCCCGGCGACGGGATTTCCGCGTCGACCTTGTCGGTCGAGATCTCGAACAGCGGCTCGTCCTTGTCGATGGCATCGCCGATCTTCTTGATCCACCGAACGATGGTCCCTTCGGCGATCGACTCGCCCATCTGGGGCATTACGACGTCGGTTGGCACTGGCGCACCTCACTACATTGACGATTTGGGGACTGGGAGATTTGAAGATTACGAAGCCCTTAATCTCCCAATCTCCCAATCTCGAAATCTCGAAATCCCATGGCGGCGTCCCGGGTCCACTTACATATGGATCGCCGCCCCATGCACCGCATGCGCCGCCTCCCCCACCGCCTCCGACATTGTCGGATGCGCGTGGATGGTGCGAACGAGTTCCTCGACGGTCGATTCGAGCCGTAGCGCCACGCCGGCCTCGGCCACGAGCTCGGTCGCGCGCGGACCGATCATGTGGACGCCGAGCACTTCGTCGTACTTGGCTTCGGCGACAATCTTGACCATGCCCTCGGTCTCACCCGCGATCTTCGCCCGCCCAAGGACGCCGAACGGGAAGACGCCGACGCGCACATCGTAGCCCCGATCCTTGGCTTCTTTTTCGGTGAGCCCGATGCTGCCGATTTCGGGCTCGCAATAGGTGCAGCCGGGCACCTGGTCGTAGTTGATCGGGCGGACGTCGTGGCCGGCGATGCGCTCGGCGAGCAGGATGCCCTCCGCCGACGACAGGTGCGCGAGCTGCGCGTGCGGGCCCTTGCCCATCGTGATCACGTCACCGATGGCGGAGATGCCCGGGACGCCCGTGCGGAAGAGCTCGTCGACCTTGATGAAACCGCGATCGAGCGTGAGACCCGCCTCGGCGGCGCCGAGTCCGTCGGTCACCGGACCACGTCCCGTGGCCACGAGCAGCTTCTCGATGGTCATCGACTCGGACTTGCCGTCGGGCCCCTGCATTTCAATCGTCACGTCCCCGCTCTTGACCTTCGCGGATGTGACCTTCGTGCCCGTCCGTGACGCGATGCCGCGCTTTCTGAACGCCTTCTCGAGCTCGGCCGAGATCTGCTCGTCCTCGTTCGGCACGAGGCGCGGCAGGAGCTCGATCACCGTCACCTCGCTGCCGAAGCGGCGGTAGATCGACGCGAACTCGACGCCGACCGCCCCGCTGCCCAGGATGGCGATCGACTTCGGCACCTCGGTGAGATGAATGGCCTCGTCGCTCGTGATGATGTTCTTCTTGTCGATCTCGATGCCCGGCACGCTCCGAGGCGCGGATCCGGTCGCGACGATGATCTCGCGGGCGGTCAACGCGCGCGCATCCGGGCCGGTGACAAGGACGCCGCCCTTGCCGGTGAGCCGGCCGGTGCCTTTGATCCAATCAATCTTGTTCTTCTTGAACAGGAACTCGACGCCCTTCGTGAGGACCGTGACGATCTTGTTCTTACGCGCGTGGACACGCGCCATGTCGATCGTGGCCTTGACGTCGCCCTGGCCGAAGCTGATGCCCCATTCGCCCGCTTCCTGCGCGATTTTCAGGGCATGGGCGTGCTCGAGGAGCGCTTTCGTGGGAATGCAGCCCCAATTGAGGCAGGTGCCGCCGAGGGACGGCTGACGTTCGACGACGGCGGTCTTGAGGCCGAGCTGTGCGGCGCGGATGGCGGCCACGTAGCCGCCGGTGCCCGAGCCGATGACTATGACGTCGTACTGATGGGCAGACATCCCATCAAGTCTATCGTGAGAAAAGACACGGGGTCGACCTGCGACGAACTGTGCAGCCGCAGATCGACCCCCGATAAACCGGCGCGAGTTACTTGCGCGGAAGGACCGCGTCCTTCAGCTGCTTCGCGATTCTCGCCTTCACGACGGTCTTGGCCGGAATCTTGATCGGCTCACCTGTCGCCGGGTTGCGACCTTCACGAGCCTTTCGCTTCTGCACCACCAGCTTGCACATGCCTGGAAGCACGAACTCGCCGGATCGCTTGAGCTCCTTCTCCGACAGGCGCAGAAGTTCCTCGAACAGATCTCGCACCGAGGTGCGCTTCATGTCGAACTTCTCCGCGAAGTGCGCGAAGAGCTCCATCTTGCCCATGCGACGGGCGTCTGCCATGCCGAATCTCCCTGGCTGGGGCGCGCATTTTAGGAAGGTCGTGGAACCGCGCGCGCGAGCGGTCCGACGGCAACAGTCGAAAGCGGCCGGTATCGTAGTCTTGCGCTCAAAAGAATGTCAATTCCTGAGCGGTAGAATGATGGGCCATGTCGAGCGTGCTCGAGACGTTTCCCAACCCGCGGCCGGATCGCGACTACGAGATTGCGATCAGCTGTCCGGAATTCACATCGATGTGTCCGAAGACGGGTTTGCCCGACTTCGGCGAGATTCGAATCGTGTACGTCCCCGATCGCGTCTGCGTCGAGCTGAAGTCGCTGAAGTACTACCTGCTCGAGTACCGCAACCAGGGCATCTTCTACGAGGCGGCGACCAACAAGATCCTCGACGATCTCGTGGCGCTGCTGCATCCGCGACGCATGACCGTCACCGGCGCCTTCACCGCGCGCGGCGGAATCACCACCACGGTCATCGCACGACATGGACAAGAGCAAGAGTCCTAAGAGTCCTAAGAGTCCTAAGAGTCCTGAGAGTCCTGAGAGTCCGGACTCTTCGGACTCTTCGGACTCTTCGGACTCTTCGGACTCTCTATCTCTCCCGATCGGCCCCGAGCTCGATCTCCACCCCTTCGCTCCCGCTGATATTCCGTCGGTCGTCGAGGAATACGTCGTCGCCGCGCACGACAAAGGCCTGCGCCGTCTGAGGCTCGTCCACGGCCGCGGCCGCGGCGTCCAGCGCGGCATCGTGCAGTCCGTGCTCGAACGCCATCCGCTCGTCGCAGAGTTCTGGGACGACGCGGATTCGCACCTGGGCGCGACGTGCTGTGTGCTGAGAGACAGCAGTACGTAGGGCGGACCGAACTGCGGTCCGCCTGAGTCTGGCGGACCAAAGTTCGGTCCGCCCTACGTACGGTCAACTTGGCACCGTCCTTGCCCCTCTCACCCACTGCGCGCCGCTGAAACCGCCTGGATCGGCGGAATCGTTGAGTTTCCTGCAACGCCGCGCGCGCGGAGAGGTTGCAAAAGATGCACACGCCACTGCCCGCGCCGGGCGACGTGGTCTGGATCCGGCAGCGTCGCTGGCGCGTCCGGCGCGCGAGCCGGCATCGCAGCGTCGTGCGCCTCGACGTCTTCGCACGCCATGAGCGGCTGACCTTTCTCGCGCCGTTCGATCGGCCCTCGGCCGTGTCGGCTGCCGGGCGGCCTCGTCGCATTCGACGGCAAGGCGCGCTCGCAAGGCTCGCGCACGTCCTGGCGCGCGCGTATGGCGTTCGGACGTTGCTCTCGATGGTCGACGCCAACGTCACGCTGCTGCCCTACCAGCTCGAACCGGCGCTGGCGATCGTCCACGGCACGCGTCGCGTCCTCGTCGCCGACGACGTCGGGCTGGGCAAGACGATTCAGGCGGGCGTCGTCATCGCGGAGCTGATGCGGCGCGCGCCCAGCTGCAGGATTCTCGTGCTCGTGCCGGCGCCACTCGCGGAGCAGTGGGCCGGCGAGCTGTCGCGTCGGTTCGATGTGACCGCCAGGGCGGTCGATCGCGCGCGGCTCGATGCGATGGTGGCCGCCGGCGGACGTGGTGAGAACCCGTGGCGATCCAGCGGCGTGTGGATCGCGTCGCTCGACTACATCAAGCAGCCGCATGTCCTCGCGGGACTGCCCCCGCGTCCGTGGGATCTCGTGGTCTTCGACGAAGCGCATGGCGTGTGCGGCGAGTCCGAGCGTCACGCGGCCGCTGACGGCCTCGCGCGGCGCGCACGGCACGTGCTGATGCTCACGGCGACGCCGCACGATGGCGACGAACGGCGGTTCACGCGGCTGACGACCCTGGGCCGGCAGGACGATGACCTGACGGTGTTCAGGCGCACGAGATCCGATCTCGCATCGGCCGCGACGCGCCGGGTCCGCTGGCACCACGTGGCGCTGTCCGCCGCGGAGCGCCGCGTGCTCGACGCGCTCGGAGACTTCGAGCGATCGGTCCTGGCCGCCGCGGGCGCGGCACGGCGAGAGGCGGCGCTGCTCCTGTTGTCCGTCTTTCGCAAGCGCGCCGTCTCGACCATGAGCGCGCTGTCGGTGTCACTCGAGCGGCGCCGGGCCTGGCTCGAACGGCCGGATCGCGACATCGCTCCCGACTGGGTGCAGCCGTCGCTCGCGTTTGGCGATGACGGGAGCGACGAGATCGGGAACGAGGATACGCAGTCGCTGGCCGCGGCCGTCGGACTCGATCCGCGCCAGGAACGCGCGTGGCTCAAGCGCCTGTGCGCTCTCGCCACGGCGGCGACGCGAGACGAGCGCAAGATCGCGCGGCTGGCGGCGCTCCTCACGAAGTCGTCCGAGCCCGCCGTCGTGTTCACCGAGTTCCGGCACTCGCTCGAAGCGGTCCGCCGGCGCATCGATGCGATCAGACCAGTGGCCGTGCTGCACGGCGGGCAGACGCCGGTCGAGCGGGCACAGCAGCTCAACCGGTTTCTGGACGGATCGGCGTCGGTCCTGCTCGGCACCGACGTCGCCAGCCTTGGCCTCAACCTGCAACGGTCACGCTGGGCGATCAGCCTCGAGCTGCCGTGGAATCCCACGCGGCTCGAGCAGAGGGTCGGACGAATCGATCGGATCGGACAGACGCGTGACGTGCACTTCACGCTGCTGGTTGCCGACCATGACGCCGAGCGGGCCGTCCTCGCGCGGCTGGCGCGACGGACGCTCGTCGCCCAGCGGACGCTCGGAGGCGACGTGCTCCGCAGCGTTCAGCCAGACGCCGCCCTGCTCTGTGACGCCGTCATCGCCGGCGTGCCGCCCGGTCCGCCTGCCGCGGACGGACCCGCGGTCGCGCGCTGTCGCCGCTGGGCGCGGCCGGCTCGCGTGGCCGCGATCACGCTCGAACGCCGCCGGCGGCTCGCCGCACGGTGGCGGTCGCGAGACGCCGTTCAGGGCCGTCCCGGCGTGGTGCCACTCCGGCACGGACCCGCAACGTGTGTCTTCAGCGTCCCGATCGTCGATGGCGCCGGCGCGCCGATCGAAGAGCACGTCGTCGCGGTTCGATTGCCACACCTGACGGCCGATGTTTATTCGACCAAGCTGATTACTGACGCGCGAAACCTTGCGGCGCGCCACGCGATGCCGCATGCGGCGCGCGTGCAGCGATGGCAGCGCCACCGACAGCAGGTTTCGGCGGCGACCGAGCGCGCGATCGTGGCGGCCATCGACCCAGAGACGCGGCTTGGCGAAGTCCAGCCCGGACTCTTCGACCGGCGCGCGCTGCGGGCGTTCGAGGTGGCGCGCGACACAGCCGCCGATCTGCGAAAGGACGAACGGGCGTGGATCACCGATGGCGATCGGATCGCGGTCGCCCGCGTGGGATCTCCGCGACTCGTGTTGCTGCTGGCCACGCCCGCCTCGCTCGGAGATCGTTCCTCATGAACGCGCTTCCCGGCATCGGCGGCTCCCTCTTCCCTGGGCGATTCCTCGTGGAGCGCGTGGGCCAGGCGGCGTACGGCGCCGGCGAGTACGCTCGTGTTGACGCGCGACGCCGGCAACTGGAGCGCTGGTGGCAGACCACGACGCTCGCGGCCGGGCCGGCGACCGGCCTCCGCGCCGTCATCGATCTGGTGGCGTTGCCACTCGCGGGCGCGCTGGGATTCCGCGTTATAGAAGTCGCGGTCGATCGGCGGCGAGCGCGTGTGACGCTCGAGTCGCCCGGCCGCTGCCGCGTCGGCCTGCTCGTCCTGCCGTGGTCGGCGGAGCGAGCGACTGGCTGGCGCGACGTCTCCGACACTGCGCGTGACCTGCATGCGGCGTGGTGCTTCGCGCTCGCACCGCCGTATCTTTCCTTGGTCGACGCGCGCGGACACGCGAGCCGCCACAGTGTCGACTTCACACTGCCCGACGTCCTCGCGCCCGAGAGCTTCCAGCGTTTCTGGGCGCTCACCAACGCTCGCACGTTCGACACGCCGCGCCGGATCGACGCGCTGGTCGCCGACGCGGCGACATTTCAAGACGCCGTGCGCGCCGACCTCCAGCACGGCGTGCTCGACGCGCTGTCGGCCTTTGGCCGCGTGCTGCATCCCACCCACGGCGCCCTTGATGAAGCGTTGACGCTCGTCTACCGGCTGCTCTTTCTCCTCTTTGCCGAATCGCGCGATCTCGTTCCGCGCGCGCACCCGATCTACGGACGCGCTTACGCCGTCGGCGCGTTCTGCCGGGCCGCCGTGGAGTCCGAGCGCGCGGACGGTCTCTGGCACGGGCTGGCGGCGGTCACTCGTCTCTCGCGCGTCGGCTGTCGCGTCGACGATCTGATCGTCCGGCCGTTCAACGGACGGCTCTTCGCGCGCGCCTCCGCGCCGTCCCTCGAAGCCGATTCACGACGGCCACGGTTGACCCGCGCGACGTCCAGCCGCGATGCGGCGATGCGGCGGGCGCTCGTCGCGCTCAGCACGCGCCACGGCCGGGCGGGGCGCGAACACATCAGCTACGCGGACCTCGGTGTCGAGCAGCTCGGCGCCGTGTACGAGCGCGGGCTTGACGCCGATCTCGATCGGCTCACGCCATCCGATGCGCGTCGTCCGCCGCCACGGGCCGTGCGCGCCCACAGCCTGCGCCGAAAACAGACGGGCACGTTCTACACGCCGCAGTCGCTGGCGGAGTTTGTCGTGCGGCGAACGCTTGCGCCGCTCGTGCGCGGTGCCGGCACCGACGGCATTCTGCGTCTCCGCGTCGTCGATCCGGCGATGGGCAGCGGCGCGTTTCTCGTCGCGGCATGCAGGTATCTCGCGACCGCGTACGAGCGCGCGCTCGTCGACGAAGGCCGTTGTGCGGACGCCGATCTCGATGAGGCAGAGCGCGCGAGCATCCGCCGGCTCGTCGCCGAGCGGTGTCTGGCCGGGGTCGACGTCAATCCGGTGGCCGTGCAGCTCGCGCGGCTGTCGCTCTGGCTCACAACGCTCTCTCGCGGCAAGCCGCTCGGGTTCCTCGATCACAAGCTGCGCGCCGGTAACAGCCTGATTGGAGCGTCGCCTGATGACCTGCGGCGCGTGACACGTGGTCGGGGCGGCCGAACCACCGCGTCGGGCGGACGCCTTCCGCTCCTCGAGGCCGCCGGCCTCGAGGACTCCATGCGCATGGCCACACGCCCGCTGCTCGACCTGGCGGTGCGCCCCGATGACTCGGTCGAGGACGTTCACGCGAAGGAGGCGGTGTGGTCGCGTCTCTGCGGACCTGATTCGCCGCTCGCGCCGTGGCGGCAGGCCGCCGATCTCTGGTGCGCGCGCTGGTTCATGGCGTCACCGCCGTCCGCGCCGGAGCTACGCGCCGCCCTCGATGCGATGCTCAAGCACTGCGCGGCGATCCGCGGCACGGTGCTCGACCGCTGGCGCCGGGCGGCTGCGGAGGCCGCCGCGACCCACGGCTTCTTTCACTGGCCACTCGAGTTCGCCGACGTCTTCTACGACGAGCTCGGCCGGCCGAAGGCCGACGCGGGATTCGACGCGGTCATCGGAAATCCTCCGTGGGAAATGGTCAGAAACGAGTCGCACTCCGCACCCGCCTTCGCCCTTCGGGCTTCGGCGGGCAAGCCCCGCACTTCGCAACACGCGAGTCAGTTTCTGCGCTACGTCCGAGATTCGGGCCTGTTCCCGCATTGCGATCGCGGTCATCTGAACCTGTACCAACCGTTCGTCGAGCGCGCACTGGCACTCACGCGGCCTGGCGGCCGCGTCGGTCTGATCCTGCCGTGGGGCATGGCGGCGGACGATGGCGCGGCGCGACTCCGTGAAGCACTGGTGGACCGCTTCGGACTCGACACCGTCGTCGGTCTCGACAACGCGTCCGCGTTGTTTCCCATTCACCGAGGCCTGCGATTCCTCGTGGCGGTCGCGACGCCAGGCCGGCCCGCCGCGGTGATTCGCGCGCGATTCGGTGTCCGCACGACCGCCGACCTCGACGCGCTGCCGGATCGCGATGAGGATGAGCAAGCTGCGGACCCTTCCTCGCCGGCCCTCGTCGCATTTCCTGTGCGTCTGTCGGCGGCCGCGCTCCGAGCCGTGGGCGGATCCGGCCGGAGAATCCCGGATATCCGGCATCCCGCGGATCTCCGGCTCTTGGAAACGCTCGCGCGAGCGTTCGCGCCGTTGGGTTTGCCGGAAGGATGGGGCGCACGCTTCGGACGAGAGCTGAACGCGACCGAGGATCGCGAGAGCTTCGGCACGCGCGGCTTGCCGGTTGTCGAAGGCAAACACCTCTCGCCGTTCTCGACAGATGCCGGCGCGGCAGCGATGCGGATCGAACCTCGTGAAGCGGCACGGCTGCTCCCCGATCAACGATTCGAGCGCGCGCGGCTCGCCTATCGTGACGTCTCGGGCGTCGGCAATCGCCTGTCGCTCATCGCCGCCATCGTGCCCGCCGGCGTCGTCACGACGCACACCGTGTTCTGCCTCCGCACGTCCATCCCGATCATCCGCCAGCACTTTCTCTGTGGCCTCTTCAACTCGTACGTGCTGAACGCGGTCGTGCGCCTGCTCATGGGCGGCCACGTGACGACGGGCCTGGTGGAGGGACTGCCGGTGCCGGGCTGGACCGGCGACGCGGCGCAGCGCGACGTCGCGCGGCTGGCCGCCGTGCTGGCGCGGCGGCCGCACGAATTGGGTGTCGAAGCCGAGCTTCAGGCCGCCGTCGCGCGGCTCTATGCGCTCGACGCGGAGATGTTCGCGCACGTGCTGCGAGGATTTCCGCTCGTGCCGCAAGAACAACGCGATGCGGCCCTGCGCGTGTTCTCCAGTTTGCTATAGTCCCCTGCGGTGCCCAACTACGGCTTCGTCATCGACCTCAAGAAATGCATCGGCTGCCACGCATGCACGATCGCCTGCAAGAGTGAGCACGACATTCCCGTCGGCGTGAACCGCTGCTGGGTCAAGACGGTCGAGAAGGGCACGTTCCCGAACACGCAGCGCTTTTTCCTCCCCGTGCTGTGCAATCAGTGCGAGGACGCGCCGTGCATGAAGATCTGTCCGACGAACGCGCTCTACAAACGGCGCGACGGCATCGTGGATCTGAACGGCGCGGCGTGCATTGGCTGCCGGGCCTGCATGACCGCGTGTCCGTACGATCAGCTCTTCATCGATCCGAACACGCGCACGGCTGAGAAGTGCAACTTCTGCGCGAACCGGGTCGAGAACCAGTTGCAGCCCGCCTGTGTCAGCGTCTGTCCGACGGAGTGCCGCATCTTCGGTGACATGGACGATCCGTCGAGTCAGGTCGCGCAGATCGTGCAACGCGAAGCATTCATGGTGCGCAAGCCCGAGAAGGGCACCGGGCCGAAGGTCTTCTACCTCGGCGCTGACGAGGCGACGCTTCGGCCGGAAATCGCCGCGCGGCCGTTCATGTTCAAGGAAGGCCAGGTGCACCTCCGGCCGCTCGGCGCGCCCGAACCGGATCCGACACGGCCCGGCGACCCGCGCGTGGACTACGACATGCCGCACAAGAAAGCGTGGGGCACGGACCTGGTCATCTATCTGATGACGAAGGGCGTGTCGACGGGCGCGATGTTTCTCTCGGCGCTGCTGTGGATGATGGGTGACCGGTCGCCGCTCGTTGGTGTTGCAGGACCCGTGATTTCGCTGGTGTTCGCCGCCCTCACGGCGTTCGTACTGACGATCGACCTCGAGCAGCCGCAGCGGTTCTACTACATCCTCACGCGGCCGAACTGGACGTCGTGGCTGGCGCGCGGCGCGTTTCTGTTGATGGGCCACACCGCGGTGGTCACGCTCTGGCTGCTCTTCGCCTGGCTCGGCTGGAGCGGCGCGATCACCTGGCTGGCGCCGGTGGCGATCGCGGCGTCCGTGGCCGCCACGGCCTATACGGGTTTCCTGTTCGCCCAAGGGCTCGCGCGCGATCTGTGGCAGGGGCCGCACAACACGATCGACCTCATGTTGCAGGCGGCCGCGGAGGGCGCGGCCGTCATGTTACTCGCGGCGATGTTCGTCAGCCACGATGCGGCGACGGTGCGCGCGCTCGCCATCACGCTGGCAATCGCGTCGCTCGCGCACCTGGCGATCCTCGCGCTCGAGAACCTGCTCGTCCCGAGCCCGACCGTGCACCACGAGCTCGCGGTGCGCGCGATCCGGTACGGCGCCTACAAGCGCGAGTTCTGGATCGGCGCGCTCGGCCTCGGCGGCCTCGCGCCCGTCCTCATCGTCTGGCTCGCGTCGGCGGTGCACTTCTCACTGGTACTGCTCGTGCCCGCGGCGATCGTGGCGCTGGTGGGATCGCTCGCGTGGGAGTACGTGTGGGTGGAAGCTGGGCAAAGCGTGCCGAATTCGTGACGCGGGGTCAGGTCTTGCTTCTTAGCGCCGCGACAACTCCAGTTGTCATTTCATCCCGCTCACGACGGCGCGTGCCCCATTTTTCCCGCGTCCTGCAGTGTCGCCGACAGGCATTGCCCTTGCAGGCCGGACGGCGCATGGCTCGCCCACTACGAATTGAGTTCCCCGGTGCGGTGCATCACGCGATGGCCCGTGGCAATGCCAAGCAGGAGATCTACCTCGACGATCGCGATCGGCGCGTTTTCCTGGATTCGCTCTGGAAGATCTGCGAGCGATGCGATTGGGATGTCTGGGCGTATTGTCTGATGCCCAACCACTATCACGTGCTGATTCAGACGCGGCAGGCGACTTTCTCACGCGGCATGCGGGACCTGAACGGCCGATACGCGATGGCCTTCAACGCCCGGCACAATCGCATCGGACATTTGTTTCAGGGTCGATTCAAGTCGGTGCTCGTCGATCGAAACAGCCACCTTCTCGAGCTCTCGCGGTACATCGTGCTCAACCCAGTGGCGGCGCGACTTTGCGACAGGCCGGAGGCGTGGCGTTGGAGCAGTTACCGCGCGGTTCTGGGTTTGGCGTCGGCGCCGCGCCGATTGTCACGGATTGGGACGCTGGCATCCTTCTCCTCGAATCCGGAAGAGGCTCGCGCCACCTACATCGAGTTCGTTCGCGCCGGAATGAAGGCGAAAGCGCCAGCCGGCTGGTCGCCGGTGATGACGATTGCCGGAGACGACCACTTCATCGCCAGCATTGAAGAACGAGTTGGGCGCCCCTCCACGGAGGTCCCCAGGGCCGAACGCGCGCTGAAACCGCTCGCGGCCTACGCCAGTGAATCGGCCGATCGGAACGCGGCCATTCGAGCAGCCTACCGCAGCGGAAACTACACGCAAGCTGACATCGCCCGGTGGTTCGGCTTGCACTACACCACTGTCTGCCGCATCGTGGGTAACTCCAGTTGTCACGATGCTAAAAAGCAAGACCTGACCCCATGAGCGAATTCCGCAAACATCCGGCGCCCAGTGAGTGGGACGACTACACCGACTACGAGTCGACCAGCTGGCCCCTGAAGGACCGCCGGAAGTACTGGATCATCCCGTCCATCTGCTTCAACTGCGAGTCGGCGTGCGGCATCATCGCCTACGTCGACAAGACGACGCTCGACGTCCGGAAGATTGAGGGCAATCCCGTCCACCCGGGCTCGCGCGGGCGCACGTGCGCGAAGGGCGTCGTCACGCCGAACCAGCTCGAGGATCCCGATCGCATTCTCTACCCGCTGAAGCGCGAGGGGCCGCGGGGCGCCGGACAGTGGAAGCGCGTGTCGTGGGACGAAGTCCTGACGGAGATCGGCGCGCGGATTCGGAAGGCCATCCAGGAAAACCGCCGGCAGGAGCTGATGTATCACGTCGGGCGGCCGGGCGAGGACGGCTACGCGAATCGCGTCGTCCAGGCGTGGGGACTCGACGGACACAACAGCCACACGAACGTGTGCTCGTCGTCGGCACGGCTCGGACATTTTCTGTGGACGGGCGCCGATCGGCCGTCGCCCGATCACGCCAACGCGAGGACGATCCTGCTGCTGTCCTCCCACCTCGAGTCAGGCCACTACTTCAACCCGCACGCGCAGCGGATCATCGAAGGCCAGTCGCGCGGCGCCAAGCTCATCGTCGTGGACCCGCGGCTCTCGAACACGTCGGCGAAGGCCGACATGTGGCTGCCCGCACACTCGGGGTCCGAGGCGGCGCTGATGCTGTGCCTCGCGCGCTACCTCATCGATCACCGGAAGTACAACCGCGACTTCGTGAAGCGCTGGGTGAACTGGGAGACATTTCTCGAAGCCGCGCGTCCCAACGAGCCGCGGACGTTCGAGTCGTTCGAGAAGGCCCTGATCGAAGAGTACGCGCAGTTCACGCCCGAGTACGGCGAAGCCGAGTGCGGAATCCCCGCGCACAAGATCATCGAGGCCGCCGAAGCCATCGCCGCAGCCGGCACCGCGTTCTCGACGCACAGTTGGCGCGCCGCGGCGTCCGGACATCTGTGGGGCTGGCAGATCACGCGGTGTCTCTACCTGCTCGTGGTCCTGATGGGCGCGATCGGCGAGCCCGGCGGGGTGAACCTGCACGTGACGAACAAGTTCGTCCCGAAACATCCGAATCCGCCGCCGCCACCGGACTACTGGAACGAGCTGCTGTTCCCGAAGGAATTCCCGCTCTCGTTCTTCGAGCTCAGCTTCCTGCTGCCGCATTTCCTGAAGGAAGGCCGCGGCCGGCTCGACACGTACTTCACGCGCGTCTACAACCCGCTGTGGACGAATCCCGACGGCTTCTCGTGGATGGAAGTGCTCACCGACGAGTCGAAGATCGGCTGTCACGTCGCACTCACGCCGTTCTGGAGCGAGACGGCGTGGTTCGCCGACTACGTGCTGCCGATGGGACTCGGCACCGAGCGGCACGACACGATGAGCCAGGAAACGCACGCGGGACGCTGGCTCGGCTTCCGCCAGCCGGTGAAGCGCGTCGCGCTCGAGAAGCAAGGCAAGCCTGTCAGCGCCACGCACGAAGCGAATCCCGGCGAAGTGTGGGAAGAATCAGAGTTCTGGGTCGCGCTCTCGTGGAAGATCGATCCCGACGGCTCGATGGGCATCAGAAAGTTCTTCGAGTCACCGTATCGGCCCGGCCAGCAAATCACGATGGACGAGTACTACGGATGGATGTTCGAGAACTCCGTCCCCGGTCTCCCCGACGCCGCGAAGAACGAAGGACTCACGCCGTTGCAGTACATGCGCAAGTACGGCGTCTTCAAGGTCGATGATAAGGCCTACAGCAAGGCGCACGAGCAGCCGGCGGCAGCCGACGCGCCGGGCGTCACGGTCGACGACAAGCGCCTCGCCGGCTTCAACACGCCGTCACGCAAGCTCGAGTTCTATTCGCCGACGATGGCCCAGTGGGGCTGGCCGGAGCATGCGATTCCGCGGTACGTGCCGGGACACATCTACTGGCGCGATCTCGATCGCCAGGCCGGCGAATTCGATCTCCTGCCAAACTTCCGGCTGCCAACGCTGATTCATACGCGCTCGCCGGTGAAGTGGCTCTACGAAATCTCGCACGACAACCCGCTCTGGATTGCGACCGAGGACGCGAAGAAATTCGGCATCGCCCAGGGCGACCTCGTGAAGGTGCGCACGGCGATCGGTTACTTCGTCACACACGCGTGGGTGACCGAAGGTATTCGGCCAGGCGTGCTCGGCATGTCGCATCATCTCGGCCGTTGGCGCTTGAACGAGAACACCGGCGGAGGCCGCGGGGCGACCGCGCTCGTCAACATCGCCAAGAGCGGCGACGGCCGCTATCAGATGCGTCAGATCCACGGCGCACAGCCGTTCGCGAGCGACGACCCGGACAGCGCGCGCGTCTGGTGGCGCCAGGTCGGCGTCCACCAGAACCTCACGTTCCCCGTGCAGCCCGATCCGGTGAGCGGCATGCACTGCTGGCATCAGCGCGTGCGCCTCGAGAAAGCCGGACCGGACGATCGGTACGGCGACATCGAGGTGGACACGAACGCATCGCACCAGATCTACAAAGAGTGGATGGCGAAGACGCGCCCGGCGCCCGGTCCAGACGGCACGCGGCGGCCGATGTGGTTCGACCGGCCGCTTCGGCCGGTCGCGGCGGCGTACAAGTTGTAGGAGCCCCGGTCTACCGCCACGGGCCCGTCGTCACCGTCACCGTGACGATCTCGCCGTTACGCACCACGCGCAGCGTGACCTTCTGATACGGCTTCACCGTTCGAAAGACAGTCGTGCCGGCCAGTGATTTCAGCGAGAGGCCATCCGCGGCGACGAGCACGTCACCCGGTTTGAGGCCGGCTTTCTCAGCGGGACTCTCCGGCACGACCTCGGTCACTTCTGGATAGGAGCCGAAGGCGATCATCTCCGGCCCCTTCAACACCAGCCCACACGACGCACACGAGAGCGTGAAGCCGAACCAGCCGCGAGTGGACGATGGCAATCCCTCCACCGTAATCACCCGGCACTGGGCGGCCGGAACGATCTCGATGTCTCTCAGGATGCCGAGCCGGCGCACGGTCAATTTCACCGGCTTGCCTGGCGGGAGCCACGAGTAGAGCACGGCGCCGGCCTGCGTCGTGATGAGCTGCCCGTCGACTGCGACGAGCACGTCCATCTCCTCCAGCTTGCCGTCGGCCGGTCCGCCCTTCTTGATGCCCCACAACGTCGGCTCGGTCCCAAACTCGATGTCCGGCCGCCCGCGAATGTGCTTGCCGGTGATCACGCAGCGCGTGCACGTGTGGCCCGTGAATCCGAGGTCGCCCACGATGTTCTCCGGAGCGCACTTGGCCGGCGTCGACTGCGCGGCGCTCGTCGCGGGCAGCGCCGCAACGAGCGCTGCCGCGAGGCACGCGGCTCGAAGCCAGAACGGTTTCACCGACATCACCACGACCTCCTAGTACCGGATCAGGCGAGCCGACGGCTGAATCCCACGCACCGCGTAGTCCGGGCGTCCTGCGGCCATGGCCTCGAGGAGCCGGGTCGTAAACGGATCGTTCGGCGCGACCTGATGCAGCTCTGTGACCGCGGCTAGGAGCGCCGACACTGCGACTTCGCGTCCCTGCAGGGCTTGATCGGAATCGCGGCCGGGAATCTGGCCCAGCTGCGCCACGGCCGCGACCCACTCGGACCCGGTGCGCTGCACCAGTGCGGCGGCCTCACGACGATCCTGCTCGCGCGCGAGCGCGAGCCGCCGCTCGGCACGACGCTCCGCGTGAAGCTCACCGACAGCCACGCCGCCGCCGAACAGCACGAGCACGGCCGCGGCCGCGCGAATCCACCAGAGTGCTCCGCGCGACGATCCGGGACGATCGAGCAGGCCGCGCTGCTTCAGCGCGCGCACGATCCGGTCCTGCGTCGGGTGACCAGGATCCACTTCACGGGGCAACGCGGCGAATGCCGCCTTCTCCTGAGCGTTCAAGTTGTCTTCGGGCACGGATCGCATCGTCGTTCTCCTGAAGTCTGTCCGCGGCGCGCGCCGTCGGGGTCGAGATGCGCGCGCATGGTGCGGCGCGCGGCAAACAGCTGGCTCTTCGATGTGCCCACGGCGACACCGAGCCGGTCGGCAATCTCCTCGTGCGTCAGGCCCTCGATGTCGTGGAGGACGAGCACGGCCCGCCGGCCATCCGGCAACTGCGAGATCGCCGACTCGAGATCGAGTCGCTGCCCGAGCGGCGCCTCACGCGCGACGAGCGGCAGCTCCTCGACCGAATCGAACAGCCGTGCGCCCTTCTTCCGCCACCACGTGCGCGTCTGGTTGATGGCAATGCCGGTCAACCACGTCGAGAAACTGGCTTCCCACCGGAAGTGCGGCAAGGCCCGCACCGCCTGGATCCAGACGTCCTGGAGGATGTCCTCGGCGTCGGCGCGCTCGCCGCCGGCGAGGCGGCGGATGAGCTGAAACACCCGCGGCGTATGCCGAGCGTACAGATCGCGGAATGCGTCCTCGGCGCCGGCAACGACGGCGTCGGCAAGGTCGCGGTCCGTCGGCGACAGCGGCGACGAATTGGCCAACATGCATTCAGTCGCCTGAGCCGTCCAAAAGGTTTGTTTTTGCGACCCGCCCGGCAGGTTTACGCTTGTCGGATGAAATCCGAGGCCCTCGCGCTGATCATTCTGCCGGTCGCCTTCGCCGCGCTGTTCGCGCAGGCGCCGGCGATGCCCGCCGAGTATCAACAGGTCCTGACGACACTGGCCAGGACCGGTGACTTCCGCGACAACGTGCTGAAGGTCAACATCCCGCGCACCGACGTCAAGGTGACCGTTGCGGGCGTGGCCACGCCCACGCCGTTCGGGTTCGGTGGCTGGGTCGCGATGACGCCGGCCACGGGCGGTCATCAGGTGCTCATGGGCGACCTGGTTCTGCTCCAGGAAGAAGTGAATCCCGTCATGTCGGCGCTGCTCGCCGCCGGATTCGACGTGACCGCGCTGCACAATCATTTCTTCTGGGATGAGCCGCGCATGCTCTACATGCACGTGCACGGGCACGGCGCCGCCGACGACCTTGCGCGCCGCCTCAAGCCAGCCATCGATCTGATCGGCGCGGGCAGGACCGCGTCTGCCGCGGCGTCCGTACCGGCAGCCGGCTCGCTCAACACGGCGCGACTCGCCGAAATCGTCGGCCGTCCGGGCGACCAATCAGGTCCGGTCTACAAGTTCACGATTGGCCGCGCTGACCTCAACGTCACGGAAATGGGCGCGGTGATCAACGCGCGGATGGGCTTGAACAGCTGGGCGGCGTTCACGGGCACGGACGCGAGTGCCGCGATTGCCGGTGACGTCGCGATGCTCGAGTCCGAAGTGACGCCGGTGCTGAAGATACTCCGCCAGCACAACCTCGACGTCGTCGCCATCCACCATCACATGACGAACGGCCGGCCGATGATTATCTTTCTGCACTACTGGGGCACCGGCCCGGCCGAGCGGCTCGCCGTTGGATTCAAGGCCGCGCTCGACGCGCTCGGGAAAAGCGGCCGCGACTGATTCTCTCACGCGGCGAGCAGCCGCACCGTGACGCCGACGGCCGCGCCGGCACCCACGACCAGGGGCTCCGGCACTTTCCGAAATGCGAGCAGTGCGAGACTTCCCCCGAACAGTGCGAAGGTCGCGACGTCGTTCACCGCGTCGGTCGCGATGAGTGGTGCCGTGGCCGCCAGCACGCCGACGACGGCCGTCGTCACGCCACGGATGAAACCCTTCACGCGCGGGTCAGCCCCGAACCGGGCGAAGAGCGGCGCGAGAACCACAGTGAAAACGACGGCCGGAGCAAAGATCCCCACGGTCGCGGCCAGTGCGCCGCGAAGGCCGTCCACGACGTAGCCGACGAAGGTCGCCGTGATCACGACAGGGCCCGGGGAGACGAGACCGACCGCGATCGCATCGCGGAATTGCTGGTCGGTCAGCCACTGAAACTCCGAGACGACGGCGGACCGGAGAAACGGTGCGATCACCAGGCCGCTCCCGAAGACGAAGCAGCCGGTCTTGAAGAAGAACGAAAACACGGCGGACGGACCGGCGGCGGCCGTCGGTGCCGTCGTGAGCGTCGTGATTGCCACGGCCAAGGATAAGGATGAGGATGAGGCGCCTGAGGTCGCCGCAGGGCGCGCCGAGCTTTTCACGACGGGCGCGAGCAGCACGGCGCCGACCGCACCGGCCAGCAGGATCGCGAGCGTCGGCTCTCTTCCGGTCACGATGCTGACGACGAACGCCGACACGGCGATGAGCCACGAGACCGGGTGCGATCCAAGCGTCTTTCGGCCCAGAGACCAGCACGCCCGGACGATCAAGGCGACCACGATTGGCCCGACACCGTAGAAGATCCCGCGCAGCAGCAGGCTCGCTGAGAAGCTCGCGTACAGCGCCGCGACGGCGACCACCAGAACAAACGGCGCCAGCGCGAAAGCGACGGCGACGCCAAGGGCTCCCACGAGCCCCCGACGAACGTACCCGCAATAGACGGCGAGTTGAAAAGCGAGCGGCCCGGGGCTGGCTGCCGAAATCGCGAGCCCCATGTCGTACTCGTCGGGGCTGATCCAGCCGCGCGCCTCGACGAGGTCGTGGCGCATCCGATCGGCCAGCGCCGCGGGTCCGCCGAATCCCGTCGCGCCGAGACGCACGAAGTACCCGATCAGTTGCCAGAACGTCACGACGGCGCCAGTGGAATGCGCACGCCGCAGTCACGACGCGTGGCTTCGCGATAGACGACCACCGCCGCTGCCACGTCCTCGAGCGCGATGCCCGTGGAGTCGAAGACGATGATCTCGTCGGCGGTACGGCGCCCCACCTTCGCCGCCGACACGATCTGCGTCAGGTCGGCACGGACATCGTCCGCGGTCATCACGCCCGCGGCGATCGCGTGACGCAGCTCCCCGTTGGCGGCGCACGACTCGAGCAGATCGACGACGACGGCGTTCTCCGCGAGGATCGCGGGATCGAGCTCCTGCTTGGCGGGGTTGTCAGCGCCGACCGCCGCGACGAACGTGCCGGACGCGATTTGACCGCGACGTAGAAACGGCTGCGACGACGTGGTGCAGGTCACACAGACCTGGCTTTCGGCCAGGGCCGCCGCCGGATCCTCGGTGGCCACGACGTCGAGCCCGAGGTCGCGACGGGATCGATCGGCGAGCGCGCGGGCCCTGGCCGGGACGATGTCGAACACGAACGCGCGCTGGATCGGCAGCACGCGCGACAGCATTTCGAGATGGACCCGCCCCTGCTCGCCGCAGCCGTACACCGTCATGGTGTTGGCGTCCGGCCGCGCCAGGTACTTCGCCGCCACGGCGGTCGCCGCCGCCGTTCGCCGGCTCGTCACGACGATGGAGTCCATGACCGCGAGGGGCACGCCGTCCTCGCCATCGAACAGCACGATGACGCCCTGAATCGTCGGCAAGCCGGCGCGCTCCGGGTTACCGGGAAAGTTCGCGTTCGTCTTGGCGGCGACGTACAGGCGGCCATCGACCTCGAGGCCAGCCGCCTTCACGTGGAAGGTGCCGGCACGCGCGTGCAAGCCGAGGGACGCGGGCGGCAGGCTCCGATGCGCCGCGTGGAGCCGGAAGGCGGCCTCGACGGCCGCGATGCAGGCGTCGTGGCCCAGAAGCGCCTCGACCTCGCGCCCGCCGAGCACCATCGTCTGGGGCGATGACGTCATCCGTCTACGTTGTAACGTACGTTACAATCTCAATGCAAGTGGTGTTACGTGACAAATCGCCCGCGTGGCTGCTGATGGTCCACCTGCTCCCACTGCGGCCGGTCAACGCGCGCGTCAAGACGTGGCGCCGGTTGCAGGCGCTGGGCGCGATCGCGCTCAAGAACTCGATCTACGTCCTGCCGAACACCGACCAGTGCCGCGAAGATCTCGAATGGGTGAAGTCGGAGATCGAGTCGATGCAGGGGGA
>Ga0137427_10000420_pt1 | contig 22348 bp, 19 predicted proteins | sample EasRivERMZT700_2_FD_102309 | JGI IMG/M metagenome (GOLD analysis project Ga0137427, IMG submission 102309) | Soil microbial communities from meander-bound floodplain in the East River, Colorado, USA - East River MetaG ERMZT700_2 | ecosystem: Environmental > Terrestrial > Soil > Floodplain ...
AGTACCACCCCGCTCGCCTCGTTCCTCGGCTCGCTGCCCCTCCTATTCCAGGAGGGGAGTTCGCGGCCCCCAACATGGCTCCCAAACTGAACACTCCCCTGACGGCCGGGGCTTCAGTTCCTCGAGAGATTTCGGGATTTCGGTTTAGCAATGCAGGATTGCCGATCAATCTCCGATTCCACCACCCTGTGATTCAAGTATGTTAATGCTCTATTCCAGTTGAAGATGTGGTGCAGGTCCGCGCGATTTCGACGGCAAGAGCCTACGAACTGCGGCACACACTCGATGCTGACGGCGTGCTCGGACCGTGGCAAAATGTCGGACTTTTTACCAACTCCCGCGCGATCCCTGTAAGCAACCTTACGACAGGCAAAACCTTTGTCTTCCACAGGTGCGGGCGATCGGCGGATCGACCGGCTCAAGAGAGTGGAGCGACCCGGTCAGTCACACGTGCCGATAGATTCTTGCTCGACAGAAATTGATGCACTCGCCGAACATACTCGTCCGGATTACTGCGAAACGCTTTCGTGTGACCGATATTGTTCAGGAGCCAGAGTTCCTTCGGGCTCCGGAGGCGCTCTAGAATGAGTGAGCTTTGATTGGCAGGAACCGAGCGATCCGACGTTCCATGAATCAGAAGTACAGGGCAGGTAACGCGCTCCGCCCAATCGGCAGGATTCCGGCTGTCGAACTCAATTCCATGGATGGCGCCGGCTGCTGCCAATGTCACCGTACGCAGGGGATATACGACAGGAGTTGGAAGCTTGCCGAATCCTCGCAGGTAATGCGATGCGACGTCTTTCAGATTGGCATACGGGCTATCGGCAACGATGCCTCGAATGTATCGGTTGGTATCCACAGCAGCCGCTCCGATCGCCATCGCGCCGCCTAATGAAAACCCGATGACATAGATGCGGTCGGCATCGACATGCGGATCATTGCGAATTGTCGAAACAATCCGGCTGATCTGATCGATCTCCTTCGGGCCATAACTGATCTGGCGGCTATTGCCGTCCCATAGCACAGCGTTGTATCCCGCCTTGAATAGAACGTCAGCCAGCGGAACCATCTCCAATCGATTTGCGCTGCGGCCATGGACATAGACGATCGTCGGTCGGCGTTCGCCCGGCTTCGCGACCAGTCCGCCATCGATTCCATCCAGCTTCAACGGTATATAGCTGCCGATCTTCCCGATCTTTTCGATCTGATTCCTTCGGGGCCGGCCCGCGAGATTGGTTGCGAAAACGCCGCCCAGCACCGAGCCCGCAATGACAGACCCGGCCAAATAGTAAACAAGCAGTTTTACAAGAATGCCCATGATTAAAAATTGGGGTTCGCTGGATCACAAAACTCAAACCGACTATCTATCCCCACGAAGTTCCCCCTTTCCTTACGCGTTTGGACTATAATGCCGCCACCAGAAACCACTATTAGGATCCACTGGATGTTGTTTTAACCAGACTGATTCTCCGCCAGAACCGAAGCCGGTTGTGCCTTTTCTTTTCTTCGCAGTTGCAGGACAAGTGTCGGGTGGAAGCGTTTGGCCCAAATGAGGTAGTTATGCTGCTGCGTACTGTAATTGTCGTCTGTCTATTGTCAGTGCTTCCATGCGGCGCCGTCCTGGCGCAGTCCCCCAACATTACCGTCCCACTCATCGTCGAGAAAGGCTCGACACTGCAGGTGGTCCTGACGGAAAAGCTCCATTACAAAGAAAACGAACCCGTGAGAGCGCTGGTCGCCGAACCCGTCTACGCGTTCGACCGTGAAGTGATTCCGCAAGGAGCGGAGGTGCTCGGCAGGATCAAGGATTTTAAGAAATCGAGCCGGTGGAAGCGCGTATTGTCCATGGTGGCCGGGGATTTCAGCCCGTCACGTGACCCTCAAATCGAATTCAAGGCTCTCGTGCTCCAGGACGGAGTCCGCATTCCCATCGAAACCACCGTTCAGTCCGGCGCCGGCAAGCTCGTTCGATTCGACGATGGCCAGGCGTCTGAAGACGATATTCGTCCAAAAGCGTTGGAGATTACCGATCCCGAGAAAAATCGATTCAAGGACTTCATGTGGCGGCTATCGCCCTATCGTCCTCAATCGCTGCCGACCGGAGCACATCTCCAGATCACTCTCCAGTCGTCCCTCGACTTCGGTTTCGCTCTTTTCGATCTGGCTGCCCTGGATGCGATCGGTTCGCAGCCGGCCGCAGGTGCCATTGCCGCGGCTCGTATAACGACCGCTTTGAATTCGAAAACAGTGCGTGAAGGAGACGAGTTCTCGGCAATCTTGACCCGCCCTTTATTTGCGGCGGACGGAAAGCTCATCTTTCCTGAAGGCAGCAGGCTGCAAGGCGAGGTGATGGATGTCCGGCGGGCGAAGTTTTGGCACCGTAACGGAGCACTGATGCTGGAGTTCAAGAGTATCGAACTTCCGGAATTAATGGCATCGGCGGCCACTCCGCCGATAGATGTCGAAGGGCACCTGCTTGGTGTCCAGACCTCCAGGTCGATGAAGAATGTCCGCATCGACAAGGATGGTGAGGCCAGAATTCAAGGCTCCATCAAGCGTTTCATCGCCCCGGCGTATTCGGTGTTCAAGGCCCGAACGAAATTCAACAATGAGGCTGATCCGCTGGACCATGCGCTGCTGGGCGCGGAACGTAGCTGGGTAACCAAACGCATCATCGGCGGCGACTCGGGTTTCGGTCTCACCGGAAGTGTTGCCGGCGCGATGATTCCCACGGTTGGCATTGGATTGGGGTTGTACGGCGCAGGACGCTCCGTCTATTCCAGCTTTATCGGCCGGGGCCAGGAAATCCAACTTCCGGTCAATACGCTTATTGAAATCCGTTTGGAGTCACCGAAGTAGAAGCCACCACACGAAACTCTGTAGGCCGCGGGCTTCCGCCGGCGGCACAGTTTCCAGTCAAGGCCGTCCGGCAGCAACTTTCGCAGGCCGGAGGCGAAGCTTGATCAGGAAGCGGTCAAATCGTGGATCCGTGCGAATGCGGTCAAAATGAATGTCGTCTCGCACGGTCGCCACGAGGTAATCCCGTTCATCGTAGGCACGATCGAGCCAGCGAAACGCGACGTCAACGTCCCCGAGGGCTGCGTGAACGGTGGCAAAGACGTACGGTGAGATGTACCGCGTCGCGCCTTCCTGCTCGAGCCGTTTCAGGATCTTCGATGCCTCAGTTCGCCGCGTTGACATCGCGAGTGCGAACGCCAGCCCGGCCCGCATCATCGAGCTTCCATTCGATGCCTCGACCGCCTGCTCGTACTCCGACTGTGCTTCCTCATAGGATCCTTTGGCTGCGAGACACTTTGCCAGATAGAAACGAGCCAATGGAAACGAACCGTCCATTTCGAGGGCCGAGTTCAACAACTGGATCGCGCGATCGAATTGGCGCAATCGCAAAAACGGATACGCCCGCGCGGTGTTGATAGCGACGGATTGCGGCTCGATCGCATAAGCCTGCTCCAGGTGCAGAATGCTTTCGGAGAAGCGGCCAGTCATCGCGAGGAACTCGCCGTACCATTGATGCGCCGTCGCATCACCTGGATCGACGCTGAGGGCTTTACGAAAATGTTTCTCGGCTTCCGGCCAGTCGAAATCGAACTGAGATGAGACCAAACCCATCACGACATGCGGCGCAGATAGAGTGTCGTCGAATTCCAGCGCTTTCTGCGCTGCATTACGCGCAAGGGTGAAAGCATCGCGTGACTGTGAAGCTCCGTACATGTTCAGGAGCGCATAGGTTTCGGCGAGGCCTGAATACGCGAGCGCGAATTTGGGAGCGCGGTCAAGTGCCAGGTTGAAGTATCGGATGCTTTTCTGAAGCGACTCGAAGGTTCGCTTGTTCCAGAAGAATTGGCCTTTTAGAAAAAGCTGGCGGGCGGCCGGATCCGCATCGCTTAAGGCTTCGCGGCCGCGCGATGCGGTCATTTGAATCTCACCGACGAACCGGTAGCCCTTGCCGGGCATATTGGCAATGAATCGGTGCGGCTTTCGATGGTCCCCGAGCGCGCGCCGAATCAGGAACACCGTTTGGGTCAGGTTGCCATCGGTGACGTGAAGTCCTCCCCAAAGCTTCGCCCGCAATTCATCGCGTCCTACGATCCGGTGGCGATTGTGAATCAGAAAGTCGAGTAGCTCGATCGCTTTCGGAGGCACCGCCTTCGGCCTTCCTCGCGGATCGCGAAGCGAGCAGCGCGCGGCATCCAGCCGGAAGCCGTCGAACTCCACAATGCCCATCGCCTTCAGATCCACCTCAGAATTGAGAAAAATTGAGAGCCGTTTCCCCATGTCAACGCTCGATTCTCGATTATCACATAACGAAGGAGGGTCATCGATGTCCTGCAGATTCCTACGCTGTTTGGTTATCGGGCTGATGCTGCCATTATCGGCGTGCGCCAGATTCGAAGCGCTTTCCGTCAACTGCAGCAATACCCAAGGTCAGGCGGTCGCGCGATTTCCACCGCAGAGCCCCACCACTCAATTCCGTTTCGAGCTCCTCGAGGGCTTCGCCGGTGAGCAAAACGACGCGTTCAATCCTGCCGACGACAATCAAGACTTCTGGGTGTGGGGCGGGGCGGCCGGCAACGTCAACGACGGAGACACGCTGTCGGCGCGCTGGAACGCCTTACCAGTCGAATTCATCAATCCTGACCAAACCACTGTGCACTGCAATTTCTGCGGAAGCTGCGCGGTCCATCTCACGGACGGCAACTTATTCGAAATCGTTCAACAAACGGGTTTCACCAATGCACCGAATTCTCTGCGAACGATCCTGGTGACTCACGGATGCCAGTCACACTCGGCTCTCGACTCGGCCCTTCATCCCAACGAAGACGGAACGTACCAGCTACGGTATCGCCCGATCTCCTGCGATACAGCGAACGACTTACTGGCGGAAAACAAAGTATTCGTCGTGCGAAACGGAGAATCCAGGCTCGTTACGTATTCGACTGCAGAAATAACGTCCCAGGGAAAAATCCGCCTCAATGTGCCTTTCGAAGATCGTTTCAGCTCCCGGTTGCGCGTCAGCCGCGTGCAAGTGGTTGTCGGTTCCTGCAGCGGGAACATTGATCCGGTTACCGGGAAATGCCGCATCTTAAACGGCAGGATCAAGAAGCTGCTGAGCGTGCAACCCGACAACACCGGCCGCGGCCAATCCAACAACGTGATTTCCGCTGATCCGAATCTTCCCGACGAAATCGATTTCACAATGTCGCCGTACACGACAACTCCGACCTTTTTGCATAGCGCGCCGGAACTGGCGTCGCGGTTAACCTGGTATATCGAGCTCGCTCCATCCGATCCCGTCATTCCCGGTGAAAACTACGCCGTGCAGTTCACCCTCATTCCAAAACCCTAGGAGGTCGTCCATGATTCAGCACATAACGCGAAGCACTCAGCTGTTCGTCCTTCTCCTGGCCGCAACTCTGGTTTTGGGCTGCGACGATCGATTTTATTTATCGGAGGCTGAAGTCAACGGCTACGTCCGGCCGATGCATTCCGCCGCCGAAGCCAATTCCACTTTTGCGGGACTACAAAACCAGCTACTGAGCATTCAGTTCAGCGGACCGACAAATCCGCTGCAGATTACGAGCACGAACCTGTTGAGCGTCATCCGTGATGGTACGCTGCTGCCGGCATACGAAACGGTCAATCGACAGATCGATCTGCCCAGGCTATCGCTCGAACTTGAGCAGCAGCTTCAGACATTAGTGAGTGAGAGGCTGAATTTTTTCCAGGGGGAGTCCGAGTACGTCAACGTAGGCCAGATCTCATCACTGTCCATCCGGTTCAAGTCGAGCCCGACGTTTTCGTACGACGCGTCGCGCCAATCGATCACGATGAACCTGATGGTGCGCATGACGCTTCAGGCAACCTTGCGTATTCACGGTGTGGACAGTTGGCTGAGTCTGCTGTTGGCCGGGCCCATTGACGGTGCATATCCGATGACGATCATCATGGACAACTTTGTCTTCAACGCTGAAGCCTTCCTGGAACAGCCTCATTCGGATGCGGCTCGAATCCATCTGCGAGCGTCTCCATTTCCGAACTCCATCACTGTGACTTCGCCGAACGCGCCCCCAAACATCATCAATGCTGTCCGCGCGGTGCTGTTCCTGAAGCTGTCCACCAATGTCGATGACACGTTTGAACAAAGATACTCTCAATTTCGCATCGCCGGTTTGAAGATTGCGCCGCCGGCAGGATCGGTGCCTGCAGAACTATCCGCGCGATATGAATCGAATCCGGATCGAGCGCGCCCGTCACTGCACGTGGTTGCGCGCGGTGCCGACAACAAGCTTTATCACTCGAGGAAGTTTGGATCGGCGTGGACGCCGTTCAGCGGTCCATTGTTTCCGTCGCTGAATATCTCCGGATATACGGACCCCACGTTGACCTCGTCAGGCAACGGCCAGGCCGAGTTAGCCGCGACGACAACGGGGCTGGCGGGCAGCGGTCAGGTGTTGTATTCGCAATGGCGCGATGGTTCGTGGATCGGATCGGCGCTGCTGGCATCCACTGGTAATCGCTTTACCGGAAAGCCCGCGATGGTTTCTTCAGCTGCAGGACAAACCGAGCTTTTCGTGGCTGTTCAGCAACTGGGTGGGATCGCGCACTTGCGGCGCGTCAATGGACGATGGCAGCCGCAAAGCAGTGTGCCGCTGCCGGTCGAATCGTCGAGTACGCCGATGATCTGGACTTACAGCAAGCCGGCGGCGGTGATTACCGGCAACAAGGTCGTGGTCGTTTTCGTGAACAACCAGAACCGGCTGCGTGCGGCCGTTTTTGACATGGAAACGTCGCGATGGGGACTGCCGGCCGCGCTGGCGACTCAGGAAACCGTGCAGTACGGGCCACTCATCACATCCAGCGGCAACGGGCGAGTCGAAGTGGTTTACGTCGGCCCTTCCGGCATGCCGCACCACTTTGGAATCACCATATCGGCAGGGCAGATCCCCGCCGGCACCACCAGTAACTGGCTAAACATCGGGGCGGAAGGTGAAGTCGGCGGCGTGCTGAGTTCAACGCCGGTCCTCGTTGCGACAGGCATTCGACAGTTGGAACTGATCGGGCGCGGCACGGACTTCAGGTTGTATTCGAATCACTACGTCGGCCCGGACTCTCCCACAGGTTTTGTGGATGGACGCAACATCTCGGTCGGTTGGCAGGGGTGGGTCCTGATGCCCAGCTTTCTAAACGGCGCGCCGCTGTCGCTGACTGCGGATCGGATGGATTCCGTGGAAGGAATTGCGACAGCGAGCGGCGGTGTGGAAATCGTCTCGGTCGGTCATCCGGGCTCGCTGACGCTCGATCCCGATCCTTACCTCTATCACAACAGCTTCGATTCGAACCGTTATGGACGCGCCCCCTGGAAAACGGTTCATTGGCGAGGATACGATCGGATCGAGCGTAAGGTCATCATCGGCCGGCCTGCGATTGCAGCAACCGACACGCATTTTGAACTGTCGTTTGTAGGTAGTGCCGGGAATGCGTATCAGTCGCGGTTCACTGAAAGGAATGCCGGCACTTTCAAAGCGACCGGTATGCAGTCCATGGTGACTCCGGCTGTGCCCGATCCCGAGATACATGTAAGCGGACCGGGGCTGGTCGATTTGGTCGTCGTTCGATTCGACACTGTGATCTCCCATGCCCGGCGGACAAACGGCTCTACAACGGTGGTCCGCCTGTTGAGCGGCGGTTTCCGTTCTCGGCCCGCGCTTGTCAGTTACGGTCATGGGCAGTTGGATCTGGTAGCTCTCAACCTGAATGGATCGCTTTACCATTGGCGTTACCTCAATGGCGTCTGGAGTCTTCCCGTAACGCTATCCGGAGCGGGAACCGGCACGCCTGTTCTCAAGTACACCGGTGCCGGACAACTGGAACTGCTTACGGTCGGATCGGATCTCAAACTCTATCGACGCCGCTTCGCCGGCGGTGTATGGACGGCGGCGCAGCAACTACCCAGTTCGTTCACAGTCAGCCCAACGTCTTTCACTCCGCACTCGGTGTCGAGTTGGGGCGATGGCACGCTGGACGTTGTGGTTGCCAACAGCATCAATGCGAATGTGTACCATCGACGAGTCGGGCCACACGACGATACCGTGGCCGGTGGATTGTTCGGTCCTCCGGCGCGAAGCTTCAACCTGATCGGTGGAGTCGTCTACGATGCTCCCGCGATTGTCGCGTTGTCACCAACCAGGCTGCACATCGTGGCGCGAGGTCCGTCGGGGTTTTTCAGCAACGCCAGTTCACCCGATACTTCTCTCATCATCGGCCCGATCATTCCTGGCGCGGATCCCCGAATACGGTGGGGCGGCTTTCGGTCGATCGGAGGCACCGGCCTCTACCTTGCGGGAGTGGTGAAGTCCGGCGAGAGTCTGGTTGCCGCCGGACTCGATTCGGGCTCACGGCTCTACATCAATCGTTTTACAAGCGGCGCGTGGTCGGGGTTCTATCCGGTGACCGGGGCCACTTCATCGATGATGCCGCCGTTGGCTTGGCCACTCGTTCGTCCGGCGTTGTCGTCTTACGGCGGCCAGTAAGGAATCCGGAATGCGTTCAAATTTAGTTATGGCTCAAACTGGATACATCGGAATTGATGTCGGTGGCACAAAGACGCTGTTCGCTCTCTTCGATCGAAAACTCAAACTTGTTGAAGAGACTAAGGTAAAGACGCAGGAATGCGGTGACTTGAGGGAGTTTCTTGCGGTCAAGCGCTCCCTTTTTTCCAGGGGCCAGTGATCGCGAGCGTCAGACCGGGCCTCTGAATGTTGACGAAAAACGTTGTGCCGTCGGGAGAGAAAGTGCCGCCGGCAAACTCGGAGAGATTCATCGAATTGTGGCCGACGATATAGATGTTGCCCTGAGGGGTAACCCCGACGATGTTGTTGGATTCCGGACCGTCTTCGCAAAGGAACAAATCGCCCCATGGAGCGATCGTAATGTTGTCGCCGAAATGAAGCAGGTTCGGGTCGTTCGGTTCGATGAATAGCTCCAAAGTACCGGGACTGGTTTTCTCGCGCGAAGTCCCCTCGTAGCGACTCGGAAAATACCGCCACACCTGACCGATTCTTGCCTCTCCGCCGTTCGTGCACACGAAATAAATCACGCCTCGACCCGCCCACATGCCTTCACCACGCGTGAATCGAGCGGCGCCGACGTTTGCTCCCTGGAGTCGCAAGTCGCCCATTGGCGACTCGACATCCTGAAGATCGACCCAATCGACGGCGAATCGCTGGCGCAAAGGTACCGTTGGTGGTGTCCAGTTGGATGTGTTCCCTCCCGAAAGATCACGTATTTTCAGTGCCTGGAGACGGCCGCCTGCGGCAAGTTGCCGGCGGCGGGTCGGAATGAAGCGATAGAACAGACCATCCTCGCGATCCTCGGTCTGGTAAACAATGCCGCTTGCTGCGTCCACTGCAACGGCTTCGTGGTTGAAGCGTCCCATCGCAGTGAGCGGAATCGGATGGACCGGCTTGAGCGCCTTCGCTGGAACTTCGAAAGTGAAGCCATGATTCTTCCGATAGACCTCATCCGCCAACTGCGAGCTCTCTTCACAACTGATCCAACTTCCCCAGGGCGTCGGCCCACCCGCGCAATTCACAATCGTACCGGTCAAGCTGAGGTAGTGGCTCTCCAATGTGCGACTTCGAGTGTCGTAGATCAACGTCGTGGTTCCACCCAATCCCGGCGCGGCGTCGTAAAGACATTCACTCGGCAGCTTCGATAGCAGTTCGTTTTTTGGCCCGAATGGACCGTTTTCCAGCCGTAACTCATGATTGCGGACCAGGATCGTTCGGCCGCGTGGTCCGGCAAAGGCGGCCATCCCATCGTGGGCGCCTGGAACCAGGAATCCGTCGGACATGGTTTCGCCGGTTCTCGAAATCACTTGATACTGGAAACCTTCAGGCAGGTCCAGAATGCCGGCCGGATCCTGCTTCAGCGGTCCATAACCGGGATCGCGAGGCACACTCTGCACGGCCTCAGCGTTGATCAAGCGTCTAAGTCCGAGGAAGGCCGTCGAGGCCACACTCGTTTTAATGAAGGATCGACGCGACGAGTTCATGCTCTTACCTTATCCATCATCGGATCTGCTCCTGGATCGATCGGCTGAAACATTTTACCCTTCGTCGAACGCTTTTAAAGTACGAACCCCCCTGCCGCAGGCGGAGCGGCAGGGGGTATCCCACTACTATTTGTCGATGACAGGAAACTAGCGCAGGTTAGACAATGCGATCATGCCTAAGTTAAACCGGTTGACGAAGCTGATGCTCGTCACCGCGTTCCTATTCGTGATTGGGGTTGTCGCAGTTCTCGTTCAAGACCGATTGCAGTGCAATCTTTTGCCGAACTCCATACTGCCGGGCCTTAGCAATGGCGTTTTGATTCTCGCCAGCTTGCTCGCCCTGACCACATGTATTGCCGGTTTTACCATCATGATTAAGGGACTGATCCGGAACCGTCGCGAAGGGTCCACGTCCGGAATGGTCGCCGTTGCTGTTGGCGGCTTGATCATCACCGCGATCGGCACGCTGGGTGGAGGCGAGCGTCGCCTGGACGCCGACGCGCTTGCGACTCAACACTTGCGAACGCTGGCAGCCGCCGAAGCGGCCCATTTCTCCAATCACTTTTCGTATGCTGGTATCGACACATTGATTCAGGCAAACCTGATCGACGCCGGCTTGAACGACGCTCGATTGGGATATCATTTTGCGATCACCGTTGGCCCGCACGACTTTACGGCGACCGCCAAAGCAGTGAATCCGAAACAATCGTGTTGGGACTACTACACGACGTCAGACGGTGTCATTCGTTATTCCAGCGATGCGAACCGTGCTCCGAACGGCGCCGCGGGCGCCGTCCAGTAGAGCTGAAGGATGAATAGCAATCATGCCGATTTATGAATACGAGTGCCGGAAATGCGGCTCAACCATCGAGGCCATTCAGAAGATGTCCGATCCCGATCTCAAGAAACATGCGGGGTGCGGCGGAACGTTAACCAAACTGCTATCCATTCCCGCATTTCAAGTCAGTGAAGGTCCGTCGGACATCGTGAGCCGTCATCCGTCGGTGCAACAGCAGAAGGAAAATCAACGCAAACGGAGCGAAGCGCAGAAAAAGGCTGCCAAAGTCCTGAACGTTCCGAAGAGCCGATCCTCAAAATGAAAGAGCAGGTATCGAGTTGAGTTGGCTTGATGACATCACCCGTGAAAAACGTGATCGCAAAGAAGCCGACGATGCCATTAACGCTCTTGCGATCGATCGACGGGACCAGTACAGATCGAAGGTAAAGGAATTCTGGGCCGAGCTCTGCGATCGATTGCTCTCGGCCCTCGAACATTACAACGACAACGTGCCGACGGAGTGCGGCGTGGTCTGTGAATCGCTGCTCGGCGGCACTCGCTTGATTATCAATGCCGGCTCACCTCCTCCACGATCGCTGACCGTGCAGTTTAACTTTGAAGCACAGCGGATCAGTTGTTATCAGATGATGCCTGAAAAATCGGAACGGCACTTCCGCTTGAGCGTTGGCCGGGATGGCACATTGTCCATGGCTGAAGATCCCGTCCATCAGGCCGTTCCTTCAGGCAATGAGGAAGAAACGATCCTCAAATCATTCCTTCGGGCGCTTTGACGCCTATCTATTCCGCGCGAGTGCCGTTTGGAATCGGACTCTCAGGAATCGCAAGAACGGGCGTGACGTGATCCGCAAAGCCGATGTCGAAGAGCATTCCTTCCGAGACAATGCCCGCCATTTTTCGCGGCGCCAGATTGACCACAAACAGCGCCTGCTTACCTTCGATGTCTTTGGGATTCGGTCGCTCTTTCTTGATACCGGCGAGAATGCAGCGCGTGTGATCGCCGAAGTGGACGGTCAATTGAACCAGCTTGTCCGACTTCGGAACCTCGTCGACTCGCTCGATCGTTCCCACACGGATATCCACTTTGCGGAGATCCTCAATCGTGATCGCAGGCTTAATCGGAGATGGTTCCATCGCTTACCTCGACTAGCCGCGCATGATAACACTAGAGACCCGGTCGCTACCGCTCCCGGGTCTCCAGCGGCTTACTGCCGTGCCATCGCGATGCGGATCGCATCTTCCGGGCTGACCATGTGCTGGCCCGGCGTGACGTCTGCGACGGAGAGTTGCACGCCCCGGACACGGCCGTTGAACGCGTTGCCCGTTGGCCCATAATCCTCCGACACCGGAGCACCGCTATCCTGGCCAACATCACAGCCGTCGTCGGCGGAGAAGACCATCGCCAGGGTCATGGGGATGTCACCTTCGCCGGTCTTTTGCCCATCGATGTACAACGTCACCTTCCCTCCCTTGCCCAAGCCGCCGCCGGCGTAGGCAAATTCCATACGAACCTGGTGGTTCCCGGCAGGAATCGGAATCGACGACTCGACGTAGTAGTGGTGCACACCGCCCAGGTTGTAACAGTACTTGAGCTTCCCATTCCTGGCGTACAAGCTCCAGCCACCAATGTTCGCGCCTTGAGCAATGATGACCCCTTCTGCGCCCGAGGCCGGCACCCCGATCTCAGCGGTAACGGAGTGTGATTTGTTCTTGATGCTGAGAACACAGTTTTCCGTCAGTCGTCCCATGCCGCCAAACAGAATTTGAGTATTGCCTTTGATAAGCACCGGCCGGCCGGCGGTATCGGGATTGAAGCGGTGTGCCGGGTCATCATCCAAAGGCAACACGTTGTAGCGAACTGCCTCCGTGAGCCAGAGGCGCTGCAGCTCGTGGAGCTTTTCGGGCATTTGCCTGGCGAGGTTGTTCGCCTGACTCCAATCTTTATTGGTGTCGTAGAGTTCCCAGACATCGTTGTCGAAGGGAACGGTTTTCTCGCCGATGAGCAACCATGGCGTCTTGTGCTTCGTCACTGCAGTCCAGCCTTTGTGGTAGATGCCGCGGTTGCCGAACATCTCGAAATACTGCGTCTCGTGCCGTTCTGCCGCCTTCGCATCATTAAACGAGTACAGCATGCTCACACCCTCGATTGGCCGCTGTTGGACGCCGTTAACGGAGATCGGCTCCGGCAGCCCGGCCGCTTCGAGGATCGTCGGAGCGACATCGATGACGTGGTGGAACTGTGATCGTATCTCGCCCTTACCCTGAATTCCTTTCGGCCAGTGGACGATCGTACCGTTGCGCGTTCCGCCCCAGTGCGAAGCGACCTGCTTCGTCCACTGGTAAGGTGTGTTCATCGCATGCGCCCAGCCTACGGCATAGTGGTTATAGGATTCGGGCCCGCCCAGCTTGTCGATCCGCGCGGCCAGGAACTCCGGCGTTTCAATAGCTGCCATGCCATTGAAATTGAGCATCTCGTTAAACGTTCCGTTCAGCGTGCCCTCGGCGGAGGCGCCGTTGTCGCCGATGATGTAATAGATGAGCGTGTCATCCATGATGTTCAACTTTGCCAGCCCGTCGAACAACCGGCCCACGTGGTAGTCGGTATATTCCAGGAAACCTGCGTACACCTCCATCTGCCGTCGCAGTACGGGCTTCAAATCCTCAGGCATGTCGTCCCATGCCGGTATCTCCTGGTGACGCGCGGTGAGTTGACAGTCCGCCGGGATGACACCCAGCCTCTTCTGCCGGACAATCGTTTCTTCGCGCAGCTTGTCCCAGCCGTGGTCGAACCTTCCTTTGTACTTGTCTGCCCACTCTTTCGGCACGTGGTGTGGTGCGTGAGTAGCACCGGGCGCAAAGTAGACGAAAAACGGCTTGTCCGGCGCGAGCGCTTTCTGCTGTGAGATCCAGGCCATTGCCTTGTCGGTCATGTCCTCCATGAAGTGATAACCCTCTGCGGGCGTCTTCTTCTGCTCGACCGGTGTGGTGCCTTCGTAAAGCGTCGGATACCACTGGCTCGCCTCGCCGCCGATGAAGCCATAGAAGTACTCAAGACCGCCGCCACCGGTGGGCCATGAATCAAACGGTCCGACGGGGCTGGTCTCCCAAACCGGCACCTCGTGGCACTTTCCGAACTGCGCTGTCGAATAACCATTGAGCTTCAGCGTCCGAGCGAGCGGCGATATGGTTTTGGGCAGCACCGAGTTGTAGCCCGGATAGCCAGAGGCGATCTCCGTGATACCACCCATGCCACAGGAGTGATGATTCCGTCCTGTCAGCATCGCCTGCCGAGTCGGCGAGCAAAGAGCGGTGCTGTGGAACCGGTTGTACTTCAGGCCGTTGGCTGCCAACTTCTCGGCGTTCGGTGTCTGGCAAGGACCGCCGAAGGCGCTGGCAGATCCGAATCCAGCATCGTCGATTAACACAACCAGGACGTTAGGCGCACCCTCGGGCGGCCGCAGTTGCTCGATGGTTGGATACTTGGCTTCCGGGTCTTTCGCGTCGTAGGGGATTAGTCCGGGTCGCTCCAAAGGCTGTATCGGAAGGTGAGAACGATGTTTCTTGTTCACGCTCATAATTCACTCCTGTTCGCCTTGGTCCAATGGTCTCTGCTTCTGAAAGAGCATTGACCGTCTACAGGCACACAACGAATCCGGGTTTTTACGGAAGGGAGCCTTAATTCTTTCGGTACAGGCGGGATCGTCTTCGACCGCTTCCGCCAGGCCGATACGTCGAGCGAGCGAGGGCGCGGGGCGACATTCACCGTCGAGCGGCCACGCGGCCGGCACGAATTGGGAGTACTACGATTTCTTCTCAGAAAACGTACCGGCTGAATGAATTTGGATATGACGGTGCTTGGGCAGAGGGGATATTAGTGTTTGCTGGTGGTGTCGCGCCGGCAGTCGCGGTAGATAACCCACTGTTGCTTTGCTAACGCCGCCTGCTCAGCAACAGTCGTTGGCTGAGATCGAATCCAGCCACATTGAATGCGAGTCTTCATGCGGAGTTAAATCGTCGCGAAATGGCGGTTGGCATAACAAATCGTTCTCATATCCAGCAACCTACTAACGCGTGAAATACACCATCGAGTAGCAACAATGACGATTCCCACTGAGCCAATTGGCAGTATCCCAAGACCGCTTCAACTGATTGAAGCCGTCACAGCGTCAGGAGGCGGCTCCGACCCGAAATTGAATTCGCTTTATGAGGAGGCCATTAAAGACACCATCGAACGATTCGAAGCCACCGGTTCGCCGGTGATCACCGACGGCGAACAGAGGAAGTATCACAATTTCTGGACGTATTCCGTACACGGGCTTCCCAACACCGCGCCGGATGGCTTCTGGATCCCTTTCGCCGCCGGTCACGTCCGCCGCATGCTTCGGCTCACGGCCGGGCCGTTTCATTACAACGTGTATGCTGACCAATACCTGGACGTCGCGATGCGTTACGCGCATACGCCTGTGAAGCAGGCGGTCATCTCGCCCTCGGCTTTGAGCCTCATGTATCCAGCCGAAGGGATTCCCGGTTATTCGCGCGAGGAATTCATCCAGGATCTGCTGCGCGAGCACGAGACCGAGGTTCGCCGCTGTCTGCAAAAGGGCGCGCACAAGGTTCAGATCGACTTCACCGAAGGCCGCCTGGCAGTCAAGCTGGATCCCTTCGGGAATCTCCTCAACAGCTTCATTGATCTGAACAATCTCGCGCTCTCGCGATTCTCCCCGGAAGAACGCCGGCGCATCGGAGTGCATACATGCCCGGGGAGTGACCGCGACTCGACCCATAGTGGGGATGTCGACTATGCCGAGTTACTGCCCAGTTTGTTCGAGCTGAAGGTGGGGAATTTTTACATCGCGCTCGCGGGCGAGCCAGATCGCGTGCGGGTTTTGAAAGTCATCCAGCGTTATATAAAACCGGATCAGCGGATATTCATCGGCGTCGTTGCTCCAATAGACTCGCGCATTGAGGACCCTGCCGAAATCCGGGATCGAATCCTTGAAGCTGCCGACTACATTCCGATTGAGCAACTGGGCACCACGGACGACTGTGGATTCTCACCCTTCAGCGATGACACTTCCACGAGTCGCGATACGGCCTTTGCGAAGATCCGAGCGCGTGTACTCGGCACGGCTCTCGCAGCGGAGATAATCGGAGGCCACTAATGGCAGACGAAAATGAAGACGATCTGCTGCGCTCCGTTGCTCTGCAAAATGCCCAGGCCATTCTCCTCGCCCGTCAGCGCGCAGAGCAGGAACTCATCCGGGCGAAGGAGGCGTTGGAGCAAAAGACTGAGGAGCTTGCCCACGCTAACGCGCAGCTACGCGAGTCTGAGGAGAAGTACCGAGCCCTGTTTGATTCGATCGACGAAGGTTTCTGCGTGATCGAGGTACTGTTCGATGACGCAGACAACGCGGTGGACTTCCGCTTTCTGGAAGTCAATCCGGTCTTTGAGAAGCACGCCGGCATCTCGAACCCCGTTGGACACCGGATACGCGAGCTCGTGCCGGCGCTCGAGGAGCACTGGTTCCAGATCTACGGGCAAGTTGCGCTGACCGGCGAGTCGCGGCGGTTTGAGAGACCGGCCGTGGCCCTCGGCCGCTTCTACGACGTCTACGCGTTCCGACTCGGAAGGCCCGAACAGCGGCAAGTCGCAGTCCTCCTCGACGACATCACCGAGCGCAAACGTATGGACCAAGCGCTACGTTTGTCCGAAGCGAAGTCCTCAGGGATCGTCTCTATCTCGGCGGACGCAATAATCTGCATTGACGAGAACCAGCGCATCACCTTGTTCAACGAGGGCGCGGAAAAGATCTTTGGTTACTCGAAAACCGAAGCAATAGGTGCCTCCCTGGACAGTTTGATTCCAGAGCGGTTTCGAGTGATCCACCGAGAACACGTGGCCGGGTTCACAGCGGGTCAGCCGACTGCTCGCCGAATGGGTCAACAAGAGACCGCGATCTTCGGCCTGCGCAAAAACGGCGAGGAATTCCCAGCTGACGCAGCCATTTCGAAACTCGATGTCGGTGGCAAATGCATTATGACAGTTGCCCTTCGCGATATCACCGATCAGAAGCGTATTGAGAATGAACAGAGGTTCTTGGCAGATGTCGGTGCGGTACTCACCTCGACTCTGGACTACGAGGACACGCTGAGGAATATCGCGCAATTGGCTGTCCGTGATCTTGCGGACGTATGCATCATCGACGTCGTCCAGGAAGGCGGCAAGGCGGCGCGGTTGAAAGTCATGAGCCGCGACTCTTCGCTAGCCTCGCTTTGCGATTTGTTTATGCGAGTCCCTCTGGAGGGAAACCGTCCGTACTGGTTCCGAATGGTTGTTGAAAACAAACGCCCGGTTCTCATGGAGCATTTGTCACCTGAGATGATCGAGACCTTTTCCCGAGATGAGTCGGACCTGCAGGCGATCCGCGCGGCCGGCTTCAAGTCCGCCCTCGCTGTTCCCCTTTTAAAGGATGGGAGGCTTGTTGCGGCGATCGTTCTCATCTCTTGCTCAGCCTCTCGCATCTATGGACCTACGGATCTTTGTCTAGCGGAGGAACTTGCGCGGCGCGCCGCATTGTCGATCGATAACGCCCGGCTCTTTTTTGAAGCTCAACGCGCCATCACAACCCGCGAGGACGTGCTAGCGATTGTGTCGCACGATCTCAAGAATCCTCTAGCGACCATCGAGCTTGCGGTCAATCTACTTCGTGGCTTCGAGTGCATTGATGCGAACCAGGTGAAGGAATTCGTTAATAAGGTTCAGCGTGCGGCCGGTCAAATGGAGACTCTGATCGCTGATCTTCTCGACTTTGCCAGAATTCAGAGTGGGATTTTTTCGGTTTTGATATCGGCAGACAGGCTGAGTCAGGCGGTGCTGCCGGTTATCGATCGCATGCGCGCTCTGGCTGAAGCGAAGCGGCAGACACTCGAGGTCGACATACCGTCGAGTCTTCCTTCTATTGCAATCGATGCTCATCGCATAGGACAGGTAGTCTCCAACTTGCTCAGTAATGCGATCAAGTTCACGCCCCATGAGGGCACGATCCGAGTTTCGGCCCGCCAGCGAGATCACAAGATTGTCGTATCTGTGGCAGATACGGGGCCAGGTATCCCACAAGAACATCTGTCGAGAATCTTCGATCGGTTCTGGCGGACGCCTGGGACAAAGCAAAAGGGAAGCGGCCTGGGGTTATCCATAGCCAAGGGCATTGTTGAGGCTCACGGCGGAACGATCTGGGCCGAGAGCCAATCGGGTAAAGGCAGTTCATTTTTCTTCACTGTGCCTTTGGCTGATTTGGACTCTACCGATCGCACCGATGCAGCATAGAAGATCACCGGCGTCTCAGATCGTAAGCTATCAGTTGTACGCTTTGCCGGGTAAACGGCAAAAATCATGCCGTCTTAGGGTAATTTTCGTCAAGCGCACTCCGCTCCGTTGGTTCGTCGGGCCTTCGGGCTGAGAGGTACCCGAGCGCTAATCGTTGTTCCACGCCCCAATTCCGAATTGACAGAAAACTTGCCGTTCACCAGTTTCAACCGTTCTCTCATGCTACTAAGGCCTATCCCGCACTTTTTGAATGCCTGTTCGGGTTCAAAGCCATTTCCCACATCGTGTACAGCAAGTTCGATTTCGTTGGTTCCGCCGTTGAGCAAAACTCGGACGTGCTGTGAGCCGCTGTGCTTCAACGCGTTCTGCAAGGCTTCTTGCAAAATACGGTAAAGACAAAGGGAGACTTCTCGCGACAAGCCAGGCGGAATGTTCTCCGAATGAAAACTGATCTCCACTTTGTGATGCGCGGTTAGCTCACTGCAATAGGCGGATGCTGCTGCCTCGAGCCCTACATAATCCAAATTCGCAGAATGCAGCCGGTGCGACAGGGCTCTCATCTCATTGCTAAGGTCTAAGGCGTGTTGGATTGCCTTGTGGATGCCGTCCGGGATTTCAGCCATTGAAGTGCGATTACACAAGCGCTGCATATGCATCATTAGCAACGCGAGTCGTTGACCGATATCGTCGTGAAGTTCTCGGGCGATCCACGTGCGTTCTTTCTCTTGAGCCTCGATTAATTGCTGACTCATTGTGGACAGGGCCGCTTCAGCTAACTTGTGTTGAGTAACGTCGATGGCTGAGCCGATGTAGCCGATAAAAAAACCGTCGGCATCGAATCTTGGCACACCTGAATTGAGGAGCCATCGATATTGTCCATCCCATCGGCGCAACCGATATTCGATCTGGAAACCTTCACGCTGATCGAACGCTTTCGTATAGGTATCCAGGCAGTGCCTTAAGTCGTCAGGGTGTGCCCCTTCCGACCACCCATCTCCTATCTCCGCGTCGAGCGGCCGACCCGTAAAATCAAGCCACCGCTGATTAAAGTATGTGCACAGCTTGTCAACGTCCGAGATCCAAATCATTACGGGAGCCATATTCGCAACAAGTTGGAAACGTTCCTCGCTCTCGTCTCGAACGGCCTCTGCACGCCTTCGTTTAATGTTCCGCGCAATGATGGACGCGCCTATCATCTCGCCTTCCGCATTTTTGACCGGGCTGACGCTAATAGATACGTCGATTGTCGTTCCGTTTCTCGTGACACAGCGCATCTGGTAGTGATCAACACGCTGCCCAGCTCGCAACCGTTCCAGAATCTCGATCTCCGCACGCTGAAACTCCGGAGAAACAACGATGGCGATCGACTGACCGATCGCCTCGTCTGCTGCATACCCGAACATTCGCTCGGCGGCTGAGTTCCAAGCTAAGATCACACCCTCACGATTTTCAAAGATGATCGCATCGTCCGAGGTATCCACAATGGCGGCGTGATGCAATCGGACTGCTTCCTTCTTAAGTTCGGCTGTGTCCATCATGTGAACCAATCCTTGTTGGCCAGCTGACAATTGAGACCTCGCATTTGCTGCAGAACGCCACGGCGAAATAAGTCCAAGTCATTTCCTGCATCGTCAGTCACGAGTACCGTTGAATTGTTTATGAGGATGGAATCGTTTAGGCCTGTCGGGAGGCGAAACGACCTGCCCCAACTAATAAGAACGACAAAACTGGTCGGTTGGATTGAAGGAAATACTCGAAATCATCGATGATTGCGCTCATCGCGACGGCGATGTCGCAGCGGTCACGATTGGGCTATGAAGGCCATCGCGAAAGAATATCGTTGGCCGTAATTGCCGGCGGGTGCCGCGCTCCGAGCGTCGCGCGTGAGAGTACGGCGTCAAAATTCGTCTGATGTTCTTTGCTAAGCAATGGGTCAATGGCGCCGTCGTCAGCTTAGTTGTGATTGCATCGTGACATCTTGCGAGGGCTTTGCAGACAGAACGATTCAAGCGAGCGGCTCGCCTGACGAATACTTACGTTGATTTCGTTCAGCACGTTCAAAGCATAAGTATCTTAGTGCCGTAAAACCCTGAGCGCTGCTTTGAGGTGCTGATCTCTGAAGATCAGGATCGAAGTCGTATGGTTTGCCGAACAGGTTTTGCAGTCAGCGATGCCTGGAATCCAGGCATGCGGAAATTGTTTGACAGATTTTCTCTGAGAAAAAGCTCAAGTCTTTTGTGGGGAGCCTGGAGAAGAGAATCACGGAGAAGTGACGATATGAGCGATTGTTATTAAAAGACTTGCAGGATGCCGGAGGGGGGACTTGAACTTTCGAGCCTTCCATGTTTCTGTAAGTTATGGACTCTATTTACGCACTGAACGCATAGAACGCACAAAACTCAAGTTCTACACACACACTCGGCACACACACTTTTGAGCTTGCTGGGCTAAACGACCGACAGTGGAAGACTGGTTTCATGGCCACGCGGCAAATACCGGCGATGGGAATCTCGGACGACGGATCTCAAGTTATTGAAGATGTGATTTGGATTCATCCCGACCGCGTTTCCGGCGCTCCGTGCTTCATAAACATCTGTGTGCCGATTCAAAACCTCTTCGACTACTTGGAGGGTGGAGAGACACTGGAAGAGTTCTTAAACGGGTTTCCTCCAGTCACTCGTAGCCAGGTGATCAGGGTTTTAGAGCTCGCTCGAATGGGTTTGTTTGATTCTCTGCCACACAGTGAAGATCCTACTCGACCATAACCTGGATTGGCGGATTTCAAGTGCTCTCCCCAGCCACGACGTCAGTACCACTCTTCAGAAGGGATGGGATGCGCTCAAGAATGGGGCACTGTTAATTTCAAGCTGAAAGGAACGGCTTTTCCTCTCCTGCTCATGACAAAGGCATCAAGAATCAGCAGAGGATGGAGGGGCGCTCAATCGCTGTCATCATTATGCGAGCACCCAATAACAAGCTTGAAACCCACCTTACAATGATTCCCGAACTGATTCGGTTCTTAGCTGTCATTCAGCCTGGACGGCGAACTCCTGATCGGCCGACGAATAGCTGATGAAGCAGGAATACGCTTGCAGGCGGACAAGGCAAGCGAAAGAAGATCATGGATTCTGAAGCTGAAAAACGACTGAGAGGCAAGAACATCGCAGCAGCCTTCGAGTGGAATACTAAAGAGCAGGTTTCTATAAACTACTACGCCATCGCGACCCAGAGTCTACGTCAGAACTTGAACATCCAGGAGGCGACCAACCTTCTGGGCCGGGAAGCCCCAGAGTCTTGCCCGCCGTGTTCGCATAGTATGCGATGCCCTTAGAGTTGCAGCCAGGTGCGCAACTTCTCGTCGAGGGTCTGACGATCGACAGCGGTGACAGCGCCGATGACCTTGAGAACCAATCTCTCTTCTACCGTAGCGAGTTGGGCTTTGACGCCGGAAGGCGCATTGAGACCAGCTCCTTGCCATTCTTCAAGCGGAAAGTCAGTATTGAACAGAACCGATGAGACTGGAACAAGGAAAAGGTCCGTGCCTTTACGACCGACAATGATTGCTGGACGAACCTTGCGGCTGGTCAGATCTGTGAACGGAATCGGAAGAAGAACAACGTCATTTCTCGAGCAGTTCATTGAAGATGTCGTCCGCGTCATTATCCCAAACCTTCTTGAGCGACTCTTCGGAGAGCCTTAACCAAGCTGCGCGGTCCACATCCGATTCGACGGTCACGCGCACATGAGCGTGCTCGGGGAGCGGCAACGGCTGCTGAAGAACCAGTTTGCCGTTCTCGTATATAGCGTCAACGATCGTTTTCATGATGGAAGAATAGCCCTTGAGGTTCGTGTTTACAAGTAGTCAGCCTTCCGTCAGCCGCGCTCGAGAGGCGTCTTAGATCCGCCGGCCACTAAAGATTGTTTCGGACATTTGGATCACCTCCGACCTTTCGTCCATGACTTCGACCTTAACATTCGCCGAGGGATTCGCAGCAAATCCAAACATCGAAACAGGCGCCTCTCGCATCCTGAAACAAGCGCGTAAGTGTTTTGCTTAACATAGGCCGGCTCCCGTGGAATCACTATGCGTTACGGACGAATTTCGTGATCGTCTCCAGGACTTGCGCGGTACAGCACTGTTCTTGCAGAA
>Ga0137427_10000423_pt1 | contig 22171 bp, 10 predicted proteins | sample EasRivERMZT700_2_FD_102309 | JGI IMG/M metagenome (GOLD analysis project Ga0137427, IMG submission 102309) | Soil microbial communities from meander-bound floodplain in the East River, Colorado, USA - East River MetaG ERMZT700_2 | ecosystem: Environmental > Terrestrial > Soil > Floodplain ...
AATGTTGATGACGTTGAGGCGGTAGTAGAGATCGGTACGGAAGCGCCCGCGCTTGATGTCCTCCTCGAGGTCCCGGTTCGTCGCGGCGACCACACGCACGTCCACGGGAATCGCCTCGGTGCCGCCGACGGGAATCGCTTCGCGCTCCTGCAGCACACGCAGGAGTTTGACCTGGGTAGCGGGGGACATCTCGCCGATTTCGTCGAGGAAGAACGTGCCGCCGCGCGCCGCCGCGAACAGGCCCTGCTTGTCGCGCACCGCGCCGGTGAACGATCCCTTCACGTGGCCGAACAACTCCGACTCGAGCAGGCTCTCCGGCAGCGCGCCGCAGTTGATCGACAGGAACTGCCCTTCGGCCCGTGCCGACAGCTCGTGCAGGTAACGGGCGATGACCTCTTTTCCTGTTCCCGATTCTCCCTGGATGAGCACCGTGCTTTCCGTAGGCGCCACCTGTTCGGCGAGGCGCAGCACGTCGCTGAAGAGACGCGATTTGCCGAGCGGCTTGACCTTGCCGGACTGTTCGCGTCGCTTGATTTCCTGTTTGAGCTGCTTGTTCTCGGACTTGAGCCGGCGGACTTCGGCGGCGCGTCGGCACAACGCGACGATTTCGTCATTCGAGAACGGCTTCTGGACGTAGTGGAACGCCCCCGAATTGACCGCCTGGATGGCGCTCTGCAGCGAGGCCTGGGCGGTCATCAGCACGACCGGGGTCTCCGGGTCCTGTTCCTTGACCGCCGCGAGGATCTCGATGCCGCTGACCTGCGGCATGCGGATGTCGGTGAGGACGATGTCAGGCGCTGAATTCTTGAGCGCTTCGAGTCCGGCCTTCCCACCCTGCGCCGTGGCGACCTCGAAGCCTTCGTTTTTCAGCAGGATGCGGAGTGTATCGAGAATCCCCTGCTCGTCATCGATGACGAGAATCGAGGGGGCATTGGCGAGGGCCGGGCTCATGCCGCTTCCTCCTTCCGGCGAGCGGCGGGGAAGTAAATCGTGAACGTCGTTCCTCTCCCCGCTTGGGTATCCACGAGGACCAGGCCGCGGTGCGCCTCTACGGCGCGCTGCACGATGGCCAGGCCGAGGCCGGTGCCACCGACACGTCCGGTGGCAAACGGCTCGAACAGACGCTGCTGCAACTCGTCGGGAATTCCGGGTCCGTTGTCGCTCACGCGCAGCGTCACCGGGTTCTCGATTCCGGCGGCGCCGGGGAGCTCATCAGGGGCAGCCCGTCCGATGCGCACCACGACGGCCGCGTTGGGACCAGCCGCCTGCACCGCATTGAGCACGAGGTTCGAGACGACGCGGTGCACCAGGTCCTCGTCGCCTTCCATCGCGGTCGCGGTGCCTTCCAGCGTGATCCTCACTCCACGCTCGCACTCGGGATGCTGCCGCACGAGGCGAATGGCGGCTTCGGCGACCGCGTGCAGATCCATCGGCCGGCACTCGGTCACGCGCACGCGCGAGAAGTCGAGGAACTCCGACAGCAGGCGCGACAGCCGGTCGCTTTCGCGCACGATCAGGCTGGCGAGGAACTTCTCGTCCGGATTGGTGCGGGAGGAGCGGCCGAGCTGCTCCACGGAGCTGCGAATCGAAGCGAGCGGGTTCTTGATCTCGTGTGCCAGGCTGGACGACAGCTCGGCGACGGCCTCGAGGCGCTCGGCGCGCAGGTGCAGCTGCTCCAGGCGCTTGGAGTCGGAGATGTCGGTGAAGATCGCGGAGACCCTGGGACGCGCGCCGACGGGCCCGTCGAGCGTGGTGGTGGTCACGCCGATCGGGAAGGTGCGATCCGGCCGGTGCACCGTCGCCTCGACGCGCATCAGGCGCACACCGCGCCGTGCCGTCGAGGTCACCGCCGCCCAGAACTCGGGGGCGAGGCGGGCGAATTCCGGCATCACGGAGCGGCCGAGCCATTCGCGCGCCTTGAATCCGAGGATCTCTTCGGACGCCGGGTTGGCGTACAACAGCCGCCCGTCGGCGTCGACGGTGATCACCCCTGTGCGGATGTTGCGCAGGACGTCGTCGGCTTCGAGCTGGACCTGACGGACCTCGGCGGCCAGCGCCTCACGCTCGGCGCCCATCACGTTCACGCGGCTGGCGACGTAGCCGGTCACCACCGCGACGAGCACGAACACGCCGAGCTGGATCCACACGGCTGAAGAGACACCCGTCGTATGGCCCCAGAACACGTCGGCGAAGTACATGAGTCCCGCGAACAGCGTGACGAGGCCGGCGTTCGCGGGCGCCATCAACAACGCCGTCGCGGCGATGAGAATCACGTAGAGGCTGGCGAGGTCGCTTTCCGCCCCGCCCGTCATGTGTACGACGGCGGTGATCAGCAGGACGTCGAACAGGGCCTGGAGATAGAGGAACGTCGGGCCCGGCAGTTTGCGGCGGAAATGGGTGTGCCAGTACGAGGCGGCGGTGACGGCGGCGGCGGTCACGAGCATCAGCGACGTGGCCAGGATGTCGAGCGGGGCCGCGACCCGGATCTTGAGGGCAGCAGTGACGTAGATCGCGATCGCCAGGCACATCCGCCCCACATAGACGAGGCGGAGGAGCTTCAACTGGGTCGGAATCGCGGACCCTTGCGAGTTGATACTCAGCCAGCGCATGGGGGGGCATTATTGGAGAGAGTGTCGCAAAATGCAAGGATTTGTGTCACGGGGCTCGGGACTCGGGGGTTCGGGGCTCGGAAACGACAAGGGGCCAGGAGGTCGCGCCCCCTAGCCCCTAATCCCGAACCCCGAGGCCCTTATTGGACCGCGTTCACCATATCAAAGATCGGCAGGTACATGGCCACGACCATGCCGCCGACGATCACGCCCAGTACGACGATCATGATCGGCTCGAGCAGTGACAGCAGCGCGCTGACCGCCGCGTCGACCTCGTCGTCGTAGAAGTCGGCGATTTTGGTGAGCATCTCGTCCAGGCCACCGGTCTGCTCGCCGACGGCGATCATCGAGATCACCATGGGCGGGAAGACCTTCGATTTCTGCAGCGGCGCCGCGATCGTTTCACCGCCCGCGATCGACGCGCGCGATTCCATCACGGCGTTGTGGATCACCATGTTGCCGGCGGTGCGGGCGGTGATCTCGAGTCCGTCGAGAATCGACACGCCCGAGGAGATCAGCGTGCCGAGCGTGCGCGTGAAGCGCGACACGGCCGATTTGCGCAGCAGGTCGCCGAGCACGGGCAGACTGAGCAGCAGCTTGTCGATCTGCAGCTTGCCCGGCGACGTCTTGTAATAGCGGTTGATCGAAAAGACCATGAAGACGCCGCCGGCGATGATCGCCCACCAGAAGTTCTTCAGCAGATTGCTCATCCCGATCACGATGCGGGTCGGCAGCGGCAGGTCGAGGTTGACCGACGCGAACATGCTCTGGAACGTTGGGATGACGAAGATGAGCAGGACGGCGATCGCGATTCCGGCGACGGAGAAAATCACCGCCGGGTAGATCATCGCGCCTTTTACCTTGCGCACGATCGCGTCGTTCTTTTCCAGGAACGTTGCGAGGCGCAGCAGGATGGTGTCGAGAATACCGCCCGCTTCACCGGCGGCGACCATGTTCACGTAGAGGTCGGTGAACGCCTTGGGGTGCTTGCGCAGCGCATCGGCCAGGGTGTGGCCGCTCTCGACGTCGTACACGACCTGCCGCGTGACGTCGGCGAGCACCTTGTTTTCGGTCTGCTGCGACAGGATGTCGAGCGCCTGCACCAGCGGCAGGCCCGAGTTGATCATGGTGGCGAACTGGCGCGTGAAGATGACGACGTCGCGCGTCTTGATGCCGGGCTTGAAGAAATCGCCGAGACCGCCGCCCTTGCCTTTGGACTCACGGACCTGCACCACCACCATGCGGTTCTTGCGCAGGTGCGCGATGACGTCATCGCGCGACGCCAGGTCGATCTTGTCTTTGACGAGATCGCCCTTGAGGTTGCGCGCTGTGTATTCGAAGACCGGCATTCCTACCTCCGGACCGGGACTTTAGGTTGGCCAGCCTGCGCCGCCTGCGCCGGAGTGGGAATCTCCCTGTCGTCCGGGGGCGCTTCGCCAATCGAGCGCAGGAAATCGTTCGGCTTGGACGTCACCCGCAGGCACTCATCCTTCGTGACTTCACGACCCATGTAGAGCTGGTACAGCGCATCGTTCAGCGTCTGCATGCCATACTTTTTTCCCGCCTGCATCGACGACTCGATCTGGTGCACCTTGTCGTCACGGATCAGCGCCCGGATCGCGGGCGTACAGATCATGATCTCGGCGGCCATGACGCGGCCGCGCCCCTTGGCCCGCTGCAGCAGCGTCTGGGTCAGCACGCCCTCGAGCACGAACGCGAGCTGCGCGCGCACCTGCGACTGCTGGTGCGCGGGGAAGACGTCGATGATACGGTTGATCGATTCCGCGGCGGAGTTGGTGTGCAGCGTGGCGAACGCCAGGTGCCCCGTCTCCGCGATCGTCAGCGCCGCCTGAATCGTCTCCAGGTCGCGCATTTCGCCGATGAGCACGACGTCGGGGTCCTGCCGCAGCGCGTACTTGAGCGCCGCCTGGAAGCTGTTGGTGTCGGTCCCCACCTCGCGCTGATTCACGATGCACGACTGGTGGCGGTGGATGAACTCGATCGGGTCTTCCACCGTGATGATGTGGCCCTTGAGCTCCTTGTTGATCTTGTCGATCATCGCGGCGAGCGTCGTGCTCTTGCCGGAGCCGGTCGGGCCGGTGACGAGCACCAGGCCGCGCGGGCGGTCGGCGAGCTGCGCCACCACCTGCGGCAGACCCAGCTCCTGGAAGGTCTTGACGCTGAACGGAATCTGCCGGATGACCACCGAGACGCAGCCGCGCTGCTTGAACACGTTGCCGCGGAACCGCGCCAGGTTCTGGATGCCGAAGGAGAAGTCGAGCTCGTTCTCGGTCTCGAACCGTTTCTTCTGGTTCTCCGTGAGCACCGAGTATGCCAGCGACAGGGTGTCCTTGGGCGTCAGGACCTCCTCGCTCGACGCGTTGATGACGTCGCCGTCTACACGCACTTTGGGCCGCTCGCCGGCCACGAGGTGCAGGTCGGACGCATCCTTCTCGATCATCTCCTCGAGCAGCGCTCGAAGGTTGACTGGCATACGTCCTTCTCCTTATCCGGCCGCGGTTTCCTTCACGACTTCTTCGAGCGTGGTGATGCCCTTCTTCACTTTCATCATGCCGTCCATGCGCAGCGTCAGCATGCCTTCCTTGACCGCGAGGTCACGCAGCTCCTCCGTGGAGGCGCCTTTCAGGATCTCGCGGCGCAGCGGGCTCGTCAGGGCCATGACCTCGTAGAGCCCCTGGCGCCCGCGGTATCCCGTGCCGGCGCAGGTGTCGCATCCGGCGCCCTTGGAGAACGGGCCTTCCTTCTTGTCGATGCCGAACGCGTGCATCTCTTCGGGCGTGTACTCGTGCTGCTGCTTGCACTCCTTGCAGATGCGCCGCACCAGCCGCTGCGCCACGATCAGGTTGACCGCGCTCGCGACGTTGAACGGCTCGATGCCCATGTCGACCATACGCGTGATGGTCGAGGGCGCGTCGTTGGTGTGCAAGGTCGACAGCACGAGGTGCCCCGTGAGCGCCGCCTTGATCGCGATCGATCCGGTCTCGAGGTCGCGGATCTCGCCGACCATGATGATGTTCGGGTCCTGCCGCAGGAACGCCTTCAGCGCGGCCGCGAACGTCATCCCCACTTCATTGCGCACCAGCACCTGATTGATGCCCAGCAGGTTGTACTCGACCGGATCCTCGGCCGTCATGATGTTGACGTCGATCTGATTGATCCTCGAGAGCGCCGAGTATAGCGTCGTCGTCTTGCCGGACCCTGTGGGCCCCGTCACCAGCACCATGCCGTACGGATTGAGGATGGCCTTCAGGAGATCGGCTTCCGACCTGGGCTCGAAGCCGAACGTCTTCAGGTCGAGCGTCAGGTTGCCCTTGTCGAGAATACGGAGCACGATCTTCTCGCCGAACAGCACGGGCAGGGTCGAGACGCGGAAGTCGATGACGCGCGCGCCCATCTTGAGCTTGATGCGCCCGTCCTGGGGGACGCGCCGCTCGGCGATGTTGAGCTGGGCCATGATCTTCACGCGCGAGGTCAGCGCCGCGCGCATCTTCACCGGCGGCTTCATCACTTCCTGAAGCGCGCCGTCGACGCGATAGCGCACGCGCATCTCGTGCTCGAACGGCTCGATGTGGATGTCCGACGCGCCGCGTTTCACCGCATCGGTGAGCAGCCCGTTGATCAGCTTCACGACGGGGGCATCGTCGGCCAGGTCCTGCGCCTTGACGTCCTCGTCCTCCTGATCCTCCACGACCTCGAGGTCTTCCTCCTGCTCCACACTCTTCAGCAGGCTCTGCAGCTGCGCGTCCGACTGCTGGTAGTAGCGGTCGATCGCGTTGCGGAGGGTGTACTCGCCGGCGATGACCGGAAAGACGTCGCAGCGCGTGATGAACTTGATGTCCTCGATCGCCGCCACGTTGTTGGGGTCGGCGATGGCGACCGTGAGCGTCCGCCCCTCCCGCTTCAGGGGAAGGACGGTGTGCTTGGTGGCGATGTCGGGGGGGATCAGCTTCAGGATCTTGGCGTCGACTTCGAAGCGTGACAGATCCACCGCCGGCATGCGGTACTGCCGGGCCAGCATCTTGCTGACCTCGGTCTCCTCTATAAAACCAAGCTTGACCAGGGTATAGCCCAGGCGCATCCCGGAGTTTTTCTGCTCCAGCAGCGCCTTTTTGAGCTGGTCATGCGTGATCAGACCCTCGCGGACGAGGATCTCACCGAGCTTGTCTTGGGTAAGGGCAACGCTCGCCGTATGCAACTCGTTGAATTTGAGGGGACTAACATGTGACTCGGCCCCAGCCAAATCAAGGTTTTGGGGCCGGAATGCCCGAAAAAGACACAAATGGTTGGACTGCTTTGAGTAGCGCGGGTCCCACACCCGAAACGCTATCGAGGCGGGCGAGACTGCCAAATGGACCGTGCTCACTGCGCCATGCGACGATCCGCTGCGCCAGGGCCGGCCCGATCCGAGGCAACCGCGTGATTTCGCTCACGTCGGCTCGATCCAGATCGATGTGCTCACCCGGCAGCAGCGGACGGGAGAGTTGCGTGGCCCGACGCGCGGTTTCCCGAAGGGCATTCGGAAGCGGCGCTGAGGCCGATTGCAATTGGACGTCGCCGGGCGGAGCGGAAGGTGAAGGGGAGAGGAAGTAGCGAACACCGGCGCCGGCTAAAGCGAGACACGCCAGCAACAGCGCGGCACGACGATCATCCATGCCGCCAAGATGTGAACTGCCTAGACTACTGTCGTATCAAAGCAACGGCGACATTACCAACAATTTGCAGACTCTCCGCGCTGACTTTGTCGATCGTGTCTTCGGTCGTATGGTGATACGGAAAATCGAAGTCGATGACATCGATCGCGCGGATCCCTGCCTGTTGGAGCGGCACGTGGTCATCCGTCAGCGACTCCCCAACACGGTTGACGAAGATCCGGCCATACCCGAGCCCGTGAGCCGTTTGCCAGACACGCCGCACGACCTCAGGAGCGTTTGAGACGGAATGGCCCTCCTGTAGAATCCCCAGGTCTCTATCTCCAACCATGTCGAAGACTACCGCGAACAGCGTCGAGTAGCCCGGAGGCTGGTGTTTCGCAAAATACCGCGAGCCGAGCAACGTCTCCGTTGAGTCGGCGAAGTCACCGTAATCCTCGCCATCGACGAACAGCAGATCTACGCCGATGGTCGGGGGTTGTGCTTTCAACGCATCGGCGACTCCTAACAGCACGGCAACCCCGGATGCGCCATCATTCGCGCCGGGCACGGGGAGACGCTGCTGGCCAAGGTTCTGACTCTTATCCGCAAACGGCCGACTGTCCCAGTGGGCCACGAACAGGATTCGATCAGTTGCTTGGGGACGGAAACGGGCAAAGAAGTTGCGCAGGCTCAGCGTCTGGCCCTTGCTGGTGCGGCCTTGAAAGCCCTGGACAATCACCGTGTCGGCCCGGGCGCGTAGCTCGCTGAGTAACCAGTCCCCGGTCTGCTGGTGAGCCGGGGTGTTGGGCACGCGCGGACCGAAGGACATCTGCTTTTCGACGTAGGTGAAGGCGCTGCGTCCGTTGAATTCGACGGTGGCGGACGCCTTGTCGCCGCCGGCACGCGCCTGACACGCCAGAACCAAGATCAGACCCATGCACCACGCACGACGCACCACGCGCGATGTCATCGGAGCTGCCCCACGCTCGCCGCTATTTGCACGAAGGCGGTGACGCCAAATTGAGAGACCTTCCGGTTCGACTGCCGCTCTTCATTGAGGACGTAGGCCATTTGTAGTCCCGCGCTCATGTTGCTGGGGAGATCGGTGTCCATCGTAAGCTGAGCCTGTGTTTGCCGGCTGTCCACGTACGGTACGCAGTTGTCCGTCCCGGTGCGGCGCAGGCAGGTCGTGTTCTTCGCAAGGGAATACGTGGCCGACGTCCGGATCAGCGAGCGCCAGCTTCCCCCCCCCTGAAACGGCGGTCGGAACGAGAAGGAGAGTATTGCGTTGTGCGTGTTGCGCACCGTGCGGAAGAGGTTGCCCGCGTTCACGCGGTCGGCCGAGCTGCGCGACACATCCAGGCTCGTAAATACCCCGCCGATCCAGCCGAGGGAGGCCGAGGGCGTAAACACGCGCTCGTTCGTGGTCGTGAGCGTGACCCCGGTGGGAGCGCCGAACGTGGGCTGCTCGACGACGGACTCCGATTCGCGGTAGCCGGCCCGCGCGCTGATCGTGGTGAGCAGGCGACCCAGATTCCGGCGCGAGGGGGTGATGGCCCAGGTGAGCGCACCGCTCGGCCACTCGCGCACGTTGCTGCGCAGCGGCACCTGCTGGTCCGACCGGAGCGTCCACCCGACGCCGTTGGTCCGACGAAACGACGCATTGGCGCGCAGCCCCAGCGGCAACACCGCGGCACCGCTCGTCGCCACCGTCGCACTCTGCGTCGCCGACGCAGCGAGCAGGCCATCCACTTCCCGGACCTCATCGAGACCGCCGACGGCGAATTGATAGCTAAGCGGCGGCGCATCCGTCGCGCGGCTGAACGTCGAGCCCTGCTGCGTGCTGTAGGACAGATCGATGCCTGTGATGCGAGCCAGGAGTCGCGCCACACCCGCGGAGTCTCCCAGTACGCCGCGCGCCATCCGCCCGATGTCGAATTGCGCGCCCGCCTCGATGCGGCGCTGATTGCCGTAGGCGACGGGAACGTGGAACGCGCCCGCGGTGTCGCCGACCTCGCGGACCGGATCGCGGGCGTTCGCGTCGCGCGTCATCGTGAACGTGGTGCCGATCGACAGCCGTGGCCGGATCGCGACCAGCCGCGGCGTGAGCGACAGGTTGGTGTTCAGGAGCCGCTGCGTTTCGATCCCGATGTCGGCGCCGAATAGCGTGGCGCTTTCCTGGCGGATCACCTGCCCCATCGTGGTCGAGTCGCCGTAATCGCGCAGGTCGCGCGTGGACGCGGCATCCAGCCCCAGCTGCAGGCCCGGGACCGGCGCGAGCTGCACCCCACCCGAATTCAACCAGTAGCGCGTCTGCGAAAGGGCGGGACGCGCCGTGTCGCCCGGCAACTCGATCGGCACGAGGAACGTGAACCGCTCCGCGTCACTGCCCGTCCAACCCGAGCGGAACCGGAGCCGGGACGGATTGAGCCGGAGGCCGATGCCTCCGACGCGCAGCACCGCGGGATTGGGCGCGAAGTCATAGCCGAAATTGAGCCCATAGCTCGACGCCGTGGCGCGCGACAGCGTCGAACGTGTGTCTCCCATTGTGTACGAGCCCGAGACCGACAGCGGGTCCACGAGCCACCGCCCCAGGCCACGGTTCGAGAGCCGCACACGCCGGGCGGCGAACGCGTAGCTCGAGGCGTTGGAGCGTGGTGTGCGCACCCCCTGCAGCGCGTCAGCCCGAATATCCGTCTGGTCCAGGTAGAACGGATCGCTCGAGCTCAGGATCCGCTGGAATGACACCGGCATCGACAGGCCCCAGCGTTCCGGCAGGAAGCGGTCGAGCCGCAGGGTGCCGCTGACGATGGCCGCGCTGTTCGTCACGTACGACGGGTCATCGGTGAGCTGGCGGAACTGGCCGTCGCGGCGCGACAGGCTGATCGCGAGATCGCCCACGTCCGCCGCCGCGATCGCCACATCGACGGCGCCCGCGGCACCGGTTTCCTGCACCACATCACCCAGCCGGATATCGTCGACCCACAGCTCCGCCTGATCGATGAACACGCCCGTCTGCACGCGCCACATTCCAGCCGCGATCTCCTGCACGCGCGCGAGGTTCGGCGGTGAGCTGCCCGGATCGCGGATGTGCACGATGTACGGCCCGTCGCACATGGTGTATGCCCCATCGTGCGGCACCAGGGTGGAATCAGGACAGCCGGGATAGACCTGCGCGCTGTCACCCGCGAGCCACGCCTGCTCGATCTGCGCGCGCAGGACCAGCCAGTGCTCGAACTGGACGATGACCTCAGGTTCCCAGGAGACCGTGCGCGCGGGCGTGTGATACAAATAGAAGTTGTCCTGGTCCTTGCCCGCCTTGATGAAGAACTCCAGATCGCCGTCCTCCCACCCCGCCCCGCGGCCGCGCGCCCACACCCGCAGGGTCCGGTACTTCAGAAAATTCTTGTCTCCTTCGGTCGTGAATCGCAGGTACGCCTCGGCCCGCTGCCCGTGTTCCAGGCCCCGCGCGAGGAGGCGCAGCGAGCGCTCGTTGACTTCCGTGGATGTGACTTGAAATGTGGCGTCCCGGCGCCCCGCTTCATTGAAGACGCCCGGTGGGGGCACGTAGCCGAGATCGCGGTTCTCGGTGCTCACGACCGACGCGACGACTTCACCGGTCCCCGTGCCGCGCTCGCCACCGATGCCGGGGAGCGGCGTGTCGGCGCGCTTCACCCACGAGCTGCCGATCAGCCGGACGCGCGACAGCGCGAAGAACACCTGGGGATCGGGCTGGCCCGTCCCACCTGACGGCGCCACGACCGTCATGCGCAGCGACTGCACCTGGCGCATCTGCGGCGTGCCGATCTGGAGCGTGTCGGTGCGGAAGGGAATGCGGTACAGGCGCCATTTCGCGCCCGCGAATCCCCCGCCCTCGCGCACGAAGTAGCGCTCGTCGCCGATCGGAAACACGTAGCGGACGACATTCTCGGCGGTGCGTACACCGCTCACGCTGTCGAGTGCGAAGTCGCCGTCCTGATCCTCGGTGTCGATGGCGTTGTTGTGGCGCCCGCAGCGCGACCGGATGTCGCCGAACGCGTAGGGAACGAGCTGGCCGTTCTCGGTTGCGGAGCACAGCGGCAGCGTGGGGATAACGGTGTCCGTCCCCGAATTGAGGATGCTGTCGACGCGATCGGACAGGATGCCCTGGTCGTCGAGCGACGCGCTCCAGGTCTGCGTCACCGGATCGCGCTCAGTATCCAGCCGGCCCAGGCCCGCGCGCTCCGATCCGGAGTAGGTCGTGTCCCCTTCGGCGCTGACAGTGAACGACGTGGGGACGAGCGCGAACGCGTCTTCGAACACCCCGCCGAAGTCGAACAGCAGCGTCGTGCCGTTGGCGCGGGCGACGCGTGCAGGGTCCTCCCACACCCAGAACTCGAGAAATTCGACGCGCGACAGATCGACGCCGGTCGCCGAGACCGTTTGCGTAATCGAGCGCCAGCGCGGTCCGTCTTGATGCGGGCGCACCCAGTTGGGGAGTCCCACGGACGGCGAGCCCGGGGTGTTGTTGGCGAGGCCGAGCACCGTGTCCGGTTTGAGCATCAGCCATAACACCGGCTCGGCAGCCTGCGCCTGGCCCACCACGCGCAGCGTTGGGTCGATCTCCGTCGGTAGAAACTGGATTGGGACGTACTGCCCGTCGCGCACGTTGTACGGCAGGCTCTGCCAGGTGAGGAACGCGGCCTGGGTGGTGTCGAACCCGCCCGTGAATCCAAGTCCCTCGACGCCGCGGGCCGAGGTCGGGATGCTCCCCCAGTGCCAGGTGTTATCGGCGAGCGGGATCGAGCGTGCCACGCCGCCCTCGAACTCTTCGAGGTACGCCTGGCCGAACTTGTTGGGAGACGGCTTGGAGATCGCGAGCTCGGCATTCACGCTCAGCGCCGACGGCGCCGTGGTGCGCACACCCGGCAGCCAATTCATCACGCGCGTGATCCAATCCGGCTGGAACCGCAGCTGGGTCGAGATGCCGCCCACAAAGCCCGAGGACGGCTCGAATCCGAGGGGCGGCCTGGTGAAGCTGCTCTGCTCGTTCTGGAAGATCCCCATGAGATTGACCTGGCCCTTCGCGCCCAGGTCGTACCGCGCCGACAGGCCATAGGTCGTTGTGGGCGCGAGCGAGAACGCCGCGCGCTCCTCGAATTGCGCCCGGACTTGCGCACTGCCCTGGAACAGCGCGTCGGGATTCTTGAATTGCACCTGTCCCGTCGTGTAATCGATCGTGTAGTCGATCTCGCGCTGGAGCAGCGTGTTCCGCACGTAGATGTGCTCGCTGCCCTCCCGGATTTGGAAGCTGTTGAGCGACAGCAGCGAGCGGTCTGCGGATGCGGTCGCTTCGACGTGCATGAGCAGCGCGAACACCGACGGCGGGCCCTGGGAGCTGAGGTAGGCGCGCGGCGTGCGGTACAGCGAGTCGTTGCGCTCGACGGCGACGAGCTTCGTGCTGTCGCCGAACGGCGCCAGGTGCGGAAACACGACGAACAGGTCGCGGACGGGATCCCCCCCGTTCGGATCGCGCGTCCGGGGAAACAGCCGATTGTACTGATCGAACCGCGTCGGATCGTTGTCGAGCGCGACGCCGAGCCGCTCGAGGTAGGTGTCGCCGGCAGCCGACTGCTCCCGCTGGTTCACAGTGATCGCGAGCTGCACGCTGGCGCGCTCGATTTCGCGCCCGCCCACGCGGTACGCGCTGCGGATCTCGAAGCGGAATGTCGGCGAGGTCACGTTCACCGCCGGCTTGGGATCGTACACGAGGCGCAGCGTGTCCATCACCGTCGTGTCGGCACTCGCATCGACGGGGAACGTGCCGATCGTGTCGGCCTGGCTCGCGGTGATGTACGAAACCGCGAGGTAGTCGGCCTGATCGAGCCGGTTGGCGAGCGCGAACCAGGTGCCGCTCGGATCGACGTAGTAATCTTTCCCTTCCTGCAGCATCTCCCACTCGAAGGGCCCCTCACGCTGCGCGGCGCAATCGACGGCGCTCGCACCCGGCCCGCACGCCACCGCGCGCACGCCGCCGACGTTCTGATTGCCTTGCGCGCCCGGCGCGAACGCGCGCCGCCGGAACACGCGCAGCGCGCCGACCGTGAGCGAATCGGGCCGGGCGGTCTGATCGAGCTGCAGAATGTCGATGGCCGGATACCCCGGCAGCGCGGCGGGATCGACGACGAAGAAGAACCGCCCCGGCTCGAAATCGAGATCGCGCGCTTCACGGTCGATGGGCTGCCGCGTGACATCGCCGACAGTGTAGAACCGGTCCTTCACCATGTTGCCCTTTTGCTGCGCCAAAATGCCGCGAAACTCCATTGGACCGACCTGGGCGATGGCCTGTACGCCGAAGTTGTTCGCGGGCACGGCGGCGGTGATGAAACGCGACGGCGGCGCCTGGAATGTGACGTTGCCCGCTTCGACCCGCCGCAGGATCTCGTCCTCGAGGCCCTCGTACCAGACGTGGAGGTTGTTGTTGGCGTCGAACTCGCGCTCGCTGTCGAAGTCGACGTCGAGGTGCAGGCGCTGCCCCACCACGCCCGCAGTGCGGATCGCGTACTGCGGATTGGGCGTGATCGTTGGGAATCCGCCGGAGCATCCCGAGAGCGCGAGTAACCGCTCCTGTGACGTGCAGCTGAGATTGCGGAACTGATCGGCTTTCAGCTCGAAACGGAGATTGAGCTGCATCCCGATGTCGGCGTAGCCGAAGACGCCGCGACCCGGCGTGACGCCTTCGAAGGTGACTGGCGGAGCGGGTGGCGCCGGCGCTGCCTGTGCCGGCGCCGCGGCGATGCCCGGCGGCGCAGCCTCGGCCCACAACGGCAGCCGGCGTGCGTGCACGGCGTCGACCCACGCCCGCGCCACGAGCGCCGGCGGCACGCGCGAGCCGAGGCGGCCGCCCGGCAGCAGCGCGGCATTCCGCGGCGCAACGAGCGGCGGAACGCCGAACGTGTACGCAGGAGCCTGCGCATGTACCCGGGGTACGACGAGCGTGACGACGAGTCCGACTAATTGGGCGAGACGCCGCATCCCTTGTAGAGACTTGGGGTTCCGAATATAATGGCGCGACCAACCGTGCGCATCCTCAGCCGTTACATCCTGCGGCAACACGTCCCTCCGCTCGGCTACGCGCTCGCGGCGCTCACGTTCGCGATGCTCGTCAATCAGATCGCGAAACAGTTCGGCAACTTCGTCGGCAAGGGGCTGCCGTGGTCGGTGATCTTCGAAGTGTTCGCGCTCTCGATTCCCTTCATCGTGGCGATGACGTTGCCGATGGCCGTGCTGGTCGCGGTGCTGTACACGTTCAGCCACCTCGCCGCCGACAACGAGGTCACGGCGATGCGCGCGGGCGGGATCAGCCTCGGCCAGCTGCTGCGCCCCGTGATCGGCGGGGCGCTGCTGATGGCGCTGATCTCGCTGGTCTGGAATGACCAAGTCCTGCCGCGCTCCAATCACGAGCTGCGGACGCTCCTCGTCGACATCCAACGGAAGAAGCCGACATTTCAGTTGAAAGAACAGGTAATCAACGAGGTCGTGCCGGGCCAGTTCTTCCTGCGCGCCGCCCGCATCGACCCCGCCGCCAACACCCTGACTGATGTGACGATTTACGATCTGGAGGACCCGGAGCGGCGCCGGATCATCAGCGCCGATTCGGGTCGAATGGCATATACCCCCGGCGGCACCGATTTGTATCTGACGCTGCGCGACGGCGAGGTGCACGAAGTGAAACGCGCCGAGCCGCACCAGTTCAATCGCACGTTTTACGTCGTCAACCGGATCAAGGTAGCCGGTATCGGGAACACATTCGAGCAGACGCAAAACGACGACTATCGCGGCGACCGCGAGATGACAATCTGCGCCATGCAGGCGGTGGTCGCGCGCGCCCGGCTGGACATGGCGCGCGTGCAGCAGGAGGCGCAGAACGCGGTGCGGGCCGAGCTGCGGCGCATCACCAAGTTGGCGCCCCTGCCTCCGTTCGTCGCCGACTCGGCGCGCACGCCGCATGTGAGCGCGTATTGCCGCCTGGCCGGGGCCGTCAAACGGCTGGTGCTCCCGGACAGCGCGCACGCCGCGCAAGCACCCGTGCGCGGCCGGCAGCCGCGCACGGCGACCAATGCTCCCTTCACCTCCCAGCAGACCGCGACGGCGGCCGTCTCGGCGTACCAGCAGCGGCTCCGGGCCGCGCGGCAGCGCGCCGCGATCTACCAGGTCGAGATCCAGAAGAAGCTCGCGATCTCGGCCGCGTGCGTGATCTTCGCGCTGCTCGGGCTGCCGCTCGCGGTGCGGTTTCCGCGCGGCGGCGTGGGCCTGGTCATCGGCACGAGCCTGGCGGTGTTCTCGGTCTACTATGTCGGGCTGATCGGCGGCGAGGAGCTGGGGGACCGGCTGATCGTGCCGCCGTTCTTCGCGATGTGGACGCCCAACCTGATCTTCCTCGCCGTCTCGTTCCCGCTCATGTGGGCGGTGGGACGTGCCGGCAGTACGTCGCACGGCGGCGACTGGGATGAGGTGAAGCATTGGCTGTTCGGGTGGACCAAGAAACTGCGGATTGTGGAATTCGGAATGCGGAAGTGACAATGCGATTTCGTTCCCTATTCCGCATTCCGCATTTCGCAATTGGGAACACGCTCGACCGTTATCTGCTGAGCGAATGGCTGCGCGTCTTCCTCGTCACGCTGATCGGCTTTCCGATACTGGTGATCGTCATCGATCTCACCGACAAGCTCGACTCGTACCTGAGCCGCGGCGTTTCACGGGGCGCGGTGGCGCTGTCCTACGTCTTCGACCTTCCGGAGAAGATGTTTCTGGTGCTGCCGGTGGCCGTGCTGTTCGCGACGGTGTTTACGGTCGGGGCGCTGGGACGCCATTCCGAGCTGACCGCGGCGAAGGCGTCGGGGATATCGTTTCACCGGCTGGTGCGGCCGTTATTTGTGGCAGCCGCCGCCGCCTTCATCGGGGGACTGCTGCTGGGTGAGATCGCGCCGGTGGCCACGTCGCGCCGTCTCGAAATGCTCGGAGAGAAGGCGATCCGCTCGACGACGTCCCGCTACAACTTCGTGTACCGGGCCGACCGCGGCTGGGTGTACGCGATCCGCTCGCTCGAGCTGCGCACGCGCGAGATGACCGACCTGCTGCTCGAGCGCGAGGGCGCAGGGCCGGCCTATCCCACCATCATTCTGGCCGCGCAGCGCGCGGCGTATTCGGATACGGCCCCCCCCCGCCCCCGCGGCCGGGCGCCCGTGGCGGGCGCGCACTGGACACTGCATCGCGGCACGATTCGCTATCTAGAGGGCAGCCAGCCGGAGAGTGAGGTGGCGTTCGAGTTCGATTCGCTGCGCTCGCGCACGCTGAGCGAGCGACCGGTCGATTTGCTCGCCGAGCCCAAGTCGCCCGACGAGATGCGCTACTCAGAGTTGCGTCGTTACATCGAGGCGCTCACGCGCAGCGGCTCGAACGCCAAGAAGCTGCAGGTCGAGCTCGCGCTGAAGATCGCGATTCCGTTCATTTGTCTGTTGATCACGCTGTTCGGCGCGCCGCTCGCGATCTCGACGCCCAAAAGCGGCGCCGCGTGGGGCGTGGCCGCGAGTCTCGCCACCACGTTCATCGTGCTGCTGATGTTTCAGCTCGCCAAGGCGATCGGCTCGGGCGGTGTACTGCCGCCGCTGCTGGCCGCGTGGACGCCGAACATTCTCGTTGGTGTCGCGGCCGTGTATCTGCTGCGTAAAGCACCCACCTAACGTCCTTGACGTTGTCACGGCCCGGGACCACTTTCTCCCGGTCGCGATGGGTACTACAGCCCCGATTTCGCCCCCTCGAAGGAGAGGTCCATCCATGCGCTGGATCGTTCGTTCGTGCCGCGCCCTCGTGGCGACGGCGGTTTTCTCGATGCTCGCAACAGGCCTGGGTTCGGCCCAAGGCGTGACGACTGGCGCGATCGGGGGGAAAGTCACCGATCCGCAGGGGCAACTTGTTGCCCAGGCGGCGGTGCAGATCACGCACCGCGGCACCGGCTACACGACGGCGGTGCGCACGCGCGACAACGGGCAGTACCTGGTGCAAGGCCTCGAGGTCGGCGGGCCCTACACCGTGACGATCCGCGCGATCGGCTTCGAGCCGTTCATCCGCGAGAATGTGGACGTGAACCTGTCGGAAACGACGCGCGTCGATGCCCGGCTGATCGCGCAGGCCGTCGAGCTGTCGGCGGTGACGGTCAGCGTCCCGGCGACCGCGGACTTCGCGCCGACGCGGCAGGGCGTGACGGTGCAGATCTCCGACACCATGGTGCAACGCATCCCGACGTTCAGCCGTGACTTCATCGATCAGCTCAAGCTTGCGCCTCAGGTCGTGTATCCCGCGAGCGGCGCCGCGAGCGGCGCGGGCGCGTACAACCGATACAACACGATCACCATCGACGGCGCCAATCAGGGGGAACGGTTCAACCTGGGCGGCAGTGGTGGCGTCCCAGGGGGTGCTGCGGGCGGCAAGATCGTCTCGCTCGAGGCGGTGAAGGAGTTCCGCGTGATGTTCACCCCGAGCGACGTGCGGCAAGGAAACTTTGCCGGCATGCTCGTCAACGCGGTGTCGAAGAGCGGCACGAACGAGTTTCACGGCGGGGCGCTCTACACGAACCGCAGCAGCGACCCTGTGGTGGGCGTCGAGATGGTTGGCGAACGGCTGCGCAGCCCGTCGTTCGACGTCAAGCAATACGGCTTCCACATCGGCGGGCCCATCATTCGTGACCGCCTGCACTTTTTCATCGCGCCCGAGTGGCAGCAGCGCGCAGAGCCCGCAACCGGCCCCTATTACCTGGACGGCCAGCCGTCCCCGGCGCCGGACGATCCGGGGATTCCACTCGACTCCTTGAATCGCATTATCAGCGTGATGCAGACGACCTACGGCTTCGACGTGGGCTCGGTGGAGCCCGTGCAACGTGAGACGCCGCTCGCGAATCTGTTCGGGAGAATCGACTTCCAGATCTCGCCGCAGCATCGACTGGCGTTCCGGCAGATCATCAATCACGACCAGCAGGACCAGTTCTTCCGCAGCGCCACGAATAATTACAGCGCCGATCCGCTGACCCAGAACAATGGGTTCCGGTTTACGACCAACCAGTTCGCCTTCGACTCGAAAAACACGTCCTCGACGCTCCAGCTGTACTCGAACTTTTCGCAAGGCATGTCGAACGAGCTGATCGTGGGATACAGCACGATCAAGGACGCGCGCGCCGTGCCGGTACAAGCTCCGGAAGTCACGGTCGGCGTTCAGGTGGGAACGGCGCGGCGCGCCGTGACGTTCGGGACCGAACAGTTCTCGCCGAACAACCTGTTGGATCAGAAGATCTTCGAAGTGGTGAACAACTTCACGATGCCCATCGGCCAGCACACCTGGACGTTCGGCGCCCGCCTCGATCGCACACACATCTTCAACAACTTCGCTCAAGCCTCGTACGGCGTGTACAAGTTCTTCAACACCGACAGCCTCGCCGGGGGCCGCCCGAATGGGTACGCCGTCGCCTATGCCAACAGCCGGAATGCGGCGGACATCCCCGCCGACTTCCACGTCAACGTGTACAGCCTGTACGCACAGGACCAGTGGGCGGTCAACGACCGGTTGACGATCACCGCGGGACTCCGGGCAGACATCCCCTCGCTTCCCGATAGTCCCCCGGAAAACGACACCCTGCGGGTCAAGATAGACTCGGCGGTGTGCGCCAAGGCGACCTGTGGTGTCTTCTCGGTCAGCACGAGCGCGACGCCAAAGACAGGCGTCCTGTTCTCACCACGCATCGGCTTCAACTACAACGCTGGCGGGAGCAGTCGGAACCAGATCCGCGGCAGCATCGGAGTGTACACCGGGCCACCGCCCTACATCCTGCTCGGCAACGCATACGCGAACACCGGCCTGGGGCTCGTGCGCCTCTCTTGCACCACGCCCGCCAACGTGCCGACCTTCGAGCTCGACGTCAACGCGCTGCCCACGGCCTGCAACGGCCAGGCCGAGCCCGGACCTGGTCAGGCGGGGACGCTGGGCGTCAACACGACAGATCCGAATTTCAAGTATCCCCAGTTCTTCGGGATTTCCGGCGGATTCGATCGTGAGCTGCCCGGCGGGGTCGTGCTGACGGTGGAAGGGCTGTATCGCAAGGCGATGAACGCCGTGGTGGTCCGCGATCTGAACCTCATCGGCCCACGCATGGTTGGAGGCGCCGTGTACCGCGATCGCGACGGCCGCGTGCTCTATGCCGACACCGTCACATCGGCCGGCGTGGTGACGAACCTCAACCAGCGCTGGCTCACCTCCCTGCGTGGTGTGGGGTTCACGGAAGGCATCATCGACGTGACCAACGAGTCGGAGGACTACAACTACTCGATTTCGACGCAGGTGCACAAACGGTTTACGTCTCGCTTCGAGGGGACCGTCGCGTACACATACCTCAAGTCGATGGATGTCCAGAGCCTCACGTCCGACCGCGCCATCTCCAACTTCCGGTTCGGGCGGCAGACAGCCACGGCGCTCGACGACTATCAAGTCACGAACTCGAACTTTTCGCGGCCGCACCGCTTCCTGGCCTACGGGACGTACAGCTTCCCCTTCCTCACCGACGTCACGCTCTATTATGAAAGCACCTCGGGTGTGCCATTCGTATACGTGGCCGGCGGCAGCGGCACAACCGGCGACTTGAATGGTGATCTGGTCAACGGGAACGACCCGCTCTACATCCCGCGCAATGCAAACGACCCGAACGAGGTTCAGGTCGGCGCGATCGCCGGTGGAGTGTTCGTCCCGAGCCCAACGCAAGCACAGGCACTCGAGAAGTTCATCAGCTCCCAGCCATGCCTGGACCGGCAGCGCGGCCGCATCATGGAGCGGAACAGCTGCAGCTCACCGTCCCAGAACCGCTTCGATCTGTCGATCCGGCAGGGGTTGCCCACACTGCGGGGGCAGCAGTTTTCGGTGCAGTTGGACATCTTCAACTTCCTCAATCTTCTGAACAATGATTGGGGCCAGATTCGGCTGCCGACCCTCGCGGCGACGAACAACAATCAGTCGGCGTTGACGGTGATCGGCCGGACGCCGGGCCCGCTCTCGGTTTCACAGCCGCAGTTCACGTTCGACTCGCGGTTGTACCAGTCGAATCCGGCCCAGCCGAATTATCTGGAGCCGAAGCCGTTCGAGAACCGGACCACGGGGAGCACTTACCAGCTGCAGCTTACGCTGCGGTACTCCTTCTGACGGGCGGGCGGCCGGACGGCCAGATACAGGGAGGGCGCGAGCGATCGCGCCCTGCTTGTTTCAGGTAGCGGAGATCGCGGGCGGCGGCGCGCGGTTGCGCCACCGCATCCACAACAGATACGCGGGCACACCGGACAGAATGATTCCCACGTCGACAGCAAAGCTCAGCGTCTCGCGCACCAGGTAGTTGCCGAGCAGGAACAGCGCCGCGACCAGAAACACGAGCGGGACGAAGGGATAGCCCCACGTCCGGTAAGGCCGGTCGAGCCTGGGCCGGGTACGCCGCAGCACGAACACGCCGGCCACGGCCAGCGCGTAGAACGGCCAGATGCCGATGATGAACTGGTCGGCGAGCGCGGTGAAGGTGCGAATCAAGATGAAGATCGTGCCCATCACCGTCATGAGCACGACCGCCGCCGTCGGCGCGTGATTCTTGGGGTCGACGCGCGCGATCGCCGCGGGAATCAACCCGTCCTCCGCCGCGGCGAAAAAGATGCGCGGCGCGGTCATCATCGAGCCGTTGAGCGTGCCGAACGTGCTCACCGCGATCGCCGCCGACACCACCACGACGCCGGCGGGGCCGATCACCAGGCGCGCGACGTCGGCCGCGACGAGCTCGGCGGTCTTCATTTGCTGGATGGGGATCAGATACAGGTAGACGAGGTTGGCGGCGAGGTACAGCACCACCACGGTCAGCGTCCCGATCAGCAGCGCGCGTGGCAGCGTTTTCTGAGGATGCAGCACCTCACCCCCGACGAAGGCGAGATCCGCCCACCCGTCATATGCCCACAGAATGGCTACCATCGCGAGCAGGAACGGCGACAGCCCGACCACGGCGCGCTGCGCGAGGATCCCGCCCTCAGGCAGATCGGGCGAGGGCCTGCCGAGCGCAAACCCCACCACCACCAGCAGCGCCAGCGCGCCGACCTTGAACACTGTGCTCAGGTTCTGCAGCACGGCGCCGCGGTGGATGCCGAAGAAATTCACCGTTCCGACGAGCAGGATGTAGCCGGCGCCGAGCAGCTGCTCGGCGCGGATGTCGACGGGACCGATGCTGGCGGCAATCGCCGCCGGGTCAGCGCCGAGGGTGCGGAGGGTGTACGCCGAGGCCGTGATGCCGATCGCGCCGAACGCGCCGGGGCGAATCACCCACAGCTCCGCCCAGACGAAGAGGAACGCGGACAGCTTGCCGAACGATTCGCGCACGAACACGTACATGCCGCCCGAGCGCGGGAACGCGGCCGCGAGCTCCGAGTAGGTCAGCGCGCCACACAGCACCACCACGCCGCCCACGACCCACGCCAGCAGGAACAGGGGAACGTCATCGATCTTCTGCGCGACGCCGGCGGGCGTGCGGAAGATGCCGCTGCCGATGGTGGAACCCACCAACACTGCGACCGCGCTCCACAGGCCGAGTCGCCGGATCAGCCGTTCGCCCCAGCGATCGGCCGGCATCAGAGGTGCAGACATGAGGTTCGGGAATATACATTTCGCCGCCTATGACGCGACGCTTTGCGACACTCGCCTGGTCCGCCGCCGTCTGCACCTATCTGCTCATTGTCCTCGGCGCCGTCGTGCGCATCACGGGATCGGGCATGGGGTGCGGCGATCATTGGCCGCTGTGCAACGGCCACCTGTTTCCGCCGTTCGACGACATCGGAACGGTGATCGAATGGAGTCACCGGCTGCTGG
>Ga0137427_10000424_pt1 | contig 22167 bp, 26 predicted proteins | sample EasRivERMZT700_2_FD_102309 | JGI IMG/M metagenome (GOLD analysis project Ga0137427, IMG submission 102309) | Soil microbial communities from meander-bound floodplain in the East River, Colorado, USA - East River MetaG ERMZT700_2 | ecosystem: Environmental > Terrestrial > Soil > Floodplain ...
CGGAACCGCAGCTCGTTGACCATCGCGTCGATAACCATCGACGCTTGGTCGGCGCCGTTGTTGGTCGTCGGGATGACGGTGGAACCGTTGGTGTGTGCGAGCACGCCCGAGCAGCCCGTCAGTGTGATCGAGGTCTTGCCGGTGTAGGTGAAGTAGTCGCGGTCGTTCGTCGAGTCGTAGACGATGGCGGTGCCGCCCGACGAGTGGAAGTCGGTCGTGTTCTTGACGTTGACCGTGCCGTCGGCGGCGCTCGTGGCCGAGGTCAGGTACGTGCCCTTGGTGCCGAACGTACCGGCCGAGATGTTGATGCCGCGGATCGCGCCCGCGGTGATGATGTCGGCGTTGAGGTCGGCGATGATGCCGCTGGCCGCGGTGATGGTGCCGGCGACCATCTTCGCCGCGGTGATGGTGGCGCCCGCGATCTCGTTCGCTGTGATTGTCCCGGCCGCGATCTCGCCCGCGGTGATGGTATAGGCGGTGAGTTTGTTCGCATGCAGCGAGCCCGCCTGGATGCGCGCGGCGTCCAGGTAGCCGGCGTTGATCTTGACGGCGTCGAGGTCGGCGATCTTGGCGTTGTCGATGGCCGCCGTGCCGATCATCGCGTTGACGATGGCGCCGGTCTGGATGGCCGCCGTGCCCACTGCGATCGAGTTCGCCGCCATGAACTCGGCGGTGATCTGGCGCCCGAACCCGACGTCGTCCCAGTACAGGTCGAGGTTGGTGCTCGCGGTGTCGTTGACCACGCCGATCGAGACCCAGTAGATGCCGGCCGGCACCGTGTACGTCCCCTTCACCTCCACGAAGCCTGTGGTGATGGCCACGTTGTTCTGTAGGTTGGTGATGTCGACGCCGGTGTCGCTGACGTTGACCCAGTTCGCCGGCGGCGTCGTCGGCAGGCCGTAGGCGCGCACGTAGTGGTCCGAGCCGTAGGCGCTGCTGCCGCGCCACTTCAGGCGCCAGGCGTAGGTCTCGCCGGGGATGACCGGCATTGCGAAGCAGCCGCAGCCGGCGCGCTGGCCGCCGGTCTTGGTCAGCTTGAAGGATTGCAGGCCGCCGGTCTTGATCGTCGTGTCGACGGCGAACGTGCCGTTGCCGTTGTCCCACGACTTGGACCACGCCACTGCGCCGTCCTCGGCGCCGGGGTTGGGCACCATGTTGATGTTGGGGTAGGTGCCCCGCGCCAACTTGTCGGCGGTGATGATGAGGTCGGCGAGGTCAGTGCCGACCAGGCCGCCCAGCGTGGCAGCCGTGCCCGCGACCGCGTTGAACGCGCCGAGCGCGCCGTTGATGGCGACCGCGCGCACCCAGTAGTAGTACGTCACGCCGGTGGTGCCGGAGGCGTCGGTGTAGACGTTGGCCGTGGTCGTGCCGTTGAGCGTCGCCGTTCCGATCGCGTCGGTGGTCGAGCGCCACACCTCGACGTACGAGTGGTTCGCGTAGTCGAGCATCTCCCACGACAGGATGACGTTCTTGAACGCCCCCGCCGCTTCGAGGTTGGTGATCGTCGGCGGCAGCGTCAGCACCGGGCGGGTGTCGATGTAGCCCGAGCCCACCGATAGCGACGCGGCTTGGTTGCCGACGTAGCGCGCGTTGCCGACGTTGATCGAGAGCGCGCCCTCGTTCATCAGGTCGCGCAACGTGAGGTGCTTGTCGAGCACGGACGCGCTGACACCCTCGCGCACGTCCATGATCTGCTTCATCGCCATGACCGCGCGGCGGAGGACGCTGATGTCGTCGGTGCGCGCGCTCGGGATCGACGGCAGCACCACGGCGGCGGACGGGTTCAGCGTCCCCGCCCGCTGCTCCTCGGCCAGCGCCTTGCTGATCGGGTTGCTGTCCGTGACGCTAGCCATCGCGCGACAGCTCGGACATGTGCGACGCCATCTCGACCGTTCGCACCTCGGGGGTGCCGGTCAGCTCGATGTGGTACCGCTGCGAGCGGTAACCCGAAGGCAGGCGGAACGGGTACTTGTCCGCCACCGCCTCGGTGTGCTTGAGCGTGCCGTCGGCGTACAGCTTGAACGTCACCGGGTACGAGGCGGCGTCGACGCGCGCGCAAGACAAGTTCGTGCCGTATGGCAGCGAGAACACGCCCGAGACCCAGTCGTATGTGAGCGCCGACCCCGCATCCCACTTCTTGAGCACGTTGCCCACGACGAGGTACAGCGCGTCGCGGCCCTTGTCGCGGAAGCCCGCGGTGGCGTAGACGTCGGTCTCGCAGAAGGTCGGGGTCGCGCCGAACGAGAAGATCAAGCCCTTCTGCACCGAGCCGGTGTCGTAGAAGGCGATGTAGCGGTTGTCGCTCTCGTACGCCGAGATCGAGCTGGGCACGTACGCCTGCCACTCGATCCGGGTCATAACGTCCTCGGTCACGTTCTGGATGCCCGCGGCGCTGACGCGCATCAAGCCGTCGGGCGAGGCGAACAGGACGCCACCCATCATCGGCACGATGGAGCGCTTGGACACGCAGCTCTGCGCGACCGCCAGCTTCTCCGAGGTCATCGAACCTGGGTCGGAGCCGGTGAAGATGTAGATGCCCTGCTTGGTGCCGACGAACAGCGACTGGTCGAAGGCGGCGATGCCGACGATCGGCGCGTCGGTGCTGCGCTGGTAGCGCGTCGGCCAGGCGTACGGCGCGAACGGCTCGCTGAAGCACACGGTGTTGCCGGTGAAGCCCGCGAGCACGCCGTTGGCCATCGCGCACAGGCCCGTCATCGCGTCGGGCGGCTCGACCCAACCCACGGTCGACAGCGTCTCGCCGAGGTCGGCGGTCTCCGTGGTGTCGGCGTAGGTGGTCGTCGCAATGGCGAGGTCGCTCGCGGTGACGAGCTGGAACTTGGTGCTGAGCGAGCCCGCCGCCGAACGGTAGATGCGCTTGTAGGTGATGTTGTAGTTGCCGACCGGGGCGACCGGGATCGACGACAGGTTGACCGTCTGCCCCGGCCTCCACTCGACCGCCGTGCTGGCCACGCTCGGCGGGCCTTCCTCGCCCCACGCGCTGACGTAGGTCACGACGTAGGTCACCGTCTCGGCCGGGTCGGCGGCGTCTGTCGGGCTGCCGCTCACGGACGCGCTGAGCGCGGTGCTCGGCGCTGGGATGCCCATGCGGTACGCGTTGCTCGGGTACGGCACCCCGGTCGTCGCCATCGCGGCGGTGGCCTTCTTCGGGTACGTGCCGTCGGTCCAGTACGTCTTTTCCTCGGTGTCGTTGTCGATCGGCCCCTTCACCACGTCGGTGTCGGCCGTGAACTGGAACCAGTACAGGACCTCGGAGGCGCTCGACTGCCCGAAGCGGTAGATCGACAACACGGTGCCGCCCGAGAACGTGACACCGGCGCCGGGCGTGCCCAGGCCGAGGAACGGCTTCAGCGAGCCGCTGGTGAACTTGGTGTTGACGGCGGTCTGCGCCTCGCCGAGCTGCAACAGGTCGACAGCGCGCGACGGGCGCAGACCGAGGAAGGTGCGCAGTTCGACTTGCATAGCTCAGACGAACGAGCGGGGCCGCACGCGCAGGTTGTGGGTCTGCTTGCCGTGCAGCGCGTGCAGGTTGCCCGCGGACGTGCCGGCCCGGAACTTCTTCTCGTAGACCGGCGCGAGCTGCGACGTGAACGGCATGCCCGGGGTCGCCATCAGGCGCGCGATGGCGCCGGCGGCAATGGTGAACACGTACTCGTTGAACAGCACATCCTCGACCACGGTGCACGACTGCGTCGGGTAGAACGCCGCCTTGATCGTCAGGCCGAGCGTGACCGCCGTGTCGGGCACGGGGTACAGGCTGATGGTGGCCGCGGTGGGGGTCTTCTGGAACCACGCCCACGGGGTGCCGGAAGCCAGGACCGCGTCGCCGATGGTGGCGCCGGTGAGCGCGGTGGGGGACTCGACCTCGCCGGGCGGCGCCGACTCCAGCCACGTACCCTCGTGGGCCGCGCCGAGCACGCGCGCGAGCTGCATGTCGCTGGGCACGGTGACGGTGTAGTCCTGCGTGGCCGCCACGATGTTGTAGGTGCTGACGCGTTGCACCAGGTCGGTCTGCTTGCAGAACTCGATGGCCGCCGTGCGGATGGCCTCGATGGCGGCCGGGTCGGTGCAGCCGGGCACCGAGGGCAGGACGAACGGCAGGAACGACTCGATGGTGACGCTCATTTGGCTTCCGATCCAGAGGCCGCCTTGGCGGTCAGCCCGAGGGAGTTCTCCATCGCTGCGCGGTGCGCCAGGGCGCGGGATTCCGAGCCGGGCAGCTCGATGTCCTTGCTGAACGCGCGATAAAGGATGTAGTCGAGCAGCGGGCCGGCGTAGCGGTCGGGGATGTTGATGGCGTTGCTGACCGCGGAGACGTTGGTCGGCATCAGCGCGTACTCGGCCTCGACGTAGTTGGCGCTGGTCTGCGGCGGGTAGACGTAGAACGTCTCCGGCTTGGCCTGGTCGTAGGTGTAGTTCTTGACCACGAGGGTCGAGGTGTCGCTGTGCCAGCCGGGGCGCTGCATGTCGAGGAGCTGGTGCGGCACCAGGCGCACGGCGTCGCCGGCGGTCGTGCCGCCCACACCCATGTTGCGGATGACGCGTTGCAGGAAGAAGCCGCCCGTGGGCAGGCTCTGCTTGGTGCCGGCGACGAGGGCGATGTTGCCCACCGTCATCACGGCGTCGGGGGCGATGATGGCGATCTCGGCCTGGCCGGCGTTGAGCCAGTCGAACAGCTCAGCCTCGGCCCAGCGGGTGGCGCCGGTGTCAAGCAGGATTTTCTGCGCTCGAGCAGTAAGTACCGACGCAAGGATCGTTCCCAATCAGCCCTCCAATGAAATAGGGGTCCGGCTTGTGGCGCGGACCCCTAAGTGTACCAGCTAACACGTTAGCCCGTGGGGGCTCCCGCAGCGATTACGCGCTGACGACGCACAGCCAGTTGGTGACGCTGTCGTTGTCGTCCAGCGCGATGAACACCGCCGACTTGCCGGCAGCCACCGAGCGGACGGCGTCGTCCGCGGCGCCGTCGATCTTGCCGCCAGAAGCCGGGAACACGGTCGCAGCGACCGTACCGACCTTGACGTAGATCGGCGAGCCCGCCGGGTGGGACGCCGGCAGGACGAAGCCGGTCTGACCCGTTTCCGAGGTCAGGTAGTTGGTGCCGGCGACGATGGAAGCGGCGCCCGACTGGGTGGTGCCGACACCGACGACGGTGGCGTGGGAGCCGTCTGCACGGCCGAGTTGGAAGGAAGGCATGTGAATCTCCAAGAAGGGTTGAGGTCGCTCTGTCGGTATCCCCCGGCGTTAGCCGGGGGGGTTCACGATCAGTAGACGATCAGGAGGGCCAGCGCCTCGGGCTTCACCACCTTGTGGCCGAAGATGTTGAGGCCGCGGACCAGGTCGCCGAAGTCAGTCGGGTTGCGCAGCGTCTCGGTCTTCGCCATTTGCGAGGCGAAGGCGATGGCCGTGCTGTGACCCGCGATGATCGCGCGACGACGGTTGGCGTTGGTCGTGGCCGCCGTGGTGGACTCGCTGCCATCACCCGACGTCCACAGGACCGCGTTCGCCGCAGCGTACGGGAGCTGGTTCGACACGTAGATGTCGAAGCGGTCGATGCGACCGATCAGGCCGTTACGCACCGGCGACGTGGCGTCACCTGTGAGGTAGGCTTGAGCGATGTTCGACTGCAGGAGCAGCGTACGCGTGAGCGGGTCGATCAGCAGGTAACGACCGCTGTCGGGCACGTTCTGCTCGTCGAGCACCGACGCCAGTTCCAGAATCTTCTGGAGGACGTTCGAGCTGGTCAACGCGATCGGCGAGCCGCTGGTCCCCATCGAGAACAGGCCCGAGCGAACGCCGGCGGTGGCGCCTTGGTTCGACGCGTGGGCGTTCAGGAACGTGCGGTAGATGCACGTCGAGTCCATCGTGGTCCGCATTTGCTGACCCGCGTCGTCCGCGAACATGCTCATCAGGGCCGGCTTCGACTGGTAGTCGAGGACGTCGCTCACCTGGAAGGCGAACGACTTCGCCCGGTCCACCAGCATTTCGATGGTGTTCGGGGTCGGCGTCTCGTAGCTGAGGTTGCCACCGACCGTGTAGTCGGAGATCGTCAGCGACGGGATGTTGTTGATGATGACTTTGTCGCCCAGGTTGGAGATGTCCCCTTCCCAGTTCTTGTTGCAGATGGCGGCAAAGGTCGACGCGGCGTAGAACTTGGCGTTCAGCTTGGCCGACCAGATGGTCGGAATGAACGAACCCGAGTAACTCGGGGTCGTGTTGAAGCCGGTAGCGACAGGAATGACTGCCGCAGCGGTGATCGTGGTCATGTCACAAACTCCAGATTGAGGAGCCGTGGCCAGCCACGATCACGCTAACACGTTAGCGCACGCGGCCCTCCGCCACAGCGAGGTTGATTTGCGCCTCGATGGAATCGGCTTCGGCTTCACGGCCCTTGTACGCACCTCGGGACACGTCGCGGTAGAAAGCGGTGATCGCCTTCTCGGACAGAATCGGTTTCGAGGCCGCAGTGGGCGTGACGACGGTGCCGGCACCTTCGGGGGTAACTTGGTCCCGCAGAGACTCGGGCTTGGGGGCGACCGGAAGTGTGGCCACGAACGCCTTGAAGACGTTCGCTACGCGCTGGGCGTCCAAGGCGCTGAAGGCGTGATCGAGGGCCTGCTGGCGCGGGACTCCGTAGACCTCGTCCACTTGTCCCAACCACTTGAGCCATCGCTCATCGACGTTGGTCGCTTGCCAGTCCGGCACCAACTTGCCCAGCAGTGTGTAGAACTGCTGCTCGAGTGATGCGGCTGTCTGCTCCGTGACGCCGGTGACCTTGCCTTCGAGGGCTTCGAGGCGGCGTACGACCGCCGCCACGACTTCCTCTGCCTTACTGGATGCCAGGCGCGAGACCATTTCGAGCATGTCCGCACCGAATGTCTCTACGTCCTTCGGGTCCGCAGGAGCCGGCGTGGTCGGGGCTGCCGTCTTGGCCTCGGTCAACCCTCGGAGCTGTTGCGCCAGCTCGTTGAGCCGACGGTCGCTTTCTTGGGCCTGCCTGCGCAGGGGAACCACTTCGGCGTTGTACTTGCCCTGGAGGGTCTTGTACTTCTGCTCGAACGATTCCTCGGTCGGGGCCGGAGGCTGCGCCGGTGCGGCGGCCTGCGGGGGTGCACTTGCGGCGGGTACAGGTGGGGTCTGGAGGACCAAGTCAGCGGCGCTCTTTACTGCGGGGTGCGCCTGGGCGACCCCCGCGCGCGCTGCTTGTTCCTGCGCTTCGAGGGCCTCGGCCGCTCGTAGCTGCTCCTGAACTCGTGTCGGTAGTGCTTGACTCATGCGTAATCTCCTGCGCCCTAAAGGGTATGCGGGTTGAAGTACGCGCTAACACCATGTTAGCACGTTTTTGGAAGTCAGCGCAAGTGTTTGCTGGCGCTCACTAACAATTCGAGCATCTTTTCGATGAAGTCGGCTTTGCCCTGCGCCCGCCGCATGGCGGTGGCGTCGGGGGAGTGGACGAGAAATTTCACGGCCTTGCCATGTTGCCCCTCAAGCCAATCCTTGAGTCCTGGGTTGTTGGCGTGGACGCGCGCGAACAGCTCGACCTCTTGGATCGGCGTCATGCAACCACCGCGTCGAGCATCTCGGGGGTCACCGTGTTGCGCGCCACCTCGCCGAAGCGCGAGTGGTAGGTCAGCGCGGCGACCTGGCGCTCGGCGATCCACCCACCTCGAGCGGAGTAGGCGTCGCGCGCGGCCAGCGTCGGGTGCTGGTGCACCGTCATGCCGGAGTGCTCCTTCTCCTCGACGTGGTGGCGGTGACCCGTGTGCGCGTAGCGTTTCGTTGTGTTACCCCACAGCTTCGGGAACTGGGCCGCGAACAGCAGGGGTAGCTGGTCGTTCTTCTTCAAATGACCGTGGTGAAAAGCCAACATCGTCTCTCCGTGCTGGTGGGCGTAGTACGGCAGCTCGGAGTCGATCACCTGCACCCGGGGCTCGTTCTCGTACAGCGCCTTGAACATCTGGCGCAACCACACCGAGCTGGCCATGTCGTGGTTTCCCTCGGCGATCAGCAGCACGACTTGCTCGTGCTTGGCCAGCGCCAGGTCGACGACGCGGCGCAGCACGCGGATCGCGGTGGCAACCATCTTGCTGAACCTGCCGTCGGCGTCGAGGATGTTGCCGTGCAGCGGCGTCACCGGCGTCATCGAGTCGTAGTGCATGAAGTCGCCGAGCTGGTTGACCAGCGCCGTGCGCGCGGGCGGGGCGGCGCGGATCATGTGCTCGAAGCAGCCGACGAGGGTCGCCTCTGCGATGTGCAGGTCCCAGTCGGCGCCGGTCTCCTGAGCCCACGACAGCGCGCCGATGTGGGTGTCGGTCAGCGTGAACAGGTTGAGCAGCGTCTCCTGCGTCTGCACCGGGGCGGCGGTCGGCAGCAGGCGCGGCAGGTCCTCGGCCATCGCCGCGACGGCGGCTTGCATCGCCGCGCGGCGCTTGGCGTCGTCGAGCGTGCTCTTGACCCACTGGCCGGCGGGTTTGCCTTCCTTGTCGTAGTAGGTCGAAACGCCCTTGACGACGTACGGGTCGGGCACCGCGTGCACCATGTCGTGCTCGGGGGACACGCCCTTCATCGCCGCGGCGTCGCGCAGCCGCTGGAGGTTGCGGGAGACGTTCGACGGGTTGATGCCGAGGGCTTTCGCCGCCTCCAAGCCGCTGCCGTGCTTCTCGAGCGCCGCCAGAACTTCCAGTTGGCGGGGTGTGGCGTACTGCTTCAGCGCGTTATAGTCGGTCATTCGTGCGTTTTCAGTAGAAGGTTGACGAGTGCGTTGATGACGCGGTGCTCGGCGCTTTGCAAGGCGTCGTCCGTGATGCCGTACTCGGTCTGGTTGACCAACTCGCACAGCATGACGTGCAGCATCTCGTGCAGGGCAGTCGCTTCGAGCGCGAGCGGCGTGGCTGGGGTGGCGCCGAAGTCGGTGCCCACCTTGTAGTTGGCCAGGCGGTCAGGGTGGTGGATCACCACCTCGGCCATGTTCTTGGACTTCTTGCGACCGCGCACGATGCGCCAGTCGAGCAGGCCGAGGCGCTCGCGCCAGGCCGCCATGTAGCCGTCGAACTCCTTAACCTGCTCGGGCGTCAGCGGCGGAACGGGGGCGAGTTTCGCGTTCACGCGCGCTCCCTAAGATACGCGGCGGCTCGTTCGAGCAGCGCCGGGTCGTCTTGGAGGGCTCCCATCCCGACGTTGCAGCCCTTGCACAGTAGACCGCGAACTTTGCCGGTGTGGTGGCAGTGGTCGACCGCGAGTTTGTGCCCCATATAGCTCTCCGTGGCGCCGCAGATCAAGCATTTGCCGTCTTGCGAAGCGTGTATTTCGTCGTATCGCTCCTGCGTGATGCCGAAGCGGGCCTTCAACTTTGTGTTCGCGCTTGATCTCTTGCCGGAGTCGGTCTTGTGCCATGCGCCCTTGCGCGCGCGGGTGCAGTCTTTGCACTCGCGCTGGTGCCCCCGGGGGCGATCCAGGTGGAAGTCGCTCAGCGGTCTCGCTTCTTTGCAGGCGCAGCAAGTCTTCATTTGGACGCGACGCCCCTAACTTTCTCGAACGAACGCATCGCGCCGAGGCCGAGCATCCCCATCAGCAGCGGCATCATCTCGCTCATATCCGCGGGCGACAACGCGAGCGGATGGTTGAAGTACGCGCAGGCGAACTTGGCCACCGACAGCCCGACCCAATTCCACGCGCAGGCCACCCCACACACCCACATGATGAACGGGCGAGCGCCGCTAACGAATGTGCTGGTCGAAGCGGCCTCGGCCTTGTTGATGTCGAGCTGGCCCTGGATCAGGGCGAGCGACGCCGCGAGCTGCGCCTTCTCGATGTCGGTCTTGTCCGGCCAGATTGTCTGCACGACCGTCTTCGCCAGGTCGGCGACGGCGGTGACGGGATCAGCGACGATTGCCATGTCGGGCTCCTAGTTGTCCTGCGCGAGGTAGCGCAGGTCTTGCGCACCGCGGCGAGTCCAGCCGCGGCCGAAGGTGTCGAACGTCTTCAGCTTGCACCAGAACTCGAAGCGCTCGGCCAGGTACAGCAGGTGCACGTCGTGGATGTCGGCCGCGGCCAGCGCAGCCTGGCCGACCGGCCCGAAGTGGCCGTCGTCGGCGACGCCGAGCGCGCGCTGCAGGAACCGAACCGCGTTGCCCATGCCGTGGTTGATCGCGGCGTCGAGCACCTGGAACACGAGCGCCGAGTCCTCGACCTTCGAGGCCACCGGGTCCCAAAAGTCCGACTTGTATAGCTGCTTGGCGCCGTCGCGGGTCAGGGCCTTGATGTTGACGTTGGGGTAGGACCGCTTGGAGATGCCCCACTGCGTCTCGCCGCCCGGGTCAGCGGGGTTGTTGACGTAGCCGCCCTCGTGGGCGAGCACGCGCTCGATCGCGGCGTCGAAGGTAATCATGTGCCAGGGCCTTCGTAGGTGCGGACGAGCAGGTCCCAGTTCGTGTAGATCAGGCCGAGCAGGCTGAGCGTCCACGCCTTGGAGGCGAGGCGCATCGCGTGCACGGTCGTGATGGCAGCGAAGTCGTCCTGGCTCATGCTTGCGCCAGCCAGATCGCGCCGCCGCCGGAGAACGTCGCCAGCGCGTCGAACTTCTCGGCGTCGTGCGTGACCGGCTTGCCGCGCGCAGCCTGCACGCGGGCCACGGCGTAGTCGACCAGCTCCTTGCCGACGCCGAACGCAGCCGAGGCCGCCAGGCCCAGGTCCTTCGGGCGCAGCCCGTGCAGGTCGAGCCCGAACATCCCGGCCGTAGCGACCGCCGTCTGCGTCACGAGTGAGACCGCGGCGCCGTACAGCGCGTGGTTTGCCTTGTCGGCGGGCATTTGTGGAAGTTTCATGCGGGTCTCCAGTTGAGGGCGCGGGCAGGGATTGGAGTGACGTCGCCGTCGTCCCATTCGATGACCCCGAGAGCGCCGCGGGCGGCCCAGCAGCCCTGGAACATCACGGTCCCGTCCTTGGCTAACAGGTAAGCCTCATGGCCGCTGTTCTTGCACGGCGTGTCGTCGAGCACGAGCGTCTCGCCGCTGTCGGCTTTGATACGCCCAACCGGGGCGGCGTGCGCCCGGCAGCTCACCGCGAGCAGCGCAAGGCCGACGACGAGCGCCAGGAAGATGTCTTTGACAAACTCCGACAGGTAGCGCATGGTCAGCTCCGTTTTGCTTTGAGGTCGCGGCGCCACTTCCACAGCAGGTGGGCGGTCTGTAGCACCACGAACGCGATACCGGCGATGGCCGCCCAGTCGGGCAGGCCAAGGCCGAAGAACTGCGCTCCGACAAGCGTCGCAGAGGGGGCCACTTTGAGTGCGCCGGTGGCGACTTCGTTGTGCAGGTCCACAGTCACGCTCCTCGGGTTACTTCTTCTTGGCCGGCTTCTTCTTGGCCGGGAACTGCTTGGCCTTGTCGAACGGTTTGAACGCCATGATGGGCTCCAGTGGGGTTGGGGTCACGAAGTCGGATGCGCCGCGGACGGCACGATGAACGATTGTTTGTACGGCGTCTCGCCCTTGACCCAGCGGAAGTCGTCGATGTAGGCACTCGTAAAGTTGGTCGACGAGAAGCCGTTCAGGCGGCCGATGTTGAGCGCCGCGGTGCTGCTGGTGGATGTCGTATCGGCGACGAACCTGTCGAGCACCCCGTCGAGGAACAGGATCAGGACGCCATCCTTGCGGCTGATCGCAACGTGCGTCCAGGTGAGGTCTGCGATTCCGCGGGTCCCCACGAGGTCATACCCGTCCCCGCTCATGTTGTAGTTGACGGTGTTGGAAGCGCCGACGATCACCATGCTCATACCGTTCGAGGTGCCCTGGTATTGGGCGAACGAGTTGCGCCCGGCCTGGCTGCCGTTGCGCCGGAGCCAGAACTCGATTGAGAAGTCCGCCGCCGTATCCCAATCCGCGCTGTCGGCGAGGCTGAGGTAATCCGACGTGCCGGTGATCGTGAGCGACCCCCCGCCGAACTTGCTCTGCGTCGCGCTGTAGTTCGCGCTGCCGTTGAGCGTGACGGTCTTGGCACTCGACGACTTGTCGAGGGTATCGCTGTCCATCGGCAGCAACAGTTTGACGTTGGAGAACGTGACGGCCGGAGCGGCAGCGATGGCGGTGTGCCCGTTGTCCGGGTGCACTGTGCTGCGCGGCGTGAACGACGCCGTGGCGATGCACTCCCCCTTGACGACCCTGATGTCGCTCAGGCGCTGGTTCGCAAACCCGTTACCCGTGAAGTCCCCGGTGTTCCCGATGGTCAAGAACGAGCCGGTGTTGATGTCGAGCGCGACAGTCGTGGTCAACTTCAGCACGCCGCCTACGAAGAACCGAAGGTCAGTACCGTCGTACGTCACCATGACGTGCGTCCAGGTCTGGTCCGCAACGACAGTAGCTGCCACGTTCCCGTAGGTGACCCCGCCGTAGGTGAACGCGAAATACCCGGTGCCGGCGACTGTGTGGAGCACCCATCCGGCACCCGCGGGGGAGGCGCGGGAGTCCAGGATGCGACACGCGTTGGCGCCAGAGAGGGTGTGGTAAACCCAGGCTTCCACGGACCACACTGTCCCGAGTTGCATGACGGTGGCGGGGGCCGCGACTCGGATGGCGTTGTTGTGGTTGTTCCCAGCCCCGGTGTCGAAGTACCCACCAGCACCACTCGGGACAGACCCCACAGTCCATGTGACCGTGCGGTTTTCCAGGCCGTACTCGAACGAACTGGAATCCACATAGGGCGTCGTCTGCCCGTGCGCGATGAGGACCACGTTCGAGAACGTCGCCGGATTCGGGTGCGTGGACCCGCCGAATCGGTACGGGTTGATGATGAACCCGCGCTGCTTGCTACGGCGCGCTACGCTCCCGCGCCGGCTCATGTCCTGTACCCGATCAGGGCGACCTTGAGGCCCTTGGCCGTGCCGTCGCCGATCTGGTCGATGTCGATGGTGATCTCGGCGTCGTCGGCCAGGGTGGCGTCGCTGATGACCGCCGCGGTAGCGGCCGTCGTGCTCGTCTTCTCGGTGTTGTCGATCGTCAGCTTGGTGCTGATGATCGTCGTGCCGCCTTCGTTGACGTCGACTGTGAAGATGCTGCCGCTGGTCTGCGCCGTCGTCAGGCTGGCGCGAATGCCCGTCAGCGTGAACGCGTAGGGCATGCGAAACGCCACTTTGCCGGTGCCGGCCGTCAGCGCCGTGGTCTCGTCGCTGCAGGCGATCTGAATGGTTTGTGTGTCGGCGACCCACGCAGCGGTCGTGCCGTTCGACCGCAGGACAGCACCGGCGGCGCCGATCGCCAGGCGGGCAGAGGCGTTGGCGCCGGAGCCGACGACGAGGTCGCCCGCGGCGTCGAAGATGACGTCGTTGGCGACGGTGGTCAAGCCGCCGACGTCGGCCGTCGTGAGGGTGACGGCGCCCGTGCGTCCGGCGACCGAAGTGACCGCGTCAGCGGCCGGGGTTTGCCAGGCCGCCGTGGTCCCGTTCGAGGTCAACACCTGGCCGTTGGAGCCGATCGCTAGGCGCGCGCCGGCGTTGGGGCCGGTGCCGATGACGAGGTCGCCGGCGGCGTCCCAAATCACGTCGGTGCCGACCGTGGTCGCGGCGCCGGTGTCGGTCAGCATGACCGCCCAGTCGACACCCGCCACCGGGGTCACGCCGGTGCTGGAGCGCAACGCGACGTAGAGCGTGGACGCGTTGGAGACGACGTCGTTGGTGGTGTAGAGCGCGGTCGCGCTGTAGGCGCCACGCCAGCGCAGACGCTCGGGCGACGTGACGCGCTGCAAGCCCGACTGGATCGTGATGTCGTCGAGGTAGAAGCCGATCGTCGCGCCGGTGCCGGCGACGGTGACGCGCAGCCGGTTGACCGACTGGCCGTTGGCTCCGAACAGCGAGGTCGGGATGACGATCTGCTGGTAGCTCGTGATGTTGGACTGATCGAGCCCGAAGTTGGACCCGCTCAAGTTGACCAACACGCCGCGCAGGGTGTTGGTCGAGAAGAACCCGAGCTGCAGGATGCGGGTTGCGGGGAACGCTGCCTTGAGCCGGATGTTCAGGACCAGCGAGTCAGCGGTCGCCAGGTCGATGTTCGAGCCCTTGGTGAACTGCACGTAGCCGGCGGTCGTGGCGGCGGTGGCCTCGACGCACTTGGTGCCCGCGAGCGGGTTGTTCGTCGAGGCGGCGACGAACGTCCCGCCGCTGACCGCAGAGGTCCACTCGGTGTTCTCGTGGTAGACGTCGTCTTGCACCGTCAGCGGCTCGGTGGCCGCGGCGGGGACGTAGATGAACGTCAGCTCGAGCTGCGTGTCCGGGTCGATGTCGGGTTTGGCTGGCGTGGCAGCGGGGGTGCCGGCGACGACAACCGGGACGCCCGACGTGTTCACCACGATCATGTCGATGCGTGGGTTGGTCGGGTCGGCAGCGCCGAGCGTGAGGTCGGTCTGCGCCGACGAGTAGGCCACGCCGCCGATGGCGTAGGTCGCCGCCGAGACGCGGAACGTGAGCCCGCTGGTCCACGACACGCCGCCGCCGCTTGTAAGGTTGGTGGCCGGCGCCGGGGTGCCGCCGCTGGGGTCCGGCAACGTGTAGTATTCCAGTCCGTCGCCGCCCGTGTTGACGCGCAGCACCTGCAAGGGGTCGCCGATGGGGAGCGCCTCGGACGCGTCGTCGCCCGTGCCGACCAGCAGGTCCCCCACCGCGTCGAATGCCGGGATGGCGTTAGCGATGCGGTCGACGATCTCCTGCGCGAAGCCGAGCGGGATGCCCGCGTTCGTGAACGAGTGCAGCAGGGAGACGTCGGTCATCGGCACGGCAGGCCCCTTAGTTGACGACCAGGAAGTCGGCTTTCGCCGCGGTGCCCGTGCTCACCGCGTTAGCGGTGATCGTGAACGCGCCCGCCGTCGGCAGGACGGTCAGGATGTGCGTCAGCGCGTCGTCGACCGAGCGCAGCGTCACCAGGATCGTGCTCGCCGCTGTGACCAGGCTGTTCGTGACCACGACCGTCGCGGCGCCGGCTGCGAACGCCACGCGCCCGCGGGGGCTGTTGTTGGTCGCGTTGCCCGGGGTTCCCGACGAGTCCGTGTAGCTTGCTTGCAGGTCGCTCGTCTTGACCGCCGCTGGCGTCGTCAGGCCGAGGGTCTGGTTGTTGAGGGCGCCGACGGCGACGGGGTTCTGGATCGCCGTCACGATGACGTCGGCGTCCGAAGCCGGGAGGCCCGACTGGACGAGGGCGCCTTTGAGGCTGAGGTCGGATGTGGCCATGTCAGGCTCCCGGTTGCGGTTGGAAGTTGTCGGTGGTCGGCGCGCCCGCGGCGCCGCCTGGCGCCATCAGCGCCTGGCCCGAGCCCGCGACTGCGGGGCCTTTGGGGTTAGGAGCCACGTTGGCCTCGGGGGCATCGCCGCCCGCCGCAGCCATAGCCTGCTGCATCTGCACCATGCGCTGGCGATCCTTGAGGACGGCCACCGGCGGCACGATCTTGCTCGGGTTGAGGTCGAGCGTGGAGGCGGCGGCGCGCAGCACCTCGGCGCGCCCCTCGAGCCCCATGATCTGCATGTCGGTCGGGTTGTTGGTGGCCATCAGGAACTCGCCGCGGCGGACCTGCGCGGCCTCCTTCGTAGCCAGCGACGCCGCGCCGCGCGCGATGATGCACAGGTCGCCCTTCAGGTCGGGGTCGGGGCTGTAGCGCATGTTGTAGTAGTACAGGCGCTCCAGCATCGGCGTGAAGATGCGGCTGTCGACGCCGGCCACGATCGACTTGATGATCTTGCTGGCGTTGCCGAGCATCATGCTCATGCCCGAGGCGGTGCGCCCTGCCCCGCCCGCGCTCTCGGCGCCGACGGTGTAGCGGGGGATGCCGGTGTACTCGTCGGCAAGCGAGCTGAACTTCTCGAACACGCCCATCAGCTCGGCGGCGTTGCTCGTCGGCTGGAAGAACTTGATCGCCGGCTGAGTCGAGTTCATCGGGTCGGATGTCGTGGACCAAATCTTCCACGGGTACATCGACGTGATGTCGGCGCCGGGCGGCAGGCGGTCGACGTTGATGTCGACCTGCGGCCCCGAGCTGATGCCGAGGTTAGCCGCCAGTGAACGCGCCGTCGCGTTGCACATGTCGGCGCAGTCCTTCATCAGGTCGTAGACGCTGTTGCCCCAAATCGAGCCCGGCACGCGCTCGTACGACGTGGCGTAGTAGGGCCGGCGCGCGAGCGGGTCGGAGTTGAGCACGGCCTTGATGACGTGCGGGCCGACGACCCACGCCTCGACCTCGTATTCCTTGGCCGCGTCGGGCACCTGCGCGGCGGTCATGCCCCAGTCGCGCAGAATCTGCCCGGACACCGAACCCCAATACTGCAGGGTGTCGATGAGGCCGGTGTTGATGGTGGCGTCGGTGGTGAGTTTGCCCTCGGCGGCGGCCTTCTGGCTCTCGATCGAAGCCCACGAGTCGTTGAACCCGCCGGTGCCGTACAACTCCAGCACCTTTCGGATCGCATTCTCGGAGTAGCCCTCGACGCCGATCATGGCCGACAGCCTGTCGCGCGACAGCCGGTGCTTGCGGATCATCGGCCCATCATTGACGCCGCGCGCCCACGGCGCCGGATACATATCGAACGGGTCGACGCGCTCCCACTCCAGCTTCAGGTCCTTGGTGACGACGGGCTGGCCCTGCGGCCCCCACGCCAGCTTGGGCTTGTTGCGGATGATCGGGCCGGCGATGTACGCCGTCTTAAACGTCGTCAGGTCGGTCAGGAACTCGTCGAACGCCTCGGGGAACCCGCCTTCGAGGAGCTGGTCCTCCATCTTGTCCTCGGCCACCTTGGCGTGGGCGACAGCGGCCTCGCGCAGGCGCTCGCTCAGCTCGACCTTGGCGGTCTGCAGGCGCTGGCGAACGTCTTCGAGCGTGGGCTCCAGGCCGGCGTTGATGGCCTGCTCGACTTCCGCCGTGACGGCCTGGAAAATCTTCTGCACCTCGGCCGGCGGCAGGTCGGGAACCGGGGTCGGCTCCAGCGTCCACGGCTTCTCGGTGCCGGCGCCGACGAGCCCGTCGCGCAGCAACGACTCGGCTTGGCGCATCTTGACGCTGGGCAGCATCATGTAGATGAGCGGCTGGCCGGCGGCCTCGATCTTGGCCTTCTTGTCGGCGGTGTACTCGCCGCGCCGCGCGTACAGGGCTTCGAGCATGTCCTGCTCGACCTGCAGCTTGGCAGTCTGCGCGCGCGTGAAGGCGGCCTTGACGTGGGCCGCCAGGCCGGTGATGACGGGCTGCGCCTGCTCGGCGCTGAATGCCTTGTCTAGCTGGGCCTGCATCGACGACACCGACTGCACCGCGACGGCTCCGCCGAGCGAGCCAACGCCCATCGGCTGCGCGGGGGCGCTGCCGGGGGTGGGTAGTCCGAAGCCGGCCATTCGCGGCGGCTCAGTACATCGCCACCATGAGGGTGGCCGTCGTGCTCGTGTCGTTCACACGGATGGCCTCGACGTCCAGGCGCTGGCCCGCCACGCAGGTCATGGCCGCCGTGCTGCCGTCCGAGAACACGACGATAACCACGCCAGCTCCACCAACATGAATCCACGAGCACTTGCCCTCGACGAAGTTGGTGCTGTCGTGTTTGGTGATCGCAACGCCCCGCTGGGCCGACGAAAGGTGCATTTGGTTCTCCGAGGGCTCAAAAGACGAGCTAACACGTTAGTGTAGCACGTCAAACGTACGGGAAGTTCACCTTCACAACCGCCGGAGCCGCGCGGCGGTACATCCCCGCTGCGGGGTTGACCTGCTGGTTGTAGTGCAGGCACAGGTACTGGAGCGCGTCGGCGATGTGCGAGTAGTGGTTCTTCTCCGGCACCGCGGTCACCACGCCGGCCTGCGACTTCTTGTTCCGGTAGCCGAAGTCCATCGCCTTCGTCAGCCACCCGCACGCCGAGGAGACGAGCAGCCCCGGGCCGCCGTCGATGGCCCGCGTCAGCAGCCCCTCCACCGCGGCGATCCGCCGCTCCGGGATGTTAGTGCTCGCTCTCAAAGTCTGGTAGCCGCGCGACTGCACGGCCTGGGCGATCGTCACCTCGTTGACCTGCGAGCGCTGCCAGCAAGCGGGGTCGAGCACGAACACGATGTTGCGCGGCGCCGCCGGGAAGTGGGATTGCAGGTAAGGGACAAGGTGGCGGTCAAGAAAAGTCTCGACGCCCATCGTCTGACCTTCAGGCACATAGCTCTCTCCGAGGATGTTGAGGCGCCCGCGGGCATCCATCTGGCCGATCACGGCCGCCGCCGTGAGGCCGTTGTCCATGCCGACGACCAGCGGGTAGTTAGTGACTGCTACCGCTGCTAGCGGCGTCTTGCTGACGTGGAAGTCCCGCCGGAACGTGTTCTTGAATACCGGCATGCCGAACCCGCCGGCGCCGAACTTGTTCCTCATAAAAACGTCGAGCCAGTCCTCGGTCTTGCCGGCCATCAGGTTGGCGTAGTAGTCCGGGTCCAGGTTGTCGAGGTTCTCGGCGTCGGGGTTGATGGCGCCCTCGGCGGTGAGCGCCGGAGGCTGCATGAACACCTCCATGTTGTGCGGAGGGTCGGCCATCAGCGTCTGCAGCCACGACCCCATCGGGGGTGGGTTGGTGGAGATGATGACCCCGGGGTAGGTCACCCCGCCCGAGGAGCGGTTGGGGTAGCGCGCGACGCGCCCCTGCAGGCCCTCGAACACCGCCTGGTCGATCTCGCGCCCCTCCTCGATCCACGCCGCCGAGCACTCCAGCGACAGCAGCCGGCGCACGTCGTCCGGGGTGTCGGCCGGCATGAGCATGAACTCGGTGTGCACGATGGTGCGGTCGGGTATCATGAACCGGCACTCGAACACGCCGTCGGTCAGGCGCCAGGTGCCGAGCACGTTGCCGGCGTCGGAGTTGTTGAGCCAGTGGTCGATGAGCGGCTTGACCGTGCTCTTGAGCTGCTGCCCGGTGTTGCGCATTACGACGAACTTGGTGCGGCGCACGTTGTTGTGTGGTTTCTGCGTCACAGCCCTCGACCACAGCTCCATGAGGGCGTCGGTCGACTTGCCCCCGCCAACCGGCCCGCAGATGACCTTCAGGAAGGCGCCGGAGTCGAGGAACTCCTGTCCAACCGGCCCGGGTTTGAACGCGAAACTCACGGCGTTATGTCCAGCAGGTACTGGAAACTCACGGCAGCATGTCCAGCAGGTCGTCGAGCGTCGTCTCGGTGGGTTCCGGCTCGGCCAGGTCGGCGTTGATGCTGATCGCCGCCTGCATGGCCGCCGTGGGCTCCAGGCGGGGCTCAGGCGCGTTTTCCAGCAGCTCGGGCTCGGGTAGGACCTCCTCGACGCTCTCGAGCGCCTGGGGGGCCTGCGCTGAGACCTGGATGCCCCCGTTGACGAAGGTGATGTTGACCATCGGTAGCCCAGCTAGCGGGTCGGCCTTCTTCACCGCCTCGGCCCCGGTGACGCGGGCGATCAGGTCGATGGCCTTGCGCTGCACCTCGGGGTCGTCGCTGGCCAGCACCTTGTCGACGTAGGACTCGACGATAGCCAGGCTGTTCGCGGCGAGACCTTGGTGCAGGGCCTCCTTGTGCGCGTTGGGGTCGAAGGCGGGGGAGGTCACGATGTCTGGTCGGCGTAGGACTGCATGAGGCGCCAACTGAGGAACTGGATCGCGTACGCCTCGAACTCGTCGCTGGGATTCAGCTCGCCGATGTAGCGTTTGGTCTCCTGCCAGATGTGGACGGCCTCGTGGACCAGGCTGGACGCGAGGCAGGGGCCAGTTTTGTACTTGGAGGGGTCGAGACACACGATGGCGACCCGCTCGCCGTCGCTGTCTTCGAGGTGGTGCACCGTCGCGCCGGCACCGCTACTCACCCACGGGGGTAGCGGGCGGACGGGCGCCCGCAGGCGCTCCATCTCGGCCGTGTACTGCTCCTCGGTGATGCACAGCGAGTATCGGATCGGACCCTCGAACAGCATTCGGTCGAGGTACGGCACCGGGGGTGGCTTCTTGGGCTTGGCCATGTCAGAACCCCGGTCCGCCGAAGGACTCCCCTGGCGGGCTCATCGAGTCCGAGGAGACGTAGCCGGTGAAGGGGTACACGCGGAACGCGCCCGGGTCGCCGGGGGTGAACCGGCCCGAAGACGGGGTCTGCTCGCGGCGGGCCTCGAGCAGCATGCCGGTGAGGGCCTCGGGCGAGACTGGCTCGAACTGCGCGTCGGGGTGGCTGCGGGTGTGCAGCACGTTGTCGATGATCGCTTCTTCGTAGAACATCGGGGCTCCGAGGTATGGGTTAGTGCGTTAGTGTAGCGCGCTTGCGGAGGCTTGTGGGTGTAAAGTGACATTACACTAACTTTGGAACTGAAATTCCATCCTGAGCGAGTGATAAGGGGGGGTGTCGGTCGGCCAGGTCGAGGTCCCACCCCCGGGGGGTGGCCGGACGTTTTCCCTATGGTGTAGGCGGTACGCGGAGAAGCGCGGCGCCTACACCCCTAGCCGGAGTCGTGCCCTCAAGGTGCGCCAGCTAACGCAAGGAACGTGCGGGGGTGCCTGCAAAGCATGCGCGAAGCCCGCGCCCCTGCTGCGCGCGTGGCGCCTGCCCTTCACTGTGGCAGGGTGGGTGGGCATGGATTCGGGCTAGCGAAGCGAGCCGGGTTCTACGTCGTCCCCCGGGAAAAGCGCCGCACGGGCTGTAGTGGCAGCGCGCGTGAATTACCGGGTCGCAGCGTAGGCAGACGGGGCTTAGGGGTGCTCGGGGTCGAAAGCGCGGATGTCGCGCGAACGTGCACACCACGGCAAACACAGTACCGCATAGGCGCCTAGCTAGCGAAGCGCCCGCCGCGACATCCAGCGCCCGAACTTCCGAGGCGCGAAATATCGGAGTGAACAACATGGCCCAGCTAGCAAAGCTGCCCCCTCACACGGGGCCGCCCATAGCTAGCTGGGCCAGCAATACCCCACGGATCAACCCGTGGGCTTTGTGTTGCGCGCCAGTAAGCTTCATTGAACGCGCGCAGCAGTCAAGCCCATCAACCTCTATTCCTGGAAGGAATATCATGTCAATCGAAGTCGTCATCTCCCCTGTCAAGTTCACCGACGCCGAGATCGCCGAAGCCGTCGCCACGCTGCGCAAGACCGGCCAGCAGTTCGCGCGGGGCGTCGAGTCGCTCCTCGTCATGAGCGTCTACGACTCGCTCGTCAACGAATCCGCCATCGTCGCCAATGCGTTGCTCGGCGCGCTGCGCAAGTCCACGAAACGTCAAGGGATAACAGCGTTCTTGGAGACGTACGGCAAGCTGTACGACAAGGGCGGTAAAACCGGGTTCGTCCCCTTCAACCTCGGAGCACAGGCCAACTTGGCATGGACTCCTGACTACGTGGCCGCGGTCAAAGACGCTGCAATGGATTGGGAGTCGTTCAAGCCAGCCCCGGCAGCGCCGGAGTTGGATGTCGTCAAGGCGCTGGAGTCCATCGTCACCAAGTCGGGCAAGGAAGGCTGCACCGTGACGCACGCCGATCTGGTCCCGTACATCAGCGCCCTTATCGCGCAGTACACATCGAAGGTAGCGCTGGAAAAGGCGCAGGCGTCAGCGGCGGTCGCCGCTGCGCCGATGGGTCAGGTTGCTGTGACCGCGTGAATACCGCGGCATTCATCCTCGCGGTTTGGGTGATGGCCGCGCTCGCGGCCTTTGCCCAAGTGTGAAGCAGTCCCCGCGCTGACCCCGCACAGGGGCTTCGCCCGGCTAGTTGCCCCCGTTTCGGGGCCGGTCACCAACAATGGAAATGGGGTTTAGCCCCGCTAGCGCAGCTAGCGGGGCTAATTTCTTCGGCAGCGCACAACGCTAAGTGCTTGTCAGCGCTAGTGTTTTTGCCTCAACTTTCTAAGTCCGTGCACACTAACGTGAGTGGTCGCTCACGTAATGGGCGGGCCGCGGAGCGGCACGGGCCGCAGAGGGTTGAGGCGAGAATTCTTCAACGAAATCAACGGGTTAGCTCGGGTAGGCGGCACTCGACCGTCGGGGGTAGCTAAGTTAGTGCTCACGGACTTAGAAAGTTGACCCTAGTAGGATTACCCTCATCCTCTTTTCTTATTCTTATAAGGTTCAAAAAAACATATACCCCTCGTGCGAATCCTCGCCCGAGTGAGCGCCAACTAACTTACGCCACTCCCGTGGCTTGTGTAGGTTTTGTGTAGGTAAGCTTTGTCCTCCGGCGCGTGC
>Ga0137427_10000428_pt1 | contig 22060 bp, 18 predicted proteins | sample EasRivERMZT700_2_FD_102309 | JGI IMG/M metagenome (GOLD analysis project Ga0137427, IMG submission 102309) | Soil microbial communities from meander-bound floodplain in the East River, Colorado, USA - East River MetaG ERMZT700_2 | ecosystem: Environmental > Terrestrial > Soil > Floodplain ...
GTGCGCAATCCGGCAACGGGCGAGGTCATCGCCGAAGTGGCCGATCTCGCCGAAGACGACGTGCGCGAGGCGATCGAGGCGGCCGACCGCGCATTCCAGCCGTGGCGCGGCAAGACCGCGAAGGAGCGCGCCGTCATCCTGCGCAAATGGTACGAGCTGATGATGGCAAGCCAGGAAGACCTGGCGCAGTTGATGACCGCCGAGCAGGGCAAGCCGCTCGCCGAGAGCCGGGGCGAGATCGCCTACGGCGCGAGCTTCATCGAGTGGTTCGCCGAAGAAGGCAAACGCATCTACGGCGATGTGATCCCGACCAACGCGCAGGGGCGGCGCATCATCGTTCTCAAGGAAGCGATCGGCGTCGTCGCCGCGGTGACGCCGTGGAATTTTCCCAACGCCATGATCACGCGCAAGGTGGGACCGGCCCTTGCGGCGGGATGCACGGTGGTGGTGAAGCCGGCGCAACTGACGCCGCTGTCCGCGCTGGCGCTGGCGGAGCTCGCTCATCGCGCGGGCCTGCCCAAGGGCGTGTTCAACGTCGTGACGTCGACCAAATCGGCGCGCGTCGGCAAGGAGCTCACCACCAACCCGCTGGTGAAGAAATTCTCGTTCACCGGATCGACCGAGGTGGGCAAGCAGCTGATGGCGCAGTGCGCTTCGACGGTGAAGAAGGTCTCGCTCGAGCTGGGCGGCAACGCGCCGTTCATCGTCTTCGACGACGCGGACCTCGATGCCGCGGTCAAAGGCGCGATCCAATCGAAGTTCCGCAACATGGGGCAGACGTGCGTCTGCGCCAACCGGTTCCTGGTGCAGGACGGCATCTACGATGCGTTCGCCGCCAAACTAGCGAAGGCGGTGGCCGCGCTGAAGGTGGGCGACGGCGCGCTGCCGGGCGTCGAGCAGGGACCGCTGATCAACATGGCGGCGGTGGAAAAGGTCGAGGCGCTGATCGCCGACGGCGTCAGCCACGGCGCCAAGATCGCCATCGGCGGCAAGCGCCACACGCTCGGCGGCACGTTCTTCGAGCCCACGATCGTGCGCGATGCGACCCCGGAGATGGCGTTCGCCCGCGAAGAGATCTTCGGGCCGGTGGCGACGCTGTTCCGCTTCGCGAAGGACGAGGACGCCATCCGCATGGCGAACGACACCATCTACGGTCTCGCCGCCTATTTCTATGCGCGCGATGTCGGACGCATTTTCCGCGTGATGGAAGGCCTCGAATACGGCATCGTCGGCGTGAACGAAGGCATCATCTCGACCGAGGTGGCGCCTTTCGGCGGCATGAAGCAATCGGGCATCGGCCGCGAAGGCTCGAAATACGGGATCGAGGATTTCGTGCAGATCAAATATGTCGCCATGGGTGGGCTGAGCGCTCCATGATTCCCCGCTACGCGCGCCCCGAGATGACGGCGCTATGGTCGCCGGAAACCAAATTCCGCATCTGGTTCGAGATCGAGGCCCACGCCGCCGACGCGATGGCCGAGCTCGGCGTCGTGCCCAAGGAGGCGGCCCGCGCCATCTGGGAAAAGGGCGCGAAGGCGAAGTTCGACGTAGAGCGGATCGACGCCATCGAGCGCGACGTGAAGCACGACATGATCGCGTTCCTCACCCATCTCGCGGAGATCGTCGGCGACGAGGCGCGCTTCGTCCATCAGGGCATGACGTCGTCAGATGTGCTGGACACCTGCCTTGCGGTGCAGCTTACGCGTGCGGCGGACATCCTGATCGCGGACGTCGATGGGCTGCTCAAGGCGCTCAAGGCCCGCGCGTTCGAATTCATGCACACACCGACGATCGGCCGCAGCCACGGCATTCACGCCGAGCCGACGACGTTCGGCCTGAAGCTCGCGGGGTACTACGCCGAGTTCGCGCGGGCGCGGGGCCGTCTCGTCAACGCGCGCGAGGAGATCGCCACCTGCGCGATTTCCGGCGCGGTCGGAACATTTGCCAACGTGGCGCCCGAGGTCGAGGCCCATGTCGCGGAGAAGATGGGCCTGAAGGCCGAGCCGGTGTCGACCCAGGTGATCCCGCGCGACCGCCACGCGATGTTCTTTGCCACGCTTGGCGTCGTCGCGAGCTCGCTCGAGCGCCTCGCCACCGAAATCCGCCACCTCCAGCGCACGGAAGTGGGCGAGGCGGAGGAGCACTTCACTGCGGGGCAAAAGGGCTCCTCGGCGATGCCGCACAAGCGCAACCCGGTGCTCTCCGAGAACCTCTGCGGCCTGGCACGGATGGTGCGCGCCTGCGTCGTACCCGCGATGGAGAATGTCGCGCTGTGGCACGAACGCGACATCTCGCATTCATCGGTGGAGCGCTTCATCGCGCCCGACGCCACGATCACGCTCGACTTCGCGCTGGTGCGCGCGGCGGGCCTGATCGAAAAGCTGGTGGTGTACCCGGAGCGGATGCGGGCCAATCTCGATCATGCGGGGGGACTCGTGCATAGCGGGCGCGTCCTCTTGGCGCTGACGCAGAAGGGCGTCTCGCGCGAGGATGGGTATCGCCTGGTGCAGACAAGCGCCATGCGCGCGTGGCGCGGCGAAGGCGGGCTGAAGGACCTGCTCAAGGCCGATCCCGAGGTGACGCGCCGGCTCAGTCCGGCGGAGATCGAGGCGCTGTTCAATCTCGATTACCACTTCAAGGAAGTGGACACGATCTTCGCACGCGTGTTCGGCGAGGTTCACCGCTAGGGTTCACGGAGCCGTGCTCTTGGCGCGGCGCGGCGCCATGCGCTATGTTGCTTCCGTATTCACCTCGGGCAGGGGATGACCGAGAACCGCCATATCCGACGCCGTGTCTTGTGGGAGCGCAACCGCGCCCCAGCGGCCTTGCGCATTCGCCTTCCCCATTTGTTCGTGGCGGTCTTCGGACTTCTGGCCGTCGCGCTTCAGAGCTTCGTCGTTCAGACCCATATCCACGTCCAGCAACCGGCGTTCCGCACGCAAGCCGTAAGCCTCATTACGCTGGCTGCTGCCTCGGTCGCCGGCGCCGAAGTTGCTTCGGGGCAGGCCGGGACGCCGGTCGATAACTACCCGCTCAACCGCGATCCCGCGAACTGCCCCTTGTGCAAGGAGCTCACGCATTCGGGGCAGTACGTCTCCAGCGCCTCGGTGCTGGCGACTCTGCCCTTCGCGGTCACGGTCAATGTCATCGTCTTCCGGGAGATTGCGCCCTCCCTCTTCGCCGCCAGCCACACGTGGCGCGGCCGGGCCCCGCCTCTCGCCTAACTCCACATCGACACGCTGCTGACGGCAGGCGCGAACCCATCGCGCGGGCCGTCCATTGGAATTCCGAAGCTGACCGTCCGGGCAGATTTTCGGGTTCATCGAGCACACAGCACTGGAGTTGGCATTATGAAAAAGTTTATTGCGACGGCCGCACCCGCTTGCGCGAGTCTTCTTATCACTTACTCATCCGCTTATGCCGGAGAAGCGGCCGGAGCACTGGTTACGTCCGACATACCCGAAACCGTCGTCATCACGGCCTCGCCGTTCTCCCAGGACCTCATCAACCTGTCCTCGAGCGTGGCGCAGATCCCGCATCAGGAGTTGATCGTCTCGGGAGGGATCGGTCTCGGCGACGCGCTGAAGAACGTGCCGGGTGTCACGTCATCGGGCTTCGCTCCCGGCGCCGCGCGCCCTGTGATCCGCGGCCTGGGCTCGACTCGCGTGCGAGTGACCGAAAACGGCCTGGGCGTCCACGATGTTTCCGACATCAGCGACGATCACGGCGTTCCTATCGATCCGCTCTCGGCGACCGAAGTGGAAGTCCTGCGCGGCCCGGCCACGCTCCGTTACGGCAGCCAGGCGATCGGTGGTGTGGTGAACGCCATCAACAATCGCGTTCCGATCAATTTGGCGGAAGGGACCGCATTCGACGCCATCGGTGGGATTTCGAGCAACGGGACCGAACGCTTGGGAGGCGCGGTCGGCGATTTCCGTAGTGGCAATTGGGCCTTTCACGCCGACGGCATCATTCGCGGCGTCGACGATTATGAAACACCGGACGGAACCCAGCCAAACTCCTTCGCCTTCACGCGAGGATTTGCGCTCGGCGGCGCATACATCGGCAGCGCGGGCGCCGGTGGTCTCGGATACAACCAGTTCATCGCGCATTACGGCATACCGACCGAGCCCGATGCCGACGAGGTCTCCCATGTCGAGCTCGAGTCGAAGAACTACAGCGGAGCTCTGCGATTCATGACGCCGATACCCGGCATCTCGAGCATCTCGGCGAATGGGGTCTATACCGACTACAGGCACAGCGAGGTCGTCGACGGCGCGGGACCGCTCGTCACGTTCAAGAACAAGGAATGGGAAGGCCGTCTCGAGGCGATCCATGAAGGCTTCGGCCCGATCAGCACGGGGGCCATAGGGCTGCAATACGACGACCGCGACTTCGAAGCGGTCGGCGAGGAAGCCGACTATCTGTTGCCGACCAAGACCAACAGCGTTGCCGCCTATATTTTCGAGGAGCTTGCGCTCTCGGACTCGTTCAAGCTGCAGGGCGCTGCCCGCGTCGATTGGACGAGTGCGAAGGGCGAAATCGAAGCGCTCGGCCCGTTCGATCTCGACTACACGCCGACGAGCTTTTCGCTTGGCGCGGTGTTCAGGCCGATGATGGGCGATACGTCCTTCTTCGTGAACGTGTCGCGGACGGAGCGCGCACCCGCCGTGACCGAGCTGTTTGCTCAGGGACCGCACGAAGCGACGGGCACCTTTGAAATCGGCGATCCCGCTTTGGATATCGAAAGCGCGTTTTCCATCGAAGGCGGCATAAGGCATGAGGGCGGCAACGGCAATCGTGCGTCCCTCTCCGCCTACAGCACGAAGTACAACGGCTTCATTTTTGGTCTGCTGACCGGCAACTCCTTCGACGAAGAGGGCAATTTTTTCCCCGACGACAGCGGCGGCTTCAACGAACTGCTCTATACCCAGCAGGACGCCAATTTCTGGGGCATTGAAGCGCAAGCCCACTGGCATCTCTTCGAGGGGCTTGGCGGACGCATCGGCGTCGACGCACAGGCCGACTACGTGCGCGCCGAGTTCGACGACGGGACCAATGTGCCGCGCATTCCGCCTTTCCGGATCGGCGGCGGCATATTTTACGAAACAACCAGGTTTGAGGCGAAAATCGGCGCTCTCTACAACGCCGAACAGGACAAGGTCTCAGCGAACGAGACGACGACCGACAGCTTCACGACGCTCGATGCTTCCGCGACGATCCATCTCTTCGAGGGACCCATCGGCGACGTCGACCTTGTGCTGATCGGCACGAACCTGACGGACTCGGTCGGCCGCAACGCCGTCTCTTTCACGAAAGATTTTGTGATGCTGCCCGGCCGTACGTTTCGGGCCGTACTGCATTTCGCGCGGTGAACAGGCGTGCGCGGGCATTCCGGCAGTTTCACCGGCAATGCCCGCGTTGCTCTGCCCGGCCTTCGACCCACCCCGCGCGTTGTGCTGAGGGCTTCTCCCGGCTCCTGCGTACTGAGAGGGAGCCGCGTTCTCAGCACCGGGGGAGACAGTGTCAGGGCAACACTCGAAGCGGAGATTCCGTCCGAATCTCCGGGCGGCCTGTCTGTGTTCCACAGCTGGTTTCTGTATAATTCTGGCGGCGCCGGGCTTTGCCCAGCAGGACCCTGCCTCTCCAGGCGATGACGCCAAGGCGGAAACGCAGATCGCGCAAATCATGCCGGGCTCGACCCAACCCGGCGCCGCGGGCATGCAGGTGTTGGTGCAAGACGACACGCCCGAAACGATCTTGATCTTCGGCCGCGCCGAGCAGCAGATCGGCCTCGCGGGAGCGGCCAGCGAGGGCGCGGTCGGCGGGGCCGACCTGACGGTGCGGCCCATTCTGCGGGTGGCGGAGCTGCTGGAAGCGGTGCCGGGTCTCATCGCGGCGGCGCATTCGGGCTCGGGCAAGGCCAACCAGTACTTCCTGCGCGGGATGAATCTCGATCACGGCACCGACTTCGCGGCGTTTATCGACGACGTGCCCTGGAACTTCCGCACCCACGGACACGGCCAGGGCTATCTCGACATCAACGGATTGCTGCCCGAGACCGTGACGCAGATCGACTACCGAAAGGGGCCCTATCGCGCCGATCTCGGCGATTTTTCGCTGGCGGGGGCCGCCCTCCTCACCACGACCATGGGATACGACCGGCCGTTCGCCCAGGTCGAAGCGGGTTCGTACGGATGGTACCGCGCGCTGACGGGCGGAACGTTCGACGTCGGCGGCGGACAGCTCACGCTGGTCGGACAATACAAGACCTATAACGGGCCGTGGGAGCTCGCGGAGCACCTTCAGCATTGGGCGGGGTTCGGAAAATATGTGCGCATGCTGCCGATCGGAACGCTCGAGTTCAGTCTCTCTGGGTATTCCTCGACGTGGCGCGCGACCGAGCAGATTCCCGAACGCGCCATCGGCCATGTGTTTTCGGAGCCGGGGGTGCCTACGATCGACTGCCGCGATGAGTTCTGCGCCGTCGATCCGACCCAGAACGGCCTGACCACGCGTTGGATCGCGAACGCGCGGATCACCGGCAACAGCTGGCACGGCAACGTCTACGCCCAGCACTACAACTGGCACATGTCCTCGAATCCGACGCTCTACCTCGACGATCAGGTGAACGGCGATCAGATCCTCCAGCAGGACCGCCGCTGGATCTTCGGCGGGAAGGTTGAGCGGACGTTCATCTTCAACGATCAGTTCGTGCTCCGCGTGGGCGCCGAAGGCCGCTACGACGACATCTCCGCCGTCGGCGTTTCACACAGCGTCAACAACATGATTCTGGAGAGGACGAGCCTGCACGCGGTCGAAGAGACCTCGGCCGCCGCCTTTGGCGAAGTGACATGGCTGCCGACTCAGCGATTGCGGCTGATGGCGGGCTTGCGCGGCGACACTTACAGTTTCGATGTAACGGCCCTCGACCCGGGTTCATTGAGCGGCAGTGCCGACGCCAGCATCCTTTCGCCCAAATTCGGCATCGCTTATCGCGTCACGGATGCGATCGAACTCTACGGCAATTGGGGCCGCGGCTTTCATTCCAACGACGGCCGCGGCGCCGCCGTCGGCGACCCTCCCGTGCCCGGTCTCGTCCAGGGCACGGGCAAGGAAGTAGGCGGCCGCGTGCAATTCGGCGATTTCAATTTCACCGCCACGTATTGGTGGCTCGAGAACGACAGCGAGCTGATCTTCGTCGGCGATTCCAATTCCGTCGAGCCCAAGGGCGGGAGCGAGCGCACCGGCTATGAGTTCGTGCTGTTCTGGCGGCCGTTCGAGTGGCTGGTCGTCGATGCGGTGTATGCCGGGACGAGGGCGCGGTTCATCGACAGCCCGGGCGCGGACTACATTCCCAACGCGCCGGAGGCAGCAGGCGAACTCGGCGTGGCGGCGATCTTCGACGACTATGAGGCCAGCATGCGGGTTCGCTATCACGGCGCCTTCCCGCTGCTCGAAGACAACAGCCAACGCGCCGACGGCCATGCGATGGTCAATGTCCGCTTCGCATGGACGCCCGGACAGTGGACGGTGTTTGCCGAGCTCCTGAACGTGTTCGAGCAGGATGGGCAGGATATCGTCTATTGGTACCCCACGCGCCTTCCGGGAGAACCGGTGGACGGGACCGACGGCCGCGTCAGCCGGGCCGGCGAACCCCGCACGTTGCGCGTCGGACTGAAATACGAATTCTGATCCTCACTTGACCGGCCGCGATTTGGGCCCAAGATGCGGGCATGCGGCGCATCGCGGCCACGTTCGCCTGTGTGTTCGTCACGAGTTTGGTGCTCGCGGCGTATGGACATTGCTGGCCGATGCTCGCGGCGCAGATGGACCGCCAAGTCTCGTCGCATTCCTCGCACGATCACGGCGGCCACCAGAAGCAGCACCATCATCCGAGCCAGGGCTTCGGACAGGAGCTGTCGGTTCCCGGCGTGCAGTCGGCGTCGGCCGCCATCATTCCTGCGCCGGTTGCGAAATCCTTCGCGCCGGTCCTGCCGGCGGTTGCGGCTGCCGATTGCGGATGTGCGAACGGCGAGGTCCGTCCCCCTCATAGAGCCCGCGCCGGCCCACCGGCGTTCGCAGAGTTCCACGCTCGCACAGGCCGTCTGCTGATCTGAACCCGTTCGCGGTTGAACCATTTCACCGTTGGACGGAGTCCGTCATGCGTTTTCGCACGCTTCTCGCCATTGCGATGGCGATCCCATCATTATCAATACGCACCGTGGCACAAGAGGCCGCGCCGCCTGATCACGCCGCGCACAGCGCGATGCCGGCCGAGGGCGCGGTAGCTACGCCCGACCATGCGGCGCATGCCGCCACGGCAGCGGTCGACCACAGCGCACATCTTGTTCACATGACGGGCGCGCTTGGCCCCTATTCCATGACGCGCGATGCGTCGGGGACCTCGTGGCAGCCCGAGTCCACGCCGATGGAAGCCATCCACGGCCAGTATGGCCCCTGGGCCACCATGCTGCACGGCTACATCAATCTGGCTGCGAGCGACCAAGGCGGGCCGCGCGGCGACAGCAAGATCTTCAGCCAGAGCATGTTCATGGGAATGGCGCATCGCCCGCTCAGCGGCGGATCGCTGACGCTTCGCGGGATGTTCTCGCTCGATCCGACCATGGGCAAGGACGGCTATCCGCTGCTGTTCCAGACCGGCGAGACGGCCGACGGCGTCAGCCCTCTGATCGACCGGCAGCATCCGCACGAATTCCTGATGGAGCTTGCGGCGGTCTACAGCCATTCGCTCAATGCGGCGACGTCGGTCTTTCTCTATGCGGGATATCCGGGCGAACCCGCGCTCGGCCCGCCGACGTTCATGCATCGCTTCTCGGGAATCGACAATCCGGAAGCGCCGCTCGGCCATCATTGGCTGGATGCGACGCACATCACCTTCGGCGTGCTCACCGGAGGCCTGGTCTGGAACGGTTTGAAACTCGAAGGATCGGTTTTCAACGGGCGAGAGCCGGACGAACACCGGTGGAACTTCGATCCGCTGCGATTGGATTCGACATCGCTACGACTGACGTGGAATCCGTCTGCCAATTGGTCGATGCAGGCGAGCTGGGGTTCTCTCCATTCGCCCGAAGCGCTGGAGTCCGACATCGACCAGCAGCGCATTACGGCGTCCATCAGCTACAATCGACCGTTGGCGAGCGGAAACTGGCAGACAACGTTCGCCTGGGGGCGCAACGACAAGCAGCCGGGCGACGCGACGAATGCGTTGCTGCTTGAATCGGCGCTGCGCTGGAATGCCCACACCATCTTCGGCCGCGCCGAGCACACCGAGAAGGACGAGCTGTTCGGCGAGGGTCATCCCCTGCACCAGCAAACCTTCGGGGTCTCGAAGTTCAGCCTCGGCTATGTCTACGACATCCCGATCATGCAGCACGTGAAGCTCGGCGTCGGCGCGGTGGGCAGCGCCTACGCGTTCCCTGACGAGCTGAATGCGTATTACGGCGCGGATTCACTGTCGGGAACGATGTTCACGCGCCTGAAGCTCTACTGAGGCGTCACCCATGCAGAACAACCAGCCCACACATCGGCACGAGGTCGCAGGCGCTGCAACGGCGATCGATCCGGTTTGCGGCATGACCGTCAAGATCACGCCCGCGACGCCGCACGACGAGCACGGCGGCAAGCCCTACTATTTTTGCAGCACGCGCTGCCGCGACAGGTTCCACGCCGATCCGCAGCGATACGTCACGCCCGAGGAGACACGCGTCCAGCCGATTGCAGCGCCCGGGATCAAATGGACCTGCCCGATGCACCCGCAAATCGTCCGGGATGCGCCCGGCAGTTGCCCGATTTGCGGCATGGCGCTGGAACCCATGACTCCCGTGGCCGATGCGCCGGTCAACCCCGAGCTCGTCGACATGACACGCCGCTTCTGGATCTGCGTCTTGCTTGCCCTTCCCATCATCGCGCTGGAGATGGGCGGCGAGATGCTCGGGCTGCGGCAGATGCTCGGACAGCAGGCGTCGAACCGGATCCAGCTGGTCTTCGCGACCCCCGCCGTGCTGTGGGGCGGCTGGCCGTTCTTCGAGCGCGGCGCGCGTTCGCTCGTCACCGGCAATCTCAACATGTTCACCCTGATCGCGATGGGCACGGGCGTCGCCTGGCTGTACAGCACGGTCGCGACGGTGGCCCCCGGGATTTTTCCCACGGCATTCCGTACGAGCGAAGGCGCAGTCGCAGCCTATTTCGAAGCGGCTGCGGTCATCACCGTGCTGGTGCTTTTGGGACAGGTGCTGGAGTTGCGGGCGCGGGAGAGCACCGGCGGCGCGATCCGGGCCTTGCTGGACCTCGCCCCGAGACACGCGCGACGCGTGCGTCCTGACGGAACGGACGAAGAGATACCGCTGGAACATGTCGCGGTGGGTGACGTGCTCCGAGCCACACCGGGAGAGAAGATCCCGGTGGACGGTGAGGTCGTCGAAGGCCGGGCCTCGGTGGATGAATCGATGGTGACGGGCGAATCCATGCCGGTGACCAAGACGCCCGGCTCGCGGGTGATCGGCGGCACGATGAATTTGACCGGAAGCTTCCTGATGCGCGCCGAGAGAGTCGGCCTCGACACGATGCTGGCGCGCATCGTGCAGATGGTGGCCGAAGCGCAGCGCAGCCGGGCGCCTATCCAGCGCCTCGCGGATCGCGTGGCGAGCTGGTTCGTGCCCAGCGTGATCGCAGTCGCTGCGCTCGCGTTCATCGCCTGGTCGATCTGGGGTCCGGAGCCGCGCATGGCCTTCGGCCTGGTGACGGCGGTCACCGTGCTGATCATTGCCTGTCCCTGCGCTCTCGGTCTCGCGACGCCGATGTCGGTCATGGTCGGGATCGGCCGCGCGGCGCAGTCGGGCGTGCTGATCAAGAACGCCGAGGCGCTGGAACGCATGGAGAAGGTGGACACGCTCGTGGTCGACAAGACGGGCACGCTCACCGAAGGCAGGCCCAAAGTCGTGGCGCTCGTCTCCGACGACATGAACGAGGACGAGATGTTGCGCTTGGCGGCAAGCCTGGAACGCGCGAGCGAGCACCCGCTAGCCGCCGCCATCGTTGCCGAAGCGGCGGCGCGGGGTCTTGCCCTCGCCAGCCCAACCGAGTTCGACTCGCCCGCCGGCAAGGGCGTTACCGGCACCGTCGAAGGGCGCGGGATCGACATCGGGAACGCGCCCTTCCTGAACGAGCGCAGGGTTTCGGTCGATGGGTTCAGCGCGCGGGCAGCCAGGCTGCGTGCCGACGGCACGACAGTGATCTTTGTTTCAATCGACGGCACGGCGGCGGGCCTCATCGGCATTGCCGACCCGATAAAACCGACAACGCCCGATGCCCTTGCGGCACTGAAATCGGAGGGCATGCGCGTCATCATGCTGACCGGCGACAACCGTGCAACCGCGGAAGCCGTGGCACGGACGCTCGGCCTCACTGATGTCGAAGCCGAAGTGCTGCCGGATCAGAAGAGCGACATCGTCATGCGGCTGAAGGCCCAAGGACGCGTCGTGGCGATGGCGGGCGACGGCGTCAACGATGCGCCTGCGTTGGCGGCGGCCGATGTCGGAATCGCGATGGGAACGGGAACCGATGTGGCGATTCAAAGCGCCGGCATCACGCTCCTCCGCGGCGATCTGACCGGCATCGTGCGTGCCCGCCGGCTGAGCCGGGCGACCATGCGCAACATCCGGCAGAATCTGTTCTTCGCCTTCATCTACAATGTCGCAGGGATTCCGCTGGCGGCCGGCGTGCTTTACCCGGCGTTCGGTCTCCTGCTGTCGCCGGTCTTCGCCGCGGCGGCGATGGCCTTGAGCTCGGTCTCCGTCATCGCCAACGCACTGCGGCTGAGACTTGTGAAAGTCTAGGCGACCCCGAGCGGCCCTACTTCTTCGTTTCCTGCTCGATCTGGCTTTTCGCCACGTCGATCAGCTCGTCCATCTTGACGCGGAGCGTGTGGCCGGAGATGGCCACGCCCTTGGCGGCGAAATCGGCGTGGACTTTCTCCAACACGTCCTCGTCGCCGGCACGCTCGAAGTCGGCTGCGACCACGGTCTTGGCGTAGGCTTCGGCGGCCTCTCCGGCGAGGCTCAGCTCACCCGCGGCCCAAAGGCCCAACAACTTGTTGCGCCGGGCGAACACCTTGAAGCGCAGCTCCTCGTCATGCGCCCACTTGGCCTCGAACCCCTTCTGCCGCTTCTCGAACCCGCCTGACATACCATAACTCCTTGTTTCAACGATATTTTTATTGAATTACCCATCACCCGATGCCCAGACAATAGCCAAACCCTTGCGCGTGTGCGACACCCTCCTCGCGACCATGGGCCGCGTATTGGCCTACGTTGCCCCCCGGGCTGCCCATCCGCTAAATTCAATTGCAACGGGGCTGTCGCCAGCGTGGCGCCAAAGCCCCGTTGCCGTTTGAACGTTAGGACATCCATGAAACGGCGCAGGACGATTTACGAGGGCAAGGCGAAGATCCTCTATGAGGGCCCCGAGCCCGGCACGCTCGTACAATATTTCAAGGACGACACCACCGCCTTCGACGCCAAGAAAAAAGCGGTCCTTGAAGGCAAGGGCGTGCTGAACAACCGCATCTCCGAATATCTGATGACGCAGTTGAACGGCATCGGCGTGCCGACGCATTTCATAAAGCGGCTCAACATGCGCGAGCAGCTGATCCGCCAGGTGGAGATCGTTCCGCTCGAGGTCGTGGTGCGCAACGTCGCGGCGGGCTCGCTGTCGACGCGGCTCGGCATCGCCGAGGGCACGCAGCTTCCGCGCTCGATCATCGAGTACTATTACAAGAACGATCAGCTGCACGATCCCTGGGTGTCCGAGGAGCACATCACCGCCTTCGGCTGGGCGACGCCGCAGGATCTCGACGACATCGTCAATCTCACGATCCGCATCAACGATTTCCTCTCCGGGCTGTTCCTGGGCGTCGGTATCAAGCTGGTGGATTTCAAGCTGGAATTCGGACGGCTGTGGGAAAACGATTTCATGCGCATCGTTCTGGCCGACGAAATCAGCCCCGATTCCTGCCGGCTGTGGGATCTCCAGACCAACGAGAAGCTCGACAAGGACCGGTTCCGGCGCGATCTCGGCGGCGTGACCGAGGCCTATTCGGAGGTCGCGCGGCGGCTTGGCATCCTGCCCGAATCGATCCAGGGTGAAAGCAAAGGGCCGGTTCTGGTGAAATGATCCTTCGCGATGCCTTTTCGCATGTTTGGACGGTGCCGAAACCAACAGGAAGTTTAAAGGCGAAAAGGCTCCTCAGGATGAGGGCTGTGATAAAGAGAGTCGCATGAAAGCCCGCGTCTTCGTCACATTGAAAAACGGCGTGCTCGATCCGCAAGGCAAGGCCATCGGCCATGCTCTGAACAATCTCGGATTCGGTATGGTGGGCGACGTACGTCAGGGCAAGGTGATCGATATCGAGCTTGCCGAGGCGAACGAGGTGAAGGCCCGCGCCGACCTCAAGGACATGTGCGAGAAGCTGCTCGCCAACACCATCATCGAGAAGTACGAAATCGAGCTGAAAGCGTGAAATCCGCAGTCATTGTCTTTCCGGCGTCCAATTGCGATCGCGATGCGGCAACGGCGCTCGAGCAGATCACCGGCAGCAAGCCCGCGATGGTCTGGCATGGCGATGCGGACGTTCCCGACGCCGACCTCATCGTCCTGCCCGGCGGATTCTCGTATGGCGACTATCTGCGCTGCGGCGCGATGGCGGCCCAATCGCGCATCATGCGCGACGTGAAAGACAAGGCGAACAAGGGCGTCGCCGTACTCGGTATCTGCAACGGGTTCCAGATCCTGACCGAAGCCGGGTTGCTCCCGGGCGTATTGCTGCGCAATACCGGACTGAAATTCGTCTGCCGTCCGGTCGAGATGGTGGTCGAGGAATCGCAGTCCGCGTTCACGCGCGCCTACCAAAACGGCGAACGCGTACGCTTCCCCGTAGCCCATGGCGAAGGCAATTATTTCGCCGATGATGCGACACTCGACCGGCTGGAAGGCGAGAACCGCGTCGCGTTCCGCTATGCGCCGAGCGACAATCCGAACGGCGCGGCGCGCAACATCGCGGGCATCCTGAACGAGAGGCGCAACGTGCTCGGGCTGATGCCGCATCCGGAGCGGGCCTGCGATCCGCGGCTCGGTTCCACGACCGGCCGCCCCCTCTTCGAGAGTCTGATCGAATCGCTGGCATGAGCGCCATCACGCCCGACATCATCCGCGCGCACGGACTGACGTTCGACGAGTATTCGCGCATCGAGCGCCTGCTCAAGCGCGAGCCCAATCTGGTCGAGCTCGGCGTGTTCTCGGTGATGTGGAGCGAGCACTGCTCGTACAAATCCACGCGCGCGCATTTGCGGCGGCTTCCGACCAAGGGGCCGCAGGTGATCCAGGGGCCGGGCGAGAACGCGGGCGTCGTCGATATCGGCGACGGCGATGTGGTCGTGTTCAAGATGGAGAGCCACAACCATCCTTCGTTCATCGAACCCTATCAGGGCGCGGCGACGGGCGTGGGCGGCATCATGCGCGACGTGTTCACGATGGGCGCACGGCCCATAGCCATGATGAACGCGCTGCGGTTCGGCGCGCCGCAGCATCCCAAGACCCGGCATCTGGTATCCGGTGTGGTCGCGGGGATCGGCGGTTACGGCAACTGCATGGGCGTGCCCACAGTGGGCGGCGAAGTCAATTTCCACCCTGCGTATAACGGCAATATCCTGGTCAACGCGATGTGCGTCGGTCTTGCCCGCGCCGACAAGATCTTCCTGTCGGCGGCGAAGGGCGCGGGCAATCCGGTCGTCTATGTCGGCTCGAAGACGGGGCGCGACGGCATCCACGGCGCGACCATGGCCTCGGCCGAGTTCAACGAGGATTCCGAGGAGAAGCGGCCGACAGTGCAGGTGGGCGATCCGTTCACCGAGAAGCTGCTGCTCGAGGCGTGTCTCGAGCTGATGGCGACCGATGCGATCATCGGTATCCAGGACATGGGCGCGGCAGGCCTGACGTCGTCGTCCTCGGAGATGGCGGCGAAGGGCGGCGCGGGCATCGAGCTCGATCTCGATCATGTGCCGCAGCGCGAAAGCAACATGACGGCCTACGAGATGATGCTCTCCGAATCGCAGGAGCGCATGCTCATGGTGCTGAAGCCCGGCCGCGAGGCCGAGGCCGAACGCATCTTCAAGAAATGGGAGCTCGATTTCGCCATTATCGGGCAGACCACCGACACGGGGCGGCTGGTCATCAAGCACAAAGGCGCGGTCGTCGCCGACATGCCGGTCGATGCGCTGTCCGAGGAAGCGCCCGTCTATGAGCGGCCCTATACGCGCAAAGCGAAGCTCCTGCCGCTTGACTCGCGAACGGTCGACGATACGCGTCCACCGCTCGTCTCGCTTCTCAGACTGCTGCAATCGCCCGATCTCTGCTCGCGGCGCTGGATCTGGGAGCAATACGATCATTCGGTGATGGCCGACACGGTGCAGGCGCCGGGCGGCGACGCGGCCGTGGTGCGCGTGCACGGCAAGACCAAGGCAATCGCCATCACGACGGACGTCACGCCGCGCTATTGCAGGGCCGACGCGTTCGAGGGCGCGAAGCAGGCGGTCGCCGAAGCCTGGCGGAACCTGACCGCAGTGGGCGCGGTTCCGCTCGCGGTCACCGACAATCTCAATTTCGGCAATCCGGAGCGGCCCGAGACCATGGGGGACATCGTCGCTTCGGTGGACGGCATCGGCGAAGCGTGCCGGGCGCTGTCCTTTCCGGTCGTGTCGGGCAATTGCTCGCTCTACAACGAGACCAACGGCGAGGCGATCCTGCCGACGCCGGCGATCGGGGGCGTGGGCCTGTTGCGCGACGTGCGGCACATGGCGACGATCGCGTTCAAGAGCGAGGGCGAGAGCATCATCCTGATCGGCGAGACCAGGGGCCATCTCGGCCAGTCGCTCTATTTGCGCGATATCGACGGACGCGAGGAGGGCCCGCCCCCGCCGGTCGATTTGGCGAACGAAAAGCGCAACGGCGATTTCGTCCGTTCACTGATCGAAGCCCGCCGCGCGGACACCGTGCATGATGTGTCCGACGGCGGCCTTCTGGTGGCGATCGCCGAGATGGCGATGGCTAGCGGCATCGGTGCGCAGCTTTCCATGCCGGATGATGGAATTGCGGCGCTGTTCGGCGAGGATCAGGCGCGTTACGTGCTGACGGTCGGCGAGAAGCGAGCTGCCGCGATCCTGGCGGATGCCAAGAGGGCCGGCGTCCCCGCGCGCATCATCGGCACGACAGGCGGCGCCGATCTTGTCCTCCCCAACGGCGACAAGCTCATGATCGCTCGGTTGCGCAATGCGCATGAAGCATGGTTTCCGCTCTACATGAGCGGCGATCCCGTTTGATTCTCCCTGACCCCGCGCTTACATTCGTTCCATGGCCATGTCTGCGAGCGAAATCGAGAAAGCCATCCGCGCGGCGCTGCCCGACGCGGACGTGACCATCACCGACCTTGCGGGAGACGGCGACCATTACGCGGCGATGGTCGTGTCCAAGGCGTTCAAGGGAAAGACGCGGGTTCAGCAGCACAAGATGGTTTACGACGCGCTGTCGGGCCGGGTCGGCGGCCAGCTTCATGCGCTGTCGCTGCAGACGTCGGCCAAGGACTGACGCCGCAATCTTGACGGAAAGCGCCGCGAACCTTAGCTAAGGGTGACGAAAGGATATTGCCATGAGCACGACTGTGAAGGACCGCATTGCCGAGGATGTCGCCCAGAACGACGTTCTTCTGTTCATGAAGGGAACGCCGGTGATGCCGCAATGCGGGTTTTCGGCGGCGGTGGTCCAAATCCTCTCCGAGCTGGGCGTGAAATTCAAAGCGGTCAACGTGCTCGCGGACGCCGAAATCCGCCAGGGCATCAAGGAGTTCTCCAACTGGCCGACGATCCCCCAGCTCTATGTGAAGGGTGAGTTCGTCGGCGGCTGCGACATCGTCAAAGAGATGTTCGAGCAGGGCGAACTCGACGCGTTCCTTCAGGAACGCGGGATCACGCTGAAGAACGGTTAGCCGTTAGCGCGAGTAGAACTCGACCACGAGGCTCGGCTGCATCTGCACGGCGTAGGGCACATCGCCGAGCTTTGGCGTGCGCAGGAACTTCGCCGTCATCTTGCCGTGATCGACTTCGATGTAATCAGGCACGTCGCGCTCGGTGTTCTTGACCGCTTCGAGCACGAGCGCCATGTCCCTCGCCTTGGTGCGCAATTCGAGCTTGTCGCCTTCCTTGACCAGATAGGAGGGAATGGTGACGCGCTTCCCGTTCACGGCGACGTGGCCATGGCTCACCAATTGGCGCGCCGCGAACGGCGTCGGCACGAACTTGGCGCGGAAGACGATGGCGTCGAGGCGGCGCTCGAGCAGCCCGATCATGTGCTCGCCGGTGTCACCGGTGCGGCGCGCGGCTTCTGCGTAATAGCGCCGGAACTGGCGCTCGGTGATGTTGGCGTAATAGCCCTTCAGCTTCTGCTTGGCATGGAGCTGCGTGCCGTAGTCGGAGAGCTTGCGTGACTTGCGCTGGCCGTGCTGGCCGGGGCCATAGGCGCGCTTGCTGACGGGGCTCTTGTTGCGGCCCCAGATGTTCTCGCCCATGCGGCGGTCGAGTTTGTACTTGGCAGATGCGCGTTTCGTCATGCTGTATCCATAGAGAGCGGGTCCCGGCAGGGGCCCCCGCCAAAGGCGGCGCACTATAGCGATGGACCTTTTCCTGTCAAACCAGCCTTCGCTCGCGAAGCGAGTGAGGCTGCCGCGCCGAAGCCCGAGGGGCGAAGGCGGGGCGGGAGTCGCGAGCTACGGCTCGGCAAGCGCCCACTATTCGGGGGGATTCCCCCGCTTCTTGCCCCTGGTCAGGGCCACGATCACGCCCCTCAAGGTCCGCACCTCCTGGTCGGTCAACTGGGCGCGGTGGAGAATGCTCCTCAGATTGCGGATCATGCCCGGCCGGTTGCCGGGCGGGAACAGAAAGCCGCCCGTTTCCAACTCTTCCTCCAGGTGCTCGAAGAGCAGATTCAGCTCCTCCCGCTCGGCCGGAAGCTGGCCGCTATGGTCGATGCGCTCCGGTGGCGTCTCATCGCCCGCCTTGAACCATTCGTAGCCGAGCAGCAGCACGGCCTGGCCGAGATTGAGAGACGAGAACCCGGCATCGTCGGTCGGGATGGTGACGATGCAGTCGGCCAGCGCGACGTCGTCGTTGGCAAGTCCCGCCCGTTCATTGCCGAACAGGAGCCCCGTTTGGACCCCGCGGGAAGCGGCCTCGCGCAGGCGGCGGGCCGCCTCGACGGGGGTCAGCACGGGCTTGGCCATCGTGCGGTCGCGTGCGGTCGCCGCATAGACGAGCTGCAACTTGCCTATGGCCGCCGCAACGCTGTCGAACACGCGAGCCGCGGTGACGAGGCCGGCGGCCCCCGCCGCCATCGCCTCGGCCTTCTCATTGGGCCAGCCGTCGCGCGGATTCACCAAGCGTAAATCGGACAGGCCGAAATTGGCCATGGCGCGGGCGCAAGCGCCGATGTTCTCGCCGAGTTGCGGCTCGGAAAGGATGATGGCGGGGGCGAGCGGAGGCTTCTGCATCGATGCGCTAACACGTCCTTTGACGGCGCCAAGTCCAGTGGCTAAGAGAGCGCCGCCATCCTAATCCAACATGCCGGGGAAAAATCATGGCCAAAATCAAGGTCGCAGGTACGGTTGTCGAGCTCGACGGCGACGAGATGACCCGCATCATCTGGGACCTCATCAAGCAGAAGCTGATCCTGCCGTACCTCGACGTCAAACTCGAATATTACGACCTCGGCATCGAGAAGCGCGACGAGACCAGCGACCAGATCACGATCGATGCGGCCGAAGCGATCAAGCGCCACGGCGTCGGGGTGAAGTGCGCCACCATCACGCCGGACGAAGCGCGCGTAAAGGAATTCGGCCTGAAGCAGATGTGGAAATCGCCCAACGGGACGATCCGCAACATCCTGGGCGGCACGATCTTCCGCGAGCCGATCATCTGCAGCAACGTGCCCCGCCTCGTGCCGGGCTGGACCAAGCCGATCGTCATCGGCCGCCATGCCTTCGGCGATCAGTATCGCGCCACCGATTTCGTGGTGCCCGGCCCCGGCAAGCTGACGATGACGTTCGTCGGCAAGGACGGCAAGAAGATCGAGCGCGAGGTGTTCGACTTCCCCGGCGGCGGCGTCGCCATGAGCATGTACAATCTCGACCAGTCGATCATCGATTTCGCCCGCGCCTCGATGAACTACGCGCTGGCGCGCAAATATCCGCTCTATCTCTCGACCAAGAACACGATCGTCAAAGCCTATGACGGGCGGTTCAAGGATCTGTTCCAGCAGATCTTCGATGCCGAGTTCGCCGACAAGTTCAAGGCGGCGGGCGTGACCTACGAGCACCGGCTGATCGACGACATGGTCGCCTCGGCGCTGAAATGGGCGGGCGGCTATGTGTGGGCGTGCAAGAACTACGACGGCGACGTGCAGTCCGACACGGTCGCACAGGGCTTCGGCTCGCTAGGCCTGATGACCTCGGTGCTGATGACGCCGGACGGCAGCGTGGTCGAATCGGAGGCCGCGCACGGCACGGTGACGCGTCACTACCGCCAGCATCAGAAGGGCCAGCCGACGTCGACCAACTCGATCGCTTCGATCTTCGCCTGGACGCGGGGTCTTGCGCATCGCGCCAAGCTGGACGGCAACGCCGATCTCGCGCGGTTCTCGTCGAACCTCGAGAAGGTGTGCGTCGACACGGTCGAGGCCGGGTTCATGACCAAGGACCTCGCCGCCCTGGTCGGGCCCAGCCAGAAATGGCTGACGACCGAAGGCTTCCTCGACAAGATCGACGAGAATTTGAAGACGGCGAGGGCGTGAGCCCGGGCGCTAACCCCTTGGATTCGCCCGCCGCGTTATCCAAATAGACCACCAGGGATTTGACATGATCCTTGACGGTAATTACACAGAAAACACTGGATATTTCGACCGCGCGTTAGTCGAAGGATGATGGCCATGACCGATGCAATGCCGGTGGTGAAGATCGCACCGAACAATCCCGTTTTCGACCTGCCCGTGCTGGTCGGCATCGAGCAAGGCCTGTTCCGCAAGAACGGGCTGAACGTGCAGATGTCCGCGCCTTACGAAGCCCGCGAGAAGGACAGCGCGGAGCGTCCCATCATGGCGCGGCTGAAGGAGAACCTGTTCGATTGCGGCTCGGCCGACAGCTACAACGTGTGCGAGTGGGCGAGCATCGATCGGCTCGAGCGCGGCACGCGCGGCGGCAACATCGCCGGTCTTCGCTCTGCCGTTGCCGCGCAAGCGATCCTCACGTTCGACGAGAGCCTCCAGGTGCCGCGCGATCTGGCGGACATCCCCGTCGTCGTGCAGGAGCTGACGGGTTCGCACTACACCACGATCCAGATGCTCGAAAGCGCGGTCGGTGCTGCGCATGTGAAGATCGAGAACGGCGGTTTGCCGTTCTTCCGCTGGAAGGGGTTGAAGGACCGCTCCTACCGGGCGGTGACGGTGATGGAGCCGTTCATCAGTCTCGGCCTCAAGGAAGGCGCGCACATCATTGCATCGGCGTTCTATCGCGGCGGCGAAGTGGTCGGGCCGGATCTGACGACCGAACAGCGCAAGGCCTATTACGACGCCGAGAACGAAGCGGTCGATCTCATCAATGCCGACTTCTATAAATTCGCGCATCACGTGACGGCGTCGGCCAAGGGTGCGCTCGAGCCCCACGAGCTGCTGCGCGCCTTCGTGCGCTACAAGCACGTGGATTATTACGACCCCACGCGCTTCAGCCAGGCCTATGACTGGATGAAGGAACGGGGTCTGACCGAAGGCCAGAGCGAGCACGGACGGCTGGTCGTCGGCTGACCGACGGTCGCAGTCCTTGACGTCATATTCGCGGCCACGTTGCTCGGATGCAGCGTGGCCGCATCCTCAATGGGGGAGTGCCAAGCGTGAGCAAATCGAGCGGAGCACCGTCGCGCGGCTATCCCGATCTGCATGATCATATCGCCGCGCTGGAAAAGGCCGGCCAGCTCATCCGTGTCGATCGTCCGATCAACAAAGATACGGAAATGCATCCGCTGGTGCGCTGGCAGTTTCGCGGCGGCATCCCGGAACACGAGCGCAAGGCGTTCCTGTTCACCAACGTCATCGACAGCAAGGGCAAGCGCTACGACATTCCCGTGATTGTCGGCGGGCTTGCGGCCAACCGCGAGATCTACGGCATCGGATTGGGCTGCAAGCTCGACGAGATCGATGCGCGGTGGGCGCGCGCGACGGCGGCGCCCATCAAGACGCGGCTCGTCGAGCAGGCACCGTGCCAGGAGATCGTCATCAAGGGCAGTGAGCTCGACAAGGAGGGCAAAGGGCTCGACGGGATCCCCGTGCCGATCTCCACACCGGGCTGGGACAACGCGCCCTACACGACGCTGTCGCAGTACATCACCAAGGATCCGGACACCGGCGTGCAGAACGTCGGCAACTATCGCGGCCAGGTGAAGGCGCGGCGGCGATTGGGCATGAACCCGTCGCTCGAATTGCGGCCGGGTATCTACACGCACTGGCTCAAATACAAGAAGCTTGGGCAGAAGATGCCCGCCGCCGTCGTGCTGAGCGGGCCGCCGGCGGTGACGTTCGTGTCGTCGCAGAAGATCCCGGAGCACATCGACGAGCTTGAGGTGGCGGGCGGCCTCGTGGGGACGCCGATCAATGTGGTGAAGGCGGTGACCGTCGATCTGCTGGTGCCCGCGGAAGCCGAGATCGTGGTCGAGGGCTTCATCGACACCGAATGGCTCGAGCCCGAAGCGCCGTTCGGGGAGTCGCACGGGCATGTCAATCTTCAGGAGTACAATGCGTTCATGGAGGTGACCGCGATCACGCGCCGCAAGAACGCGATCCTGACCTCGATCATCAGTCAGGTGACGCCATCGGAATCGAGCCTGATCAAGCGGGTGTCGCTCGAGCCACTGCTGCTGCAGAGCCTGCGCGCGCTGGGGCTCAATTGCGTCAA
>Ga0137427_10000430_pt1 | contig 22010 bp, 12 predicted proteins | sample EasRivERMZT700_2_FD_102309 | JGI IMG/M metagenome (GOLD analysis project Ga0137427, IMG submission 102309) | Soil microbial communities from meander-bound floodplain in the East River, Colorado, USA - East River MetaG ERMZT700_2 | ecosystem: Environmental > Terrestrial > Soil > Floodplain ...
GCTCGGCATCATCTACATCTCGCACCGATTCGAGGAAGTCTTTGCGCTGGCCGATCGGGTGTCCGTGCTGCGCGACGGACGCCTCGTCGCGTCGGCGCCCGTGGCTGGCCTCGATCGGCCGCAGCTCATCCGCTGGATGGTCGGGCGCGACGTGTCGGAGGAGTTTCCGCCCCGCACCGGCGCGGCCGGCGATGTCGTGCTCGAGGTGCGGGGCCTGACGCACGCCCCGCGATTCTCGAACGTGTCCATCACCGTGCGGGCCGGCGAGATCGTCGGCCTGGCCGGCCTCGTCGGCGCCGGGCGGACGTCGGTCGGGCTGGCGCTGGGCGGCGCGCTCAGCGCGAGCGGGGAAGTCCGGCTCGCCGGCGCGCCGATTCGCCGGGCGTCGCCCTTCGCGGCCATCGCGGACGGCCTCGCGTACCTCACCGAGGATCGCAAGGGCCGCGGTCTGTTTCCGATGATGTCGACGCTCGCCAACATCACGGTGACGTATCTCGCGCGCTTCGCGCGCGGTGGCGTGCTCGCGCTCGGGCGGGAACGCACCGCCGGCGCGCAGGCGGCCCGCGAGTTCGACGTGCGCGCCGCCGATCTCCGGCAGCTCGCGGGCACGCTCTCCGGCGGGAATCAGCAGAAGCTCCTGCTCGCGCGCTTTCTGCTCGAGCCCCGGAAGCTCGTCATTCTCGACGAGCCGACGCGGGGCGTGGACGTCGGCGCCCGCGCGGAGATCTACCGGCTGATGAACGCGCTCACCGCGCGAGGCCTGGCGATTCTGATGATCTCGTCGGAATTGCCGGAGCTCCTCGGTATGTCGGATCGCGTCGTCGTCATGCGTGAGGGGCGCGTCACCGGCGAGCTCACGCGCGCGCAGGCGACGCCGGAAGCGGTCATGACGCTCGCGACGACAATCGAGGCCGCATGACGGTCAGGCGCTGGCTGTCAACGTACGCGATCTTCGTCGCGCTGGCGATCGAGTGCCTCGTGCTGGCGCTCGCCACGGACACGTTCCTGACGCCCGAGAACCTCGTCAACGTGCTCCGTCAGAACGCTTACCCCGCGATCATCGCCGCGGGCATGACGTTCGTGATCCTCACGGGCGGGATCGATCTGTCGGTCGGCGCCGTCGTGGGACTCTCCGGCGTGCTGGTGGCCGACGCGCTCGTGCACGGCTGGGGGCTTTGGCCCGCGGTGGGGCTGGGTCTGGCGCTCGGCCTCGGCGTTGGCATCGTCAACGCGCTCGTCATCACGCGCCTGCGCGTGCCGCCGTTCATCGTCACGCTCGCGATGATGCTGGTCGTGCGCGGCGCGGCGTTCAAGTACACCGACGCGCGCACGATCTCCGGCCTGCCGCTGTCGTTCGAGTCGCTGAGCGGGAGCGTGCCGCTGGTCGCCATGATGGCGGCCGTCTTCGCGCTGGCGTGGATGCTGCTCATGCGCACGGCATTCGGCCGGCACGTTTACGCGACAGGTGGCAATCGCGACGCCGCGTGGCTGTCGGGCGTGCAGGTGAACCGCGTGGTGATGAAGGTCTACGTGTTGTGCGGCCTCGGCGCCGGACTCGCCGGTGTGCTCGTGGCCTCGCGGCTCGCCTCGGGCGTTCCGCGCGCGGGTGAGTCGTACGAGCTCGACGCGGTGGCGGCCGTGGTCGTTGGCGGGACGAGCCTGTTCGGTGGCCGCGGATCGATTTGGGGCACGCTCGGCGGCACGTTCTTCATCGGGATTCTGAACAACGGCCTGAATCTGTACAACGTCAGCCCGTACGACCAGATGATTGTGAAGGGCGCCGTGTTGCTTGCGGCGGCGTCGCTCGACCGGTGGAGGACGCAAGGTTGAATCGATAATCGGGAAATCGGCAATCGGGGAATCGTTAACTGACTAACTGCAATCGGCGAATCGGGAATCCGAATTGACCGTTGTCCGGGTGCGTCGATTGTCGATTCCCCGATCCGATTGACGATTCCCCGATTACCGATGGTCAGTTATCGATTCCCCGATTACCGATTCCCCGATTGTCGATACCACTCAGTGCAGCTTGACCGACCCGGGCAGCTCCGCGTGCTTGCGGAATTTCACGGCCACGAGTGCGCCCAGCCCGACGGCAGCCGTCAGCCAGACCGCGGTCGACAACGAGACGAAGCTCGCCAGCGTGGCGATCCAGATGACGGCGATAAGCGCCAGGGAGGCGGCGACCACGTAGGTAAGGCGGCGGTCCATCGACATAGGCCCTCCAGCGGGTAGGTGCGCTGCCGCCGGTAGAAATAGGACTATCGGCAGCGCTCAGCGAGGTGCTGAGAGTATACGTCAGTACTTCGGCAACGTCGGATCGACCCGATCGATCCACGCCAGGATTCCCCCACCCAAATTGCTGACCCGCGTGAAACCCTTTTCCTTCAGCAGGGCCACGGCCTTCGCGCTGCGGCCGCCCATCTTGCAGTGGACGATCACGTCGGGCGCGCCGGGGCCCTGTGGGATTTCCACCAGCCGCTTCGGGAGGTCGCCCAGCGGAATGAGGGTCGAGCCGGGGATGCGGCAGATCTCGAACTCGCGCGGCTCGCGCACATCGAGGATCCAGACCGGGTCGCGCCGATCGAGCCGTGCCTTGAGCTGCTCGACGGTCGTGTCGTCGCTTGCGGCGGCCGGGGCCGGCGCCGCCGCGTGCGTGACGGACGGCATGCCGCAGAACTGCTCGTAGTCGATGAGCGCCGTGATCGTCGGGTGGTCGCCGCAAATCGGGCACGCCGGATCGCGGCGGAGCTTCATCGTCCGCACGTTCATGGCGAGCGCGTCGAACAGCATCAAGCGCCCGGCGAGCGATTCGCCCGCTCCCAAGATCAGCTTGATCGCCTCCGTGGCCTGAATCGTGCCGATGATGCCCGGCAGCACGCCGAGCACCCCACCCTCGGCGCAGCTCGGCACGAGCCCCGGCGGTGGCGGCTCCGGATACAGGCAGCGGTAGCATGGTCCGCCTTTGGTCGCAAAGACCGACGCCTGACCGTCGAAGCGGAAGATGCTGCCGTACACATTCGGACGGCCGGTCAGCACGCACGCGTCGTTCACGAGGTACCGCGTCGGGAAATTGTCGGCGCCGTCCACCACCATGTCGTACTGCCGGATGATGTCCAGCGCGTTCGCGGACGTGAGGGCTGTCTCGTGCTCGACGAAGTTCAGATCCGGATTGAGTTTCGTCAGCCGCCGCCGCGCGGATGCGAGCTTCGGATGGCCGACGTCGCTCGTGTCGTAGAGAATCTGTCGCTGCAGATTGCTCACGTCGACGACGTCGAAGTCGACGAGGCCGAGCGTGCCGACGCCGGCCGCCGCGAGGTAGAGCGATGCCGGCGATCCCAATCCGCCGGCGCCGACGCACAACACCTTCGCGGCTTTGAGCTTTCGCTGACCCTCGACGCCGACCTCCGGCATGATCAGATGCCGGCTGTATCGCCGCACCTCGTCGTTCGTGAGCGCGGGCGGCTCGGGTGGCGCGATCGTCTCCGGCAGGCCGCCGGCGACCGACGGCACGATGCTGAGCGTGTCACTCGGCGTTACGCGCGTGTTCTCGCCCTCGAGCTGCCGGATGTCTTCGTCGTTCACGTAGACGTTGACGAAGGTCCGCAACCGTCCGTCCTCACGAAACAGGTGCGGGCGAAGCTCGGCGTAGTCGGCCGTGACCTTCCTCAGGAGCTCGCCGACCGTCGCGCCCTCGGCGAGCACGACGGCTTGCTGCGCGGTGAACGGCCGGAGCGGAGTGGGAATCAGCAAACGAATCGGCATAGGTAATCCTTTTTCCTTATTCCTTATTCACGATTCTCACTCGCCTCAGCGTATCGCCTCTTCGTCGAACTGCGATCGATCGGCGCGCAGGCGCCACGATCGCATTTCCGCCGGCTGGCCGTGCCGGATCGAGACGATGACATAGCTCAAGTTGGGCCACGCGTGTTCGAGATCGGTGTCGGACGGCTGCGCCGGATGATCCGGATGCGAGTGGTAGAAGCCCAGCAAGTGCCGGCCCCGAGCGTCGGCATGCCGTTCGGCCGTCCGGTACGCTTCGGGCCCAATCACGAACCGGCGGCTCCGCTCGCCGTCGCTGACGTTGTCGAGCGGCAGCATCTCATCGATGGTACCGGGCGTGCGTCCAAGCAGGGCCCCACACCCTTCGTGCGGATAGGCGCGAGCGCCGCCGTCGCGGATCATCGCGGCCGCGTCCGGCGTGATGCTCAGGTTCGCGCCCTTCGCGGCTTGTCCGCGCCTCGGATCCTTCGCGTCTTCGCGTGCCCAGAACGGCTCGGAGAAGTACCGTTCGCCGCTGTCCGGAAAGATCGTCACGATGACGCCCGACGAGATCGTGCGCGCGATTCGGATGCACGCGGCGAGCGCCGCGCCGCCGGACGGCCCTGCCAGAACGCCCTCTTCACGCGCGAGCCGGATCACGAGGTCGTGCGCGTCTTCGGTCTGGACCCACAGGTTGTCGTCGGCGAGCGTGGGATCGTAGATCGACGGCACGATCGCGGATGCCATGTGCTTGAGCCCTTCGAGGCCGTGCAGCGGTGAGCTGGGCTGTACGGAGATGAGCCGGATTCCCGCGCGCAGCTCGCGCAGGCGGCGGCCTACGCCGGTGAAGGTGCCGCTCGTGCCGAGGCCGGCGACGAAATGCGTGATGCGGCCGTCCGTCTGCCGGATGATCTCGCGGCCCGTCGTCTCGTAGTGCGCCTGCCAATTCGCAGGATTGCTGTACTGGTCCGGATAGAAGTACCGATCGGGCGCCGACGCGTAACGGCGCCGCGCTTCGAGGATCGCGCCATCCGATCCGGTCATGGGATCCGTGAGCACGACTGAAGCGCCGTACGCCTCGAGCATGCGCTTGCGCTCGGCCGTGACGTTCGCCGGCACGCAGAGCTCGACCGCGTATCCGCGCGACGCGGCGATCATCGCGTAGGCGATGCCGGTGTTGCCGGAGGTGGCGTCGAGAATCGTCTTGCCGCGAGTGAGCGCACCCGTGCGCTCGCCGTCGAGGATCATCGCGAGCGCCGCGCGGTCCTTCACGGATCCGCTGGGGTTGCGCGCCTCGATCTTCGCGTAGATCTCCACCGTGTTGGCCGGCTCGAAGCGGCGAAGCCGGACCAGCGGCGTATTGCCGATCGCCGCGGTGACCGATGTCATCGCGACGTCGTCGTCGACGTCAGGCCATCGCAAGGTGTGCATCGGGTTGATTCCTCAGTCCTCCCAAAACTCAGCGCCAAAAGCAAAAGGCCCGAAACCTGGGGTTTCGGGCCTTCGACAACTTGGGTTCGCGTGAACCGGACGTTTACACGGTTATCTGCGGTACGCGCGCGCACGAAGTCATCAGGCCCGTTTCGGGCCGACAACATGCGCATCCGATGGTGTGGGTGAGCGCGCGCGCCATGAACTTCTCCCCAGAGTCTGCGCCCCCAGCCGACCGGGAGTCAAGGCCCAGCTGGCATAATGTCCACCCACGAAGCTGGATGCTTCAGGCGAGGTGCGCGTGCTCAGATCGCCGCATCGGTTCTCCGTCGCGCCGGCTCTTGCGCTGATCGTCGTGAGCGCTGGCGCACATCCGTCCTCGCGACCGTCCTCTCAGACGATGTCGACGCGCATGAGTCCTACCTGCGTCATCATCGGCCGCGTCGTCGAAGGCTTGACAGACACGCGTGTGGCCGACGTCGAAGTCGCCCTTTCCGGCATGTCGGAACCGTACTTCGGCCTCAACGCCATGACAGACACGGAGGGCAACTTCGTGTTCTTCAACGTGCCTGCCGGCACGTACGGCCTGCGAGCGACGAAGCACGGGTACTGGTTCGGCGAGTACGGACAACGGCGCGGTAGTGGAGCGCCTCGGCGGCTCTTGTTGGCCGAGGGGCAACGCGTGGCTGGTGTGACCGTGCCGCTGTGGAAGTTCTCGGCGATCTCCGGCACCGTGCGAGACGACGTTGGAGAGCCGGTGGTTGGCGTGGCCATGCAGGCGATGGTGCTCGCTCAGCGCGCCGGGAGGCTCCTCGCGTTCAACACCTCGTCGACCATCGGTCGCACCGACGACCGCGGCGTGTACCGAATCGCCAACCTTCTGGCCGGCGAGTATCTGCTGGCGCTGCCGACCCTCGAGATGTCGTCGCTCCTGCCCGAGGGCCTCACCGCCGCGGAGGCCGCTGTCTCGCTGGCCGCGGCCGAAGAGCGGCGCGCGCTCGACACATCGCTCGCGTCGTCAAGGGTCTATCGCGTGTCGGGCCGGCTCATCGGCGGCGGCACCGGCGGGATCAAAGTGGACCTCGTCAGGCCAGATGAGCGATACGTGACCGACGTCGTGGTCCAGCAGATGAATACTCGTGCCGACGGATCGTTTGGGTTCACGGGCGTGCCATCGGGAAGCTATGCCGTGCGAGTGATTGCTTCGTCCCGCGCAGCTGGGGGCGGCGAGGCGTTTGCCGCGGCCGGCGCACCTCCGTCGAGAGTTGTGCCATCGGCCGATACGAACGGCCGTTGGGCGATGGTCCCGTTCGTCGTGGCAGACGGCAACGTCGATGACGTCGCGGTGGTCCTGCGAGCCGGCGCACGCATCAACGGGCGCCTTGTGTTCGAAGGTGGATCGGCGCCGGCGGCGACCGAGCTGGGACGGATGTTCGGTGTCATCTCGAGAGCGGACGGCCGGATTACGGCACAGCTCACGAGTGAGCGCATGGCGCCTGACGCGGAAGGCCGGTTTGGCTCGGGCGCCCTGCCGTCCGGCAGGTACTTCGTTCGATTCCCAGGGCAGTTCATCCCGCCGGGCTGGGCGCTGTCGGGCGTGACGTTGCTCGGGCGCGACGTGCTCGACGAGCCGCTCAAGCTCGATGGCGAGGATGTCGAGAACCTGGTGGTCACGCTGACCGACAAGATCTCGGAGCTGCGCGGCTCGGTGCAGACGTCCTCCGATGACCCGGATCTCGACGCGAGCGTTCTCGTGTTCCCGGCCGATCGGCGTCTGTGGCTGGACTTCGGTGCCGACTCACCACGAGTGCGCTCCACGCGCGTGAATGATGCCGGGACGTACTCACTGAAAGGGCTGCCGCCCGGCGCGTACCTCGTCGTGGCGATCGACGACGCCATCGCGGTGAACTGGCAAACGCAGGCGATGTTCGAGCGGCTCGCGCCCGTGGCGAACCGACTGACGGTGGCGGTGGGCGCGATTCAGACGGTCAACCTGCAAACCAAGGTGATTCGATGAGCCCCGCGGCATCACGGATTGCGTTGTCGGCAATGCTCGCAGCCTCGTTCGCGGCGACCGTCACGACCCAACAGCGCGACGTTCCGCCACCCGTGCCACGAGCGACCGAGGACTCTGCCGTTGTTGCCGGCACCGTCGTGACCGACGACGTGCCCGCTGCTCCCGTGCGTCGCGCGCGGGTGACGCTCGCGGGCACGGACAGCGCGTTGGAACGCGTGGCGTTCAGCGATGACGGCGGACGATTCGTTTTCGAGGCGCTGCCGGCCGGCCGCTTCCTGCTGTCTGCGGCCAAAGGCGGCTATCTGAAGGCGGTCTCAGGTGCCGTCAGGCCGGGCGGGTCCGGTGTGCCGATCGTGATCGAGGCGCATCAGCGAAGTGCGAGCAACGTGCTCGTGCTCGGACGTGGCGCTGTCATTACCGGCACGGTGCGCACGCTCCGCGGTGTGCCCCTGGCGAATGCGACCGTTTATGCGCAACGTTACGGGTTTCTCTTTGGCATGCGGGTGTTGGATGACGTTCGCGACGTCATGCCGGCCGTCTCGGACGAGCGCGGGGTGTACCGGATCTACGGTTTGCCGCCGGGTGATTACGTCGTGAAGCTCGCGGTGGCGCCAGCGGCGGCGCAGTCCGCCGCGCGATTGACGACCGCGGAGAGTCTCGAGCGCGCCCGATCGGGTGGGCCCCCGCCCAGTTCGCCGGCGCCGGGGGTGACGTACGCGGCCAGCTACCATCCAGGCACGGCCGTGCCGTCGGAAGCGACGACGGTCACGGTTGTGGCTGGCGAAGAGCGTGGAGGCATCGACCTGCCGCTTCTCCGCGTGCCGACCGCGGACTTGACCGGCGTGGTCGTCGATCCGGCGGGGCGGCCGGCGCGCGGCGCACGCGTCGCGCTGCGGCCGGTCGAGTTCGATAGTCCGAATTCGTTTCGGACCGGCACGGCAGTTGAGGGCGCATTCACGCTCATACGCAACGTGCCAGGCGATTACTTGATCATCGCTGAAGCCGCGTCACCAGGCTCCGATCCCGATGCGCGGCCGAGCGCCACGGCGCCGCGGACGCTGTGGGCGCGAGTGCCGATTACGGTGAACGGCGTCGATCAAGCCGGCATCGAGGTGCGGCTGCAGCCAGGCAGCAGGATTTCAGGACGCGTCGTCTTCGAGGCCGGCTCGCGTCCGGCGCTCAGTCCGGGCGGCATTTCGATTCAACTCTATGAGACCGGCGTCTCGCGGATCACGAACGTGCCGTCCGCCGTCACGCAACCTGACGGCAGCTTTGTCATCGAAGGCATCCCGGCCGCGCCGTACCGCATCGAGGTCAGGTCGCAGAGCGGATGGATGCTGCACTCGATTGCCGGTCCCGGGGGCGATCTTGCTGACATGCCGCTGGACGTGCGAGCGGGCGCGGACATCGCGGGCCTGACGGTCACGTTCACGAGCCGGACGACCGAGCTCGCCGGCGCGGTGCAGAGTCAGGATGGCCGTCCGATCGCCGCGTACACGGTCGTGGTCTTCAGCACCAATCGCGCGTTCTGGACAGGGCAATCGCGCCGCGTTCGCACGGTCCGGCCCGCCAACGACGGCCGCTTCACCCTGTCGAACCTGCCGGCGGGAGAGTACCGGCTCGCGGCGGTGCGCGATGTCGAGGACGGTCAGTGGTTCGATCCGTCGTTTCTCTCCGTGCTCGTGGGCGAGAGCATTCCGCTCACGATCGCAGAGGGCCAGCAGACGGTACAGAACGTGGTCGTCAAATGACTCCGGGGATCATTTCGAAGCCTCGCGCTGCATCGCCTGCCACACGCGCTCGACGTGAGGACGTTCAGTGGCAATCGCGCCGATGGACACGCGCACCATCCAACGCCCATCCAGCATCGCCGGCGTGAGGTACGCCTCACCTGACTTGTTCACGCGCTCGACCCAGCTCTGTGTGTGACGATCGAGCGCGTCGCCCTCGAGGCCGGGCGGCTCGTGGCGGACGCACACGGTCTGGAGCGTGACGGGATTCAACACGCGCCAGTGAGGCGCCTTCTTCACCTCGGCCTCGAGCCACTGCGCGTTTTCCAGATCGCGCCGCAGCCGCTTCTGCAGTCCCGTCACGCCTTGCTCGCGAATGAGAAACCAGAGCTTCAGCGCCCGGAATCGACGCCCGAGCGGGATGCCCCAGTCGCGATAGTTCTTCACGATCTTGTCGGCCGCCGTCTGCAGGTAGCTCGGATTCGTCGACATCACCCGCACGAGGTGTTCTGGCTCGCGGACGTAGTAGACCGTGCAGTCGAACGCGGCGCCGAGCCACTTGTGGGGATTCACCACGAGCGACTGCGCGCGCTCGACGCCGTCCCACATCCACCGGCACTCCGGCAGGATCATTGCGGAGCCCGCCATCGCGGCGTCGACGTGCAGCCACAGTCGCTCGCGTTCGACGATCGGTGCGATCGCCGAGAGCGGATCGATCGCGGTGGTGGTCGTGCTGCCGGTCGTCGCGACGACGGCGCACGGCTCGCGGCCCGCCGCGCGATCGGCCGTGATGAGCGCGTCCAGCGCGTACGGCCGCATCGCATAACGATCGTCGTGCGGCACGAGCCGGACGTTCTCGCGCCCGAATCCCGCCAGGAGCGCGGCCTTCTCGACCGAGCTGTGACTGTGCGCCGACGCGTAGACCACCAGCGGCTTCGCTTCGGCCTGGAGTCCGCCGCGCGACAGGCTGTAGTTCGTGGTCTTCTCACGCGCGCACAACAACGCGATGAGCGTGCTCGTGGACGCCGTGTCCTGAATCACACCGCTCCACGCGTCTGTGAGCCCGAGCATCTGCCGCAGCCAGTCGGTCGCGACTTCCTCGACTTCCGTCAGCGCCGGACTCGATTGCCACGCGAGCCCGAGCACGCCGAGGCCCGTGCTCAAGTAATCGCCCAGCACGCTCGACGGTTCCCCATTGCAGGGGAAGTAGCCGAAGAACTGCGGATGTTGCCAATGCGAGAGTCCGGGCAGGACGATCCGTTCGACATCGGCGAGCATGGCGTCGAACGACTCCGGCTGATCGGGCGGTCCCTTTGGAAGTTGTTTCTTGATGTCGCCCGGCTGCGTCTGCGCCATCACGGGCCGGCCGGCGACACGCTCGCGATAGTCCGCCACCCAATCGACGATCTGGTGTCCTCGGCGCCGGAATTCTTCTGGAGTCATGGGGGCGTAGAATTCTCCCATGGTTCATCCGATCCTCGGTCTGCACCACGTCACGGCGACGGTCGACGACGCGCAAGCCGATCTCGACGTCTGCGCTGGCGCGCTCGCGCTCCGGCTCGTCAAGAAGACCGTGAACTTCGACAATCGCAGCGTCTATCACTTCTACTACGGCAACGAGCGCGGCACGCCCGGGACGATCTGGACGACGTTTCCGTATCGGGACAAAGGCGTTCGCGTGGGACGGAATGGCGCCGGTCAGATCCTCCGGACGTCGTTCTCGGTGCCGGCCACGTCGCTGCCGTTCTGGCGCCAGCGATTGACGGGACAGGTCAAGGATCTTCGTTCGTCCGCGTCCGCGTTCGACGAGGACGCCCTGCAGTTCACGGATCCGTCGGGCCTCCACTTCGAGTTGGTCGCATCCGGTCGCGACGCGCGCACGCCGTGGGCCGGCGGTGCCGTCGGCGGCGATGACGCGATTCGCGGCATCCACCGCGTGAGCCTGCTGGTGCAGGATCCGGACAAGACGCTGGCACTCATGACCGAGGTCCTCGGGTTCAAGGTGGTCCACGAAGCGCCGGGCGCGTATCGTGTCGCCGCCGGCGGTGACACGGCCGGTCATTTCGTCGACGTTCTCCACGATCGCAACGCCACGCCGGCGTCGAACGGCCTGGGGACGGTGCATCACGTCGCGTTCGCGATTGCCACCGCTGACGAGCAGCTACACGTGCGCGAAGATCTCGTGCGCCAGTTCGTCCACGTGACGCCGGTGATGGATCGCTGCTACTTCCAGTCGATCTACTTCCGCGAGCCCGGCGGCGTGCTCTTCGAGGTCGCGACCGTGTCTCCCGGATTCACGATCGACGAGCCCGTCGCTGATCTCGGCCGCGGTCTGAAGCTGCCGCCATGGGAAGAGCCGAACCGGGCCGCGATTGAATCGGCCTTGCCTGCCGTCAGCGTGCCGGGGATTCCGGCGAGCGCTCGGACTGTCGACGCGCGATGAGCCCGGCACCCGAGTCCACCGCCAACGCTGGCGCCGTCCGCGTCGCGAGCGCGGGCGTAGCACTCCGCGAGGCCCGCGCGGTCGTCATCCTCACGCACGGCCGTAATGCGTCGCCCGAAAACATCCTCGACCTGGTACCGAGGCTCGACCGCCACGACGTCGCCTATCTCGCGCCGGCCGCGCCAGGCCGGACCTGGTACCCGCAAAGCTTCATGGCCGAGACGGCGGCGAATGAGCCAAGTTTGTCGGCATCGTTGAGGGTGCTGCCGGCCCTGGTCGATCAGGTCGCGAACGCCGGTATCGCGCGCGATCGCATCGTGCTCATGGGTTTCTCGCAAGGCGCGTGTCTCACCGCCGAATCGGCGGTGCGTCACGCGGCGCGGTACGGCGGCATCGTGTTGTTCACGGGCGGCTTGATCGGTCCGCCCGGAACGTCGTGGCCGTACAGCGGCTCGTTCGACAGCACGCCGGTGTTTCTGGGATGTAGTGACGTCGATCCGCATGTGCCGCTCTCGCGGGTCGAGGAGAGTGCAGAGGTGTTCCGCCGCATGGGCGCGGACGTGACCATGCGCATCTATCCAGGGATGGCTCACGTCGTGAACGACGACGAGATCGCCTTCGCGCAACGGATTCTGGATGGGGCGCGAGGAGACGTGCGGGTAACGGGTTAGTTTCGGTCACCGCCAGAGATCGCACGCGGAGGCGCGGAGGCGAGGGCGCTCCCTGGCGGCCGTTCGGCCGCCAGACCGAAGGTCTGCCGGTCACGCCCGAACCAGAGACGCGGAGACCGCTCCTCATGCACATCAGTCACGGCTCGTGCCTCGATCCGCTCCGCGTCTCCGCGTGACCAAACTCGATCCGCTCCGCGCCTCCGCGTGACCAAATTGACTCACGACCGAGGTGCGGCGTGCGCCGTGCTATTTCGGAACCACCCAAGTGCCCGCGATCCGGTCGTGCCACCCGCGTGACGGATGCGCGATCGTCCATGCTGCGCCGACGAGTGCGAGGACGACGAGTGGGGTCACGATCCAAATCGACAGCAACGTGTTCTCGAAGCTCCGGCTGAGCAACCTGGAGATGAAGTAGTAAGTCCAGAACAGCCCGATCGGTGACCATGCGACGAGCGCGCGCCAGATCCCCCGAGCGCGTGACACACGCGTGCCGCGCCGGTTGACGACGGCCAGCCCGAGCAGGCGGGGCATCACGCCACCTCGGACCACCAGAGCCAATACGAGCGAGAGGGCTGCGCAGACGCCGAGCGCGGCGAGCGGCAGGCTGAGCGCGATCGCAGTGCCGGTCGCGGCGGCACGCTTGGTCCCTTGCTCGCCGAGCGTCTCGCGCGTGAACTTCTCGGCGGCCGCCGCCTCGTCCGGCGGCACGCTCGGATGTCCCGCGAGCACGCGAACCGCGAGCGGGCGCAGCGGCTCCACGATGTTCCTGGCCCGGCCATCCGCCCAGAAGCGCTCGTCCGCGTACGTCGCGGCGTACCTGGCCGCGCAGTAGGTCTCGAGCGCGCGCCGGAGCTCGCTCGTGTCGTCGCCGCTCTTCGACTCGAGTTTGTTGATTTCGATGAGGCAATTGGTTGGCAGCAGGAAATCCTGCCGCACGACCCGCAACGCCTCGGGCAGAATCGCCAGCAGCGCGATCACGACGAAGGTCACCGGCACGTTGGTGAGCGCGATGGCGGTGGCGCGGCGCCACGAGGTCACGCGCGCCAGGCCGTGCGCGATCGTCGTCAACCGGCGTGTGAGGTGCGCCTCCGGGACCGCACCGCGATCGAGCGCATTCAGGGTCTCTCGCGCCGAGAGGGGAATCGGATCCTGATCGAGCGCGAACATCGCCACGGCGCTGAGGAAGCGCTGCGGCGGGAGCGACGCCGCCGGCGCCGCCGCGTCGCGCCGAGGCGGCGCCGGAAACTCGAGCAGCAGCGCGCGTGACGCGCGCGTGATCCACACGCGGTCCACCGACAAGGTGGGGGTCGTCCGATCGAGCGCGGCCGCCTGAAGCTCGCCATCGAGATCGGCGAGCCAGCGTCGAACCGTGCGCCAAGGTTGTGCCTGTCGCGTGTCGACGAGCGCGCCGCCGTCCGGGGCTTCGTACGCATCCCAGGCTTCGCCCGCCTCGCGGCGTCCGGTCAGCCATCGCACGCGGCCGGGCCGTCCCACGTCGCGCCGATCCGGCGCCAGCGGTGGCGCGTCGGCCGGCAGCATGTGCAGCCAGACCCGGCGTTGCAGCACTGGATCGAATCCCGCGAGCAGTTCGCCCGCACCAGCAGTCCCCAACGTCCCGATCACTTCGAAGGGGCCGACGCGTCGCGCAGGGGAGCCCGCTAACGCCGGCGCGGGCGCGGCCTCGGTTCGAGCCGCCATCGGCGCCCGGCCTTCGGTGAAGCGCTGAAGGACCACACGCGTTCCACTCGCCAGGTCGTGCAGGGCCGCGTAGCCGTTGCGCCGGCGGATCGAGACGAATCCGATCCACGCGATCGCGCCGCCGAGCGCCATGGACGCCACGATGAGCAGCGCGGAACGCACGTCGAGCGGGCCGGCCGGCCGCGGCGCCCACTTCGGGACGTAGACGACGAACAACATCGGTGCCATGAACACCGCGGTGCGAACGGCCGCGCGGGCGAGGCCGGGTGGCCGGCTCTCGCGCGTCACGCGCAGTCCGCACAAGCGCTTGCCGGCTGACGCACCGCCGACGCCCTCGAGCAGCACGTAGTAGAGCCAGGTGATCGTGAGGATCGCGGCCTTCACGAACCAGGTCGCGTCGCTGCTGTCGGCGCCGGCGTAGCTCACGGCAAAATTCACTGTCGCCGGCTGGTCGAGCTTGAGGACGGGTGACAGCGTCAGGGGCACGACCATCGCGGCGAGCAGGAGATTGTCGATGGCGCCGGCGACGAAGCGCAGGCCGAGCGTCGCCGTGGTTGGTGCCGCCGAGCCGAACGGGCGCAGTGCGTCCTCGAGCTCGGCATACGACGCCGGACGGTTCGCGCGATCCTTGGCGAGGCACCGGAGCACGATGGCCGCGAGGCCCCGAGGGATCGCACGGCGTCCGGCACGCGGAGAGACCGGGGCCTCGTTCGTGACGCGCCCGACCAGCGTCATCAGGTCGCGATCGTCGAACGGCGGACGACCCGTCAGGAGACAGTAGAGCGTCGCGCCCACCGCGTAGATGTCCGCGCCGATGTCGAGCGGCTGACCCTTCAGCTGTTCTGGCGAGGCGTAGTGCGGTGTGCCTTGGAAGCCGCTGCCGCCCTCGGCCACCTCGCGCGCGAGCGTCGAGATCGAGAGTCCGAAGTCGCCGACTTTGACGCGCCCGTCCGGATCGACGAAACAATTCGACGGCTTGACGTCCCGGTGGAGAATTCCGGCGGCGTGCGCGGCGTCCAGGCCCGAGATCACATCGAGGATGGCGTCCACTGCGGCGGCCGGTTGCAACGCGCCGTCACGGTCCAGCCGGTCCTTCAGCGTCCCGCCGGCGACGAGCTCCATCGTGATGACCGGCGCCCCGTCGATTTCTTCGCTGCCGAAGATGTAGACCGTGTGCGGATGGCTGATCGAGGCGGCGAGCTGGCCTTCGCGCAGAAACCGCTCGCGATCCTCCGCGCCGGCGAGGCGCTGATTGAGGACCTTCAGCGCGACGCGGCGGCCGTGCTCGAGATGTTCGGCTTCGTAGACTTCGCCCATCCCGCCCTGGCCGAGCAGCCGATCGACGAGATACGGACCGAATGTCTGACCCGGCACCAGGCGTACGCGATCGCCGGCAGAGGGATCGATCTCGCGGTTTTCGGAGAGGACCGTCGGTGCCTCGCTGTCGGAGATGACGGCGGCGGCCGCAGCTTCGCCCCACAGGCAGGCCGCACAGAGTCCTTCGGGGCTGTCCGGCGGCAACGCGGCGGCGCAACGGGGACAGTTCATGGTGTCAACGCCGCACGAGCCACGTGCCGGCGAGTCGATCCTGCAGTCCGCGTTCAGGGCGCCATATCGACACCATGGCCCCGCCGACGAAGAGTGCGCCCGACACGGCGAGCGCGGTGAGCGCGGCCGGGTGCCGCTCCCATGTCAGCGACGGACGGCTGATGAACGCGAAGTAGATGCATCCTGCCAGCGGCGCCCAGGCGAGCAGCGCGCGCCACAGGGTGCGCAGCCTCGACGCGCGCTCGCCCCCCGTCGTGACGATCGCGATCCCGAAGAGGCGTAGCAGGACGCCGCTTCGAAAGAGACCGGCTGCGGCGACGCTGAGCGCGCCGACGCACGCCAGGCAGATCGTAAAGATCATCGTGGGGATCACCCACGGCGACGCGCTCATGTCCCGCTGCGTCTTCGCCCACTGTCGCTGAAAGTCGTGGAACGAGCGCAGAGCCGGCTCCGCCCTGGCCAGGTCCTCCGGCGAGACGCTGGGATGATCCGCGAGGAGTTGTTTCGCAGCCGTGGGTGTGAGTTGCAGTTGGCCTGCCGTGAACGGGTTGTTCCAGGTCTTCTCGTCTGCGAGCATCGGACCGAAGCGCGAGACGATGTACACCTCGAGCGCGGCCTGTTCCCTGGCGGTGTCCCCGCCCGTTAATCTCAGTCCCGCGAGGTAGCGCAGGCTCGTCGCCAGCTCCTGCACTTCCGGTGAGGCGTGTTGCATCACCGCGAGCATCACACCGAACCCCAGCGCGCCGAGCGCGGGGCCGAGGCCGCACAGCAGCACGGCGGCCGCGCGCCGCCAGCGCGCCAGGCCGTCGGCGGCGACGAGCAGCGTTCCAATCTCCGTACGGACTTCGCGTGTCGATGAAAACGCGCCGCGCGTCAACCGTTGCACGAACGACTGTGCCCGGAGCGGCAATGGCTGGAACCCAGCCGTGTGAGGCCCAACGCCTGCGGTGACGCGACCGCTGAGCGCGCTGGAGGTCACCAATGCCAGGAACTGCTGGGCGGCGATAGAAGGCGTCGCGGAATCCTGCGCGGCCGTGGATCGAACGCCGGGCGCGCGGAAGTCCAGCAGCCGGGCGTGACCATCCGGCGTGATCCAGACGCGGTCGAGCGCGAGCGCCGGCAGCGATCCATCTGACTGCGCCGCATCGATCTCGACAGCCAGGTCATGCAGCCAGTACTTCACACGCCGCCAGGGCTGCGTTCGGTTCAACACCGTGACGAACGGGGCGCCATCGGGGGCCTCGTACGCATCCCACGCGATCGCGCCCGACCGGCGGCCGTTCAACCAGCGCAAACGCGCGGGACGACTGAGATCCCGGATCAGCGGCTGAATGGCGGCAGTGCCGGCCGGGAGCACATGAATCCAGACCGGCCGGCGCAGGCTGGGGTCGAACGCGAGCCGCAGATCGTCGACGTCACTCGGACCGAGAGTCGCGCCGACCTCATACGGCCCGTACGACTCAACCGTTGTCCCCGGCGCCGGCGCGGGAGGTACTGCAAGATTGAAGGCCGGGCGAACGTTGCGCTGCGAACGCCGGATTACACGCGTGCCCGTCGCCAACTCGTGCACGCCGGCGAACCCGTTGCGGCGACGCGCGGTGGAAAAGAGAAGGCCGATCACTGCCCAGGGCATCCATCCGAGCGCGGTCACGGCAAGCGGGCTCTGCCTCGAGAGCTCGAGCGTCCGCTCGGGGCCGAGCCCCAGGATCACCAGTGTGTAGAGGAAGGCGGGCGTTCCAAAGATCAGCGCCCGACCGGCCGCTCTCGCGATTCCTGGCGGCTGACCGCCCGCGTTCGTCACGCGGAGACCGAACACGCGCTTGCCGACCGCGGCGCCCCACAGACCTTCCTGGATTCCGTAGTAGCTCGCAAAGAGTGCCACCTGGAGGGGAAGCGTCCAGTCCCACAGACCAAATCGTTCGTTGCCGAACATTACTATGAAGGTCACCAGCACGACGGGGACGGAGAGGATTGTCTGGTCGATCGCGCTGGCGAGAAACCGAAGCCCGAGCGTTGCCGGCGTGGGGGCGGCCGAACCGAACGAACGAAGGCGGTCCTCGAGCGCGGCGTACGTCTGGAAACGGTTCGCGCGATCCTTGGCCAGGCACTGCAGGACGATCCTGGCCAGACCGTTTGGGATTCTCGGTGCAATCGAGCGCGGCGATGGCGCCAGCTCGCCTTTGACGCGCGTCACCAGCGTCGTCAAGTCCCCGTCGTTGAAGGGCAATTGAGCGGTCAGCAAATAGTAGAGCGTGACGCCCACCGCGTAGATGTCCGCGCGCACATCGAGCGCGTCGCCCCGGAGTTGTTCGGGCGACGCGAACTGCGGTGTGCCTTGAAACGCCCCAACGCCCAGCACGGACAGATCCCGCGCAGAGGTCGAGATGGACAGGCCGAAGTCGCCGACTTTCACCGTCCCGTCGCGGTCGGTGAAGCAGTTGGCCGGCTTGATGTCGCGGTGGAGGATGCCAGCCGCGTGTGCGGCCTCGAGCCCGGCGATCACCTGAACGATCGCGTCCACCGCGTGCGGGGGCGTGAGCGGACCTCCGTGTTGGACGCGATCTTTGAGCGTGCCGCCCGGCAGCAGTTCCATGCTGATGACCGGCGTGCCGGCGATTTCCTCGCTGCCGAAGATGTAGACGGTATGCGGATGATTGATCGACGCGGCGAGCTGGCCCTCGCGCAGAAAGCGTGCACGATCTTCGGCGCCGGCCAGGCGCTGATTCAGGAGCTTCAGGGCCACGCGCCGGCCTTGTTCGACGTGCTCGGCTTCGTAGACGTCGCCCATGCCGCCGCGGCCCAGCAATCGCTCAATGCGATACGGTCCGAACGGCTGGCCCGGCACGAGCCAGGGTCTCCTCCCCGGTGCGCCGCCCTCGCCGCCGGAGAGGACCGTCGCGTCATTGCCGCTGAGGTCGGATCCCCCCGCGGCCGCCGCCAGCAGGCAGGCAGGGCAGAGGCCCTCCGCCGCGTCGGGCGAAAGCTCCGCGCCGCATTGGCTGCATCGGCTCAGTCTGGTCGCATCCTCCACGCGGTTACCTCTGCCGACTTCTTACAAGCAAGTGCGCAGAGGTTACAGGAGTCCTGGGAGTCGGGTCACCTTCGCAAGGCGTCCATCAAGTACCGGAGCTCGTCATCCACCTCGGCGTCGGTTGACACCGTCTGGGCGATCTCTTCTCGCAGCACACGTTGGAAGCGTTTGCGCAGACGATGCGCCGCGACCTTGACGGCGCTCTCCGTCGTGGCGAGCGTGCGCGCCCAGCCGGCGTAGCCGCCCTCGGGCGAGGTCCCCAGCAGGCTCGGCTTGATCAGGTCGAACTCGACGATGCGGCCCGCATCGGTCTCCCCGCGCCGCAACTGCTGGAGGGCACGGTCGAGCACCGTGATCGCCCACCGGCGATCGAAGAGGGTTTCGGGTGTGCGGGTATCGGCGGCTTCGAGTCGATAGCGGTGCTCGGCGGCCTCGAATTCCAACGGCAGCGGCGCGATGCCGGCGCCGCGTTTCTGAGCGCGCTCGCGCTGCGCCTCGTTGGCGATGTAGTGCGTGAACGCGGAGAGCAGGAACGTTCGGAATCGCCCGCGTTCCTGCCGTGCCATGCGGACGTCCTGTTTGTCGATGAGCCGCGTGAGAAACCCTTGCGTCAGGTCCTGCGCGTCGTCGACCGAATGGCCGCGCCGGCGCACGAACCAGTAGAGCGGCCACCAGTACGTCTCGCAGAGCGCGGCGAGCGCGCGTCGGGCCGCCGTCGAGTTGTCGCCGGCGGCCGCCTGCACCAGGCTCCATTGGGTCGTCTCGAAGCGGCGCGGTGCGGGTTGGTCAGACATGAAGGCGACCAGGATAGGCAGAGTGACCGCGTCCTGCCAACGGCGCGCGATACAATGCCAGCGCATCGAGGTTACCGCATGAATCTTGCTTTCCTGAGACGTGTTGGGCTGGGCGTCGTGGTGGCGACGTTGCCCGTGTATGTGCTGGCTCAGTCCAGCCAGACGAAACCCGCCGGCGATACCAAGGTGACGAAGGCGCCGGCGCCGAAATCCGGACCTGCCAAGCCCCTGTCGGCGGCCGATCTGGCCAGTGCGAAGCCGGGTCGCGATCCGAATCAGCCGATCGACGAGGAGTACACGAAGAAGATCAAGGAGTACACGACCGCGCCGTACTTCCTCTCGCCGCTCGTGGACTACATGCCGGCGGCCAAGGGCATTCCCACGCCGAAGGAGACGCTCGGCGACATCGCCGGCGCGCCCGGCAAGCTCCCGTACTCCAAGGAGGCGCACGACTACATGCGCCTCCTCGAGAAGTCGACGAAGCGTGTGAAGGTCTTCAAGATCGGCGAGTCGGAAGAGGGCCGCGAGATGATCGCGGTGGCCATCGCGTCGGAAGCGCTGATGGCGAAACTCGACGCCAACACGGCGGCGCTCGCGAAGCTGGCCGATCCGCGCACGCTCCAGATGAACGACGCGGCGGCCGACGAGATCGCGAAGACCGCGGCGCCGGTCTACTACATCACCGGCGCGATTCACTCGACGGAAGCCGGCGCGCCGACCGCCCTCATGGAGCTGGCCTACCGCATCGCGGTGGACGACAGCCCGTACGTCCGCAACATTCGCGAGCACGTGATCACGCTCATCACACCGGTCGTCGAAGTCGACGGCCGCGACCGCATCGTCGATCTCTACGAGTACCGCAAGAAGCATCCGAACGACGTCGTGAACGGGCCGATCTACTGGGGCAAGTACGTCGCGCACGACAACAACCGCGACGCGATGGCGCTCACGCTCAAGCTGTCGCAGAACGTGCTGAACACCTACATCGGGTTCAAGGCCCAGGTGCTGCACGACCTGCACGAGTCGGGCTCGTTTCTCTACGACAACACGATCGGCGACGGGCCCTACAACGCGTGGCTCGATCCGATCCTCATCAACGAATGGCAGATGGTCGGCTGGCACAACGTGAACGAGATGACGCGCATGGGCATGCCCGGCGTCTACGCCTTCGGCAGCTTCGACACGTGGTCGCCCGGCTACTTGATGTTCATGGCCGCCACGCACAACGGGATCAGCCGCCTCTATGAGACGTACGGCAACGGCGCGACGGCCGACACGCAGGATCGGACGCTGTCGGCCAACGAGACGTCGCGGACCTGGTTCCGGCAGAACCCGCCGCTTCCGCGCGTCCGCTGGTCGCTCAGGAACAACAACAACTACGAGATGACCGGCCTGCTCGTCTCACTCAACTACATCGCCAACAACCGCCTCTACTTCCTGCGCAATTTCTACGAGAAGAGCAAGCGCTCCATCCTCAAGGCCTCGACGGAGGGCCCCGCCGCGTACGTGTTTCCGGCGAACGACCCGCGTCTCGGCTCGCAGGCGGAGTTGCTGCGCGTGTTGCAGAAGCAGGGCGTCGAGATCTCGCTCGCGCCCGAGGCGTTCACGGCGAACCTGCCCGTGCGTGCGCCGGCGGGCGGACGCGGCGGCCGCGGTGGTGGTGGCGGCGCGGGCGCGGCGGGTGGCGGCGGGCGAGGTGCGGGCGCGGCCGATCAGACACCGGCACCGGCAACAGCGCCGCAAGCGGCGACGCGAGATTTTCCGGCCGGCACGTACGTCGTCCGGATGGATCAGCCGTACTCACGCATCGCGGACGCACTGCTCGACTACCAGTACTGGTCGCCGAACGACCCGCAGCGCAACCCCTACGACGACACGGGCTGGACCTTCCCGGAGGGGTTCGGCGTCCAGGCCGTGCGCATCACCGACCCGAAGGTCCTCACCGTGAAGATGGACCTCGTCAAAAGCATTGTGAAAGCGGTGAGCGGCGCGGCAGGGGCCCCGACCGCCACGGTGTTCGCGATCAATCACAACGCGGACAACGCGCTCATCACGTTGCGCTACCGGCTGAAGGACGCCGACATTCAGATGACGGAGGAGCCGTTCGACGCCGCAGGTCAGAAGTTCAATCGCGGCTCGTTCATCATCACGGGCGTCGCGCACGCGGAGTTGAACCGCGTGGCATCCGAGCTGGGCCTGCGCGCGTTCGGTCTGGACGCGGCGCCGTCGGTGAAGACCCACCCGGCCCGGGCGGCTCGTGTGGCGCTGTTGCACACCTGGACCAACACGCAGACCGAAGGCTGGTGGCGCCAGGCGTTCGACACCCACGGCATTCCGTACGACTACATCGACCCGGAAACGATCTACAAGACCGCGAATCTTCGTGAGAAGTACGACGTCATCGTGTTCGGTCCCGGCGCGGGCGGCAACCTGCTCGACGGCGCGCCGATGTATCGCAACGCGCAGCCGTGGAAGAACTCGCCGGAGACGCCGAACATCGGCACGTGGGCGCAGACTGACGACACGCGCCCGGGCCTGCAGCTCGAAGGGTTGCTCAACATCCGGAATTTCATCCGCGATGGCGGCGCCTTCGTGGCCGCGACCAACAGCGCCGAGTTCCTGCTCACGAGCAACGTCGTCCGCGGCGTGACCGCGCAGCGACCCGGTGCGGAGTCGCGCGTGGTCGGCTCGCTCTTGCGGACGCGCGTGGCCGATGAAGCCAGCCCGATCATGTACGGCATTCCCGACAATCTTGCCGTGTACAGCAACAGCGGCGCGAGCTTCAGCGCGGGCGGTGGCGGCGGTGGCGGACGCGGCGGCGGTGGCGGCGCGGCGCCGGCGGCCGGCGCCGGCCGGGGCGGCGGGCCTGGGCCTGTGCGCGCGAC
>Ga0137427_10000431_pt1 | contig 21994 bp, 21 predicted proteins | sample EasRivERMZT700_2_FD_102309 | JGI IMG/M metagenome (GOLD analysis project Ga0137427, IMG submission 102309) | Soil microbial communities from meander-bound floodplain in the East River, Colorado, USA - East River MetaG ERMZT700_2 | ecosystem: Environmental > Terrestrial > Soil > Floodplain ...
CATGAGCCTGGGCGGTGTGCACGACGAAGCCGAAATCCGCGGTCACCGTCGGACGTATGTCGGCGCGATGCCTGGCCGCATCATCCAAAGCATCAGTCAGGCCGGAACAAACAATCCGGTATTCATGATGGACGAAGTCGACAAGATCGGAGCCGATTTTCGCGGCGATCCGTCGTCTGCGCTGCTGGAGGTCCTCGACCCGGAACAGAATTTCGCGTTTCGAGACAACTATCTCGGCGTCCCATTCGACTTGTCGAATGTGATGTTCATCACGACGGCAAATATGCTCGATCCCATTCAGCCGGCGTTTCGCGATCGTATGGAGATCATTTCGCTTACCGGTTACACAGAGCAGGAGAAGCTCGAAATCGCCAAGCGGCATCTGATGCCGAAACAGATCGAAGAACATGGTTTGACGAAACAGCAGATTCAATTCACGGACGACGCGATTCTGACGATCATCAATCAGTACACCCAGGAGGCAGGTCTTCGCAGTCTCGAACGCGAGATCGCCTCGGTGTGCCGAAAAGTCGCACGACAAATCGCAAGCGGTGAAAAGAAAGGTCGGAAAATTCACACCGACAATCTCGATAAGTTTCTCGGTCGTCCGAAAGTATTCCAGGACGAACTGCTCAAACGAGATCAGATCGGCGTAGCTACCGGTCTGGCCTGGACTCCGGTCGGCGGCGACATTTTATTCATCGAAGCGACTGCAATGCGTGGGCGCGGCGGCCTCATGCTTACCGGTCAGCTTGGAGACATCATGAAGGAATCGGCGCAGGCTGCACTGAGTTATGCGCGTTCTCACGCCGCCGAATTCGGAATCAGGGATGACTTTTTCGCCAGGAATGACATTCACGTTCACGTCCCCGAAGGCTCCATTCCAAAGGACGGTCCGTCGGCCGGTGTAACGATGGCGACGGCGATGCTCTCCCTTCTCACTGGAAAAGCTGTTCATCGCAAAATCGCAATGACCGGTGAGATCACTCTTCGTGGGGAGGTTTTGCCTGTCGGTGGGATCAAGGAAAAAGTGCTCGCGGCTCATCGCGCCAAGATCGACACGGTGATTTTGCCGGCGCTCAACAAGCGCGATCTGGAAGACGTCAGCGAAGAGGTTCGCAATGACATGAAGTTCGTATTCGTCGACGATGTCAAGAGCGTCTTCAAGTCGGCACTCCTCCCGGACAAAGCAGGAAAGACTAAAGGGCCCAGCCTTATCAAGTCGAAACGCTCCCGAAGCCTGCGCCCCAGTGCCGCAATCTCCCATGCGGATTAGAGAGCTTGGCGAAGACTCTCTGATTCGAAAGATCCGCAAGAGATTTGCAAACTCCGCGTCAGTTGTCGGCATCGGTGACGATGCGGCTATCGTAGAGATCCCACCCGAACACAGCATCGTCTACTGCAGCGATCTGGTTGCTGAAAGCATTCACTTCCTCCGGGATCTGCATCCGCCCGACTCAGTCGGTTATAAAGCCGTTGCTGTTAACGTCAGCGACGTCGGAGCCATGGGAGGTCGTCCAGCGTTTTTCACACTATCCATGTCACTCCCCGGCGATTTGGAAACGAACTGGCTCGACGGTTTCCTGGATGGTGTTTCGCGAGCGTGCGCCGATTTCGGAGTCCACCTTGTTGGCGGGGATACTTCGTCGGCAGAGAGAATCTTCGTGGACGTCTCGATGATTGGACATTTGCCGAGGGGCAGCCAGGTGCTTCGCTCGGGTGCAAAACCGGGAGATGGCATCTATGTCACCGGCATGCTTGGGGCGTCGGCGCTGGGACTCGAACGATTACGTGCCGGAGATGCGAGCCACCCATCGGTTCATCGGCATTTGTATCCTGCGCCGCGACATCGTGTCGGTATGGCTTTGGCATCGCAGGTTAGCGCCATGATCGACATTAGCGATGGGCTTTCCACGGACCTCTATCACATTCTTGAAGAATCGAAGGTTTCCTGCCGCATCTACAAACACCTTCTTCCACAGGCACCCGACTCAACGGAGCATCAAGTGTTACACGGCGGCGAAGAGTACGAGCTTTTGATCGTCGGGCGGAATCTGCCGCCGAAAGTTGAAGAAGTTCCTCTTACCCTGATCGGAGAGGTCACCCCGGCAGCTATGGATTCACAGATCTACCTCATCGATGGATCTCGGGAAACTGCCCTCAAACCGCTGGGCTATAAGCATTTCTGATATCATCCCGCCGCGGTGAAACAAGTGCCCTCAGCCCGACAAAAGCTTGTCGTTGTGTCGATCTTCACTGCGCTCTGGGCGCTCGTCATTTTTTCGCGCACACGATTTGCAGGCGGAGAAACGGCCCTCGACCCCTCGTGGTGGATCGGTCTTGCCGGGCTATTGCAGCAGGGTCAGATCAGCGGCCGCGATTTCCACTTCACGTATGGCCCTCTTGGCCAGTTATTGGCATGGGCCGGCACTACGCTCACCACAACGCACTCCCCTTTTGATTCCTATTCAATGATTTCGCTTCTGGCCTGTTCGGCTAGTGCTGTACTGATCGGCGCAACGCTCCTGTTGACCGAAACAACGAATTGGCGCCGAATCACTTTCATTTATCTGTCCGCTGCCTATCTGAATCTTTTTTTCGAAATGGGCAGCTATCGGCCCGCATTGTTGTTGTGCTGTTGTGCCGTGATTCATAAATGCGTCAATGCAGAAACGCATCGGCGGCGGCGATGGCTGGCGTGTGCATCAGGGCTGATGTGTTTTTGGGGCCAGTTGGCAACGCCGGAAATCGGCATTTTCGCTTTTGCCACAGCTCTTATAGTTATCGCGCTCGATTCCTGGAAATCGAAGCATCCGATTCATGGCCTCTATCTGGCGGGTATCGTCAGCGGCGTTTACGTCGCCGCCAACCTGGCTCTAAGCGTTTTCTTCAGGCTCACCTCAAATGCCTACGACAATCTATTCGACTACCAGCGCTATGCCCTTTCCACAATGACTGGATACCACAACGGAATGGGACTGCCTTGGACTCCCGGACCACAACTCACGGTTACGCTCTTCGCTGTAGTGTTATGCGCGGCGGCAGCTGCCATTCGTTCTCTTCGGAATTATCCATTTCGTGATGTTTCGCTACTCGTAAGTTTTGCGATCGGGTCGACGTTTTCAATCGCCAACGCTTTAACCCGAAGTGAGATGGGCCAGGTGATTCATGCGTTGACGCCGTTTGCCTTTACGTTTCTGATGGCAGGACCGAACTCACTAAGGTCGGAGCGGACAGCGAGCGCCACGCAACGAAATATTGGGCCACTGATCTGGATAGCCGCTTACATCATGCTTGTGGCGACATGGCCCAATGCCGGAGTCCAGGCTCTCGACGACCTCTGGGCCCTCGCCCAGCGGGATCCCTCGCCTGCCAGATTGTGGGAAGAAATAAGAACGAAGAAAGTTGCACCTGAAGTGGTTTTGCCAATGCGGTTGATCCGAAACGCCGGAAGCGGTACGGATCCGATGTTGGCGTTTCCCTACCATAATTACATTCCAGTTCTTCTTGGCCGCCCGATAGTCGCTCCAATCCTGCAAAACTACAGTGCCGGAACGCTTTCGTTGCAGGACTTCTATGTCCGAACCCTTGAACGATACAAACAGACGGGACTCGATGTGGTTTATGCAGTGGATCACTTCGGAGCATGGCCGGTAGACGGCGTCCAGGCGATCGCTCGTACTCCGGCGGTTTTCAAGTTCTTCTATACCAACTATGGTTTGGAAGAGGATCAGTCACCCGAAGATGCGATCTATTATCTCCACAAACTGAATGCGCCACGAACGGCCCACGCGACCAGCATTCCATTCGAAACCGTTTCGCAAAAACCGAGCGGGATTGAGATTCGGCTTCCCGAATCCATGACGTGTGGTGTGATGGAAATCGATTTGAAGATGAATTACTCACAGGCGCGAACAGTCATGCGACCTAATGCGGTCCTCGTCGCTTTCGCCCTTGCAGATAAGATTCTGGGATCTTCATATCTCCGGCCAATTGCGATCGGACAGTATTTCACAACATACGTTTCCATCCTGCGCCCTGAAGACTTTCACCGCATCTTTACGACAAGTCCGGTTCCTTCCAATTCATGGGACCGGATGATCGTCACGACCCCGAAGGACGATTGGCTGGGGCTGGATCCGTCAGCCATCGATATCCGGGGGATTCGATGCCTTGACCCCCATCGCTTCGTTCCGGACGAACGACTACCTGAAATGCTCAACGAACGGTTTGGACCGCCGCCCGATTTGTTCGAGGGCCCCACCCAATCGGGCTACGTGAGGCTTGAGCCGAGTTCTCCGAAAGTGCCCACACTGTATGCGCGCCTCGCTAACTTCACAGACGTGCCGGCCTACAGTGACCTGACAACGTTAACGCCGACGCGCCTGACAGAAATAGACTTAGGTAGTGTCACTCCCGAAGGCCTGGGCCTGGCAGTTGCAAACCCGGGTGCACGGGATGCAGTGATCATGTTCGATCTTCAGGATGAGACTCGGAAGAGTCGGGTGAAACGACAGATCTCTTTGCTGGCCGGTCATCACCACTCCCAGTTCTTGAACGAATTCTTTCCGCTGAGACACAAAAATGGAGACGTTTTGATCGTAAGCGCAAACGAGGAAGTTTCAGTGGCTTGCATTCGATTCGGTTATAACCGGATCCGGGTCCTTACCGAAAACAATCAACAACCCCAGCCCGGTAAATCTGTTTTTCCACAATTCGTCATGTATGGTGGGTGGGGAACCGAAATCGTACTGACAAACCAATCGAACGAGATTGTAATGGGCAAGGTCCTGTTGAGGACCTCCAGTAACGCGCCTTTGAGTGTGCCCTTGAATGGCGTGAAAGCGAGTGAGTTCGACTATCTTATCCAGCCAGGTGAGACGATGAAACTGTCGCCGACATCGAACAAGCAATGAGGATTCTGATCACAGGCGGTGCTGGATTCGTTGGTGCTGCGTTAGCCAAATACTTCAAGAGTTTCTATGAGAAATGCGATGTAACCGCATTCGACAACCTGAAGCGGCGTGGGTCCGAGCTGAATGTTGCTCATTTCAAGTTGCTGGGAATTCGATTCGTTCACGGAGACATCAGGACTCCATCGGACTTCAACGAGATTGAGGAAGACTTCGATCTCATCGTCGAGGCATCGGCGGAGCCCAGTGTGCACTCCGGGGTTTTGGGGTCGGCAGACCACGTCGTTCAAACGAACCTTAACGGCACCTTCAATTGCCTGAACTTTGCCCGCAAACACGGGAATCATTTTCTGTTTCTTTCAACTTCTCGCGTGTATTCCATAGCGCCTTTGCGCGAGATCAAGATCACTGAAAAAGACACGCGATTTGAGATTGATTCAAAGCAGGAGTTGTCGGGAGTCTCGACCGAGGGTATATCGGAGAAATTCCCGACGGACTCTGCTCGTTCATTTTATGGAGCAACAAAGCTCGCGGCTGAAATGCTCGTCCAGGAATTTGCCATGACATACGGCTTGAAATCCGTCATATATCGTTGCGGTGTCATTGCGGGCCCAGGCCAGTTTGGAAAAATCGACCAGGGTGTATTTACGTTCTGGCTGGTGAATCATTACTTCCGAAAACCCTTGATGTACACGGGTTTCGGGGGAGGAGGCAAACAGGTTCGAGATCTGATTCACCCGTTGGATCTGGCGGAGTTAATAAGCTTACACTATACGACGATGGGCGAATGTCGAGGGAACGTCTTTAACGTCGGTGGCGGTCGCATGGTTTCCGTCTCTCTCGTGGAGTTGACTCGACTATGCAAGGACCTGACGGGGAACGTTGTAGCGATCGGTTCAACTGCGGACACGGCTCAGGTGGACATTCCGATATTCATCACCGATAGCCGGCGAATTCGAGAAGCGGTCGGATGGAAACCGAGCCGGAATCTCGAATCGATTTTAGGAGACACTCTTCACTGGATACGCGCTAACGAACTACAACTTCGATCGATCTTTTGCTGAGGAAGAATGGCTGTAGCTCTTATTACCGGTTCGGCGGGTCTTGTAGGGAGTGAAGCCACGCGCTTTCTGCATGAAAAAGGATTCGACATCGCCGGCATCGATAATGACTTGCGCCGATATTTTTTCGGACCTGACGCATCAACGGCCTGGAAGGCTGGACAGCTTCAAGAACAATTCGCCCGATATCGACATTTCCCTTTTGATATCCGCGACGAAAAGGCCGTATTCGACGTTTTCCAAAAGTACGGCAAAGACATCAAGGTAGTTGTTCATGCCGCGGCACAACCCAGCCATGACTGGGCCGCGCGCGAACCTTCAACCGATTTCAGCGTGAATGCGACGGGCACGGTGGTTCTGCTTGAAGCAACCCGGCGGTTTTGTCCGGAAGCTGTCTTCATTTTTACATCAACTAATAAAGTGTACGGTGATACGCCGAATCAGCTTCCACTGATCGAAGAAGAGTCACGTTGGGAGTTGGATTCGTCACACCCTTACGGGCCATTCGGAATCGACGAATCAATGTCGATAGACAATGCGATGCACAGCGTCTTCGGCGCCAGCAAATGTGCCGCTGACCTGATGGTCCAGGAATACGGCCGGTACTTTGGAATGCGGACCGTTGTATTTCGTGGCGGATGCCTTACAGGTCCAGCCCATTCAGGGACCGAGTTTCACGGCTTCCTGGCCTACCTCGTGAAATGTGCAATCACGGAACGCCGCTACACGATCTTCGGCTACAAGGGCAAACAAGTCCGCGACAATATCCATTCCGCCGATCTGGTCGGAGCCTTTTGGCACTTCATCGAACAGCCCCGCGCAGGCGCGGTCTATAACATAGGTGGGTCGCGTCACAGCAATTGTTCGATGCTGGAAGCAGTGGAATTGACGGAGAAGCTCACGGGAAGACACATTCGCTACACATTGTCGGATCAGGCACGCGCTGGGGATCACATCTGGTGGATCAGCGATGTACGGAAATTCCAGAACGACTATCCAAACTGGAAGTATCACTACGATATTCACCGGATCATCGAAGAACTGGTCGATGAATTATCCCGACGCGAAATCAAGGCGCGGAGTTTCTCCGTATGAAGCTCTCGGTCGTCATTCCAGCCTATAACGAGGCGGGCCAAATTGAATCGACGCTGAAGAACCTCGACCGTTACCTGGAACAGGAAGGACTGGATCACGAAATACTGGTTGTTAATGACCACTCCAACGATCAGACCGAGTTGCTGCTGCAGAGGATCTGCCTCGAAATCCGCACGATCCGTTACATCAACAACCCCAATGCGTCCGGTTTTGGCCTCGCCGTGCGAGCGGGACTTGATGTTTTCGCCGGTGAGGTAGTGGCCATCTACATGGCAGATGCATCGGACCGGCCTGAAGACCTTGTGGCGTTCTATAGAAAAATGATCATCGACAATACGGATTGCGCCTTTGGATCGCGATTCATGCCGGGAGGTCAAGTCGTCGACTACCCGACTCCTAAACTTTTCCTGAATCGTTTAGCCAACACATTTATCCGGCTGGTCTTCGGAATCGGTTACAACGACATAACGAATGCGTTCAAACTCTATCGCCGGAACGTAATTGACGGCGTACGGCCGCTACTCAGCAATCATTTCAACCTTACTGTTGAGTTGCCCTTGAAAGCGATCGTTCGTGGTTACAGCTATTCGATCGTTCCCAATCACTGGATCAACCGAAAGGCCGGTGAATCCAAGTTGAAGATCAAGGAAATGGGGTCCAGGTACCTTTTTATCGTCCTGTACTGTTTCATCGAAAAGTGGCTCTCACGCGGCGATTATCGACGCATTGCCAAAGAACGCGAGAAAGAGGACGCAAAGTCCTACGCAGCCGGCCGCTGAACTCCTCGTAGGGGCATCCACACACCTGACTCAAACAGGTGGGGAATCGGAAACTGGAGCAATCCTGCAACTCAAAACCGAAATCCCGAAATCTCAAACTGGACGGGGCGCTTTCCCGTCCAGTTTGAGATTTCGGGATTTCGGTTTTGAGTTGCGGATTGCTCCAGTTTCCGATTCCCCACCTGTTTGAGTCAGGTATGTGGATGCCCTCGTCGGGGATTCATACGACGGACGCGCGGATGATCACCTCATGTGGGCTGGGCCGGATCATGCGATCCGGCTTGAAACCGCTGGATCGAAGCAGTCCAAGCACGGCATTGATATTTGGAACGAACCAGCAGGAAGAATCACCGTCCAGTCCACCCTCAACAAATCGCAACAATGGGAAGTTCGGTTCGTTCAGTTCGTCGGCCCGAAGACCAGAATCCACACTTTGTGGCGCCGGACAGATTTCATAACTTCCTGACTCATGCGGTGTCGTAATTGTTTGGATCAGCAAAGTCCCACGACAGATTTCGCGAATGGATTCGAGGGCGAGCAAAGGGTGTCGCAAGTGGTAGAACACGCCCATGAAAAGAACCAAATCAAATTGCTGTCCAAGGGTCTTCACGTCGTACACGGACATCGGCCGAAAATCGACGCTGAGGCCGACGCAGCCTGCCGCAAAGCGAGCCTGTTCCATCGCACGCGTTTGCTCGCCATGGTCGACACCGAGCACATATCGAGCGCCTAGTTCTTTCAGCTTGAGTGAAAAGAAGCCGGAACTGCACCCGATATCGAGACAAGTCTTATCGACAACTTCCGGCATCAGCGGTTCGATCAGCTTTAGTCGCCACGCCGGATAGTCAGGTCCCGCACCATCCGCTTCAGGGTGCGTCCACAGTCCATCACCAAGATTCATGTTATGAAACCAGGGACCAAGGGCTTTGATTTTCCTCGCGATGGCTCGTCGCTCAGACCAGCCAATTCGTGGCGCCGACCATAACAAAGGCGGTCGTTTTCTTATCTTTGACAATATTTTGCGAGCCGTAATTCGCCACAATGGATCCGGCATTCTGCGGATTATACCTCGTGAATATAACGATTTAAGCCGGATGCTTTTGATCGGTCACTGATGCGTTTCCCCATGATATTCTCTGGGCATGTTTAATCCGGATATCCTCAGTAAAGCAGACAAAGTACTGCGCCCCGTGCTTAAGGAATTGACGCGGTTCTCGTGGATTCGTCTGGAGGGTTGCTGTGCCGGTCATAAGGCGGAGGACAGTCTCTGGATTGAGGTCAATGTCCTTGGATCATCAGGGTTAACGCGACTTACTGAGTTCTTGAGGACGTTCGATTCCAAGCTCTCCGGAACCGATTGCCGTGTGGACTGCCTGCTGAGCTATAACTCTGAATCGGAGGGTGAATCCGTTCCACACGGATGGATTCCTGCAGCAGTTGAAGTCTTCTGGCCGGCACGCGGCGACTGGCGGCGCAATCAGGCCATGGTCATCGAAACCATGCTGTCCTCGATCGAAGAGTTCAGCACTCGTCTGGCCGATAACTCGAATCCGCCCTGCGCTATAAATTACTGCCCGTTCTGTTCGTCTTCCTTCATACGTATCGACACGATCGAAAAGTCCGGGACTCACCGGTACCGCTGCGGTGACTGCGACATGACCTGGACGATGATCGACCCGGTCATATAGGTTTTACTTTTAGTGGGGGTTCTATGGAGTTTGGTTACAGCGAGGAACTGCTCGAAATCAAACGGATCGTTCGAGAGTTCGCGGAAAAAGAAATCCGTCCGCAGATCATGGACTGGGACGAAAACCAGATCTTTCCGCGACAAGTTCTGCAACAACTCGGTGAACTTGGTTTCATGGGCGTACTCATTCCTCAGGAATACGGAGGCGCCGGGCTCGGCTATATGGAGTACGCAACGATCGTGGACGAGCTTTCGAGGGTTGACGGCTCCGTTGGAATTTCAGTCGCCGCGCATAATTCTCTCTGTACCGGACACATCTTCAACTTCGGATCGGAAGAACAGCGGAGGAAGTATGTCGTACCTTTGGCAAAAGGGGAGAAACTCGGCGCCTGGAGCCTGACAGAACCTGAGGCCGGCAGTGACGCCGGTGGGACACAAACGACGGCACGTCTCGATGGCAATCATTGGATCCTCAATGGCCAAAAGACGTTCACCACTCACGGAACTTACGGCGACATTTGCGTAGCGATGGCAGTCACCGACAAGGCGGCCGGCCATCGAGGGATTTCGGCTTTCATTCTTGAAAAAGGCATGCCCGGCTTCTATCCGGGGAAGAAGGAAAACAAGCTGGGGTTGCGAGCCAGCGACACATCGACCGTTGTCTTTGAAGATTGCCGGATTCCAAAAGAGAACCTGCTCGGAAAACCAGGCGATGGCTTCGTCGACTCGATGCAGGTCCTCGACGGCGGCCGCATCAGCATTGCGGCACTCGGCATCGGTATGGCTCAAGGGGCCTATGAAGCGGCGCTGAATTATTCAAAACAACGAAAGCAGTTTGGGAAAGCGATTTCCGAGTTCCAGGCGATTCAGTTCAAGCTCGCCGACATGGCTACCGAGATCGATGCTGCCCGCCTTCTCATCTACCGTGCCGCGTGGATGAAAGATAAGGGCATGAAGACCACTCGCGAATCCTCCATGGCGAAGCTCTACGCTGGTGAAGTTGCCGTGCGAGTCGCGAACGAGTGCGTCCAGATTCATGGTGGATACGGCTTTATTAAAGATTACCCTGCCGAAAAATTCTACCGTGACGTGAAGTTGTGCACGATTGGCGAAGGCACCAGCGAAATCCAGCGGATCGTGATCGCGCGAGAATTACTCAGGTCGTGAACTCACTGCTCCAGAATTTTTTCAAAGGCGACGTCCGGGCACTGGCTCGTATCATCACTCGGGTCGAGAATCGAGCCGACGACAGCCTGGAAATCCTGCGGTCACTCTTCTCACATACTGGCCGGTCGCGAGTCATTGGCGTCACCGGCAGTCCCGGCGCCGGCAAGAGTTCTCTCGTTGACCGGCTCACCGTCGCTTATCGTCAACAGGGCAAGACGCTCGCCGTCGTCGCAGTAGACCCGAGCAGTCCGTTCACGGGCGGTGCTATCCTCGGCGATCGCATCCGCATGCAGACGGTCGGAATCGATCCAGGTGTGTACATACGCAGTATGGCGACGCGTGGACATCTTGGCGGGTTGGCAACTGCCACTGCCGACGTTGTCTCGGTACTGGACGCGGCCGGACGGGATCCCATTCTGGTGGAAACAGTAGGTGTCGGACAGGATGAAATCGACATCGTCAAGCTGGCGGATATTTCAATCGTCATTCTCGTTCCCGGAATGGGCGATGACGTTCAGGCATTGAAAGCCGGGATCATGGAGATCGGAGATATCTTCGTGATCAACAAATGCGACCGGGCGGGCGTCGAAAAGATGGAGCGCGCAGTGATGACAATGTTGTCCCTCGCACACCGCCCGGACGGTTGGGTTCCGCCCATCGTAAAAACGATTGCAACGCAGGGTGACGGAATCAATGAATTGATGACTGAGATCGATCGTTGCTATCAGTTCTTTCAGACCGGCCCTTTACGGGTTGAAAAGAAACGCGAATCGGCTCGCCAACGGCTTCTGACTCTGCTGGAAGAGCGACTGGTGAAAACTGCTGTCGAGAAGGTCTTTCCGAACGGTGAGTTGAGCCGTATCGTGGAAGAGATTGCCGATCGAAAACAAGACCCGTACACGCTTGTGGAACGCATTATTAAGGGGTCAACATTCGGACGATCAAGCTAACGACCGCCAAACACTGAGGACAAATGAAGATCGATCACATTGGCATCGCGGTGAAATCCCTGACGGATGCCCTCAAAGTTTACGAAGAGATGATTGGCCTGAAGGTTTCCGGTTATGACCAGGTCGACGACCAGGGCGTTCGCGTTGCAATGCTTCCGGTGGGCGAAAGTCGTATAGAGCTCCTTGAGCCGATGACGCCCGATTCCCCGATCGAAAAGTTCATGGCCAAGCGGGGAGAGGGAATCCATCACATCGCAGTGCGGGTGGACAACATCGAACTTGCCCTCGAACGCCTGAAAGCAGCGGGAGCCCGACTGATCGATACCGTACCACGCAAAGGCGCTCACAACACCCGCATCGCTTTCATACATCCTGCTTCAACGCACGGAGTCCTGATGGAGCTTGTCGAACATGGTGAATGATATTCGAATCGGAATCATTGGTGGCAGCGGCCTTTACCAGATGCAGGGTCTGACAGAGATAGAAGAGGTCGAGGTCGAGACACCATTCGGTCGAGCTTCAGATACCTATCGGATCGGAACGCTTGAAGGTTCCCGCGTGGCGTTCCTGGCCCGACACAACCGCCACCACGTGATCTCACCTTCGGAGCTTAACTTTCGCGCCAACATCTACGGATTCAAAAAGCTCGGCGTGGAGTGGATCTTGTCAGCCAGCGCCGTCGGCTCCCTGCGGAAAAAACTTCGGCCGCTCGATATCGTTCTGCCGGATCAGTTTTTCGACCGAACCAAAACGCGCATTTCGACATTCTTTGGCAACGGTATCGTCGCTCATGTCAGTTTTGCCGATCCAATCTGCGGACAACTGGCTGATCTGATCCAGCAGTCGGGTGAGGCCGTGAGCGTCCACATAAAGCGCGGCGGAACCTATGTATGCATGGAAGGCCCGCAGTTCTCGACGAAGGCGGAGTCACAGACGTACCGAAGTTGGGACATGGACCTTATTGGGATGACGAATCTGCAGGAAGCGAAGCTCGCCCGCGAGGCTGAGATCTGTTACACGACGATCGCCCTCGTCACTGATTACGATTGCTGGCATCCGGATCACGATGCCGTAACCGTCTCCGAGGTCATCGAAAACCTCAAGAAGAACAGCGAGAACGCACAGAAAATAATTCGCGCAACCGTCGCTCGCCTTCCAATGGACCGCACCTGCAAGTGCCGGGACGCGCTACAGCACGCGATCATGACGGATCTGAAGAAAGCACCGGCCGAAACAGTGAAAAAGCTCGACGTCATCTTGAAGAAGTACTTGCCGACGGCATGAATATCCTCCTTAACCCAAAACACGAATTGCGTTCGGGATGGAAGTTTCTAATGTTCTGGGTGCTTTTCGGCATGATGCTGTACACGCTGGCTGTGGCACTACGGCTGCCGGCGGTACCGGAAACACAGTTGGGCCGGCTCACCGTCAATTTAATCCCAATCGTTCCCGCCATCCTCACCATCTGGATGATGGCGAAGTTCGTCGACAAGTTGCCAGTCGCCACATTTGGAGTAACCCTACACGAAAAGTGGCCGCGGGATCTGGCGTTGGGCGTTGGGCTATCGATAGCGATGCTGGCGGCGGTTACGCTGACAAATGGTGTCTTTGGCGGTATCACCATGACCTGGGCCGCCACGGATGCGACCACCCAATCCCTGTTTGTCACTCCATTCGTGCTGATCATCTCAGCGGCTACAGAGGAACTCGTTTTTCGCGGTTATCCCTTCCAGGTACTGGTGAAGGGTATCGGCACCTGGCCGGCTCTGCTGACAATGTCGACGTTTTTCGGACTTATTCATCTTTCAAACGACAACGCCACCATCCTTGGCGCAGTCAACACAATCCTCGCCGGAGTGATGCTTTCAATCGCATACTTAAAGACGAGGTCTTTATGGTTACCCTACGGACTCCACGTTGGGTGGAACATCGGACTGGGATTTGTTTTGGGCTATCCACTTTCAGGAATTGATATTGACTCGCTTTGGACGACGACGACGGGCGGCCCCGCCTGGCTTGTGGGATCGGCATACGGACCTGAAGGCGGACTGGTAGGGACCCTGGTCTTTATCGCCGCCACTTTCGTCATACGCTCGACGACAAAAGCGGAAATCAGCCCGAAGCTTCAGAAGTTACATTACGGAGAATTGAAATCATGACGGCATCGATACTCGTCGTTGGCTCTGTGGCCTTCGATTCCTTAAAGACTCCATTTGGTCAAGCCGACGAAATCCTTGGTGGTTCTGCGACCTACTTTTCCGTTTCCGCAAGCTACTTTTCGCCAGTCCGTGTCGTCGCGGTTGTGGGCAGCGATTTTCCTGAAAAGCATCTCGATGTTTTCCGTAAGCATAACGTGGATACAACAGGGCTGGCTCAGGTTCAGGGCCGAACGTTTCGTTGGAAGGGCGAATACAGTTACGACTTGAATGAGGCGCGCACACTCGATACGCAATTGAACGTGTTCGAAACGTTCAAGCCGGTGATCCCGGAAGCCTACAGATCGTCAGAGTATGTCTTCCTCGGCAACATCGATCCTGAATTGCAATTGAGCGTGCTGGAGCAGATCAAGCGTCCGCGTATTGTTGCCTGCGACAGCATGAACTTCTGGATCAAAGGGAAGCTCGATGCGGTTAAGCGAACGATCGCGCACGTCGACATCTTGATCATCAATGATGCCGAAACACGTATGCTGGCTAATGAAGCTAACCTTGTCCGGGCGGCAAACGGCGTCCTTGCCATGGGTCCAAAGACACTGATTGTGAAGCGCGGCGAATACGGAGTGCTGATGTTCAACGGCAAATCCGTTTTCGGCGCTCCTGCCTTCCCGCTTGAGGATGTCTTTGATCCGACCGGCGCCGGCGACACCTTTGCCGGCGGATTTATGGGAGCGCTAGCGCACGCAGACGCCGTCAATGAGCGATCGTTCCGTCGAGGCATTATTTTTGGATCGGTCATGGCGTCTTTCAACGTGGAGAAGTTTGGCTTGCAAAGGCTGACCGATCTCAAGCGCGCAGAGATAGACGAGCGATTCCGTCAATTCAAGGCATTGACTCATTTCGAAGAGGTTTAGTGTTTCGGGATGGACTACACAGTCGTTATCAAGCTGGTCCTCGCCGGCATTCTCGGTGGACTCGTCGGCTTGGAGCGGCAGATGCGCGATAAACCCGCCGGACTTCGGACCAACATCCTGATCTGTGTCGGATCCACGCTTTTCATGACAATCTCTACCAGAGTCGCGGCCCTGCTCGGCGGCGATCCCACTCGAATCGCGGCTCAAATCATTTCGGGAATCGGTTTTCTTGGTGCCGGTGCGGTCCTGCACTCGCACGGCTTCGTGGTGGGCCTCACTACGGCAGCGACGATCTGGGTCGTTGCTGGAATCGGGATGGCTCTGGGATCCGGTCTCTATGGAACCGCAGTCTTGACGACGGTGATCAGCATCATCACTTTGACGCTGCTGTCGTATGTCGAAGACAGAATGCCGGGCCCGCGGACATACAGTTACGCCCTGGTCGTCACTGACCTGAACAAGGCATTGTCATCGATCAATCAGATTCTGGAAGAATTCTCTGTTCCAACATCGAGCTTCAATTTCAGGAAGGAAGCCGAACAGTTTCGAGTGTGGTTTAGCATCGCAGGTTCGCGTAAAGCCAATCTTAGGATCATCGAGCGACTATCCGCGCTGAACCACATTACTCAGGTCGAAAGCGGATCGACGGCGAAAGATTTCCAAAGGCCTTTAAAACCGCCAGAGCAATGATTCCTTTTGTTAAAACGCATGCGCTCGGCAACGACTTCCTCCTGGTTGAAGAAACTGGGACGATCGCGGAGAACTATGCGGAGCTGGCTCGAAAGATCTGTCACCGTTACTTCGGCGTCGGTGCGGACGGGTTAATCCTTTGGAAGAAGGCCGAAAACCAGTTCAACTTACGAATCTTCAATCAGGACGGCAGTGAAGCTGAATGCTCTGGGAACGGACTTCGCTGCGCTGCTGCTTACCTGATCGAATCCGGACGCTGGAGTCAGTCCGAGATCCGGCTTTCGACTATGTCAGGCCTCTACGCGTTGAGGCGAGTCGGTCCCCAATACGAGGCCGATATGGGAGAGCCGGCTTTGGCGCCCGAAAAAATCCCTTTCATCTCCACAAAGCCATTGGACCGCGTGGTGAACCATCCGATGACGATCGACGGGCGAAATGTCTCGATCACGGCCTGTTCGACCGGAAACCCACACTGTTCGATCTTTGTCGAGGCGCTCGATGAAAAGTACGTTCAAGCGATCGGACCGCTGCTCGAACATCATCCCGCGTTTCCGAATCGCACCAACGTCGAGTTCATTCATGTCTTGAACGATAACGAAATCGAGGTTTCCTTTTGGGAACGCGGAGTTGGTGCGACTTTTGCGTCAGGTACCGGGTCCTGCGGAGCAACGGTGGCGTGCATTCTCAATGGAAGAACAGGACGTAAACTGACGGTTCATACCAGAGCCGGACAGCTTCTGGTGGAATGGCCTGAGAACGGTCGTTTGAAGCTGACTGCGACCGCAAATATTGTGGCTGAAGGACGGTATTTGGAGCTGTGATCTCAGCAAACGTCGTGATTGTCGGGGCAGGCCCGACTGGTCTGGCCTGCGCGATCGAAGCCTTCAAGAGCGGACTGTCCAGTGTCGTTCTCGAGAAGGGCTGCATTACCAACTCGATCTTTCACTTCCCTTCCCAAATGGTGTTCTTTACGACACCCGAGCTTTTGGAAATCGGTAACCTTCCCCTGGTTTCAGAACGTGAAAAGCCGACGCGCAACGAGGCGCTGAAGTACTACCGCCGCGTTGTCGATAGTTACAAGCTCAAGGTGCATCAGTACGAGGAGGTCCAACAAATTCAGAAGACCGGCGACGGACGCTTTCGAACGCAAACAGCCCAAGCGCTGTACGAGTCGCAAAACATCGTCATCGCCACGGGATATTACGACAATCCGAACATGATGAATCTCCCAGGTGAAGATCTTCCTCACGTCAGCCACTACTACACGGAACCGTATTCGTTCTACGATCGCGACGTCGTCGTCATCGGCGGCAAAAACTCCGCCGCTGAGGCGGCTCTCGATTTGTTTCGCGGCGGCGCTCGCGTGTCTTTGGTTCATCGGGGCGCCGAAATGGGAAAAACCGTGAAGTATTGGGTACGGCCCGATATCGAAAACCGCCTGAAGAACGGCGAGATCACGCCATATATGAATGCGCGGGTACTGGACATTACGCCTACGCATGTCCGCATTTCACACGAAGGGACAACCAAGGAAATCCGCGCCGACCAGGTTTTTGCATTAACGGGTTATCACACGTCTACGCGGTTTTTTGAGCAGCTTGGCGTTCGCTGGGACCCGGAAACCCTACGACCTGAATACAATTCTGAAACTTACGAAACGAATGTTCCGGGCGCTTACCTTGCGGGTTCTGTGATCGGTGGCCGGCTAAATGGCGAAGTATTTATCGAGAATGGGCGGTTTCACGGTGAAGTCGTGATACGCGCCATCGTCGCACGGAAAGGTGCGGTTGGGTAGTATCAGGGTTCCGGCGTCGGTTGGGCGTAAGCCGCAACCGCATCTTCGTACTTGTCGTGCAGCTTGATCTCGAAGAATTGTTCGACCTGGTCGGCGGGCCACATCTCAATTGCATCCCAGGCCATTCGCTCGCAGACGTTCACGCAGATTTTGCAGCCGATGCATTCGTCGAAACGTATTTGAACGTTAGGGATAACAACGTTCACGCCGTCCGATGTGTCGCGTGGCGTATGTTCGATACAGTCGACGGGGCAAAAAGGGACGCAAGCCTCGCAGCCAGTGCAGTTATCAGGGATAACGACGGCGATTTCCTTGGGTTTCTTCTTCTTGCGTGTAATCTTGGCGGGTGCTTCCGGAATGATGAACGTGGGATTCGCCTTCTTCGTATCAAATGCCATATCTCAGTGCACTCCTAGTATGGAAGCAAGGTCCATTGTACCGCGAAAGCCGATGATTCGTTCGATCGTTTCCCCGATCTGATTGTTCGGCGTGGACGCACCGGCGGTAATTCCCACGGTTCGAACGCTTCTGGGGAACCAGCCTGTGGTGACGATCTCAGTTTTGCTGCCTGCCGGCTTATGGCGAATCTCGTCTTCGCTGAGGATAGCGACCGCATCCTCAATGTGGTATGCACGAGTGAATGTCGCCGCGATCTTGGCCAGGTTATTCGTATTGCTGCTGTTGTATCCGCCAATGACGATCATGACGTCGGGCTGCTTACTTTCGAGTTGCCGGACTGCATCCTGTCGGTCCTGTGTCGCGCTGCATATGGTGTCGAACGAATGAAATCGTTCGGCCATTTCATCGGTTCCGTAGCGGGCCAACAACGCAACGCGCAGCATTTCCGCAATTTCCAGCGACTCAGAACTCAACATCGTGGTCTGGTTCGCAACACCGACGCGCTCGAGATGCATATCCGGATCAAAGCCATTCGAGATTGCTTTGCTGAACCGGTTTAGAAATTCTGATCGATCGCCACCGTCAACGATGTACCGGCAGAGGTACTCCGCCTCGGTTTTATCTCGAATGACGAGGTAACGGGCGTTTCCATACAAAGAGGTTCGGGAAAACGTCGCCTGGGTTTCCTCATGCTCGAACTTTCCGTGGATCACGGATGTGACGCCAAGTCGTGCGTATCGCTCGACATTCTTCCAGACGTTGAGCACCGAACCACACGTCGTATCGACGACAACACAGCCCTTCTTCGCCAGCAGACTCATGTCGTCTGCGGGTATGCCAAACGCCGGCACAATGACAACGTCTTGCGAGACGACGCTCTCATATTTGCCGGCGCCATCCGGAAGAAATTGAATGCCCATTCCCTCGAGCTTTACGTTTACATGTGGATTGTGAATGATTTCGCCGGTCAGGAAGATGCGGCGGCCTGGAAACCTGGCAACCGTTTCGTAAGCGTACTCCACGGCCCGTTCGACGCCATAACAAAACCCAAACTCGATAGCGAGGAGGAAGGTTAAATCGTCAACTTTCAGGCTAAAACCATTAGCTCGCATCAGATCAACGATCTGACTACGATAAGTTTCCTGAAGTTGTGGCCGGATCTCAGCCTTTAGACCAAATCCCTTTTGGAAGTAAGTCTGTTCCATTTGCACCGCGATTGTAACACGTGGAACGAATGTGCTAGATTCGGCGATTTGATCTTCAAAGGGGATTGTTATTGAGTTTGCGTCGCGCCAAGATTACCGCAGTTAGTCATTACCTGCCTGAACGACGGGTCACCAACAACGATTTAGCAAAGCTTATTGATACAACGGACGAATGGATTGTTGAAAGAACGGGCATTCGCGAGCGGCGGATGGTGGACAAAGGCATTGGAGCCAGCGACCTCGGAGCCAAAGCCGCCCAGCGAGTACTGGAACAACGGGGTCTGGATCCGGCCGAGATCGACCTGATTATCTTTGCAACTGTCACACCGGACATGTTTTTTCCCGCCAGTGCCTGTCTTGTGCAGACGAAGATCGGCGCCTCGAAAGCGTGGGGGTTCGACCTCTCAGGGGCTTGTTCGGGATTTGTCTATGCTTTAGCGACCGGCGCGCAATTCATTCAAACCGGAGCCCATAAAAAGGTTTTAGTGATAGGCGCCGACGTCATGACCTCTATTATCGACTTCGAAGATCGGGCCACCTGCGTTCTGTTCGGAGACGGTGCCGGGGCCGTCTTACTGGAGCCTGCCGAGGACGGGGAACTGGGTATCGTCGATTTCATGCTGCGGTGCGATGGTTCCGGAGGTCAGTATCTGTACATGCCCGCCGGTGGCAGTTTGAACCCGAGCACGGTCGAAACTGTTCAAAGGAAAATGCATTTCGTTCATCAGGACGGCAAAAACGTTTTCAAGTTCGCAGTTCGGGGAATGGCCGAGATATCTCAGGACATCCTCGATAAGAATCAGCTAAGCGTAAATGACATAAAGCTTTACATCCCCCACCAGGCCAACATGAGGATCATTCGGGCGGCCATGGATAAAATGCGGCTGGATGAGTCCAAAGTCGCGATCAATATCGATCGATACGCCAACACAACCGCTGCCACGATTCCCATCTGTCTATCTGAAGCAGTTGAAACAAAAAGGCTTACGAAGAACGACTACGTTCTGATGGCCAGCTTCGGCGCCGGGTTTACCTGGGGTAGCGTGCTGCTTCGTTGGGAGAATTAGGCGATAGATAAAAAATCTGTATTTTTGTGATACGGCTGCGCTCTATTTGTATGAACGCGGAATAAAAAAATGGCCGCGTCAGCAATTTGCCGAATTCGACGACCGTCCCTGGCGAAGAATACGCAATATATAAGCTGACGCGGCCTTTATATTTTCCGGCTCACCCACCCTGCTTTTCCATTGTTCTCAGCCAATCCCCGAACTGCCAAAGATCGTGGAGAACCTCTTTCCATGGAGGGCGGTGCCTGCCGTACGCCGTCTTGAGCCGCCATTGAACATACAAGGCCGGTGGGGTCGGAAGGAATGGTGGCCGGCGATACCAATCTCGAGGGGTGAGGCGAAAGTAGAATCGCATCAAAGCCCAGGCGATCGCGATGTGTCTCACGGGATCATGCTAACACGCTATCTGAAGCGAACCTTGTACGCGCTGTTGTTGGTTTGAACTCGGGTCTTTCCTAAGTTTCGCGAGTGTTCCGGAGGATAGAAACCAATAGAGTACTGCCCTCGCAACTCAGCCGATATCTGTGCGAAAACGTCGTCGAACTGTTTGGTCAGTGTCGTGGATGTCGCTCCACCATTCACGCTGAACCACCGTCCACCGGTTTCGTCGGCAATGGTTTTCATGACCAACTCCCGGTAGCCGGACCCGGGGGCCCGAATGCCGGGCTGTAGTTCGTACGCTTCCTTGATATGGACGGAATACATCATGATCTCTGCGCTACGAAGATCAGTTCGGAATTTCTGGAACGCATCTGTCGAATTGTTTCCGCCGTCGCTGATAACGATCAACGCCCGCTTTCGATGTTTGCCGTTGCGGATCTTGTCGACCGCTTTGTTGACCGCCGGATAAAGGTTCGTTCCCATTCCAACGCCAAACACGCCGATTCCCGGCCCCCCGTCGACCTCTTCAAGCGCTTTGTCCAACTTTATTCGGTCCTGAGTCAGATCGTGTTCAACATGCATACGCGTTGCGAAAGTCATCAGGACGAATTCATCGGCATCGCGCATCCCGTGGATGAAGCGACTGCCGGCCAGACGGGCGGCGGAAAGCCGCGGGTACATACTCCGGCTGACATCGATCAGAATGCCGAGACTGACCGGAGTATCAATATCCTGAGTGAAGTGGGCAATCCTCTGCGGAATACCATCGAACTCAACAGTGAAGTCCTCAGGACGCAGGTTCGTTACGAAGTGGCCGGACGCGTCCGTCACCGTAACGACAACTTGCGTCAAGCGGACGTCAACGCGCAGGGTATCGCGCTCCTGGGCGACCAACAGGACAAGACCGATAACCATGCTCCACAGAGTTCTCATGCTTCTTCAGGAACCTTTACCACCGCGAGACCGGTGAGGACAATCCCGAATTGAGCGCTTCGCATCGGAACGCAAGACGAGTTGGGTGTGTGAATCCTAAACTTCGGAACCCCAGTTGCACGGGACCAGAAGCAGCCCGCTGATCTGAACGATCGTCGGTCTGCTCGTATTTCAATTGATCGAGCGACTGCGTGTAATTGCGGTTTTGCGCTTTGATCCGGCAAAATATGGCCGACCGAGCTGATTCACTAGAAAGGCTGCACTGCCGCGATAAAGACTTACAGGATGATCAAAGAGTGCGTCACGGCGATCAAAGTGTTGGTGATGCCCGTCATTTCGTCGGTGGATGGTGCCCAAAAGTAGAGCGGCTGGACAATTTCGGGGTAAACGATCGTCAAATAGTACTTCTTGTTGATCATCTCAAACTGCACGAACGTGAAAAAGTCTTCTCGGACGATCAAATAGTCCACCGGATCGATGAAATAGGAGTCGCGGACGTTCCGAATTGCCTGGAGAAGGCGATTTTGGAGGAAAGGTTGTGGAGAAACGCGGCCTGGTCTCGGCCGCAGAGAAACACCCGGACTTTGCACGAAATGTTGTGCTTGCCGCTCGAAGATTCTTCGAACTAAACTAGCTTTGCCCTTCGCGTTCGCCAATTCCCCAACACAAAATCACCATTCTTTTCAAAACACGGACGGCCTCCGTCTATGGGATTGAGGCGTATCTCGTCGATGTCGAAGTCAACCTTTCCGCCGGCGGCGTCACCGGCGAATTCCATATCGTGGGTTTGCCGGACACCGCG
>Ga0137427_10000432_pt1 | contig 21938 bp, 13 predicted proteins | sample EasRivERMZT700_2_FD_102309 | JGI IMG/M metagenome (GOLD analysis project Ga0137427, IMG submission 102309) | Soil microbial communities from meander-bound floodplain in the East River, Colorado, USA - East River MetaG ERMZT700_2 | ecosystem: Environmental > Terrestrial > Soil > Floodplain ...
GCGCAACGGCTTCACCAACTACTACCTCTACGACCTCTCCGGGAAGCTGATCAACCCGATCACGAACAACACGACGTTCGAGTCGGGCGCGATCGTGAAGCTCGATGAGCCCGCCAACGTGATGTTCTACATGGCGCGCGACGGCGACAACTACATGAAGATGCAGCTGCACCGCGTCGGCCTCGACGGCCGGGGTGACGTGCGCCTCACCGATCCGAAGTTCAATCACACCGTCAGCTGCGGCGGTGGCGGCGGCGGGCGCGGCGGTGGACGTGGCGGCGGCGCGGCGGCCGGCGCGGGCGCGTGCTCGATTTCCGCGGACAACAAATACTTCGTCGACGTCTACCAGACCCACAATCAGCCGCCGGCGTCGCAGCTCGTGGACGCGACGAACGGCAAGGTGCTGGCGCAGCTCGCGAAGAGCGACATGACGAAGTTCGATCAGGTCGGCTTCAAGCGCGCCGAGCAGTTCACCTACAAGGCGGCCGACGGCAAGACGACGCTCTACGGCACGATCAGCTTCCCGTCGAACTTCGACCCAACGAAGAAGTACCCGGCATTGGCGTCCGTCTACGGCGGACCGGGGTCGGCCGTCACGAGCGAGAACTTCATGACGCCGCCGGCGGCGGGGGCGGGCCCGGTGGCCGAGTATGGGTTCCTGATTCTGCAGTTGAGCTCACGGTCGGCGCCCGGTCAGGGACGTCGCGTGCTCGACCAGTCCTACATGAAGCTCGGCACCACCGAGATGGACGACATGGCGCTTGGCGTGAAAGCACTGTGGGACCGGCCGTACTTCGACAAGACCCGCGTCGGTATCTACGGCACGTCGTACGGCGGCTACAGCTCGGCGCTCTCGATCTTGCGGTACCCGGATGTGTGGGCGGCCGCGTCCGCGTCGTCCTCGGTGACGTCGTGGTACCACTACGACTCCATCTACACCGAGCGGTACATGTGGATCCCGCAGGAGAACCAGGAAGGCTACGAGGCCGGCAATGCGATGAAGTTTGCCGAGAACCTCAAGGGCCGGCTCCTCATCTATTACGGGACCGCGGACAACAACGTGCATCCGAACAACTCGATGCAGTTGATCCAGGCGCTGCAGCGCGCCGGCAAGAGCTTTGAAGTCCAGGTCGGACCGGACGCCGGACACTCCGGCGTGAACAACGGCCGCATGATGGAGTTCTTCATCGAGAACCTGGTCATGCGGCCCGATCGGTTGATGGCACCGGGACGATAGGGCGCCATTTGAATCGGGGAACCGGGCGATCGGCAATCGGGGAATCGCTTATCGGACAATCGGGGAATCGAGAATCTCGGAATCGACCCCGATTGCCCGATTGCCCGATTGCCAGATTCGATTCTCGATTGCCAGATTGCCCGTTACTTCGATAAGCGATTACCCGATTACCAATTCCCCGATTACCCGATGCAACATCGTCTGCCCTGGATCGTCGGATCGCTCGTCGTGGCCGCGCTCGTCATCGGCTACGCGATCGCGAGGCACGTGATGCCATCGGCGCCGCGCGCGCCGGAGGCCGTCACGAGCGGCGACGGCGTGAAGATCAAGCTTTCCGACAAGCCGATCCCGGTACCGGCCATGTCGCTGCGCGATCTGGACGGGGCAGCCATCGACACCGACGCGTGGCGCGGCAAAGTCCTGCTGATCAATTTCTGGGCGACCTGGTGCGGGCCGTGCCGCGAGGAGATTCCCGTCCTCATCGCGCTGCAGGAGCAGTATCGCGGCACGTTGCAGGTCATCGGCCTGTCGATCGACCGCGGATCGCCGGCGAAGGTCAAGCAGTTCGTCCAGGCCGCCGGCGTGAACTATCCGATCGCGATCGCCAGTGACGCGCTCACGGAAGCCTTCGGCGGCGTGCCCGCCGTGCCCTCGACGTTCGTCGTGAAACCCGGCGCGGGCATCGTGCAGAAGCACGCGGGCCTCGTCGATCCCCGCATCCTCGAACACGAGGTTCGTGTGCTCGCCAATCTGCCGACGACGGCCGTCGTCGAGATCGTGCGCGACACCGGCCAGGTGCTGCTCGCGAACGCCGCGTACGCGACGGAGATTCCCGGCCTCGATCTCACACGCGGTACGCCAGAGCAGCGCGAAGCGGCGCTGAAACAGTTGAACACGGACAAGTGTCCGTGTCCGTGCGGTTTCACGCTCGCGCAGTGTCGGATTAACGACGCGAGTTGCCCGTACAGTCTGCCGATCGCGCGACAGATCGTCGAGCGCGCCACCCGCTAGCCCCGGCGAAATCCCGCGCATCAGCGACAGCCGCGTAATCGCGGCAATCGCGCCACTTTTCATATCTGTAAGAACAACCCGGCTCGTGAACAAAAGCGGCCGCGCCAACCCGGCCTCGGGTCGTGCCTGCCCGCCGACACGCGGAGAAGTGTCGGTACACCGTCCACTTGGAGTGCAGTTGTGTACCTCGTCTCCACGCTCCGGTTGGCCGCCAGCTTGCAGTAGGACCGCTGCGATCTGGCCGGCCTTTCGCGGCGGAGCACTGTCCGCCGGTCCGGCCAGACAAGTTCATTTGTGAGTGGAGGGTCTGATGAGGAAGGGTCTTGGCGCACTCGGTCTGGCGCTGGTGCTGCTCGTCCTGCCGACCGCAGTGGCGGGCCAGACGGCGCAAGTCGGGCAGGTCATTGGCGACGTGCGGGACGTGACGGGCGCGGTGTTGCCCGGGGCGACCGTGACGTTGACGAGTCCGGAGCGCGGCTTCAGCCGTACGACCGCAACGGACGTTTTCGGGAAATTCATGTTCGCCGTCGTGCCGCTGGGCCGCTACGACGTGACCGTCACCCTGTCGAAGTTCGAAGTGAAGAAGGTGGCCGGCAACGTCGTCGACGCGGAGCGGACCACGGGCCTCTCGGTGGTGCTCAAGCTCGCGAGCGTCGAAGAGAAGTCCACCGTCATCGGCGAAGTTCCCGTCATCGACCCGACCAACCAGACGCTGCAGACGCGCATGCGCGCGGATGAATTCCAGAAGCTGCCCGTCGGCCGCTCGTTTCAGCAGCTGATTGGCGCGGCGCCCGGCGTGGTCGGCACGGGCAACGTGAACGCGCACGGCGCCCTCAACAGCAACAACGTGTTCCTGTTCGACGGGGTCAACACGACCGACCCGACGACGGGCACGGTGGGCAACAGCCTCAACTTCGAGGCGATCCAGGAAGTGATCGTGCGCACCTCGACGGTCGGCGCCGAGTTCGGCCGCGCGACCGGCGCGATCGTGGACGTCATCACGAAGTCCGGCACGAACCAGGTGAGCGGCTCGGCCAAGTACCTGTTCACGAACGATCAGTGGAATCAGCAGAACGGGACCGTGAGCGAGTTCGACCCGAACGTGTCGCTCGCGCGCACCAAGTTCAACAAGATCAACCCGATCTACAGCGGCACCGTCGGCGGCGCGCTCGTGCGAAACAAGGCGTGGTTCTTCGCCGCGTACGAGGATGCGCGCGTGACGTCACCCGAGGCGCAGACGAACGCGGCCCCGGGCTTCACGCCGGAGACGTATCAACAGCTGACGAAGTCGCCGTTCCTCAACGTGCGTGTGACCGCCGAAGTGAAGCCGAACCACCAGGTGTGGGGCCGCGTGAACCGATCGCCCACGAACGGCTTCATCTTCGACTACTACCCGGGTGGCATGGCGGCCGAGCGCGAGGCGCTGACGCTGCAGAACCAGGGCGGCATGAGTTACGCCGGCCAGTACACGGGCGTCTTCGCCTCGAAGTGGACCGGTGAAGTGCTGTTCGCGAAGAACGACGAGTTCATCAACGTCTCGCCGTACGAAGCGGGTCCGACCCTCGGCGGCGCGGCGATCTTCGACGAGAACGACGGCCGCTGGTACAACGGATCGACCTACGACGGCCACGTCCGCCGGCCGCGCATGCAGGCCACGGTGGCGGCCAACTACTTCGCGACGCTCGGCGGCCACAGCCACAACCTGAAGTTCGGGATGGACTGGCAGCAGGTGAACTCCGAGAGCCTCTTCCGGTTCCCGACGTCGACCGAGTACGACGTGATCGGGTTCGACCCCGTCACGCGCACCTATACGCCCGACCTGCGCTTCGACTACGACGACGATCCGTCGCGGTCGAAGGGCCAGCAGATCGCGTTCTACGTGCGTGACCGGTTCCAGGCCGGCGCGCGCGCCAGCATCGAAGCCGGCGTGCGCATCGAGCAGCAGAGGAGCCACAGCGACGTGGATGCGCTGACGGTGAGCACGTTCGCGATTGCGCCGCGCGTGTCGGCGAGCTACGCCGTGACGCCGGACGCCCGGACGATCGCGGTCGGCTCCTTCGGCCGCTTCCACGACGGGATCCTGCAGGGCTACTCGGACGCGTTCGCCGCGGTGCCGCAGCAGACCAACTACGACCTGTACGCGTGGAACGGCAGCGACTACGACTTCGTGAGCCGGTTCGAGCTGGGCGCCAGCTCGTTCCTGCCGAACACGGGCGTGAAGCCGCGCTACATGGACGAAATCACGGGCGGCATCGAGCACAAGGTCGGTCCGGTGATGGGCTTCGGCGCCCGCATGATCTACCGCAAGTGGGCGAACTTCATCGATGACGTGCGGACGTTCGACGCGGACGGCGTGACGATCAATCGCGTCGTGCAGAACGTGCCGGGTGCCAGCCGCACCTACCGCGGCCTCGAGCTCATGCTGGACCGCCGCTTCACGAACCGCTGGACGGCCTCCGCCAACTACACGTTCTCGAAGACGGGCGGCAACCACTTCGTGGACGACTTCAGCGCGATCGGCGACTTCACGGCCGAGAACTGCCGCCAGAGCTCCGGCGGTCTCGCGATCGACCAGGGCCTCGGCGACGCGCTGGGCGTGTTCCCGTGCGCCAACGTGCAGGCGAACCTGGCCGGCAAGCCGACCTACGATCGTCCGCACCTCGCGAAGTTCCAGGCGGCGTACACGCGCCCGATGGGCGGCTTCGATCTGACGACGGGCGTCGTCGGCAGCATCGTGTCGAAGGCGACGTTCTCGAAGACGCGCAGCGCGAGCGTGCTCCTGCCGGGCACGCTGGCCTCGTCCGGCCAGACGCTGACGTACTTCTACGAGCCGCGCGGCACGGACCGCATCACGGGTCTCGCGAAGTCGGTCGACGCGTCGGTCGAAGCGACGAAGCGCGCCGGCCGCGCGAGCGTCGGGGCGAAGTTCGAGGTGTTCAACGTGTTCAACATCGAGGACAAGATCGCGGTGAACAACCAGACGTGGTGCGCGTCGTCCGTGACGGCCGCCTGCCAGTCCGCCGTGGCGGCGCACGGCATGGCGACGACCCGTGGCTCCTTCCAGGTGCCGCGGACGTTCCGCTTCACGTTCCTCGTGCGGTACTGACGACGTCAGGGACGGGCTAAAGCCCGTCCCTACGCCTATCTGTGGGGCGGACCGAAGTTCGGTCCGCCCCATTTCTTTGTACCGGACAGACGTAGGGGCGGGCTTCAGCCCGCCCCTATTTCGCCGTCCGCGTTTTGAAAATCCCCGGCGCGCGCAGCGCATCGACGAGATGCCGGATCGAGGGCGTGCGCTCGAGCCCGGCGCGCACGGCGGCATACCACTGCCGCCGCAGGCCGCGTCCGGTGATGCGGACCGCACGCACCTGTCCGCGCTCGACGTACGGCGCCGCCGCCCAGTGGGCCAGCACCGCGACGCCCAATCCGCTGCGGACCATCTCCAGAATCGCCTCGGTCAGGAGCACCGGTGACACGCGGCGCGGCTGCACGCCGGCGGGTCGCAGCACGTCCTTGAAGATCGTGAGCTCGGATCGCGCCGACGCGTAGTGGATCAGATGCTCGGTCGCGAAGTCCTGCGCGGAGACGCGATCGCGTCCGGCCCATGGGTGGCCCGGGGCCACGACGGCGACCATCTCATCGCGAAAAATCGGCAGATAGTGCAGCCGGCGGTCGCGCGCCCGCGTGCTCACGATGGCGACGTCCACCTGACCGGCCAGGACCTCGGCCGACGGCTGTCCGGCGCCGTCGGCCACGAGCCGCACGTCCACCGTCGGCACCGCCGCCTCGAACGCCGCAATCACGGAGGGCAGCCAGTAGTACGTCGTGTGGCACGCGGTGGAGAGGCGCACGACTTCTCGCGCCGGCTCGGCGCCGTTCACGGCGCGCTCGGCCTCGTTCAAGGCCTCGAGCACGCGCACGCCCGCCTCGGCCAGGCGCGCGCCCGCCGGCGTGAGCCGCATGCGGCGCCCTTCGCGGCGGCAGATCGGCGCGCCGACGCGCGCCTCGAGCGCGAGGAGGTGATGGCTGAGCGCCGACGGCGTGAGGTGCAGCCGCAGGCTCGCGCGCGCGAGCGTGCCCTCGGCCGCAATCGCGCCGACGAGGCGAAAGTCGCGAATCTCCAGCGCCAGGTCGCGGTACTTATGCATGAATTGCTTTCATCAGTCGTGTGAAAACATCTCGCTTGCTTCAATCAAGAGCATACGCGAAGGTGAGCGTGATGTCTTTGACCAGTCGCGTGCTCGCCGTGCTGATTCTGGCCGTGACCATCGCGGCGAGCACGGCCGCCTCGGCCGTGGTCCACGCGGCGGTGCTCGCGGGGCTCGGCGTGCCGGATCCTGACGGGCTGCTGAACATCGAGCCGCGGCGCGATCTGCCCGGCCGCGGCCCGGTCGTGTTCTTCGAGGCGTATCCGAACTACGTGCGGCTGCGCGACGCGCGGGCCGACGTCTTCAGCGCCGTCGCGTGCATGTATCCAGCCGTCGTCGGGTGGGACGACAACGGCGAGATTCGGCCCCTCCAGTCAGCGCGCGTGACCGCGAGCTTCTTTGAAACAGTCGCGGTGCCTCCGCTGTTAGGCCAGCCCTTCACCAAGGCCGACGACGGGGTGACGCCGGCGCCGGTGGTCGTCATCAGTCATCACGTGTGGCTCTCCGCGTTCGGGGGTGATCCAGGCGCGATTGGGCAGTCGCTCCGGCTCGGCGGCGTGCCGCACACGGTCGTCGGCGTCATGCCGGCAGGATTCTCGCTCCCGGTGCTGAGCGATGTCTGGGTGCCGCTCGGCGCGCCAACGTACGTGGCGCCGACCGGACGCGTGTTCATGGTGTACGCGCGCCTGAGGCCAGGCGCCTCGCTCGCCGCCGCCAACTCGATGATGGCGGACTTCACGGCGCGCGCGATCGAGGCCGACAGCGTCCTGAACCGCGATTATCGCTATCGCGCGCGACCGCTGCGTGACGCGTTCCTGGACAACGCCGGCCGGTCGATCTGGCTCGTCCAGGCCGGCGCCTGGCTCCTGTACGTGCTCGCGATCTCGAACGTCTGGTCGCTGCTCATCGCATGGGTCTCCGTGCGCCGGCACGAGACGGCGGTGCGGCGCGCGCTCGGGGCCTCGGCGCGCGACATCTTCGGGCTCTTCGTCCGTCGCAGCATGGCGCTCGCCGTGCCGGCCGGGATGCTCGGAACGGTCATCGCCTGGGCGGCGTTGCCGCTCGTGCGCGGACTGCGCCCGACCCCGGCACTTGGCTTTCTCCTGGCGAACGCGGGGCTCGATGCCGCCGCGCTCTTGACGGCCATCGGTCTGACCGGACTCGCCGTCTTGGCCGTCGCTCTCGTACCGGCCTGGCATGCGCTGCGGCAGGATCCGGCCGCGGGTCTCGGCGCCTCGTCGCGCGGTGCCACGCTCACGCGATCGGCCGCCAGATGGCAGCGCGGGATGGTGCTTGTCCAGTCGGGACTCGCCGTCGTCGTGCTCTTCGCCGCGGTGGTGACCGGCGTTAGCTTCTGGAAGCTTGCCAATGTCCCGGACGGCTTCGAGGCCAAGGGCCGGATCGTGCTTCGAGCGAATCTACCCGATGCGCGGTATGCCACGCATGAGACGCGCGCGCTGTTCTCCAAGCGGCTGCTCGAAGAAACCGCGCGCGAGCGAGATCTGGAGGCGTTCGCGTTCACGACGACGCTGCCCGTGGGTGATTTTCCATGGGGCGGCCGATTCTTTCCACAATTGCCCGGTGGCGAGATCGCCATCGAGCCCGTTACGCTGCACTTCCGGCGAATCTCACCCGGCTACTTACGCACGATCGGCATCCCGCTGCTGCGGGGGCGGGAGTTCGATGCGCACGACGTCGCGGGATCGATCCCCGTCGCAATCGTCAGCCGCGCGGCCGCCGACCGGCTCTGGCCCGGTGAGGAGCCGATGGGGAAACGCCTCCGCCGTTTCGTGGCCGGCGCGCCCGAGCCGTTGCTCGAGATCGTCGGAGTCACGTCGAATGCGATGGACGCAGGCTACAGCTCGCCGGCGGGCGAGGCCATTTACGTGCCGTACGCGCACCTCTCGGTCTCTCGGATGTCCATGGTCGTGCGCCCTCGTGGCGACGACGCGTCGGCCATTGCGGCGGTGAAGCGCGCCCTCAAGGCCGCGGATCCTACGGTCGCCGCGTCCGACATCGCGTCGCTCGAATCGCTCGTGAGCAATGCGCGCGCGATTCCGCGGCTGCAGATGATGCTCCTCACGATGTTCGGCATCGTGGCGGTCACGCTCACCGCGCTCGGGAGCTACGGCGTGATGAGTCAGCTCGTGGCCAGTCGTCAGCGGGAGATCGCCGTGCGTCTCGCCATCGGCGCCACCCCGCGGCGCGTCGGCGGCATGGTGCTCGGCCAGAACGCGCGATTGGCGGTGACGGGCATAGTCCTCGGACTCGTCGCCGCCTGGCAGCTCGGTCGCCTCCTCGAGCCGATCGTGTTCGGGATCTCGTCCCGGTCGATCGGGGCGCTCTCGACGGTCGCCCTCTTCACCCTGGTCATCACTCTCGGCGCCACGCTCGTGCCCGCCCTCCGGGCTGCCTCCCTCAACGTGACGCGGGAACTGCGGGGATAGCGGGGCGGTGACCCTTCGTAGGGCGGACCGAACTCCGGTCCGCCTCTGTACGTAGGGCAGGCCTTCAGGCCTGCCGGCCAAGGCAAACCTGAAGGTTTGCCCTACGTACCGAATCTGTCCTCCGAGGCTGTCATCCGGCGCCCAATTCCCATCAGGCACCCGCAGAAAATCCTGAATTCCCCTTGACCTGCCGGCGGCGCCCGTTTAATCTATAAATCCGGATAAACGGATAGATGGCGGCTACCGCGTTGCCAATACTGGAATCGTTTTCGGCCCTGGCCGACTCGACGCGCTGCCGAATGCTCTTGCTGTTAGACCGTCACGAGCTGACTGTTTCGGAGTTGTGCTCCGTTCTCCAGTTACCCCAGTCCACGGTCAGCCGCCATCTGAAGACCCTTTCCGATGCGGAATGGGTCGCATCGCGCCGCGACGGGACGAGCCGCTACTACGCGCTCGCGCTCGACGCGGCCGGTGGGCCGCGGTCGGTCATTTGGGACCTGACCCGCGGCGAGCTCTTGGGCCGCGCGGGCACTGACATCAGTCAGGACACGCGCCGGCTCGAGCGCGTTCTTGCGCGCCGCACCGAAGCCTCCAAGCAATTCTTCGCGTCGGCGGCCAGCCAATGGGATCGCGTGCGCGAGGAGTTGTTCGGGCGCGAGGCGTTTCCCAAGGCGATCTTGTCGCTGCTGCCCGGAGATTGGGTGGTCGGCGACCTCGGTTGCGGCACGGGCACGACGATGGAGATGCTCGCGCCGCATGTACGGCGGGTGATTGGGGTCGACAGCTCGGAGGAAATGCTCGCGGCCGCGAAGGATCGATTGAAAGGCGTTTCGAATGTCGAGCTCCATCGCGGTTCGCTCGAGGCGCTGCCGATCGACAGTCGCGAGCTCGACGCCGCGGCGTTCGTGCTGGTGCTGCACCACCTGCCGGCCCCGGGTGAGGCGCTCGTCGAGGCCGCGCGGACGCTGAAGCCGGGCGGCCGCGTTTTGATCGTCGACATGGCACCGCATGAAGACGAGAACTTCCGGCACCAGATGGGACACGTCTGGCTCGGATTCTCGGACGAGCAGGTTCGCCGCTGGCTGCAGCAGTGTGGCTTCGAGGACGTTCGCGTCGATCAGTTGCCGCCGGCGACGGACGCGACCGGCCCGGCGCTGTTTGCGGCGGTGGCGACGAAGAAGAGATAAGAGTCCGAAGGGTCCGAAGGGTCCGAAGGGTCCGAAGAGTCCGAAGAGTCCTGAGAGTCCTGAGGGGCCGGACTTGTAGGACTCTTAGGACTTGTAGGACTCTTAAGGACGACAAGAGCAATTAACTTGGAGCTGACATGAGCACCGCAACCATGACCGAACACGCCTTCGACCAGGCCCGCAAAGCCGGCCGCCAGCCATATAAGGTGCGCGACCTCGCGCTTGCCGAATGGGGCCGCAAGGAGATGCGCCTCGCCGAGCAGGAAATGCCCGGGCTGATGGCGCTCCGCGAGCGCTATGAGGGCAAGAAGCCGCTGGCCGGCGCGCGCGTCATGGGCTCGCTCCACATGACGATTCAAACCGCGGTGCTCATCGAGACGCTTGCCGCGCTCGGCGCCGACGTGCGCTGGGTCTCGTGCAACATCTTCTCGACGCAGGATCACGCGGCCGCGGCCGTCGTGGTCGGCCGCCCCGAAACCAAGGGCACGCCCGATCAGCCGCGCGGCATTCCGGTGTTCGCGTGGAAGGGCGAGACGCTCGACGAATACTGGTGGTGCACGACGGAAGCGTTGCTCTGGCCCGACAAGTCCGGCCCGACGCTGATCGTCGACGACGGCGGCGACGCGACGTTGTTCGTGCACAAGGTCTACGAGTTCGAAAAGACCGGCACGGTGCCGGCGTTCAACGAGGCGACGGAGCCCGAAGAGTGGGGCGTCATCCTCGAGGCCGCGCGCAAGGAGCTCAAGAACCGTCCCGGCGTGTGGACGAAGGTCGCGAAGGGCATCCGCGGCGTCTCCGAAGAGACGACGACGGGCGTGCATCGTCTCTACGAGATGAAGAACAACGGCACGTTGCTCTTCCCCGCGATCAACGTCAACGACTCGGTCACGAAGTCGAAGTTCGACAACATCTACGGCTGCCGGCACTCGCTGCCGGACGGCATCGCGCGCGCGAGCGACGTCATGCTCGGCGGCAAGCTCGCGGTGGTCTTCGGGTTCGGCGAAGTGGGGAAGGGCTGCGCGCAGGCGCTGCGCGGTCAAGGCTGCCGCGTGGTTGTCACAGAAATAGATCCGATCTGCGCGTTGCAGGCGGCGATGGAAGGCTACGAGGTCGTCACGATCGACGACGTGCTGACGAAGGCGGATCTGTTCATCACGGCGACGGGCAACTTCAACATCATCTCGGCCGAGCAGATGTCGAAGATGAAGGACAAGGCCCTCGTCGGCAACATCGGCCACTTCGACAACGAGATCGACATGGCCGGGTTGAAGAAGGTGCCGGGCATCAAGCACATCAACATCAAGCCGCAGTACGACGAGTGGGTCTTCCCGGACGGCCACTCGGTGCTCGTGCTCGCCGAAGGCCGCTTGCTCAACCTCGGCTGCGCGACCGGCCATCCGTCGTTCGTCATGTCAGCGTCGTTCACGAACCAGGTGCTGGCGCAGATCGAGCTGCACAACAACGCGGAGAAGATCGGCATCCAGGTGCTGATGCTGCCGAAGAAGCTGGACGAAGAAGTCGCGCGGCTGCACCTCGACAAGCTGGGCGTGAAGCTGACGAAGCTCAGCCCGGAGCAGGCGAAGTACATCGGCGTGGACGTGAATGGGCCGTACAAGCCGGAGCACTATCGATACTGACAAGACGCGAAGCGCGCGAAGGCGCGAAGCGTGAAGGTTCTCACTCGACCCATCCCACGGGACGAGCGACGGGCAGCGCAGCGACGACTGCGCCGCCCGTTCGTGTGTACATGTGCCGCGGTGTGCAGAATCGGGCCATCAGAAGACTAAAGCCCGCCCTCGATCCGGCCGTAGACCATTAAGAGTGGGTCCATTTCGTCTCGCGCTGCTGGTCGCCCTCGCGTCCGCACCGTTCGCCTTTGCCGAAGGGCAGCCGGCGCCGGCACGCGTCTCCCAACTGCGCATCATCGAAGTCCGCCAGCCGGACGGCCAAATCCTCAGCTACCGTCACCTCGCGGGCTCGACCGAAGTACACCTGCGGGGTACGGCGCGTGCGCCGGACGCGCGCCTGAAGCTGAAGATCGGCAGCCGTCCAGGATTCGTCGAGCTCGACATCAACAGCGGCGAGATCGTCGGATTGAAGCCGGCGCACCGGCTCGGCAAGGATTTTCTGACGTACGTCCTGTGGGCGGTGTCGGTGGACGGCAAGGCGTCGAACCTCGGCGAGATCACGTTCGACGGTGCGAAGGCCGTCTCCATCAACGTGACGACGCCGTATCAGACGTTCTGGCTGATGGTCACGGCGGAGCCCAACTACGCGGTCGTCGATCCGAGTCCGCAGATCGTGTTGTACAGCGTCAAACAGACCAGCGTGAGCGACCATCGCGCGCTGCCGATCGCGGGCGACTTGTTCTACTTCACACACTACGCGAAGTACGACTCGACGCCGGGCGAGTCGTCGGGCGTCCCGACCCAACTCCTCCAGGCGCGCAAGGCGGTCGAGCTGGCGTCGAGGTTCGGCGTCCTCGCGGCGGACCAATCGAAGAGCGCTGGCCTGAAGGAAGAGGAGTACTCGCGTAAGGCCCTCGCCCAGGCGACGACGTTTCTCGATCGAGCGGAGGCGGCGTACGAGAAGGATCCCAACGATCGTGAAGTCGTGCAGTTCGCGCGTACGGCGGCGCAGAGCGCCGAAGATGCGCGCGCGCTCGCCATGGGCGCGGTGGGCGGCTTGCTCGTCCGTCAGCTCGAGACCGAAGTCGCCGGCCTGCGCGATGAGATTGCGCGGCTGAGATCGGCCACGACCGGGGACAAGGGCGGCGGCCCGGCCGCGGCGCCGTCCACGCGGGTGCCTCTTGCGGTCACGCTCGTCAAGCAGCCGGCGCTGTGGTTTGCCGTCGCCGGCTGGGCGCTGGCGATCGTCCTGCTCTTCAGGCGGAGAGCCCTCTAGGGGCGCGCCATGCACCAGGTCGCTCGCGCACGCGCCGCACGCCAGACCATCCTCCAGTTTCTATCGAGACTGCTGACGCAGGGCGCGGTGCTCGTGCTGGCGGCGTGGGTGCTCCAACGCGAAGAGGTCGTCCGCGATTTCGCCGCGCCGTACGCGGGCTTCTTCTGCTTCGGCGCCTTGTCCGCGGCTGTTCTGGTGAGCTGGTACTACGACCACTCGCGCCTGCTCGGCATCACCGTGGCCGTCACGCTGAGTGCGTGGAGGCTCGGCAAGTGGCCGGCGAATTCCGACGTCGCGACGCTCGCCGCGTTCTTGCTGCCGATCAACTTCGTGCTGCTCGCAGCGCTCAAGGAGCGGGGCGTGTTGTCGATCGACGGCTTCCTGAAAATCGCACTGATCGCGGCACAGGTCGCCGGCGTCGCCTGGTTCGCCGATCACCACATCGTCGCCGACTTCCTGCGCGTCGGCGATCGGCTGGGCGCCGGCCCGGGGCTGCCGCTCGCCGCGGAAGTGTCGTTTGTCGCCGCGGCCATCGCGATGGTCGCGCTGGTGTTCGCACGGCGCACGAAGGTCGAGCAGGGCTTGTTGTGGGCGCTGGCCTCGGTCTTTCTGGGGCTGTACGAGATCGACCGGCCGTACGCGCTGCAGTTCTATTTCGGCGCGGCAGGTCTTGTGCTCGTTCTCGCCGTGCTCGAGCACGGCTACGAGATCGCCTACCGCGACGAGCTGACGGGCCTGCCTGGGCGCCGCGCGTTCACGAACGCCATCGGGCACCTTGGGGGCACCTACGCGATTGCGATGTGCGACGTCGATCACTTCAAGCGATTCAACGACACGTACGGGCACGACATCGGCGATCAGCTGCTCAAGGCCGTGGCGGCCAAGCTCTCCCAGGTCGGCGGCGGCGGACGCGCGTTCCGCTACGGCGGCGAGGAGTTTCTCGTCGTGTTTCGGGGGCGTACCGCCAAGGAAGCCGCGCCGTATGCCGAGGCGCTGCGCCAGGCGATTGCCGACACGCGGCTGGACGCGCCGACCTCCGATCGTCCGTCGATCGGCATCAGCGTGAGCATCGGCATCAGCGAGAAGTCGAAGCGGCATTCGACGCCGGAGCTCGTCGTCGAAGCCGCGGACAAGGCGCTCTATCGTGCCAAGGAAGGCGGCCGGAATTGCGTGAAGCTCGAAGAAGGCGCCGCGGCTGGCCACTGAACAGATCGAGCGCTTCTACCGGATCCGATAGTCCTGCACCTTCCGCTCGCCTTCACCGATCGCGACCTTCATCGCGGCGGACACCAGGGATTCGAGGAACGACACTTCGCCGAGTTGCGTGGGATCGAGGTCGGTCCTGGCGGCCAGGTAGTACTCGCCTGGCGGCAGGCCGGTGATGGTGAAGCGGCCGTCTGACGAGAGGCGCGCCACGCTGCTCACACGGCGCGGCACGGTCCACAGCGTGCGGTCCGTGGAGAATGCCACGATCGAGTACTCGGATGTCGGTTGACCGGTCGCGTCGGACACCGTGCCGGTGAGCTCGGTCGGCCGATCCGTCATCGTGACGGTGAGGTCCGCAATCGGCTGTCCGAGACGCACTTCGAGCGGGGCGTCGAGCGTGTCGCGTCCGGCCAGTACGGCCGAGCGGAGCGACCAGTGTGCCGGCAGCGACGCGCCCGTCACGCGCCATTTGCCAGGTCCGAGACCGTCGAAGACGAACGTGCCGTCCGGTCGCGTCGTGGCGATCACACGCGCGGGCACGAGTGACGCGTACGAATCGACCGGCGTCGCGCCCAGTCGAACGTTCGCGACGGCACCCGGCGCGGCACCTGCCGGCGGAACAATCCGGCCGGTGACGGTCACGCCACGCTCGAATTGCAGCACGATGCCGGAGAGGTTCTGATCGGTCAGCACGAACTCCGCCTCGGCGTAATACGGCATGTCCTCGGTTTCGAAGGCGTTGTTGTTGTTGTCGGCGGCGCGGCCCATCAGCACGTAGTTGCCCGGTGGTAGCGCCGACAGGACGAATCGACCATCGGAGCCCGGCATGAGGACGCCCCCGCTGCCAACGCGGATGCCGGTCGCCGTGTTCACCACCGCGACCATCATGTTTCGCATCGGCGTGCCGCCAGGGCCGATCGATGTGCCGGACACGCTCAGCGCCCGCAGCGGACCGATCAGGATGTCGGCGCCCATTCGCTCTTCTCCCACCGCAAGCGCAATCAACTGCGCACTTTCCGCGTCCGGGACGCCGGGCAGGTATCCGCCGGAGAGCGAGACTTGCCGCGGTGGTGGCGCGGTTGTGGCGGCCGCGCTCCGGCCTGCACGCAACTCACGAAGGACGGCGTCGACGTCTGCGCTGTTCGTCTCACGCACGTTGCCGTAGTTCATGCTGGGGAGCGAGCAGAAGACGGCGTACTCACCCGGCGGAAGGCCGTAGATGCGATAGCGGCCCTGATCGTCCGTGTTGGTGAGCGGCACGCGGAGGTTCGGCACGTCGGCCATTCGCCGGCGGCCGTTCACGACGACGGACAGTTTCACGCTGACTTGAGCGCCGCTGACCGACGTCCCGAATTGATCGCGCACGGTGCCAGCAACGACGGCGCCGCGCGGCACGCGAATAGTGATGTTCGGCGCCGGCTGACCGGCGAGGACCGCGACGGGCGTTCCCGGCGTCCCGCCCGGGCGTTTGTTGCCGTAGAAGGTCTTCACGTAGCCCGGCTTCTCGACCACGAGCGAATAGCGACCCGCCGGCAGATCTGAAAACGTGAACTTGCCCTCATCGTCAGTGACGACCTGACGCGGCCCGGGAATCTCCGCGGCCGTCGCCGTGACGATCGCATGCCGGAGCGGCCGGGCCGGGCTGTCCTCGGTCGTGACGATGCCGGTGAGCACGGGGGGCGAGTACGTACGTACTGTTTCGGCGAAATTCTCGTTCGCTGGGTGGACGAACGGTCCGTAGCCAGTCAGCTCCTCGAGTTGTTGACCTTGTTCAAGAGATGAGGGAGCTTTCACGACAGGCGCATCGACGGCGGTCAACGTCACGTTCTGCGTGGCACCGGCAACGACGCGAACTGTCGTCGCAACGGCGGCCAGCGCTTCCAGAAACTTCGGGTCAGGAAACTCGGCCGTCGCGTCGTCGGCGACAGCGGCGATGAAGTACTCACCCGGCAGAACCGGCCGCAGGGTGAAGGTTCCGGTCTTCGCCACGCGCGCGCTGCGGAACATTCGCGCACCGGTCCGGATCTCTGACCATCGGGTGCGATCCGTCGGGAACAGCACGACGCCGGCGTCGGCATCCGGCGAGCCGGCCCGGCTGCGCACGGCCCCCGTGACCTCGGCTGGACGATCGGTCAACTCAATCGTCAGGTCCGACAGGTTCGTCCTCTCGATCACGATCGGACGTTCGGTCGAGGGCTGCCCGCCCACCGAGACACTCAGTAGCGCCGCACCGGTGGCGTCGTTCACCGTCACCAGATACCGTCCAGGTGGAACGTCCCGAATGACGAAGTTGTCCATCGCGTCGAGGCGCACCGAGTTCGGACGGTTTGGGAAGTTGTGGGACATCGTCTCGAATGGCGACAGGAATACCAGCAGCTCGCGGGTGATTTCCGGGGCCGGCCGGTTTCCGCGGAACTCGACGTGTCCTGACACCTGGACGCCGAGGCGAAGCTGCAGTGCGACGTCGGTGACATCCTGATTGCCGACGAGGATCGTCTGCTGCGCCGAGGCGCCGACGCGGTCAGCAGCGCGCGGTGGTCCGGGCGGCGGCAGGACAACATCCGGCCCGAAGTGCGTCGTGGCATAGCGTTGCGCCACGACTCGGTACGTCCCTGGCGGAACCAGTGGAAAGATGAACCGGCCGCGCGCGTCTGTGGACGTCCACCCGAGGTCGAACGGCACGAGCCGTGGTTCGGCTTCCTGGGTGAAGAGCCGGACGCCGAAGTTCGGCAGGGCACCAAGGTCGTCGACGAGCGTTCCGGACACGGAGACCGGACGCACCGGACGCATCGAGACGTCGACGCCCGTACGCGCCTCGCCAGGGCGCACCGCGACGATCGCTGCCGCCGACAGTGACGTCGCCGACGGCGCGAAGGTCGTCTGGTAAATGTGCGGCGTGTCACCCTGCGGGACCGGAGGCAGCGCGTTGCTGTTCATCGAAGTGGTTGTGCTGATCAACGAGCTACCGACCGCAATCCCGCCGGTAAAGTTTGGCGCCAACGTGTTGGCCAGCTTCGCGCTGAGCGGTTTGTTCGACGTGGCCGAAAGCGAGTCGTTCGTGACCGACGGCATTGCACCCTGTAATTGCGTCACGACAATGATGTAGTCACCCGGGACGAGCGTGCCGAAGTGATAGGCGCCGCGATCGTCGGTTCGGACGGTCGGCCCGTTGAGCAACCGGCCATCGGAGGTTCGTCTCGGCGCGGCCACGATGACGTCAACCAGCGGTTCGCCCGCCTCGTCGAAGACGGTCCCGTCGATCGAGCCGCCCTTCCACAGCCGCATGACCACATCGGCGATCTGTTCGCCGTCGGCGAGATCGATCGACTGGACCAATCCCCCCGGCCGGCGCTGTCCGTAACCGCCATTGAGATAGGGTCCGACCTGTGGTCCGAAGCCCCCGGCCCACACGAACCCCGACCCTTCGACGTTGGCGCCGATCGTCGCGCGCAGCGTGAACGAGCCTTTCGGCACGTTGCGGAAGAGGAACCGGCCCTGGGAATCGGTGAGCACTCTGATGCTGCTGGTGAGTGGTGCGCCGGCCAGCGAGACAATCACGCTGGGAATCGGCGCGTTCGAGACCGCGTCGACGACGCGGCCGACGATCAGGCCTTTCGAGCTTGATGCGCCTCGTCCGGCCGTGCCCAGCCCCTGCGCACTGAGACCCGCCACGAGCAACACGCCGGTGAGAACGACGAGAGCCGTCAGGCGCTGCATGAGATGTGCCTCCGATGTCGCAGGATACGCTACCTTCCATCGACCTGTTTCGAAAGCGCGTCTATTCCTCGCGAGACCCAAGGTCAACTCGATCCTGTTACCCTGACAACCATGCGCGGCGTCGAGACCGGAACAGCCTGCCGGCGCTGCAGCAACGCACATCGCGCGCTGCTCATCGCCGTGGCAATCAGTGCTTCGGGATGCGCCCTTCCTGCATCGCGTCCAGCGCTGATTGACTTGACCTCGGCGACGATTGTCGATTCGAACGACGGAGTCCTCGACGGGTTCTCGATGACGGTCCTGTCTGGCGTTTCACCACCGCCACCGCCAGTTCGAGTGGAACTCCTGCGCCTCGACCGGACGCGCTACCGGCGATGGGATCCGATCGTCTACGACGTCAAGGTCACGAACACGTCATCCCAGGTGCTGCTGCTGCCGATCTCGGCGTCGCCCATCGCTCATCGTGATCGGCCTGCTGTCGGCTACCGCTCCGCGTTGTTCACTCTCGTCCTCGCGGCTGCCGCCGGGCGTGACGTGCGACTCGATACGTATGGCCTGTACGGCGCGCCGGCGAACGCCCGCAGTGTTCGCGCGCTCCGTCCCGGCGAGAGCGTGGCCTTTCGTTTTCCTGCAACCCTCCGGGTGTCTGACGCCGCTGAATGGCCCGACGAGGGACTCCCGATGCCGACGTCCGTGCGTGCAAGGGTCGAGATGATCGCGCTCGCCTACAGCGAGCCGCGGACCGCAACCCATCAGCACTCCGTCGCCTCCGCGCCGCTCGAGTCGCCGATCGAGGTCGTGAATCCTGCGGTCATGCCGCTCGCGCCATATCGCGAAGGGCCGGTCCTGCAGGCAATCTTCCCGCCCAGGGGATCCCCGGGTTGCGAGATCCATCTGGTCGGTCTCCGATTCGGCGTTGACCGGCGGCCTCGCCCCAGCGTGAGCTTCATCAGCGCCAACGGCGACGTGCAGCGCCTCGTGCGCAACGGTGGCTCTGGGTACGGCCACGATCGGAGCGGCGATGCACAGAGCCTGAGCGTGTCTGTGCCGCCGGACCTTGCGCCCGGAACCTGGCACGTCGTGATCGACCGGGACGGCTCGCGCAGCGCGCCCATGCCGCTGGAAGTGGGTGAGTGGGCCGGGCCAATCATGGAGCGGCTCTCTCGAACGACGGTCAATCCCGGCATGTATCTCCAGATCACCGGCAGCAACTTCAGAGAGGGCGACACGCTCGAGCTCGTCGATGCCCGTGGTGTCGTGCACAAGGTGCTCTCCGGTGCGTCATGTGACAGTCGTGCGTTCGATGTTCCGCTGACGGTCGCGCCGGGTGAAGCGACTCTTCAACTCAAGGCGACGGGACCGCGTGGCGACGTCGTGTCGCAGAAGCTGTCGCTGATGGTCTCGGCGATCCCTCTGCCGCTGAACTGGGTGGTGAGGTACATGCGATCGGTGGCGCCGGGTCAGTGGACCCGCCTGTCGTTGAGCGACCAGCCTGCGTACGGTTGGTGGGAGCGGATCGACGTCGAGTTCGATCAGCGGAATCGCACGCATGTCGTCGAGATGCGGCCATCGGACGAGCAACGTCTCCGTGTGCCATCCGATCTTCACTCCGGTGTGGCCGTGCTGCGCGCGCGCGTCGTCCGCGGAACTGACGCGTCGTCATGGTCGGCGCCCCAACAGTATGTGATCGCATCTCAGCCCGTGCCCCCCACCTTCAGCCATATCGACGTTGGCGCTACGCATCAGACCGTTTACCTGTCGCCCGGACCCGACAGACCAGCCGAGTTCGTCGCGGAGCCCGGCGACGAGCTGCTGATCGGCGGTGACTATCCGATGTCGATCGACGTCAGCGTCCCGGTGACTTTCGAGAATGCCGCCGCCAGGCGTCGTGTCGTGGCATCACGGGATCCGGTTGGCAGATTACTCGTGCACGCGCCTGCTGATCTGCCCGCCGGTCTGTGGAAGATCGTGGTCACCGCGCGAGGTCTGCCGTCAGTCGAGTTACCGATCTCGATGCGGGTGCGGCCTCGATGAGCCTGTCGGCGGCGCCCGTCTCCAACGAGACGACGCCGGCTAGTTCGCCCTGAGCGCCAGCGTCGGATCCACGGACGCGGCTCGACGTGCCGGAATGATGGCGGCCAGCGCCGCGCTCGCGACGAGGATTAGGGTGGCGACGATCAGCACGACGGGATTCCTCGCATCAATGCCGTAGAGCTGGCTCGCAACAGGGCCCGTGGTCGCGAGCGCCGCGGGCACGGCATAGAGCGCCGCCGGAATCCCGAACGCCAGTCCCAATGCTGTCTGCCGCAACGCGCCCTTGAGGACGTCGCGGAGGACCCGAATCCGGTCCGCGCCGAGCGCCATGCGGACGCCGATCTCCCGCGTCCGCCGGGCGACGCTGTAGGCCGTGACGCCGTACAGGCCGAGCGACGCGAGCGCGAGCGCCAGCAGTCCATAGGCGGCGGTCAAGCTGGCCATCAGCCGGTTCGCTGAACTGCGCCGCCCGTCGTCTGTACGCGCATCGGCCACCCCGCAATTTCTACCAGGTCTCCCGGACCGACCGGCCTGCAGACTGGCCCCCGCCCGCCGATAAGGCGGGCTGTCACCGGGGAGTCGGGCTGGTACCCAACGTGCACTGGTCGCCCCGGATTCCGATCCCGAGATGCCACGATGCAGCCAACGTCGATTGCCTTCGCCCAGGGCGCGTTTCTCGTCGAAGTGGAGCCCGACTTCCGGGACGTCCGTCCCGCCGACTTCGTCGTGCATATTTCCCTGCTCGAGGACGGCGGCAACGTGCTGCGGCCGCTGGTCAAAGGGGACGGTGACCGGGTCGTGATTCATGCCCCCAGCGAGCCGCTCGCCTGGAACTCTGCCATTCACTACCTTCGCAAACGGTTCGGCGGCCTGAGCGGCCCGATGCAGCCGTGGCATCCGCATCACCTGAGGTGGGGCCAGCCGGTCGTCATTGAGGGCTGAGATCAAGGGCCGCGGCTCGCAACGGCCTGCACTGTCGACGCACTGTTGTTGCAGTCCGCCGGGCAAGATGGAGGCGGCGCGGGTGACTGCGCCGCCCGTTGTGTTTTCAGCCAACGGTTGCGGTAGCACGCTCTGCCGTCAGTCGAGTTACTTGATGCGGGTGCAGACTCGCTGATAATGACGGAGACGGCTGGCTGCCCATGCTCCGCTCCGCCCTGCTCGTGGCCTCTCTGCTCGTCGTCATTGCTCTGCCGCGCCACGCACAGGCGCAGGCCTCGCGGCCGCAGGAGCTCACGCGCGAAGTGTTCGTGAATTTCGGCGTCGGACATGTGTTTCGTTTTGAGGACCAGTCGTTCGGCGCCGGTCTGGATCTCGGAGGGGGCTTCGGCGTCCGCAGTGCCAGGCTCGGTGTCGAATTCGCCGTGAACCGTTTGAGCGGATTCCGGCAGGTCCTGCCACCGTGCGCTCCCCCGGGGTGCCAGGGCTCGAACTTGTCTTCCGCGACGCTCGCCTCGGCCAACGTCCTCTACTTCTTCGCGGGTACTCGCGTCCGGCCGTACGTCACCGGCGGCGCCGGCGGATTCTGGTCGCGCGCAACCGACTCTGTGCTCACCGTCGTCGGCAACGTCCCGACGCTCACGTTTGTCGAAGATCGCGATGCCGGCGTGTCACTCAACCTCGGTGGTGGCCTTCGAATCGCTGCAGGGAGCTGGTTCTCGCTTCGACCGGAGGTGAGGTTCTACGACACGAGCATCCGCTCGCGCCAGAACCTGTCGGTGGTCCGCACATCGGTCAACGCCGCGTTCAGCTGGTAGCCTTCTACCAGCCGACCGCGTGGCTTGTCCCTCGTCCAGGTGCGTACGCGGCTAGACTACGCCGCATGCTCACCCACAGATCGCTCCTCGTCGCGCTGGCCGCATGGGCCTCGGCGTCCGCGCAGATCTCGCCAGGTGTGTTTCAGGGCGCGGAAGTCGAGCAGTACCTCTCAGCGGCGCGAGTGAAGGCGATCAAAGACGTCGGCGACGGCGTGACGAAGCCGAAGAAGGCGACCCTCGAGCTGAATCGCGTCGAGCGCTTCGCGATCTTCAAGACCATCGACGTCAAC
>Ga0137427_10000433_pt1 | contig 21877 bp, 15 predicted proteins | sample EasRivERMZT700_2_FD_102309 | JGI IMG/M metagenome (GOLD analysis project Ga0137427, IMG submission 102309) | Soil microbial communities from meander-bound floodplain in the East River, Colorado, USA - East River MetaG ERMZT700_2 | ecosystem: Environmental > Terrestrial > Soil > Floodplain ...
CACCCAAGCGCAACTTGATCGCATCGCGCGACGGCTGAACACGCGGCCGCGCAAGACCCTCGGTTACAAAACACCGGCTGCTATACTCGCGGCTTCCGTTGCATCGACCGCGTGAATGGAAGCGCTTCATGTCGGCTCTTGCGATTTCTCTACTTCACTCCGAACGTAAACACCGTCTTCGACCGGTACGTATCGCCCGGCTTCAGAATCGTCGACGGGAACGTCGGCCGATTCGGCGAATCGGGAAAGTGCTGTGTCTCGAGACACAGTCCGTAGCGCGTCTTGTACACGTGCCCTGACTTGCCCGTGATCGTGCCGTCCAGCACGTTGCCCGTGTAGAACTGCATCCCCGGCTCCGTCGTCGTCACCTCCAGCGTGCGGCCCGTCGTCGGCTCGAAAACAACCGCCGCCTGCGCGAGGCCAGGCCCGTTCCGCTTGAGCACCATGCAGTGGTCGTAGCCCTTGGCGATGGCCAGCTGGGGGTCGGGCGCGTCGATGCGTTCGCCGATGCGCGTGGGCTTGGTGAAATCGAACGGCGTCCCCGCCACCGGCGCAATCTCGCCAGTCGGGATCTTCGTGTCGTCGACTGGCAGGTACTGGTCGGCGTTCAGGGCGACGACGTGGTCGAGAATGTCGCGGCTGCCGTCGCCGGCCAGATTGAAGTAGCTGTGGTTCGTCAGGTTGATTGGTGTCGGCAAGTCGCTTGTGGCCTCGTATTCCACGATGAGCTCGTTGCGATCCGTGAGCGTGTACGTCACCCACGCGTTCACGCGTCCTGGATAGCCTTCGTCGCCGTTCGGGCTCGTGAGCGTGTAGCCAACGGCATTCCCCATGTCGTTCGTGAACGGTCTCGTCTCCCAGACGACCTTGTCGAATCCCTTCAGTCCGCCATGTAGATGATTCGGCCCGTTGTTCACGGCCAACGTGTAGGACTTGCCGTCGAGCGTGAATTGTCCCTTCGCGATGCGATTGCCGTAACGTCCGACGACGGCGCCGAAGAAGCGTGACTTCGTGAGGTAGCCCTCGAGCGTGTCGTGGCCGATGACGATGTCATCGAGGCGGCCGGTACGATCCGGCGTCTTGATCGACACGATGATGGCGCCGTACGGAATCGTGCGGACCTCGACGCCGTTCGCGTTCGTCAGCGTGACGACGTCGATCGCGCGCCCGTCGGGCATCACGCCGAACGGCGCACGTTGAGGCGTGGGGGAGGCGCAGGCGGTCATGAGAAAGGGAATGAGCAGCATCACGATGGGGGCCGGGTCTGTAGACCCGGCGCGCCAGCCATTCACGACCGCCTCGCTCGCAGATGCTCGACGACGGCGGAGAAATCCTGCGCGCCCGCTCCGGCGGCCATCGCGTCGGCAAACCGCTCGCGCGCGGCGGCGGCGGTGCGCAGCGGAACGCCCGCGCGGTCACCTTCGGCCATCGCGTAGCTCAGGTCCTTGTGCATCAGCGCGAGGTTGAAGTTTACCGCGTAGTCGCGCTTGACCATGCGTGGTCCCACGGCTTTCACGAGCGGACTGCCGGGCGCGCCGTCCCCGAGCACGGGAAACGCCGTGGCCGTGTCGAGGCCGACGCGTTCCATCAGTGCCACGGCTTCGGCGAGTGCGGCGGCCTGGACGCCGCAGACGAAGTTGTTGATGAGCTTCAGCCGCGCACCACTGCCGAGCGGCCCGAGATGCAGGATGCCGCGGCTGCCCATCGCGGCGAGCGTGGGTCGCGCCAGTTCGACGGCGGCCGACGATCCGCCGACGAGAAACAGCAGATCTCCGCTGGCGGCGTGCGTCTTGCTGCCGGTGACCGGCGCATCGATCAGCTCGCATCCACGTTCGGCCGCGCGCGCCCCGAGCTCGGTGATCCAACCCGGCGAGAGCGTGCTCGATTCGATGAACAGGGCACCTCGCTTCGCGTTCGGCAGCGCGCCGTCGGCGCCCACCCATACCTCTCGCGACGCCGTATCGTCGGCGACCATGCTGATGACGACGTCCGCGTCGCGGGCCGCGTCGGCGGGTGACGCGGCGATGCGCGCGCCCGCGGCGCCGAGCGCGTCCGCGCGATCGCGCGTGCGATTCCACACGGTGACGGTGAAGCCCGTGCTGACGAGTCGCGCCGCCATGCCGCGCCCCATCGTGCCAAGTCCCAGAAAGGCTATTGAATTCATAAGTGACCAACGAAACCGTAATGCGGAGTGCGACGTGCGGAGTGCGACGTGCTGAAGGCTTCGTGCACGCGTGCTCCGCACCCCGCACCTCGCACGCCGCACATCGCACGCCGCACATCGCACTCCGCGCAGCGGCTCGTTATGGTATTACATGCCCGTGCCGAGCGGCGGACGCGAGACAGGGCGCTGGGCGGTCGCGGGCCTCGTCTGCGCCGCGATCGCGATCAGCTATCTCGATCGCCAGGCGCTGCCGGTGGCCGTCGCGGCCATCCAACGCGACATTCCGCTCACCAACACGCAGTTTGGCGCGCTCACCTCGTCGTTCCTGCTCGCGTACGCGCTGATGTACGCGGGCGGCGGCGCGCTCATCGATCGCCTCGGCACGCGGCGCGGATTCCTGATCATCATGATCGGCTGGTCGATTGCCTGCGCGAGTCACAGCCTGGCGACGAGCTTCGCGATGCTGGCGATCAGCCGCTTTCTCCTCGGCGCCGGCGAGGGCGGCGGTTTCCCGGCCGCGATGAAGGTCATCGCCGAACGATTTCCGCTGAAAGAACGCTCCACGGCGATGGGGATGGTCAATGCCGGCACCGCGGTTGGCGCCGTCGTCGCGCCTCCGGCCATTGCCGCCATTCTGGTGACCGGCAGCTGGCGCTGGGTCTTCATCGCTTGCGGCGCGGCGGGCCTCGTCTGGGCGTTCGCGTGGGCGCGCTGGTACCGTGAGAGCGAGACAGTACGTAGGCCGGACCTTTCAGGTCCGGCTGAACCTAGGCTGGGCTGGACCGATCTCCTCACCTACCGCCAGGTCTGGGGCCTCGTCGGCGCCAAGTTCCTCACCGACGCCGCGTGGTTTTTCTACATCTCGTGGCTGCCGAAGTATCTCTACGACGCGCGCGGCTTCGACGTGAAACAGGTCGGTCTGTACGCGTGGGTGCCCTTCGCGGCCGCCGGCATCGGCAGCCTCCTGGGCGGATGGTTTTCGAGCTGGCTCCTGACGCAGGGCGGCTCGGTGAATTTCTCGCGCAAGCTCGCGCTCGGCCTCAGCGCCGCGGTGATGCCCGTCATCATCTTCGTGACCCAGGTCCCGGTCGAGTGGGCGATCGTGCTCTTCAGCATCGCGTTCTTCGGCCAGCAGTCGTGGTCGACGCTCGTGATGATCGTCCCGACCGATCTCTTCGAACGGCGCGTCGTCGCCTCCGTCGCCGGTATGGTCGGTTTCGGCGGCGCGATGGGCGGCCTGCTCATGAATCTGCTGGCCGGCCGGTTGCTGGACATGGGCTTTGGCTACCAGACCGTCTTCTACATCGTCGGCACGCTGCACGTCACGGCGTTCGGGGTGATTCTGCTGACGATTCGACAGATCGCGCCGGTGCAGCCGAAGACGCGGATCGCGGAAATGGCCGGAGCATAGGTACTCAGCACCCGGAACCAGAACACGGAACTAGGAACCGTCGGTAGAACTCGGAACCCGGAACCTGGAACCCGGAACGACAGAGATGAAGATTACTGAGATCAGAACACGAGTCGTCGAATGGCGCGGGCCCACCGTTCCGCCACAACCGCACTTCTGCACGAACGCGATGGACCTGCTCGATCTCGGCGGCGATGCGATGGGCGGCTTCCGCTTTCACGGCTGGCTGGTCGTCGAGATCTTCACGGACGCGGGGCTCGTCGGCATCGGCAACGCGGCGCTCGCACCGCGCGTGACGAAGCAGACGATCGACGTGTACCTCAAGCCCTTGTTGATCGGCGCGGATCCCTTCGACGTCGAGTTCCTCTGGCAGTTGATGTACCGGAAGACGATCGCGTTCGGCCGGAAGGGCATTGGGATGACGGCGATCAGCGCGGTCGACATCGCACTGTGGGACATCCTCGGCAAGGCGACGAAGCAGCCGGTGTTTCGATTGCTGGGCGGCCGAACGAAAAAGAAGATTCCTGTCTATGCGAGCCGCCTCTACAGCCAGCCCCTGGACACCCTGGCTGCCGAGACGCGCCTCTATAAGGATGCCGGTTACCAGGCCATGAAAATGCGATTTGGCTGGGGGCCCGTGGATGGGGCAGCCGGGATGCAGAAGAACGTCGATCTGGTCCGCACCATTCGCGAAGTCGCGGGCGACGGCGTCGACATCATGGCCGACGCCTACATGGGTTGGAACCTCGACTACGCGCGCCGGATGATTCCGCTGCTGGAGCGGTTCAACCTACGCTGGCTCGAAGAGCCCGTGATTCCCGACGACATGCACGGCTACGCGTCACTCAAAGCGCTGGGCCGTATTCCGATTGCCGGCGGCGAGCACGGCTTCACGCAGTACGAGTTCCGCGACATGCTCGAGATGCGCGCGGTCGACTACATCCAGTTCGACACCAACCGCGTCGGCGGCATCACGCAAGCGCGCAAGATCTCTGCGCTCGCCGAGTCATTCGCCGTGCCGGTCGTCCCGCACGCCGGCCAGATGCACAACTACCACATCGTGATGGCGAGCCTGAACTCGCCGATGGCGGAGTACTTCCCGCCGGTCGACGTCGAAGTCGGGAACGAGCTGTTCTGGTACATCTTCAACGGCGAGCCGACGCCGGTGAACGGCGCGATCGATCTGTCAGACGACGTGCCGGGGCTGGGGTTGACGATTAACGAAAAGGCGCTTGGGAAGTTCTCGATCGTGGAGTAGAAAACCGATACCGAGTGTCGGTTTTCGTCGGGCTCAACCGAAAACCGACACCCGGTATCGGTTTTCTTACCGGCTCGAGAACTTGAGGTCCTGAACCTTCTTCTCGCCGGCGCCGAGCGTGATCGTGAGCGCCGCACCGGCGAGCTGCTTCAGAAATGCGGCGTCCGAGAAATCTGTGGGATCGACATTGGTCAATGCGACCGCGTGATAGGTACCCGCCGGCAATCCAACGAATCTGAACTTCCCGTCTGTTGCTGCCCGTGCAGGTGTGGGCATCCGTCGAGAGCCCGCAACCCACAGCAGAGGATCGGTGGGGAAGATCGCGACATGGAATCCCGGCGCCGGCCGTCCTGCGGCGTCCATCAACGTGCCCGACAACTCCGTCGTTCGACTCGTGAACGTGACGACGACGTCGGTCAGGGTATCGCCGGGCCGGACGTCGAACGCCACGTCGGCAATGTCGCGACCGTTCCACATCGCAGACTTGAGCACCCAGCTGCCGGAGTTGTCCACGCCCGCGGCGACGCCAGAAGGCGCGGCAGCCGCCGCGCCGGCCGCCGGCGCGGCAAGCGTCGCGGTCAGACGATACGAGCCGGGATCCGGGCCGGACACGAGGAACGATCCGTCCGCACCCGCCGCGACGGGCCTCGCCAGCGGCGTTGGCGGGCGCAGTGTGATGCGCGCGCGCGACGCTTCCGGCGTCGCCCCAGTCTCGGGCGGCTCGAATACCACTCGACCGGCAAGCGTGATTCCGCGCTCGAGGCGCAGCACGACATCGAGCACGTCCTCGCCGCGGAGGTCCACATCGACCGATCCCCACAGGGGGCCGGCGGCGCGTGCCGTGAGCGTGTGACGGCCGGACGGCTGGTTGGCGAGCGAGAACGTGCCGGCGGCGAGGGATGGGCCAGTGCTGGTCGCACCGCCTCTCGAGAGCGAGATGCTCGTCGGTGTCTGTCCGTCGGGACCGACGATGCGTCCCGCGATGCGCGCGGTGGGCTCGAGCTTCATCAATAGATCGATGCCCTGGCGTTCTTCGCCGGCGCGCAGCGAGAGCGTCGTCGCGGCGCTTTCGTCGATGGTGCCTGGATAGTAGACGCGCGCGTACGCCACGGTGCGTCCGGGCGGAGGGTCAGCAGCCGGCTGAGTCGGCGGTCCCGCATTCACACCACCGCCGCGCGCATCGCCAACCTGCCGCAGGGCCCACTGCATCTCGGCCGGATCGATCGAGCGAGCCTCCGCGCCGCCGCTGAACGGCCCGGATGGAATGAACACGTACGATCCGGATGGGATCGCCGAGACGATGTAGTCGCCCGGCACGATGCCAGCGACGCGATACGTGCCGTCGCTCTCGGTGAGAGGCCAGACGCAGCACGTGACGTTCGTGAGGGATCGGCGGTCGTTCACCACGCGGTACTGCATCAGCACGATGGGGATCTCGCGCATCGGCTGACCGCTGTCGTCGCGCACCGTGCCGGTGATCGTGGCGCCGCGCGGCAGCTTCCAGGTGAGTCCGGCGAGCTGTTGTCCGTCGCCGAGCGAGACCGGCACGCCGGCGCCTCGTCCCGGCGTGGCCTGGCCGTACGCCATCGTCAAGTGCGGAGGCTTCGACGCGCTGAGGATGAACTGGCCCGGAGGCAACCCGGACACCGTGAATCGTCCGTTCGCGTCGGTCATGGTGACGATGCTCGGCCGCAGCGCCGGGCCGGAGATCGTCACGACCGCGCGCGCGATCGGCCGGTTGTCGTCGCTCAGAATCACGCCGGCGATGGAGGCTTGCTGCGCCTGGACCAGCACTGGCGACGCGAGACACAGCAGCAAGAGCAGCCTCCGCGTCATCGTCCGCTCCTCTTCAAGTCGAGCCGCGCCGTCTGGCCGCGCGCGATCGTCACTGGTGTCGCCGTTCGCGCGAGCGCTTCGATCGCTGACGCGTTCGGCCAGGTTGTGAGCACGTCTTCGCTCACCGCGGCGGCGAGGAACTCGCCCGGACGAATGGCCAGCGAATACACGCCGGTTTGCGATGCAGACGTGGTTCGGGCTGCGAATGGCGACAGGCCCTTCTCGATCCATTTCCGATGGTCTGCCGGGAAGACCACGACCGCGGCTGCCGGGTCTGGCTTGCCGCCGGCGTCGGTGACGACACCGGAAAGCTCGGTGCGGCGGTCGCCGAACCTGATCTCGATGCCTGAGACGTTCTCGCTGTCGAGGACGATCGGCTCGACGAAGAGGTCTCTCCCGTTGAGCGTTGCCGATTCGAAGTACCAGCCCCGCTGGCCGAACTGATTGGGGAGAACGGGCACGTAGGTGCCGCGCGGCAGGCCCTGCGTGATGAACTCGCCGTTCGCATTCGCCCGAACTCCGAGGCGGTTGGTGAAAGCGAGCGGCCAGATCGGCTCGAAGGCGACACTCAGCGTGCTCTGCGCCTGCGCCGGATTCGGCTGTGCCGCCGTGCCGTCGAAGACGATGCGCCCGGAAAGCGTGAGTCCGGGCCGCAGCGTGACCGCGAGATCGGTCACCGGCGTGTCGCCGACCGTCACGGAGACCTCACTCCACAACGTGGTGTCGGCGGGCATCGAATCACGACCGATCACGAGGACCACGGGCAGCGTCCAGGCTTTCAGGACGTACGGCCCGGGCGGGACGCCGAGGAAGGTGAACGCGCCTTTCGCATCAGTCGTCGAGACCGCGGTCTCGTGCGTTCGCTCGAGCATCTGGTTCGCGGCGAACGCAGGTACAAGATGAACGCCGGCCCCGGCCAGTGGGCCGTTGGGTCCGGCGAGCGTGCCTGAAACGCGCGTGAGCGCCGTCGGCCGAACCTGGATGTCGACGCCCGGACGCGCGTCGCCGGACGCAAGCGCGATCGGCGTGGCGCTGGACGGCGACGTCGTGCTCGGATGGAAGGTCTGCGCGTAGCCGAGGAGGCGTCCGTCCGGCCGAATCGTTGTCGGGAGGATCGCCGCGAGCATGTTCGAGCCGCCGTAGCTGCCTTCGGCCGATGTCTGCACCGCGACCTCGCCGACGCGAAGGGCCGTGGCGTTGGGAGTGATGCCGGAGATGCCCGTCGAGCGAACCTGCTGCAGCGCCAGCGCGTCGAGGCCCGCCCACGCCGCTGGCCACTGAATCATCCGCGACGGCACAAGGACGAGGTACTCACCCGGCGCAAGGCCCCCGATGCGATACGCACCGCGGTCGTCGGTGCGCGCGCTCGACGTCGCGTTGGTTCGGATCGTCGCGCCCGGCACTCGTTCGCCGATGCGGGCCCGCGGCAACGCTATCACCCAGATCTCCGGGACCGGCGCACCGGTCTCGTCCGTCACGTGACCCGCAAGCGAGGCTTCCTTCCACAGCCGAATTGTCAGGTCGCCGACGCGTTGGTTCTCTGCGAGCGCGAATGGCTGGGTCGGACCGCCAATCCGACGCTGGCCATACCCGCCGTCCAGGTACCCCTGACCGGAGGCGAGGAACGTATACGTTCCGGCCCCGAGATTGCGGAACAGGAATCGGCCTTCAGCATCCGTGTATACGCGCGTGGCGGTCGCCGGCGGCTGGACGGAAAGGTTCACGGGCACGTCGCCGGCCGCCGCCTGCGGCGGGACGAGCATCACGATGGCCCGCGCGATCGGCCGGTTGGTCGCGGCATCGACGACGCGGCCAACGATGAGGCCAGTGGGCGGGCGCGCGCCCGTGGCGCTGGGCGCCTGCGCGGGCGACTGCGCGGGTGGGGCCGCGAACAAGGAAGACACCGCCAGCACGGCGGTCGTGACGCCTGCACACCACGCAATTGAGGAAGGTCTCATGGCCGATTCAGGGAAGCCCGGGTTCGGGAGAGTAGACGCGGTGCACGGCAGGGATGTTAACGCCGTACTAGTGAGCTAGACTCCCGGCCATGGCGCAGCGCCAGCCGCGACCGACCCTACATGTTCTGATTCGGCTCGGCATCGCGCTCGCCTGCCTCGTCGCTGGACTGGGCGCGCAGACACCGGCGCCCACATCGACGGTCACGCCGTTCTTCTTTCTCCAGATGAGCGACCCGCAGTTCGGGATGTACACGTCCGACCGGGACTTCGCGCAGGAGACCGTGAACTTCGAGATGGCCGTCGCCACGGCGAATCGCCTGAAGCCAGCCTTCGTCATCGTGACCGGCGACCTCGTGAACAAGGCCGGTGATGCCGCCCAGATTGCCGAATACCGGCGGATTGGCGCTCGACTGGATGCGTCGATCCCGCTCTACCAGGTCGCGGGCAACCACGACGTGGAGAACGCGCCGACGCCGGAGTCCGTGGCCGCCTACGAGAAGCTCTTCGGGCCGGACCACTACACGTTCACGCATCAAGGCCTCGTCGGCATCGTGCTCAACTCGAGCGTGATTCACACACCCGACAAGGCGCCCGACCGGCACGCGGCGCAGGATCGATGGCTGCGGAACGAGTTGGCGCGCGTGCGCCGCCCGGGAGTGCAGCATGTCGTCGTGTTCCAGCATCACCCGTGGTTCCTCACGACGGCAACGGAGCGCGATCAGTACTTCAACATTCCGCTCGTGCGCCGGACGCCGCTCCTCGCGCTCTTCCACGAGCACGGCATCAAGTTCCTCGTCTCAGGTCACTACCATCGCAATGCCGTCGCGACCGACGGCGACCTCACCAATGTGACGACGGGTCCGGTGGGCAAGCCGCAGGGAGACAATCCACAGTCGGGCCTGCGCGTGTTCGTCGTGAACGACAGCGGCATCAGCCACCGCTTCTACCCGCTGAGCGATCTGCCAAATCAGATCGATCCGACGAAGCCGCTGCCGCCCGGCTCGCGCTAGCTCTATCAGCGATCTCGCTCGTGACACGCCATGTCGATCACGACCGTGCTCGCAAGGATCAGCACGTCGTCCTCGCCATCGGCGATGTCCACGCCGTACGTATCCGCGAACGTGAACCACTCCTTCGACACCGTCGCAACCGCGGAGTCGCCACGCGAGAACGTGTACTCGTGATGCATGAAGTCGCCCGCGGCGCTGAGATCGTCCGGGCCGGGCACGTCCACTTCGAACCGGCACGAGAAGAACGTGAACAGCTCTTTCTTGACGACCGCGGCGACGACGCCGTCGCGGGAGAGCTCATACGTCGGGCCCCAGGACAACAGCTTCTGCCTGATGAAGACCAGCTCGTGGCCTTCCATGTTCTGGAAGGAGAGCTTCTTGCCGAAACTGAACGCCTTGCCGTCGACGAAGAAGACGTCGCGGTCGTTCTGATCCTTGATCGTGAAGTCGTCGCCAAAGGCGAAGAGCTTCTGTCTCATTTGGTAGCGCATGGACCCTCATGGCGCGCCGGCTCACGCAGCGCCAGCAGTGGATTGGCCGGATCGATCGTGGCGTCGTTGCGAGCGTACCCGTCGTGATCGAAGATGTGCAGCAGGTAGTACCGATCCCACCAAGGCGATTTCGTGAACCGATCCGGCACGAAGTAGCGAAGACCGGGAATCGCGGCGACCTTCCGAAGGCGGTGCGCGGCGTTGAAGTCCGTGATGGCCAGCCGCTCACCGTTGAACTCGCAGAAGGTGTAGCCGAGGATGTCGTCGAAGTAGCAGTGGACCCGCGGCAGGAGCCGGCCGGGCTCCGCGTCAAACAGCGCCAGCGCGTCCGTCGTCGACGAGTAGAAGTCCAGGTCGAAGGACACGAAGGCAATCGGCGCCGGCGCCGTGGCGATGAACGCGGGCACCGTCTCGGCGACCGGGCCCAGCATCAGCCGCGCGCGGCGCAGGCGCGCCTGGAGCCGTTTCGCGTCCATCTGAAAGGCCCCTTCGTGCCACAGGTTCGGCAGGTCGCGATAGTCCTTCGGTCGCGGCAACCCGGTGCCGGTGTCGAATCCGTACACGTCGATGCCGATCCCGAAGTGGGTCTCGAGGACGGCCGCGTTCTGTTCCAGGTTGAGCAGGCCGTTGCCGCCGGCCACGCCGAACTCGATGAACGACACGCGGTCGTACCCGAGCCGCCTCGCCAGGCTCGCCGCCTGGATGGCCGGCCAGGTGTAGCGGCTGCCGATGCGATCGCCTTCGACGAGTTGCACGAACAGCGGATTGAGGGTGTACGGTGCGGCCCAGGCGTCCATCGGCCCGGTGGCGCCGGGCGGCTCTTCCGCCCACCGTTGCAGCAGGCGGACCGACTTTCCGATCAAGCGCTTGAAGACCGACGCCGGCATGGCAGCCGCAGTGTACTCGTCTCGCTGGCTTGTCCGGCCTCTACATCTGCACCGTCACCGTCTGTCCCGTGAACATCACCGACTTCGCCACCGTCGTGCCCGCGATTCGCACGTTGATCGTCCGTCGCGCCGGCGGTTGCATGCGCGAGCCCGGTGCCAGCGCGAGCGTGAGCCGCTTCGTGACGTCCTCCCAGGCCATCGTCACCTTCATCCACGCGCCACGGCGATACTCGAACGTCTTCCCGTCGTCTTCATACATCGTCGACGTCGCGTTGGCGCCGGGGTAGACGACGAGCGTGAGCGGCTCATCGGTGGGTTCGTCGACGTACTGGCGTATCGGGCCCATCGGAATGACGGCGCCCGCGCGCACGAACAGGGGCATCGTCTCGAGATCGACCGCGCGATCGATTTCGCGCCCGCCGGTGTGTGTTTCGTTCGTCCAGAAGTCGAACCACGTCCCACGCGGCAGATAGAGGCGACGGGTCGTCGCGCCTTTCTCGACGACGGGCGCGACGAGAATATTCGGACCCCAGAGGAACTGGTCGCCGCGCGCGGCGCCGACTGGGTCGGTCGCGTCGTGCAGCCAGAGCGAGCGCATGATCGGCATGCCCGTCTCTGAGCACTCGCGCACCGCCGTGTAGAGGTACGGCATCAACTGCGAGCGCAGCTCGAGGTACTTCTTGAGGATGGGCTCGACCTTCTTGTTCTGAAGTTCTTCCGGCGCGGCGCGCCAGGTGCCGGTCTCGAATGGGCCGCCATCACCGCCGTCCCAGCCCCACGGCAGTTTCAGATGCCAGTTGCGTCCGTGCGCGCGGAAGCTTGGATTGAATGCGCCGAACTGAAACCAGCGCACGTGCAACTCGCCGGTGTACTCGGCCGTGGGATTGAACCCACCGATGTCCGTGCCCCAATACGGCAGACCCGACAGGCCCGTGTTGATCGCGACGGGCACGTGCGTCTTGAGCGTCTCCCAAAGCGACCGCACGTCGCCGGCCCAGATGAAGCCACCGAAACGCTGAATGCCGGCCGACGCATTCCGATGCAGCGCGAAGGGGCGATCGTTCGGACGATAGAGCTGGGTGCCTTCCCAATACATGCGATGCCGATTGAACCGCGACGGGCCGTCGTAGCCGTCGCCCTGATCGGGCCACCAGCCATCGACGCCGACGTCCATCGCCGTCTTGTGGACTGGCCAGTAGCACGCGACCTGACGTTCCTGCGGCCACTGATTGTCCGCCGTGCGGCCGCTCGGCTGCGGCTCGGCCGTGCACGCGTCGCCCGCCCGTCCGAGCAGTCGACGGCCCTCGATGACCACGTGGACGATCACCTTGAAGTGCTCGGCGTGAAGCTGGTCGATGACCTTCTTCGGGTCCGGGAAGTTCGTCGGATGCCAGGTGAACTCGCCGTTGCGTGTGTTCCATCCCGACGGCGCGAACTCGGTGCCGAGATAGATCATCGCCTCGCACGGCAGCTTCTTCTCGCGGAAGGTCTTGGCCTCCGCGACGATCTTCTCCGGCCCGTCGAGCGTGCGGTGCGACTGCATGTAGCCGAACGTCCACCGCGCCGGCATCTCCGGCAGACCGGTGATGCGCGCGTACTCGCGCATCACGACCTTTGGATCCGGCGTGCTGACGACGAAGACATCGAGCGGAAGAAACGGAGGAGGAGCCGGTGGCGGCCCGCCGCCGCGGCCGCCCGGAACTGGCGGCGTGAACTTGCCGATCTCCGGACCGGTGAAGTCGAACTGGCCGTACGGCTGATGAATGAACATCGCCCAACCGTCCGTGGTGCCGACCAGCCACTGAATCGGCGCGCGCGTGCCGTGCGTCGTGAGCTGGTAGCCGGCCACGCCCGTCACGGCCGCCCCCTGCCCGTTGCGCATCGTGTCGATCGAGCCCTTGCGATCGAACTGCGGTCCGCCTTCGCCGAGGCCGAGCAGCGGGCCCTTCGGAAGCAGGAACGACATGCCGGGCGCGGCGGCGTCGAGCGTGAGCCGCTGGACCACGGCGCCACTTGCGGTTTCAACTTGAAGCGCCGGTGGCTCGTTCGTGAACCGCACCGAAAGATTGCCCGCCCGCACGCGCGCGAGAGTGCCGGCTGTCCGCGACGTCGCGATGGTCCGGGCGAATTCCTCACGCTCATCCAGCGCGCCCGTCAGCGCAATCGCCTGCGGCGCGCCGTTTTGCAGCGGCCGCACGGTGATGCGCACGGTGGTCGGGCTGAGTGATGACACCGCGATCTCAACCGGCTGCCCCGCGATGGTGATGTCCCTCGATTGGCCGCGAATGATGCCGCTGCCGGTGGCGACGAGGCCGGCGCCCGCGGCGGTCAGGTGTTTGAGGGCGTCTCGGCGTGAGGGCTGATCGGACATGGGCCTCATGTAACTCAGAACTCAGAACTCAGAACGTGGAACTCGGAACGTGGAACTACCACGTCACCCTCACCAACGACACTCCCTGCCTCGGCAGCGTGAACGTCACCACGACGCGCCCGTCCTTGACCTCGACGCGCTTTGCCGGCTCCAGCATCTGCAGTTGTCCCGCTTTCTCCAACGTGGCGTACTGCGCGCTCGTCGGCGTCTGCGGCGATCCCATCGTCTTCCACACCGTGTATGAATTGCTGTGGTCGCCATCGACGCGGTAGTGGGTGAGCGTCGGCCGCCCGGCCGGCAGTCCTTCGATGGCCATCTCCACGCGCGCCGCCGGACCCGGCAGGTCATCGTCGTGATAGTTCCAGACGAGCACGTTCGCCGCGCGAGTGTCGCGCGTGGCAAACGCGTTGACGTCCGCTTGCAGCCGCACGCTGCGATCGCGCACGTCCTCGAGCGGCAGCCCTGCCGTTGACGAAACCTTCACCCGCTGGCCGGTGCTCATCTGACCGAGCATGCGGAACGTGTTCAGCACGGGCTTGTCGATGCCGTTCGTGGCGAGGTCCCGGAAGCCGTCGAAGTACGGCTGGTCCTCGAACTCGAACGCCCAGCTGAGCGTGCCCAGCAGATTGACCTTGTGCAAGTCCGCCAGCTCGTACGTGCGCGAGATCTGCTCGGCCGTGTAGCTGGAGAACATCGTGCCGTTCCGGTAGGCGTTCGACGGGTTCGTGCGGACCGGGCACGCAGCGCAGCCTTCGGGATCCGACTCGCCGATGACGATGGGCATCTTCGCCAGCTCGGGGAACGAGGCGACGATGCTGAAGCCGTTGTTGATCGCGCGGAGCTGGTTGCTCACGCTCATGCGGACGTGCCCCTCGGGCCGGACCGTGGGCGCGCCTTTCGCGTGGAACGTGACGAAGTCGAGCGGCGCGCCAATCTTACCGGTCGCGTAGTTGGTGCCGCGCAGGCAATGCTCGAGGAAGTTGCGCAGAATCTGCTGCGTGCGCGCGCCGTTCGGGCCCGTGACCTCGGGTCCGCCGATGCGCGCCGTCGGCAGCGCGCGCTTCAGACCGTCAGCCGCGTAGTCGTAGAGCTTGAGGAATTCGTCCTGCGTGCCGCGCCAGTAGCCGATGTCCGGCTCGTTCCAGACTTCCCACCACCAGCTCTCGACCTCGCGCTGCCCGTACTTCTGCACCGAGTGGCGCACCCACTGATAGACGAGCTCGCGCCACTTGTCGTAATCGTTCGGCGGATAGGCCCAGCCGGTATAGATGTCGTTGTAGTTGTCGCCGGGTTTCCAAAAGTGGCGGTACGGCACCGGCTTCGTCGAGAGCGCTTCGGGCATGAAGCCGATCTGCACCATCGGCTTGATCTTGCGCTCGAGGTACGTGTCGAAGATGCGATCGACGATCGTCCAGTCGTACCGCGGCTTGCCGTCGGCGTCCTCCGTGTACGCGTTGGTCGATCCCCACTTGAGCGCCGCCGTACCGTCGCCGGTCGTGAGCAGGTTGTGCGTGCGAAAGAACACCGGCACGGGACTGAGCGCGGCCAGCTCGGACAGCAGCTTCTTGCCGTCCTTCATGTAGGCGTAGTTGGGCTCGTCGTTGCCGAACCACGCCCACGCCGCGGTCATCGGGCCGATGGCGGTGGCGGTGTCGACGCGAATGGAGACGGGGAGATCGGGTTCGGCCGCGGCCGGGGTGATGGAGAGCGCGGCGACGATGACGACGGCATAGAGCACCAGCGCGCCGGGTCTAAAGACCCGGCCTCCACGAGACGGTGGCCGGGTGTCGGGCGTCAGTGCAGCTTTCCAGCGCCGTTGGATTTCGCCGGCCGGCGCGTCGCGGCCTTGCCGGGCGGGACGGCGGCGGCGGCGCGCGCGACCTTCGACGGCAGGTTGGACAGCTCCCAGTTGAACGTGCGGACGATCTTGATGAGCTCGCTGGCTGAATCCGACACGTAGCCCTGGTCGCGATAGACCATCAGTGTGCGGCGCGGCATCGACAGCTCCTGCACCTTCACGCGGACGAGCGTGCCGTCGGCCAGCTCCTGCCGCACGGTGATCCCGGGCACGATCGCGAGGCCCACTTCCTCGCGCACGAACGACTTCACGTTCTCGAAGCTCCACAGCTCGGCGACCACGCGACAGGGCGTGGCGTGCTGCTCGAACAGCTGCAGAATGCGGTCGCTCGTCGCCGAGCACTGATGGTGCAGGACGAACTGCTCGCCGCCCAACTCGCGGATGGGAATGGTGGGCTTCTGCGCGAGCGGGTGCAGGGGCGAGGCGACCAGCATCATCTCGTCGGAGTGCACTTCGACGGAGTGCAGCTCGTGAAACGCCGGTTCGTCCTTGACGAAGCCGATGTCGACCTCGCGGTCCATGACCTGGCGCGGAATCTCCGCCAGGCGGCTGCGATGAATGCCGATCTTGATGTTCGGAAACTTCTGGAGGTAGTGCCGCAGCGGCGCCGGCAGCAGATACACGGCGGCCGTTTCGTGCGCGGCCACGGTCAGCCGTCCCGCCTTCAGCGTGCGCAACTCCGACACGGTCCGCAGCGCGTCGTCGCGCATCGTGAGCAGGCGGCGCGCGTAGTCGGCGAGCACGCGCCCGGCTTCGGTCAGCGTGATCTCGTGCACGTCGCGGGCGAAGAGGGGTGAGCCGATCTCTTCTTCCAACCGGCGGATGCTCTGGCTCACCGCCGGCTGCGTCCGATTCATCCGCTCGGCCGCGCGCGTGAACGTGCCCTCGTCAACGACCGCCAGAAAATGTTCGAGGTGAAGAAGGTCCATAGTGTACCGCGCAGAGGATAGCAGGCTCCGGTCGTGATGGAGCCATAAGATTGAACTCCGTCCGGTGATTCCTGTAGCCTCAGCGCGACACGATCGACGCGCGCCGGATGAAGTCGAGCCGGGGAAAGTCCTTGGCGAGATACGCGTTGCCACCGGCAAAGAAGGCGTCCTGGCGGCCCGCCCGAATGCCGCCGGGGCCTTCGCCGTACTCGGTGTTGAGCGCGTCGACGATGTCCAGGCCTTCGGTGACGCGGCCGAACGGGACGAACGGCTCGCGGTCGTGCGTCGCCGAGTTGTCGCGCATGTTGATGAACACCTGTGCCGTGCGGCCGTTGGGCACCGCGAAGGCAAACGCGACGGTGCCGCGGACGTTCGAGTTCTTGACGTACGGATCGTCCTGGAGGTTTCTGGCGCGCCAGGCCGTCGCGATCGCGGGATCGCCGTTGACGCCGAACTGGATCCAGGTGCCGGGCCTCACGCGGAAGAAGCGGCAGTCGTCGTAGTAACCGTAGCGCACGAGGTTGACGAAGCGGGCCGCGCCGATCGGCGCCCAGTCACGCAGCACTTCCATGACGACGTCGCCTTTGCTGGTCTCGAAGCGGATGACCGAGCGCGCCGGCGCCGGCGCGGTGAATTCGGGCGCGTCCGGCTTGAGCAGCAAGGCGCGCTGCTGTTGACCGTTCGCCGACGTGAGCGCACTGCCGATAAGGGTCAGAATGAAAATAACGACGAGCACCTTGGTCAACGCACGCATGAAGAACCTCAATCGGCGCATCCTAGCACTGGTCGTCATGTTCGGCGCCGCCGCCACGCTCGTGGCGGGACCGTCGCGATTCGGGTTCTCCGATCGCATCGAGCGCCATCTGTTTCCCGAAGTGACGACCGGACCGTCGGAGCCGGCGTGGAGTCCCGACGGCCAGTGGATCGCGTTCTCGATGCAGGGCGACGTTTGGAAGGTCCCGGCGGGTGGCGGGGAGGCGGTCGCGCTCACGCGCGGCCCCGCGTACTACTTCGAGCCGGCGTGGAGTCCTGACGGCCGGTTCATCGCGTTCTCGATGGACACCGGCGGCAACCTCGACATCGGAATGATCGCGTCCTCGGGCGGCGACGTCACACGGCTGACCGAGACACGCGACGTGGAAATCGAGCCCACGTGGAGCCGCGACGGTCAGGACGTGTTCTTCGTCGGCCGCGGACGCGGGTTCGACATCCTCAAGCTGCGCATCGCCGACAAGACGGTGACACCCGTCGTGGCCGACGCTGGAGATCAACTGCAGCCGGCGATCTCGCCGGACGGCAAGACGCTGGCGTACGTCAGTCCCGTGTCCGGCAAGCTGGGCACCGGGGGCATCTGGACGATTCCACTCGACGGAGCCCCGGGTCTTCAGCCCCGGGGAACCATGGTGCATTACGAGGAATCGGAATATCGCATGCGGCCTGCGTGGACGCCGGATGGAAAGGCCTTCCTCTATGTGTCGGACGAGATGGGGTCGAACGACGTCGCGATCGTGCCGGCCGCCGGCGGCAATCCCGTCGTGCTCACGAACGATCTGATGGGGGAGTTCTCTCCGGCGATCTCACCTGATGGTCGATCCTTCGCGTTCATCTCGAATCGCACCGGACCGATGACGCTCCACGTCGCGCCGATGGGCGGCGGGCCCTTCGGCTCCTGGCGCGCAGTGAACATCACCGCGCGTCGTCCGAGCGTGCCGTCGGGCCGCGTTCGCGCGCGCGTGGTCGACGAGCGCGGCCAGGCGCTCCCGGCGCGCATTCACGTGAAGGCGGCTGACGGCCGCGCGTACGCGCCGGCCGGCGGGTTCGCCCGCGTCATCGCCGTGACCGAGACGCATTATTTCCACGCAGCGACCGGCGCATTCGAGATCGACGTCCCCGCAGGCTCGCTCGAGATCGAGGCGGTCAGAGGATTCGAGTACGTGCCGTCGAAGGTCACCGTGAACGTCGGAGCCGGTGCGACGGCCAACGCGACGATCACGCTGCGGCGGCTGGTGAACGCGCCGAGCATGGGTTGGTACTCCGGCGACACGCACGCCCACGATCTGCATCAGGGACGATTTGGCCTCACGCACCGCACGCTGTTCGACCAGTCGCTCGCCGAAGATCTGCACGTGACGAACGTGCTCATCCACATGGACGGCACGCGGCTGATGGGCCGATGGCCGGACCTGACGGGCCAGCCCAGTCCGCTCTCGACGGCGACGCACATCATGCAGTTCTCGGAGGAGTTTCGCGGCTCGCTGGGACACATCGGCATGCTCGGGCTGACGCAATACATCCTGCCGCTCACCGGCGGTGCGGCCAACACACCGTACGCGCAAGTCGCCAGCGACACGCCGTATCTGGACGGCGCGCGGGCGCAAGGCGGCATCGCGGGCTTCATGCATCCGTACACGGGCGCCTCGCAGGACCCCGCCGCGCCGAATCCCTCGCAGTGGACGGGCACACTCATTCCGGTGGACGTGGCGCTGGGCAAAGGGGATTTCTACGACGTGGTGAGTCTCTACTCGGACGAAGCCGGGTCGGCGGAGATGTACTACCGGTTGCTCAACTGCGGATTCCGCCTCGCCGCGACGGGCGGCACGGACAATTTTCCTGACGTCTGGCGCGACCCGCCTCCCGGGACCGACCGCACCTTCGTCAAGGTCAACGGTCCGCTCAACCTGTCGTCGTGGATGGCGGCGGTGAAAGCCGGACGCACGTTTGGTACGACCGGGCCGCTGGTGTTCCTGACGGTGAACGGGCGCGAGCCCGGTGATGTGCTGGACCTGGCGGCGAGCGCGCCCGCAACGGTGCAGGTCGAGGCCAAAGTGTTTTCGGTTGCGCCAGTCCAGCGGCTCGAAATCCTGACGAACGGCAAGGTGGCCGCGACCGTCAAGCTCGATGCGGACGTCGCGTGGTCGCAGAGCGGATTCGTGGCGAAGCAGGACATCCAGCTTCCAGAGGGTGGATGGGTGGCGGCCCGCGTCGTCGGTCTGTCATCGCGGTACGTCACCGACAGCTACGCGTTTGCGCAGACCACGCCGGTGTACGTCGTACGCGGCGGGAAGCCGTACGTCTCGCAGAGCGACGCGAAGTTCCTCGGCGATGTCGTCGACGCGATCTGGATGCGCGCGAGCCGCTCGGCCTGGCGATCGGACGCCGAGCGCGACGCCTTCAAGCGCGAAATCGATCAGGCCAAAGCCGTGTATCTGAAGCTCGCCGGCCAGTGAACACGAAACGACTTCGGGGATCATTTCTCGCCGCGTGCGGGCTGCTGGTCGCGGCCGCCTGCGGGCAGGCTCCGCCGTCGCCCGAGCAGTTGACCGCCGCGAGGACGCGGCTCGAGAAGCGGTGGCTGTTCGTGTGGCGGAACATGAGCGATCCAAAGGAAGTGGATCGCATGATCGCCCGCTTCCCACACGCGACGGCCGACGGCTACACGGGCGTCGTGTTTCCGTACAACATCCCTCGCGCGAAGGCGCGCGCGCTGAAGGCCGCCGCGGCCGCGGCGCGCCTGGACCTCGTGCCCGCCGTGATGCACAACCCGCACGATCCCAACTACGTCGAGGGCGTGCTGGCGAAAGACGCGCTGTTCGTCGCGCGCAACGGCCAAGGCGTGCTGGAACCGCACCGGCCAGCGATTGCGAACTTCGATTTCGAGCGCGCGAACGGCCATCGCTTTGCGAGCTGGACGCTCCAGGATGCGCCGGGCGCTGCGACGTTCGCGGACCACGTCGTGCGGCGCAGCGGGCGCACGTCGTTGCGGATCGCCAACCTCGGCCGGAGCCAGCGGCTGAACGCGCGCGTGATGCAGACGATCTCGCTGCGCCCGCACCGGCAGTATCGCGTCTCGTTCTGGGTCAAGACCGAGGGCTTGGCGGAAGGCGCGCCCGAAGTCAAAGTGCTGGCGCTCGACAATCGCACCTTCATCAACTTTCAGACCTTCCGGACGAAGCCAACGCAGGACTGGACGGAGCACAGTCTGGTCTTCAACAGCTTCGAGCGATCGCGCGCCAATCTCTACGTCGGCTACTGGCACAGCGCCGACGGCACCGTCTGGTTCGACGACATCCGGATCGAGGAGATCGGCCTCGTCAACGTGCTGCGCCGGCCCGGATGCCCGGTCACGGTGCACGGTGAGAACGGCGTCGTCTATGAAGAAGGCGTCGACTTCGAGCCCATCGTCGATCCCGCGCTCAACCCGTGGAAGCCGGACCACGCGTCGCCGCCGATCCGGCTCACGAAAGCGACGCGCATCCACGAGGGCGATCGCCTGCGCGTGAGCTACTACCACCCGGTCGTCGTCTACGAGGACCGGCTGACGACGTGCTTGAGCGAGGAGAAGATCTTCGAGGGCTGGCGCGACGAGGTCGTCACGTCGAACGAGCTGCTGCAGCCCGCCGCGTTTCTGATGTCGCACGACGAGCTGCGCGTCGTCAATCAGTGCGCGCGCTGCCAGAGCAAGCAGCTCACGCCCGGTCAGCTTCTGGCGTGGAACGTGCGGCGCGCGGCCGCGATCGTGCGCGAGGTGAGACCGGACGCCGGGATTTGGGTGTGGCACGACATGTTCGATCCGATGGTGAACGCCGTCGATGACTACTTCGCGGTGCACGGATCGCTGCGCGGGTCCTGGGAAGGACTCGATCCGGACGTCGGCATCATGAATTGGAGTGGCGGGTTGCTGGGCAAGAACGCGGGCTTCTTCGCCGACCGCGGCCTGAAACAGATGCTGGCCGGGTACTATGACGCCGACGAGGACGGAGCGAAGATGGCGGCCTGGCTTGCGGCAACGGCGCGCACGCCGGGCATCGTCGGCGCCATGTACACCACGTGGGAAGACCGGTACGACGCGATGAGCACGTGGGCCAAGCGGGTCTGGGGACGGTGACACGAAAACCGATACCGGGTGTCGGTTTTCTCGGCGTCTGACGAAAACCGACACCCGGTATCGGTTTTTGCAGTGACCTACCGCTTCACCGTGACGATCGCACTTCCGAGCAGATCGGCCGCGTAGTCGTACACGATCACCTTCACCGTCGGCGCGAACGTGCGCGCGACGACGCGGCCCGAATAGGTGATGCCGTCCTTCAAGGCCTGCTCGCGCCCGGCGTCGTCGAGCCGCAGGGTGAACTCCTCGACAGCCTGGCCGATGTTGAGCTGCTTCGCATCGAGACAGACGAGCCCCACGTAGAGCGTGGCCACCTGCTGGTTCTGCATCGTGCCGAACCGCACGCGCGCCGCGTCGATCGTCACCGACACGTCGATCGCGGCTCCCGGCCCCGGGCCTGCCGCGCCGGCGGCACCCGTCGCCGTGCGCGCCGACGCCTTGACCCGCAGATCGCGAATCTCGCGGCGGTAGCCGACGGCCGCGTTCATGCGACTCGAGACCAGGAACTGTTTGCGATCGCTCTCGGCGACCTGCTCACGCCCGTAGTAGCCATGCCGGTAGAACGCCGTGACGTCCGGCCGCCGGACGACGATCTGAATCCGCCGGTACCGTCCGTTCCAGCGGGCGTTCGACGGTGAGTACCCGATGAGGTAGCTGAAGCGCGTCGTCGCGTTGATGCGATCGATGGCGCCCTCGGCATACGCGAGCATCGAGGCCTGGCCACCCGTGAGATCGGCGATCGCGCGAAGACTCATCAGCGCCATGGATTGCCGCCACACGACATCGGAGCTCGGCGGCGGCGGCGGCGGCGCGGCGACC
>Ga0137427_10000435_pt1 | contig 21643 bp, 16 predicted proteins | sample EasRivERMZT700_2_FD_102309 | JGI IMG/M metagenome (GOLD analysis project Ga0137427, IMG submission 102309) | Soil microbial communities from meander-bound floodplain in the East River, Colorado, USA - East River MetaG ERMZT700_2 | ecosystem: Environmental > Terrestrial > Soil > Floodplain ...
AAAGGAGAAAAGCAAACGATAGACAAGCCACCGCAAATCGAAGCACATTGCCCTCCGCGGTTTTTTAACAAAGACGAGAACGAACCACAAGAAGCACAAGGCAGAACACAAGAGTCCTGTGCCCTTTGCGTTCTCCCTTGCGCCTCTTGTGGTTCAGTTCCCGATTTACTTGCTCAGTAGTTGAACTTCAAACCTAACTGGATTTGGCGGTTGTCCAGTGCGGTGCCGGTGGTACCAAAGGTTGCCGTATCGGCAACCGTCGTAACCGGGAAGAAGTTCGCGTGGTTCAGCGCGTTGAAGACTTCCAGTCGGAATTGGACGTTTTTGCCCTCCTGAACGTAGAACCGTTTCATCAGGGAGATATCCATTCCGGAATAGCCGGGACCCGTAAGGATACCTTTGCCTGCGTTGCCGACAACACCGACCCCAGGTGTCGGCGCCACGAACGCGGTTCGGTTGAACCAGCCGAGCGTCGGATGAGGATCGGCCGCGCGCCAGTCACCGATGACATTCGGTCGATCCGAACCTCTGCCAAATCCGCTGATGTTCGCGTTAAGAGTCGGCGTCAGCGCGGGGCCGGAATTGGCGCGATAGATTCCCGCCATTTCCCATCCGCCGACAAAGCCGTTCGCAATGGAAGAAAGGTTCGTCAGGTACGTCCGGCCCTGACCGAAGGGAAGGGAATAGACGAAGCTGAGCGAAAGTCGATGACGCATGTCTTCCTGACCCGGACCTTTCTCCAGCTTCAGGTTATACGAGTCGCGGACGGCGCCATTTGCCGGTATGTCGTCCAGCAGTTTGCTCCAGGAATAATCGAACAGCATGTTCAGACCGCTGGAGGCTCGTCGTTCCAGGCGAGTTTGAAGGCCGTGGTACCAGGAATTGCCGCGATCTTCGGTGTAAGTGACCGGTCCAAACAACGGATAGGGCTTCACACCGTTAATCGGTTGATTGACATCGCGAGATGCGTCGATGTTGTTTCCCTTTTTGCCGACGTACGCAACATCGCCAACGAAACCGGACGGAAGTTGACGCTGGATGTTCAGATTAAACTGCTGGACTCGTGCGTTCTGATAATCCTTGTTGATACCAATCGAATTGATCGTGCCGCTGACACCGACACCGCCCGGCCATGGATTCTGGAAAGTCGGCCGGTCGGTCGATGCGAAGCGCTGCGTCAGGAAAAACGGCGCCAGGCTGTAGATGCCGGTCAGATTCATCGAATCGATCGTATAGAACATGCCGTAGCCGCCGCGGACAACCATGTCGGTGCGGCCTCCAGGCGTCCAGGCAAATCCAATACGCGGCGCCCACTGCTTAGCGGTCTCGTAAAGCGGACCACTGTCGCGTTGGATGAGAAGCGTCGGATAGTAGGCCTGGAACCGGTCAACCGCGTCCTTATACTTTTCATCGACGCCTAACCCGAGGCGCAGACCGCCACGTCCTCCGCCAAGGTTTGGATCGAACGAAGCCCAGCGCGCCCACTTTTCATCCATGGGTCTGGTGAATTCAAAACGAAGCCCAACATCGAGCGTCAGGTTTCGGGACTTTTTCCAACTGTCCTGAATGAACCAATTGGACGACCATTTGTTGGGATGCATGCTGATCGGGCCGAGCGGAAATGCGCGTGTCGCCGTGAATGGCGTGCCAAGCAGGAAATCCGCAAATGCGTTTCCGCTGTTGAATCCGGTGAACTGGAATGTGCCTGCCTGGGCGCTGATGACGATGAGATTCATGTACTGCCGGAAGACATCGCCACCGAACTTGATCGCATGGTTCCGCTTTTGAATCGAAACCGTATCCACAATCATCCAGTTGCCGTCGGTCCGCGGCTGTGGTCCGGCCGGATTCACCGTTGAGAATCCGCTGATCTGGAGTTGTGGCACGCTGTAGCCGACCGGATCGACATCGCCGACGGTTCCTGGAATGCCGAAGACATCCCTCGCGTAGTTTTTGTCGTGCAGGAAAGGCAAACGAACTCGTCCGACGCGGCTGAGCCCGCCGCGAAGTTCATTCACCATCGTTGACGAAATCGTCCAGATTTCCTGTATGCCGATATGCTGATTCTTGACCTTCGCGAACTCGTGATAGTTCGGCAACTCCGGTTGATTGGCGATGCGCCATTCCAGCAGATCCGAATCATACAGACCCCAATGTCCAATCAATTGGTGATCCGAATTGATGTTGTAGTTGAGCTTGATGTCGGGTTGCCAGAAGTGCTCCGGTTCGTCCATCAGCGTGGTCGCGTTGCGCGAAAAACCGCTCTGATTGGGTTCAACGCCAAACCAGAACGGCCGAAACTTCAGCGCGATTGGATCGAGGCGGTTCGCCGGAATCCGATTGCCGGGGAAGCAGCCGCGTTGATCTGCCGTGGTGCAAGGCAGACCGGCGGCCGTCAATAAGGGGTCCCGGATGGGCGCTGCGTAGCGCGACAGGTCTCCGCTCCAGAATTCCGGGAAGGGAACGGTCGGGTTGGCACGCCGTTTGTAAAATTGGCGCTGGCCCTGGAATCCAGCGAAGAAGAAGGCCTTGTCCCTGACGATCGGTCCACCAATCGTGGCGCCGTATTGATGCCGCCGGAAGACTTCGACTTTCGGCAGCGGATACGGATCAAAGAAATTGCGTGCATCGAGATTGTCGTTTCGAGTAAACGCGAATGCGCTGCCATGGAATTCATTGGTTCCCGACTTCAGCACCGTATCGACCTGTGCGCCGGCAAACCGTCCATACTCCGCGTTGTAGTTTTGAACCTGAATCTTGAACTCGGCAACGGTGTCGATATTGATGCGGTATGCGGCTTCCATCGTTCCGGCGCCATTGTTGTTCACGCCGTCGATGAAAAACTGGTTCGTCTTTTCCGCAAGTCCGGCGGCGACGAAGCCTCCGCGATCGCTTAAATGTGAGCCCGGACGCGGAGCGAACGTGCCCGGAGTCAGGTACGCCAACTGCGAAAAGTTTCGTCCATTGAGCGGCAATTCGACGATCTTCCGCTGATCCATAACCTGATTCACTTGCGAATCGTCGGTCTGAACCAATGGGGCCGCCGCCTGAACCTCCACCGTTTCGCTGACCTGTCCCACTTGCAACGCAAAGTCCAGCCGGATGCGAGCATTGACGTCGACGGTCACTCGCGGTCGAACTTCCTTGCGGAACCCGGTGAGCTCCGCGGTGACTGTATAGGTACCCTGCTGCAACGGCTCCACGCGATAGGTGCCGGTTTCATTGGTAATTGCCTGCCGCGCCTGGTTTGTACCTTCGTTGGTAACCGTAATCGTGACGCCCGGAATGAGTGCACCCGATGTATCGCTTACCGTCCCTAAAACCGCTCCTGCGCTGACTTGTCCATAAAGGACCGGCGTTATGCCCAAAACCATCAGAATGAGAATCACTGCAGACCTGATCTGGCGATTCATATAGTCCCCTCTCTCTAAAGGTGGGTAGTCTTCCTCGATCTAGTTATAGTTGTGGCGATTCTAGTAGAGCCGACCGTCCCGTAACAAATAAAAGTTGGACTTGCAGTAGACTGGCGCCGTGCGCGGCGCGATCTTTTCAATGGTTTTGCTGGTTGGACTGGCCTTGGCTCGGCCGGCATTGCCGCCGCAGTCTTCCGAGTACGTCGGCATGGAAACGTGTCGCAGTTGCCATGGCGAAATCTACAAAACGTATCAGAACGTCGGTATGGCGAAGACCTTCAAACGTATCGACGCGGTTCCTCTGATCGAAGATTGGACAAAGAACAACCGCTTCTTTCACAAGCCATCCAATCAGTATTTCGAAATGACCCGGCAGGATGGCCGATTTTTTCAACGGCGGTATCAGCAGGATCCGTCCGGTCGCCGGCGTAATGAATTCGAACAGGAAATTCACTACATCTTCGGTTCAGGTAACAAAGAGCGGGACTATGTTCACGTTTCTGAAGCCGGCGAGATGATTCAGTTTCCCGTTGCCTGGTACTCGGGAGAAAACAAATGGGGAATGGCTCCGGGGTACGATCGCGCGGATCACGATGGATTTACTCGGAGCATCAACTATCGTTGTTTTTCCTGTCACAATGCCTATCCCAAAACGCCGGTCGGCGCAGATCGGCATGAGTCGAAGCTTTCGATCTATCCACGTGATTTGCCTCAAGGCATTGATTGCGAACGGTGTCACGGGCCAGGTAAAACGCACGCCCAATCCGGCGGGTTGATCGTCAATCCGGCCAAATTGAGCCGGAAGCTCCAGATGGACGTGTGCATGCAGTGTCACTTGGAGACGACGGGATTTGCCTTACCGAATTCCGTGTTGAAAGACGGACGCGCTGTCTTCTCGTACAGGCCCGGCGAGCCCCTGGAAGATTACGCGGTGTACTTCGACTTCCCAAAGGGCGCCGGCCATGACAACGATTTCAACATCGTCCATCAGGCGTATCGACTGCGCAAATCCGAGTGCTTTGCAAAAAGCGAGATGACTTGCACCACGTGTCACGATCCGCACCGAAGACCGGAGAGTCCTCTCAGCTTCAACTCAAAATGCGAGTCCTGTCATGTTTCCGGGTCATCGTCGAATGTTTGTGTGCTTCCGTTAAGCCGGCGCCGGTCGAACGGGAACAATTGCGCGGCTTGCCACATGCCTCAACGCCGCACGTATGACGCGGTCCACGACATCATGACGGACCACTTTATTCAGCGTCGTCCTGCGGGAAATCTGCTTGCCCCGCGTCAGGATCCCAATTTCAAACCGTATCGCGGCGATCTCGCGTTCTACCTGCCGGAGCCGAACCGCGACCTCTATCTTGGGCTGGGGCTGGTCCGCGGTGCGGACGTGGCTCGCGGGGTGGGTTTATTGGAGCGTGCACTCGGGCTTTCGGCGGATGGTTCCATGCAACTTGGGCTGAGTTACCAAACGCTTGGCAAGCGCGATCTTGCGATACAGAGTTACCGGCAGGCTTTGGCGAAGGATCCCGATTACGCCGAGGCTTCCTACAATCTGGGCCTGGTGCTACTGCAGTCTGGTCGTGTTGAGGAGGCGACTGCCGCACTCGAGCAGGCGATTCTTAAGCAACCGGCGATGGCGGACGCCTATGTCGCGCTGGCATCATCGAAGGCGCAAATCGGAGACTGGGAATTGGTCCGGAAATACAATCTGGAAGCGTTGCGCATCCGCCCGACGCATGTTCTGGCCATGTACAACCTGTCGATCCTGGAACGGCAGTCGGGTCGCGTGGATCGCGCGAACGCCTACATAGAGCAAATCTTGAAGGTCGACCCCACCGCCCTCTCCCGCCTGGGGAAATAGTTGGGGGTCAGGCGTATCATTTACCCAATTTCCCGAACGGAAATTGGGTAAACGATACGCCTGACCCCGAATTATTTTCCCGTGAAGCGAGTCAGGGACGTTGCGTCGCGAATGAGCACATCGGGCCCAAGCAATATGGGGATGGCCCAGGTTGCTTCAGTCCCGACTTCGTACTTTCGTTCGAGCGCGAACGCTTCGGCGCCGCGACGCCCGATCACAATCTGTCCTTGATTGGTCAGGTAAAAGAGATGATTCGGCGTAAGCAGAATGGATGCGTGCTCGCCCTCGCGTCCTTCGGTCGCCCACTTCAGCGCTCCAGTCCTGACGTCCATCGCCACAAACTGTCCCCGACGTTTCGAGCTGTGTCCGTAGATCAGGCCGTCACCTTCGACTGGCGAACTCATGTACATGGTGACATCAGTGTTGCTCCCATCAAGGGAGGTTCAAACGAAATCCTTGAGGGCTTCGAAGCAGGCGGGGTCGAGTCGGTGAGGCACATCCTTAGATATGATCTTCAGGACTCTTTCGGTCGGCAAGGCCTCGCGGTAGGGGCGTGCGCTGGCCAGAGCATCATAGATGTCCGCAACGGCGACGATACGTGCAGGCAAAGACAGTTGATCTTTGCTTAAGCCGAGATGATAGCCGGAGCCGTCAAGCTTTTCGTGGTGCGAGCTGGCGATGCAAGCCAGTTCCTGGAATCGGGGTATTCTTTCCAGAATTCTCTGCGTATTGGACGGATGAACGACAATGACATTCCATTCATGACGATCCAGCTTGCCTGGCTTGTCGAGAATGGTGTTCGGCACGCCAAGCTTTCCAAGATCGTGCAGCAATGCGGCGCGCTGGCACAGTTTGATCACTTCATCCGGCAAGTTGAGTCTGGACGCCATTCCCATCGCAGCGCTCGCGACGCCTTTCGAGTGTTGCTGGGTGTAAGGGGACTTTGCGTCGATAACTTCTCCGAAGGCTTCGCAGATGCTGTCGAGCCGTTCTTCGTCCACAACAATCGATCGTTCAGGCTCGAGCTTCTTCGCGAGATCGAGGGCCGATTCTCGAGTTCGCAGCGCGGTCCAGATGGTCTGATCAGTTGCCATATGTTTCGCAGCTCGGACCAACTCGGGGTTGAACCACGTTCCACTGCGCTGATCCAGTACCTCAAAAGCTATCGTCGCGCTATGGGTTGACAAGAAGACTTCGACGGTCTGGCAAAGATTTGCGATCTGAGCAAAGAGAGGAATATCGCTGCCTCGAAGTTTTTGCGGGTAGCCACCGCCGTCCCAGTGTTCGTCCAGGCTGTGTATCGCCTGCGCCGTTCTTTCGGAAAAGCCGATCTTCCGGGCAACGTCGGCGCCACGTTCGCAGCGGGCGGTGAACATTTCCGTCGATTGTTTGTCCCGGTGGATGGCGATGTCGGCAATCGTCAGCGCGCGGCGCAGCAAGGAACTCTTAGGTGCGACGGTTTTGAGAAGATAGCGTATGGATTCCAGCGACACTCGCGACCAGTCCGTCGTTTTGATTTCGTATTTGGCTCGACGTTCGTCGGTCCCAAAAATCTGGCACATGCGCGACGCGTTACTGCTGCAGCCGGCATCTTTGAGGAGCAGCGCGTAGTAGAGGTCAGCGGATTCTTCGTCGGACAGGCCAAGGATTCTTCCCAGTCGCATCCCCAGAACGCAGGTCTTGACTGCATGGCCGAGCGGTTGTCCTTCAGTGAGATCGAGGGCGTAGGAAAGGGCGGCAATAATGTCGGAAAGCCGAACCTGGGCTGCGTTCAGCGGAACGGCTTCCGGAAATGTGACTGTCGAGATCGTGCTCTTCAAGGAAACGTTATCGGCAGGAGTGCGTCCGGACTTTAGGGATTGTGTGAACCCCTTGCCGCTTCGCTCGACCACGCCATGGGATGGGGACATTTGACACATGACATGTAATGTCCCCGTCCCCTGCCGCGTCGAGAGGCAGCGGGTTCTAAACGATGTCCGCCAAGCGCTCCAATTCACTTACACTGATGTGATGCAACTAACTCTTAACATCAACGGACGCGAGCACCGTCTGGAAATGGACCCACGCGTGACGTTGCTCGACGCGCTTCGAGAACACGTCGGTCTTACCGGTACGAAAAAAGGCTGCGATCACGGTCAGTGCGGTTCCTGCACGGTCCATGTGAACGGACGTCGGATCAATTCCTGCCTGACCTTCGCGGTCATGCATCAGCATGATGAGATAACCACGATCGAAGGGCTTGCTGAAAACGGCCAATTGCACCCGGTTCAGGAAGCGTTCATCGAATGCGACGCGTTTCAGTGCGGTTACTGCACTCCCGGACAAATCATGTCCGCGGCTGCTCTGTTATCTGAGCCTGTTCAACACGACATTCGGGAAGCGATGAGCGGCAATATCTGTCGTTGCGGCGCTTATCCCAATATCGTTGCTGCCGTTCAACTGGCCCAGGCACGGAGAAGCTGACAATGAGGCAATTTGAATACACAGCTGCGACCGATATTCGCGGCGCCACTCAGGCGATTTCCACAAAACCGGGTTCCGCGTTCATCGCCGGCGGTACCGGTCTTATCGATCTCATGAAACTCGACGTGGAAACGCCGCAACAACTTGTCGACATCAATAGACTCCCTTTTGCGGAAATCACGGAAAACGCGAACCACGGTCTGCGCATCGGCGCTATGGCGCGCAACAGCGTCGTCGCCTGGAATCCACTCGTGCGTGAACGTTATCCGCTGTTGTCCGAATCGCTTCTGGCCGGCGCATCGGCACAGCTTCGAAACATGGCGACGGTTGGCGGCAACCTGATGCAGCGGACTCGCTGCACATATTTCCGCGACGTCCATGAAACCTGTAACAAGCGGTCGCCGGGTTCCGGTTGTGCCGCCGCCGAAGGCCACCACCGAACCCACGCGATTTTCGGGACCAGCGAACATTGTTTTGCGACGCACCCTTCCGACATGTGTGTTGCCCTGGTATGCCTTAGTGCAGTTGTGGAAGTTCAGGGACCTTCCGGAATGCGCAGGATACCGATCGAAGACTTCCACAAACTGCCACATGACACGCCACAGATTGAAACGGCCCTGGCTCGCGATGAAGTCATCACCGGGATCGAACTTCCTCCTCCTTCCGGGAAGTCGAGGAGCATTTATCGCAAGGTGCGCGATCGCGCTTCTTACGAATTTGCCTTGGTTTCGGCCGCGGTTCTGATCGAAACCTCCGCCGGCATGATCGATGACGTTCGGATCGCGTTTGGTGGAGTTGCAACGAAACCGTGGCGCTCCGCGCCTGCGGAAAAAGTTTTGAAGGGCGCACGCGCGGACGAAGCAGCGTTTCGCTCTGCAGCGGAGGCGGCGGTCAATGGTGCGCTCCTTCATCGCGACAACAAGTTCAAAGTGGAATTGCTGAAACGAACCTTAATGCTTGCCTTGGCCGAAGTTACAGGAGAGCAGCGATGAAGGTATTGGGCAGACCGATTGATCGAGTCGAAGGAAAGCTCAAAGTGACGGGCCAGGCGAAATATGCGGCGGATCACGCGCCAGAAAATCTCGTTTATGCGGTTCCCGTTGTCAGTTCGATCGCCCGTGGTCGAGTTCAAAAGATCGATTCGCGACTGGCGGAAAGCTTACCCGGCATCCTGGCAGTACTAACGCGGCAAAACACAACAGCTCTTCTTGCGCCCGCGAATGATTTTGGTTCGTGGACAAAGTTGGGAGAAGCACGGCTTCTGTTTGCGGACGACCAGGTTTACTATGCCGGCCAATACCTGGCCCTGGTTGTTGCAGAAACGCTGGAAGGTGCAAAGGAAGCTGCCGCCGCAGTCCAGGTATCTTACGTCGAAGACCAGGCTTTGATCGAAACCGATGACGCGTTGGGAGATTTGATCGAGCCTAAATTTGCATTCGGTCCGACGCGCGTGACGCGAGGCAACATCGATAAAGCTTTCGCACAGGCGGCGCACATCGTGGATCAGCAATACAGCACACCGATCGAGCATCACAATCCAATGGAGCCTTCCGCGACTGTGGCCGAATGGAAAGGCGACGAACTCAAACTGTTCGATGCCACGCAATGGGTGATGGGGGCGCGCAATTGCGTCGCCGACATGCTGGGTATCCAGCGAGAGAGCGTGCACATCGTTTCGGAGTTTGTCGGCGGAGGTTTCGGCTGCAAGGGATTCATATGGCCCCACCAGGTGCTAGCCGCCGTTGCCGCCAGGAAAGTCGGCCGCCCCGTGAAACTGGTATTGAGCCGCAGCCAGATGTTTGCGGCCTGCGGGCACCGGCCCGCCACACGACAACGCGTCAAAATGGCGGTGGACGACCGCGGCCAATTGCTCGGCATACGTCACTCGAGTATTTCGCAAACGTCCTTCGTCGACGAATTCACCGAGCTTTGTGGATCGACGACAGGCTTCCTGTATGCGTGTCCGGCCGTGGACGTCAGCCATCAACTCGTCCGGGTGAATATTGCGACTCCAACCCCGATGCGCGCGCCGGGAGAGAGTCCGGGAATGTTCGCAACGGAGTCCGCGTTGGATGAAATGGCGTACCTTTTGGGAATCGATCCGGTGGAACTGCGTCTTCGAAACTACGCCGAAGAGGATCCCGAATCGAAGTTGCCATTCTCCAGCAAGCATCTGCGCGAATGTTATCAAGTCGGACGCGACCGCATTGGTTGGGACGCGCGGACAAAGGCTCCTCGTTCAATGCATGAAGGCCGTTATCTGATTGGTTACGGCATGGCGACGGCAACATATCCCGGTTTCCGAATGCCTGGTGCCGCGGCAGTTCGATTGTTCCGGGACGGCCATGTCGAGGTCTCCAGTGCGACTCAGGACATGGGGACTGGAACATACACCACGATGACTCAGGTCACCGCGGAATGTCTCGGCGTTACTGTCGATCGTATCCAGGCTGTACTCGGCGATTCACGATTGCCTCCGGCGCCGGTTTCCGGTGGATCGATGACGACCGCCAGTGTCACTCCGGCAGTCAAAGCGGCTTGCGAAGACGCGTTAGCGAAGCTCATACGAAGCGCCGTCGACGACGTAAAGTCGCCGTTTTGCGGGATGAACCCGGATGACGTCGTTGCGATTGACGGCCAACTGCGTTCCAAAGGCGGGTCCGATCAGTCTTATGAAGACGTCATCCGATCAGCCGGACTCGATGAAGTTAGAGGCCAGAGCTTTGTGAAGCCCGGAGCAGAACAGGGACAATTCTCATTTCATTCCTTCGGCGCCCAGTTTGTGAAAGTGCGTGTGGATCCGGATGTCGGGACGGTTCGCGTGGCTCAGGTCGTCAGCGTGTTTGACATAGGCCGGGTCATCAATGCGAAGACCGCGCGCAGCCAGGCGTTCAGCGGCATCATTCAAGGTATTGGCATGGCGCTGATGGAACAAACAATCTACGACAAGCGGAAGGGTGCGATCGTGACTAACAATCTGGCCGACTACTTGATGCCCGTCAATGCAGATGTTCCGGATATCGACGTCACGTTCCTCGATATTCCGGACTTCCATATCAGTTCGATCGGCGCACGAGGCGTGGGCGAGATCACGATAACCGGAGTGGCCCCCGCTATTGCCAACGCTGTCTATCACGCAACCGGAGTGCGGGTCCGCGACCTGCCGATTACGATCGAGAAGTTGATGTAGTCCTGTAGCGGCGGTCTATGACCGCCGACAATTCGCCAATTTTCGAGATCCTCGGCGGTCATAGACCGCCGCTACAATTGATGAGAGCGTTTTCCGAAACTGCCGATGCCATTGCCGCTACAACCTCGAAGTTGAAAAAAGTAAGTGTTCTTGCCGACTACTTCCGAAGCATTCCGGATGACGATCTCCGCGCGGCCGCAACGTTTCTGACCGGGCGTCCATTTGCATTGCACGATGCAAGGACGCTGAATGTGGGATGGTCTGCGCTGGGTAAAGCGATTCAGGAGATCTCCGGTGCTCCGGACGGAGCGATGCACGATGCTTATCTCGAGCGCGGCGATCTCGGCGAAGTCGCCGAGCGTTTGTTGCCTCCGAATCCCCAGTCGAATCTCACGCCCTCGCAACTCCTCACCAGACTGGAGGAGCTTGTCGGCGTTTCAAGCGCAGCCAAAAAGGTCAAACTCGTAACCGACTTGATGCGCACGCTTACACCGGCGGAAGCAAAGTACGTCATCAAGATGATCACCGGCGATCTGCGCATCGGTCTGAAAGAAAACACGGTCGAAGAAGCGATTGCGAAAGCCTTCGATCAGCCCGCCGACGCGGTGCGTCGAACCAACATGGCTCTTGGAGACGTGGGCGAGACAGCGGTTCTTGCACGAAACGGCCATCTCGAACATGTTTCGCTCAGACTGATGCGGCCGGTGAAATTCATGCTGGCAACGCCGGCGGAAACCGAAGAGGAGATTTTTGAAAACTTCGCGGGGCCTTTCTATGTTGAGGATAAGTATGACGGTATTCGCGGACAGCTTCACGTCAGGCCACCAGAGGCGTCGTTGTATTCGCGCACACTCGACGATGTATCGCACCAGTTCCCCGAGATCGTCTTCGCAGCACGGACAGTGCAAAGGTCGTTGATCCTGGACGGGGAGGTCGTAGCGTGGAAAAACGGCAATGTCTTGCCGTTTTCGTTGCTCCAAAAGCGATTGGGGAGAAAACGGCCTGCGCCTGCGCTGATGGAGGAAATTCCGGTGGCTCTCATGGTGTTCGATACATTGTTTGCGGACGGCCGAACGTTGATCGACGATGCGCTCATCGAGCGGAAGAGGATTCTCGAAAGCATCGAGTTGCCGGTTGGATTGATTCTTGCGCCTTTTCAACTGTTGCAGGAGCGGGTCGCCCTCGAGCCATTCTTTGACGAGGCGGAGCTCCGCAAGAACGAAGGCTTGATGTTGAAGGCTGCAGATTCGACGTACGCGCCCGGCAAGCGTGGCATGAGCTGGTTGAAATGGAAGAAAGCTCTGGCCACGCTGGATGTTGTCGTCACCGGCGTGGAGTTCGGGCATGGGCGCCGGCGTGACGTGCTGTCGGACTATACATTTGCCGTTCAGCATGAAGGAAAGCTGTTGAACATCGGCAAGGCGTACTCGGGCCTGACGGATCGAGAGATCCTGGAGATGACCGAGTATTTTAAACTTCACACCATTAGTGATTTCGGGCGTTTTCGGCTGGTTGAACCCAACGTGGTCATCGAAGTTGCATTCAACGGGCTTCAAAAAAGCAATCGCCACCCGAGTGGATATGCGTTGCGGTTTCCGAGAATTGTTCGGATTCGAACAGATAAGCAGGTCGGTGAAATCGATACGCTGGAAACGGTCCGCAAGATCATGGACCGGTGAGCAAGAGCCGAATCCCGTCGGATGAGTCGGTAGTGCCTTCGCGTGCCGGTCCCACGGCTGAAGCCGTGGGATAGATGAGTCCGCGCCCGGCGAGAACGATTCACGACATGCTAAGATAATCAGTTACGCAGCAACGAGCGCCGCGGCCTGAGGGGCGTTGACAGCCTCCGGTCGATGTGGTTGAATCCCATGTCTTTGTGACGCTCCAAACCTGTCCTTCCCGAGATTAACTAGTGGCAGAAGAAAAAGAGAATCCGCAAGAAAAGCAGCCCGAAAAGCCGGCCGAGCAGGGTGCTCAACCGCCGAAACCTGCTGCGCCTCCGGTTCCGCCGCCGCCGGGTGAACCGAAAGCCGCAGCGCCGAAACCACCGCCTCCGCCCCCGAAGCCAGCGGGCGCTGCTCCGGCAGCTCCTCCCAAACCGAAAGGTCCGGTTCCTGAACCGTGGACCTCGCCGTTGGTGGAAGCGCTCAAAGCGAAGTTCGGGGAACAAATCGTCAAGTCGTTCAGTTTCATCGGACAGAACCAGATTCAGGTTAAAAAAGACCGCATTGTGGAAATCATGACGTTCCTTCGGGACAACGACATGATTCCGTTTAATTTCCTGGTGGATGAGACGGCGGTTCACTGGCCCAAGGACGAGGAGTTCGAGATCGTCTACATCCTCTATTCCTTCTTGAGGAACGATCGTCTCCGAATCAAGTGCCGCATCAAGGAATTTGAACCCATCGAAAGCGTTGTTTCGGTCTGGTCGACTGCGGATTGGCTGGAGCGCGAAGTCTACGACATGTTCGGCGTTCGTTACGCCAATCATCCCAATCTCAAACGCATTCTGTTGCCGGAGGATTGGACGGGGTTTCCGTTGCGTAAGGACTACAACTACCGTCTGCAGGACGTGGAGTGGGTGCGCAAACATCTCGGAATTGAATCGGGTCAGAAATACTACGTCGCTGAGGCGAGGGCCGAGGAGGGCGACTATGTCACTCCTCAAGACTAATAAGAGATTGCGAATTGCGAATCGAATTCGGGGTCAGGCACGTAGAACTGATGAAACACGTGCCAAGCCCCAAATCCGCAATCCGCAATTCGCAATTCGCAATTAAGTTTATGTCGACGAATGAAACGTTATTTGATGCGACTGAAATAACCGTAAGTATGGGTCCGCAGCATCCGTCCACGCACGGTGTGCTGCAGGTAAAGCTCAAACTCGACGGCGAACGTGTGGACGACGCGCAGTGCGTGATCGGCTATCTGCATCGCGGTGTCGAAAAGCTGGGCGAGACCCAGACCTGGGGGCAGTTCGTTCCGACTCTGGACCGAATGGACTACATTGCCGCCGTGTCGAGCTGCCTGGGCTACTGCGAGACTGTTGAAAAACTGCTGGGCATTACGGCACCTCCGCGCGCTCAATACATTCGCACCCTCATGACCGAGTTGAATCGCATATCGAGCCATCTGCTTTGGCTCGGCACGCATGCCCTCGACATCGGCGCAATGACGGTCTTCCTTTACGCATTCCGTGAGCGCGAGGAAATCCTGAAAATCTTCGAAAACTACTGCGGAGCCCGGCTCACCACTCACATGTTTCGTATTGGTGGGACGCAATATGAGTTGTACGAGGGTTTCCAGGAGCAGGTGAAAGCATTCACCAGCACCTTCCCAGCGCGCGTGGACGAATACGAAACGCTGCTGACCGAAAACCGTATCTGGATCGGTCGAACGCGGGGTGTCGGCGTGATCTCGGCGAAGAATGCGATCGACATCGGTTTGACCGGACCGGCGCTGAGAGGGTCCGGTGTAGCCTGGGATCTGCGAAGAGCGAAACCGTACGCCGCATACTCGGACTTTCAATTCGACATCCCAACCGGCGAACACGGCGATACGTACGATCGATACATGGTTCGCATGGAAGAGATGCGGCAGTCCATTCGAATCGTCAATCAAGCCGTCGACAAGATTCCGGATGGACCGCTCATGGCCAAGATCACGAAGATCATCAAGCCGCCGGTCGGCGACGTGTATCACTCGATCGAAGCGCCCAAAGGCGAATTGGGCTATTACCTCGTGAGCGACGGTGCAACGATGGCATATCGAGCGCGCGTCAGACCGCCGTCTTTTGTTAACTTGCAGGCTCTTCGACAGATGGTTATCGGAAGCATGGTGGCTGATGTCGTGGCCGTAATTGGAACGCTAGATATCGTGTTAGGCGAAATCGACCGATGAATCTGGATTTTCTGATCAATTACATTCTGATTCCGCTGGTGAAGATCGGGATTATTTTTCTCATCTTGTCGGGCGTAATTGCGTATCTCACATTCCTCGAGCGCAAGGTCATCGCATTCATGCAAGTGCGACTCGGTCCCATGCGTGTCGGGCCGCACGGTTTGTTACAGCCGATAGCGGACGGCCTGAAGCTCATGCTCAAGGAAGACATCATTCCGGCGCAGGCCGACCGTCTGGTGTTCATGCTGGCGCCGATCATCACGCTCGTTCCCGCCTTTATCGTTTTTTCGGTGATTCCGTTCGGGGCCGCTTCGACGATCAACCTTCCCGCGTTCTCCCAGAATCTTTTTGGCCAGACACTCACGTATTCGGGGACGTCAACGGGACTCTTCGTTACCGACGTGAACATCGGGGTCCTCTACGTACTCTCGATCTCGTCGATCGGAATTCTGGGCATCATTCTTGGTGGCTGGGCATCGAACAGCAAGTATCCGTTGCTTGGCGCGTTGCGCTCCGCGGCGCAGATGGTGAGTTATGAGGTCGCTCTCGGATTCTCCATCATGGGTGTGTTGATGATGGCCGGAAGCCTCAGTCTGGTTCAAATCGTCGAGGCACAACGCAATGCCGGGACCTGGTATGTGTTCCTCCAGCCCGTCGGTTTCATCCTTTTCTTTATATGCGGCGTCGCGGAAACGAACCGCGCGCCCTTTGACCTTCCCGAAGCGGAAACCGAGCTAGTCGCGGGTTTCCACACGGAATACAGCGGATTCCGGTTTTCATTATTCTTCCTGGCGGAATATGCGGCCATGATCGTCGTCGGGTCGATGGCGGTCACCCTGTTTTGGGGTGGATGGCTGAGGCCGTTCCCGAGCGTCGCCGCGCTCGCGTTTCTCGATTACATCCCGTCGTTCTTGTGGTTTGCGGCCAAGGTATTTGTCTTCCTCTATTGTTATTTGTGGTTCCGCGCGAGCTGGCCGCGATATCGATACGACCAGTTGATGAAAGTCGGTTGGCAGGTCCTAATGCCTATCGCGATCGCCAATGTGATCGTTACAGCGGGATTGATGCTGTTGTTTAGAGGTTAACGATATGAAAGTTAAACGTCCGGAACTTAGCATTCTCAAGAAGATCTTCATGGTCGACTTGATCAAGGGGCTGTTGCTCACGTTTTCATATCAGCGCCCATCGGCAAATTACACCGAGCAATACCCGAAGGTCCGGCCAAAGGTCTCCGAGCGCTTCCGTGGCGCCCCGCGCTTGAACAACGATCCGGAAACCGGTGAAACGCTCTGCATCGCGTGCAATCTTTGCGCGCTGGCATGTCCGGAACACTGCATTGAAGTCGGCTGGGAACGCACGGAAGCCGGCAAGAAAGCTCTCACGACGTATATTTTCGACGTTTCCCGATGTATGTTCTGCGGACTCTGCGAGGACGCGTGTCCGACGCCCTGTCTGGAATTGACACAGGAATTCGAACTCAGCCTGTACGGGCGCCGTGACATGAAGCTCGACCGGCAACAACTCGAAGAAGGCGTGCAGCCGGTTATCTACACAAAATAGACTATGCTCGAAACGGTTCTCTTTTACGTTTTTGGCTCGCTCGCGGTGATCTCGGCGCTACTCGTAATCACCAGGCACAACGTCGTGCACAGTGCGATGGCTCTGGCGGTGACACTGCTTTCCGTCGCAGGCATCTTTCTAACGCTCCAGGCCGAATTCCTTGCCGGTGTCCAGGTCATCGTCTATGTCGGTGGCATCCTGGTCCTTTTCGTTTTCGTCATCATGTTGATTTCGGTGAACCGGGCCATCACGGAAAGGCAGTTCAATCGTCAGTGGATGCTGGCGACCCTCACGGCATCCGTCCTTATTATTGAGTTTGCGTACGTCATTTATCAGGGCAAAGACTCCTTCAGACTTCCGCCGGCCGTAGCTCCGACTATACCGGTTGCGGGTAATACCGAACTGGTGGGAACTGCGCTCTACACGAATTACCTTTTACCGTTTGAAATCGCGTCGATCCTGCTGCTCGTCGCGATCGTAGGCGCTGTGATGCTTTCGAAGAAGAAAACGCAGACGGAAGACTAGGAGGATTGCGAATGGTACCGACACACTACTACCTGATCGTGGGGGCGGCTCTCTTCACGATCGGTGTCATCGGCGTTTTGACGCGTCGGAACATCATGATCATTCTGATGTCGATCGAGTTGATGATGAACGCCGTCAACATCAACCTGATCGCGTTTTCAAGCCACTTGCAGCAGGTTACCGGCCAGGTGTTTGCAATCTTCGTTATTACGGTCGCTGCGGCTGAAGCCGCGGTTGGTCTCGGCATTGTGATCGCGATGTTCAAGAACAAGGAAACCATGAACATCAACGAAATCGATCTGATGAAATGGTGATAGGGAATTGCGAATTGTGAATTGCGAATTGCGAATTGAAGGTCGGGGTCAGGCACGTAAAACTGATAAAACAAGTGCCAGACCCCTCAATTCGCAATTCGCAATTCGCAATTCGCAATCGGACAAGATATGAATTTTCTAGATCTCATCTGGGCCATCCCGCTGTTTCCGGCGATCGGCTTCGTCATCAACGGAATCTTCGGCAAGAAGATGCCCAAGTCGGCGGTCGCCACGATCGCTGCGGGCGCAGTGCTCATCGCGTTCATCTTCTCGGTCGGCGCGGTATTTCAACTGTCGCAGTTACCGGCCGATAGCCGATCGCACAACGTTGCCTTGTATCGATGGATTGACGCCGGTCCGGCGCATACCAAGTCAGGCGACGTGGAACGCTTTGCTGTGGATTGGGGATTTCTGCTCGATCCGCTCTCGGCCGTGATGATTCTGGTGGTCACCGGCATCGGATTCCTCATTCACGTCTATTCGGTCGGATACATGTATGAAGAGGACGGCTTCTATCGTTTCTTCGCCTACCTGAACCTCTTCATGTTTTCGATGCTCACGCTGGTCCTCGGCAACAACTACGTGATGATGTTCGTCGGGTGGGAAGGAGTAGGTCTGTGTTCCTACCTGCTCATCGGCTATTACTTCCTCAAGCGTAGCGCCGGCGACGCAGCGAAGAAGGCGTTCGTCGTAAACCGCGTGGGTGACTGGGGATTCTCGATCGGCATATTCATGGTGTTCATGACGGTCGGTACGCTGCAGTTCACCGAAGTGGGTGAACGGATTCGCGAAGGAGCCGCGGCGGGAAACTTCCAATCCGGTGACATGTGGTTCACGATGATGGCGCTTGCGCTGTTCGTCGGAGCTACCGGAAAATCGGCGCAGATTCCGCTCTTCGTCTGGCTTCCTGACGCCATGGAAGGCCCGACGCCCGTTTCCGCACTCATCCACGCGGCCACGATGGTGACGGCGGGCGTGTACATGGTGGCGCGAAGCAATTTTATCTTCCAACTCGCTCCGGAGGCCATGTTGGCCGTCGCTGTCATCGGAGCGCTGACCGCGCTGATGGCCGCTTCAATCGGAATCGTTCAAAACGATATCAAGCGTGTGCTTGCCTACTCGACTGTCAGCCAGCTCGGCTACATGTTCCTGGCGTTGGGTGTCGGTGCGTTCGCCGCTGGTGTGTTTCACCTGATGACCCACGCTTTCTTCAAGGCGCTCCTGTTCCTCGGTTCCGGTAGCGTGATCCACGCCCTCCACCATGAACAGGACATGCGGAACATGGGTGGGTTGAAGAACAAGATTCCCTGGACGTTCCGAACCATGTTCATCGGGACTATCGCGATCGCAGGAATTCCGCCGCTGGCGGGTTTCTTCTCGAAGGATGAAATTCTGTGGCAGGCATTTTCCAGCGAACACGGAAGTCCCGTTCTCTGGGCGATCGGCGCTCTCGTTGCGGGTATGACGTCCTTCTATATGTTCCGGCTTTTGTTCATGACGTTCTTTGGCGAGTATCGCGGCGCCAAGGCGCACGTCCATGATCATGGCCACGCCGGCGCTCATGAGATCCACGAGTCGCCGAACACCATGATCATTCCGTTGATGGTCCTCGCTGTGGGTTCGATCGTTGCCGGATGGATCGGTCTGCCACCCTGGTTGGGTGGAAGTGCCTTCGAGCACTGGCTTGACCCTGTATTTGAGCCCGTGCTTCCGGTTGCCGCCGAGGCGCACCATTATTCACATGCGTTCGAGATTGGAATGGCCGCGCTATCCGTAGTGATTGCGTTCGTTGGACTGTTCATCGCATACACGGCTTATTACAAAAAGAGCACGCTGCCGGATCGTGTCGCCGCTCAGGCGCGCGGCCTGTACAACCTGCTTTCGCACAAGTACTACGTCGACGAACTCTATGACGCACTGTTCGTGAACCGCGCCAAGGGGTCGGGTTCCAGTCTCTGGAGATTCGATGCAAGGATCGTGGACGGCATGGTGAACGGATCGGCGTGGACCACCGTGAAGAGTGCGCTTGTATCGGGTTGGTGGGATCGTTGGATTGTCGATGGCTTGGTTCGCTTCACCGGTGGATTCATCAAGACGGCCAGTTGGCCGGTACGCCTGATCGAGACCGGATACACGCAGAACTATGCTTTGGTGATGGTTCTGGGCGTTTTGATTTTCGTTGGCTACGTTTTGTGGGGGACTCCATAGCATGGATTTCTTTAGAGCAAATATCCTGACCATCGTCACTTTTTTCCCGCTGGCCGGGATGATCGTTCTCCTCTTCTTTAAAAAGGAGAACACGAGCATGATTCGCCTGTGGGCGAACATCGTGGGCTTTGCTGGATTCTTTATCTCGATTCCGTTGTGGCTATGGTTTGACTTCGAGCGAGCCGATCAATTTCAGTTCGTTCAACGAATACCGTGGATTCAGGCGCTTGGTGCCGATTATCACGTTGGCATTGACGGTATAACGCTGCTGCTCATCATGCTCACCACGCTGCTTGGGCCACTTGCGATTCTATCGTCGTGGTCGGCGGTCGAAATTCGCTTGAAAGAGTACTACGCGTTTCTACTGATGCTGCAGGCCGGCATGCTCGGTGTCTTCGTCTCGCTCGACTTCTTCATGTTCTATGTTTTCTGGGAAGTGATGCTGGTTCCGATGTACTTCCTTATCGGCGTGTGGGGCGGCCCGCGCAAACTCTATGCGGCGATCAAGTTCTTCCTGTATACGTTGGTGGGATCGGTGCTGCTTCTGCTGGGTATTTTGGCGTTGTACTTCGCCTATCCCACAATTGCCGCGGCCAATCCCGAAATTGCCCAACAGTTTGGAACGGGCCCTACGTTCAACATCCTCGCGTTTCATGCGATCGCGCCCTTTTTAGCTTTCAACTTCCAGTATTGGATCTTCCTGGCTTTCTTCGTCGGATTCGCCATCAAGGTTCCGATGTTCCCATTCCATACGTGGTTGCCTGACGCTCACGTGGAAGCGCCAACCGCTGGTTCCGTCATCCTTGCCGGCGTGTTGCTGAAGATGGGAACGTACGGCTTCCTTCGTTTCAGCCTTCCGATTCTCCCTGAGGCGACCGTATATTTCGTTCCGATGATGGCTGCGCTATCGATCATCGCCATTATCTATGGTGCGCTGGTCGCGATGATGCAACCCGATATGAAGAAGCTGGTTGCGTATTCGTCGGTCAGCCACATGGGATTCGTCATGCTTGGCATGTTTGCGCTCAATCCGCAGGGATTGAACGGCAGCATCATTCAGCAGATCAACCATGGAATATCGACCGGCGCGCTCTTTTTGATTGTGGGCATGATCTACGAACGGCGTCATACGCGTGAGATATCGCAGTTCGGAGGGTTGTCGTCCGTCATGCCGAACTACGCGGTCGTCTTTTTGATTATGACGATGTCGTCCATTGGATTGCCGCTGCTCAATGGGTTTATCGGCGAGTTCGTAATCATGCAGGGCGCTTTCCAGAAAAACATCTGGTGGGCCGTCGCGGGCGGATCGGGAATCGTGCTGGGCGCTGCCTACATGCTCTGGTTATATCAGCGCACGATGTTCGGCAAGTTGGATAATCCCGCGAACGAGAAGCTTCAGGACATGAATCTTCGGGAATGGGTTGTGATGGTGCCGCTGATCATCGTGGCGTTCTGGATTGGCCTGTATCCTGCGCCTTTCTTTAAAGCTTTGGACAAACCCGTGAATAAGCTGGTCGAGAAAGTTCAGCCCGGCTATATGCAGGGTGCGCCACGGATGGAAGCAGGAGAACGCCGATAATGGAACAGTTCTTTCGAATCGAGGACCTGGGCGCGATCGCTCCCGAACTGGAACTGACGATGATCGGGCTGATCCTGCTGATCGCGGATCTTGTCATTCAAGACAAGAAGAAGCTCGGCATCATCGCGATCGTCGGCATCATGTTGTCGGGAGGATTTCTTTATCTCCAGCACGTTCGCGGCATCGAAACGCTGGCCTACGGCGGGTTGCTGGTCGTCGATCCATTTGCCAATTTCTTCAAAATGATTTTTCTGATTGCCGCCGCGCTTTCGATCGCGTTGTCACTCAAATACCTCGACATCGAGCGCGAGAATCACGGGGAGTATTACGCGCTCATTCTGTTCGCGACGATGGGCATGATGTTCATGGCGGGAGCGGTCGATCTCGTAACGTTGTACATCGGCCTGGAAACGATGGCGATTGCCACTTATGCGCTGGTGGGTTTTCTCCGCAGCAGTCAAAGGTCGAACGAAGCGTCGCTGAAGTATTTTCTGTTGGGTGCTTTTTCGTCGGGCATTCTGCTTTACGGCATGTCATTGCTTTACGGCATTGCGGGTTCGACAAAGTTTGTCGACATCGCTGAAGAGCTTGCACGTCGTCCTTTGAACGATCCGATCTCGCTCATGG
>Ga0137427_10000436_pt1 | contig 21592 bp, 16 predicted proteins | sample EasRivERMZT700_2_FD_102309 | JGI IMG/M metagenome (GOLD analysis project Ga0137427, IMG submission 102309) | Soil microbial communities from meander-bound floodplain in the East River, Colorado, USA - East River MetaG ERMZT700_2 | ecosystem: Environmental > Terrestrial > Soil > Floodplain ...
CCAGATACGGGTGCTTAATTTACAGCTCTTGCAATGCACAAAAGGTGTGCACGAGCGCCATTCTCTCACCAAATCATCATCGAACCGCCACAAGGGATTCATCGAATCACGGCAGAGCACGCCTCGACCGGTGATTCGGGCGTGTTGCGATGCAGGACTTCCGGTTCGCGTAGACGAGTAACCGAAGGAGTGATCGATGAGAGGACTCTCAGACGGGTTGGCGCCCGATCGGGTGCGCCACCACCGCACGATATTCATCTCCGATGTCCACCTCGGCACGCCCGGCTGCAAGGCCGAGCTGCTGGCCGATTTTCTCACCCACAACGATTGCCGCACCCTCTACCTCGTCGGCGACATCGTCGATTTCTGGCGGCTCAAGAGGAGCTGGTTCTGGAGCGCCGCGCATAGCCGCGTGATCGACGCCATCCTCGCCAAAGTGAAAAGCGGCACGCGCGTGATCTATGTCCCGGGCAATCACGACGAGGCCTTTCGCGATTATTGCGGGGTGCTGCTGGCCGGTGTCGAGCTGTTGCCGGAAGCCACCCATCGCACCGCGGATGGTCGCGAGCTTCTGGTCCTTCATGGCGACAGCTTCGACGGCATCGTCACCTATGCGCGCTGGCTGGCATTCCTTGGCGATCGGGCTTACGCCGTGGCCCTCAAGCTCAGCGATGTCGTCAACCTCGCCCGCCGCTGGTTCGGGTTGCCGCACTGGTCGCTCTCGGCGTTCCTGAAGCACAAGGTGAAGAACGCTGCCTCATTCATCGCCGATTTCGAACATGCGGCGGCGCGCGCTGCTCATTTGCGCGGGGCGGACGGTGTCGTTTGCGGCCACATTCACAACGCCCAGATCAGGACGATCGACGGGGTCCTCTACTGCAACGACGGCGATTGGGTCGAAAGCTGCACGGCGCTGATCGAGGACGCCCGCGGCCGTTTGGAGATCGTCGAGTGGACGAGCTTCGCCCATGAGCGCAATCGGACTGCTCAAAAAGCGGCGCGCAAGGCCCTGATTCCTGCTCCGCGTCAACCCGTGGCGGCTTAGATCGGCGCTTGAAGTCCGGGACGTGCGCATTTGTGCCGCAATTCCAGGAGAATCGCGGCTTATTAAGCTTGGCGGGCGGCCGCCATTGCTCCAAGGGAGTCGCACCTATATAAGCCCCGGCTTCGCGTCCGCATCAGCCGCGGCTTCGCGTCCGCCGCTCCGGACCAGAAACGATCTCGCTCATGGACATACGAAATATTGCCATCATCGCCCATGTCGACCATGGCAAAACCACGCTCGTCGACCATTTGCTGAAGCAGTCCGGCGCAATCCGCGACAATCAGCAAGTCCAGGAACGCGCGCTCGATTCGAACGACCAGGAGCGTGAGCGCGGCATTACCATCCTCGCCAAATGCACCAGCGTCGAGTGGAGCGGCACGCGCATCAACATTGTGGATACGCCGGGCCATGCCGATTTCGGCGGCGAGGTCGAGCGCATCCTCTCGATGGTGGACGGTGTCGTCCTCCTCGTCGACGCAGCCGAATCGGTCATGCCGCAGACCAAATTCGTGCTTTCCAAGGCGTTGAAGCTGGGGCTCAAGCCGATTGTCATCATCAACAAGATCGATCGCTCCGACGCGCGGCCGAAGGAAACCCTGGAAGAGATCTTCGATCTGTTTCTTGCACTGGAAGCCAACGATTATCAGCTCGATTTTCATGTGCTGTACGCATCGGGCCGCCAGGGCTGGGCTGTTGCCGATCTCGCCAGTCCGCGCGAATCGCTAGGGCCGCTCTTCGACCGCATCGTGACCGATGTCCCGCGGCCCAAGCCCTTGGCGCAGGCAGGCGATAACTATCCCTTCACGATGCTGGTCACCACGCTGGAAGCCGACCCCTATCTCGGCCGGGTGTTGACCGGCCGCATCGAATCGGGCGCCATCACGGTGAACCGGCAGATCAAGGCGCTGTCGAGCGACGGCCGGGTGGTGGAACGTGCGCGCGCCACCAAGCTCCTGTCCTTCCGGGGACTCGCACGTGTGCCGACAGAGCGCGCCGAAGCGGGCGACATCGTCGCCATTGCCGGTCTCGAGGACGCTACCGTCGCCGATACGCTCTGCGACATCGCCGTCGAGACGCCGCTGCCCGCCCATCCTATCGATCCGCCGACGTTGGCGATCACGATCTCGGTGAACGATTCCCCGCTCGCCGGGCGCGAAGGCGACAAGGTGCAGAGTCGCGTCATCCGCGACCGTCTGCTGCGCGAGGCCGAAGGCAATGTCGCGATCCATCTGCGCGAAGTGGACGACGGCGCCTACGAGGTGGCCGGCCGCGGCGAGCTTCAATTGGGCGTGCTGATCGAAACCATGCGGCGCGAGGGCTTCGAGCTCGCGATCAGCCGGCCGCGCGTGCTCTACAAGAATGACGAGGTCACCGGCCAGCGGCTCGAACCGATCGAAGAGGTGACCGTCGATGTCGACGAGCCCTACGCCGGAATCGTGATCGAGAAGGTCAGCTCGCGCAAAGGCGAATTGCGCGACATGCGCTCGACCGGCGCAGGCAAGACCCGGCTCGTCTTCCACGCGCCCTCGCGCGGACTGATCGGCTACCACGGTGAGTTCATGACCGATACCCGCGGCACCGGCGTGATGAACCGCATGTTCCATGGCTACGCGCCGCACAAGGGCAACATCGAAGGCCGCCGCAACGGCGTGTTGATCTCGACCAATGAAGGCGAGGCCGTCGCCTACGCGCTCTGGTACATCGAGGAGCGGGGCAAGCTTTTCATCATCCCCGGCACGCGCATCTACAAAGGGATGATCATCGGCGAGAATTCCCGCGACAACGATCTCGACGTCAATCCGCTGAAAAGCAAGCAACTCACCAACATCCGCACGCATTCCAAGGACGAGGCCGTCCGGCTCACGCCCGTGATCCCGCCCACGCTCGAGCAGTCGATCGCCTATATCGAAGACGACGAGCTCGTCGAAGTGACGCCCAAATCGATCCGCCTGCGCAAGCGCGCGCTGCTGCCTCACATGCGCAAGAGGGCGGAAGCCGAAGCGGAGGGAAGTTGACGGCGGCTTGACGTCTGTCGTGGTATTACGACGAACATGGACCGCGAGCTTAAAGACCGGGTTGCCTTCGCGCAGAGCCTTGCCGATGCGGCAAGAGCGGTCATTCGCCCGTACTTCCGCCGTCGCATCGAGGTGACCGATAAAGGCGCCGGCGGGTTCTTCGATCCTGTCACAGAGGCCGACAAGCGCGCCGAACAGGTGATGCGCGATCTGATCGCCGGCACCTACCCGGACGACGGCATTCTGGGCGAAGAATTCGGACATCGCCCCGGCGACAGCGGGTTTGTCTGGGTCCTCGATCCGATCGACGGCACACGCGCCTTCATCGCCGGGCAGCCTTTGTGGGGAACACTGGTCGCGCTCGAGCGCAACGGAACGCCGGTGCTGGGCATTCTCGACCAGCCGTTTCTCGACGAGCGCTTCACGGCGTCGGCCGGCGTCACGGAATTGCGCAACGCCTCATCGACTGAAACTCTGAAGACGCGCGCCTGCGCCGAGCTGGGCGAGGCGGTGATCTGCACCACGCATCCGATGCTGCATTTCAATGAGGCGGACCGCCAGCGCTATTGGAACGTCGAGAAGCGCTGTCGGCTGTCGCGTTATGGCGGCGATTGTTACGCCTATGCGCTCGTGGCCATGGGGTTCGTCGATCTCGTCATCGAGACCGATCTCAGGCGCTGGGACATCGCACCGATCATCCCAATCATCGAAGGCGCCGGCGGCATCGTCACGAGCTGGGACGGCAAGTCGCCGGTCGGCGGCGGCAATGTGGTCGCCGCAGGAGACCCGCGGGTCCACGCCGAAGCGCTGAAAATCCTCGCCCTCTAGGCGTTCGGACGGTCCAGGAGCCGCGCCGTGAAGGCGTCGAACGCCGCCCAGAAGCGGGCGCGGATCGCATCGTTCTCCATCAGGATTTCGTGCTCTGCGTCCTCGAACTCGACATAGGTTGCGTTGGGCAGGCGCTTGACGAAATCGCGTGTCGCCGCGGTCGTCACGATTCCGTCTCGGCCGGCGCCCACGACCAACAACGGCGTGCCGATCTCTTCCGCGAATCCCGCACGCTCCGCCCGGCGCAGCGATTGGAACGCAGCGCCGAGCCAGCCGAATGTCGGACCGTAGATGCGCAGGAACGGCTGCGCCTTCAGGAGCTCGCGGTTGCGCTCGTATCGTCCGCGATCCGACGTGACGAGGTTCCCCTCGAAGGGAAGGTGCAGCGGGTCGCGGCCTTCGACCGTATAGACGAGCTGAGACGAGGCCCGCCTCATGTTGAGGAGGAAGGTCACGGCCTTGGCGAATTGCAGCGAATATTTTCCGGTCTCTATGCCGAGCATCGGCGCGGTCAGCGCGGCGCCCGCGAAACGCCTCTTATGCTCATGGATGAAGCGCAACAGGATGTGCGCTCCCATCGAATGAGCAAGCGCGATCACCGGCAACGGCGCGCGCCCCCGTGCGATCTGGTCCTTCTGGATCGGTTCGATGCCCTGCATGACGATCGCGCCGATGTCCGCGTCATACTCATCGAAGCTCGTGACGTGGCCGGCGCGGTTGCCGCTCCCCCGCCGCTCGGACGCGCCCTGGCTGCGCCAATCGAGGCTGACCACGATCAGTCCGCGCGCAGTGAGCTCCTGCGCCGTCTCGTCATATTTCTCGAGGAACTCGGTCAAGCCGTGCAGCAGGAGGCAAATGCCGCGCACCGCCACCCCGGCGGGCACATCCCAGGTGGCCGTACGCAATTGGCGCTTGTCCGGCGCGATCAGCGTCTTGACGCGAAAGCTCGTGGTCACGGGTTCATCCGGAAAAGCAGCCGGGGCGAGGAGCGGGATAAGACCATTTGCGGGGTCCGCCCACAACAGCAGGCCTCTCAAAGGCTAACGCCAAAAAGTTCCCCGGCGAACGACACAAAAAAACAATGCTCAAGACGTCAGAAAGCCAAGATTGAGCGTTCTTATGTCGAGAGTGCCGTTCTCGGCGAGGGGCCGCCGTGAACGGGAGAGGATACAAAGTCCATGGCCTCGATTGATTTTCACGATCATGACGAATGCCCGGCCGGGCCGCGGCTGGACAGCCTCGGTCTCACGTTTTTCCTGTCCCATCTCGTCATCGGAGCCTACATCCTGTTGGGCTGGATTCTTTCGTCGCCGCCCGCTCTGGCGTTCTACTTGTTGCTGCTGCCAGCGATCATGACGCAATGGTATGTCAACCAGGGCAGCTGCGTGATCAACAACCTCGAATCCTGGCTCAGGAGCGGTCGCTGGCGCGATCCCCATAATCCGGAGGAGGGCGGCTTTCTTCTGATGCTCTGTCAGTGGCTGTTCAGGGTTCGGCCGCGCTCCGCGGTTCTTGACCGGTTCTCCTACGCCACCGTGATCATCCTCTGGCTTCTGGCGGCGTCCCGCTTCTCCTGGTTCGCGATGGTCGACGCGTAGGTTCCGCGAGCCGTTTTGCAAGTCCTTGAACGCGAAAATCCTCCAACTACCTAGGGGGCGTCGGAAGACCATTTGGTTTCCGGCGGGCCCGGCAGATGAGGGCCGAATTGACACTTCGCTCCAAGGAGGTTGTGAACCATGCGTACTTTCGATCTGACACCCCTGTACCGTTCCACCGTCGGCTTCGACCGTCTGACCGACATGCTCGATTCGCTGTCCCAGGTCGACAGCGGGGTGACCTATCCGCCCTACAACATCGAACGCACCGACGAGAACCACTACCGGATTTCGCTTGCCGTCGCCGGCTTTGCAGAGAAGGACCTCGCGGTTGAGGTCAAGGAGGGCGTGCTCTTCGTCCAGGGCAAGCGCGATGGCGAAAAGGATGGCGGCCAGCCCCGCTATCTCCATCAGGGTATTGCCGGCCGGTCCTTCGACCGCCGCTTCCAGTTGGCCGAGAACGTCGAGGTCCGCGGCGCGCAGCTTGAGAACGGGCTCCTCCATGTCGACCTCGAGCGCATCGTGCCCGAAGAGAAGAAGCCCCGCCGCATCACCATCGGCGCCAAGTCCGACGCCAGGGTGATCGACGCCAAGCAGAAGGCGGCTTAGCGTGCCGTTTGAACGTTGAGAGAAAGCGCGCTCCGCAAGGGGCGCGCTTTTTCGTTTGTGACCATCAGCTCGCTCGCAACGAGATCAGCTCTGCGATGGCGTTGCAGAACAGACTCGCGTCGCCTGTGAAAAAGGCTGCATCGAGATCGGCGCTCGCGACGACGCTCCGGCAGCGGGAACGCCACTCGGCGTCGTCGACGAGCCTCACCGCCGCCGCGACATAGTCCTCGACCCTTTGCGCGGTCAGGTCCTTCGGCATGCCGATGCGCGCGAAAAACGCGCTATCGGCATGTGCGTGGGCTTCTGCGCCATCCAGGCACACGCCGGGCAAGCCCGACTGGAAGCAATCCAGGATGCTGTTCATGTTGCCGTAGGGAAAGGGCGACAGGAACAGGTCGCACCGGCTCAGCCGCTCCATGTAGGCGTCATGCGGCAGCTCGGGGCAGACGATAGCGCCTTTGATCCGCGCGCCGACGACGCGGGAAAGCTCTGCATAGGCCAGCCCGACGCCGCCGAGCGGGAAGAAGTGAATCTCTGTCGGGGTTTTCGCGCGTGCCACGATCTCGGCGACGGCATCGAACACTTTGGGATTGAGCTTCATCGTCGAGCCGGGCACCGCGATCCGGATCGTGCCGTCCTGCCCTCGCGTGCTCGTTCGTGGCGGCGCGAAGGGGCGCGGTGCAAACGGCATGGCGGCCCTGGGCAGCATCAGGACGCTCTCCGAGAAAACTTCCTCGGAGCCGACGAAATCTTCAGGCAGGACGAAATAGTCCATCGCTTCGCTCATTGTCGTCGCAGTGTGTCCAAACGAGACACACTGGATGGGCGCCAATCTCAAAGACGCAAGCGCGACGACGAGTGGCGTCATGCCGACACCGAGATAGAACACGAGCGCGGGTTTGCGGACGAGCATCTGGTTGGCCAGATGGCAGGCGAGCTGGAAGAAATTGCTTCCTTCCATGTCCATGCATTCGTCGAAGAGCGCCTCGATCGGTGTGCCCTTGGGATTGGGATGCACGAGACCGATGACGTGGAACCGTTCGCGCAAGGATGCGATTGCCCGCGCGTGCGTCCGGTGAACCGAATGGCCGGGCCGGAGATTTTCGGCGACCACCACGATGGTGGGCCGGTCCTCAACCGTCACCGGCGCGTCGGCCGGAACTTCCCTGCATCCCGCCTCCAGCAGCGCGCGCCTCATCTCGATCATCAGCGCGGCCTTGATGGCGTGCTTGCGCGGCGTGATGGCATAGCTGCAATGCATGTAGACGTCGGCAAGCCGCGACAGCGTGAGCGGGCTCAGCCTCACCTCCGGCAATCGTTCCGGAAGCCGTTCCAGCAGAAACTCGCGGAGCTCGAACGCGCGCGGCCGGAAGACGTAAGGCGAGCCGACATAACGCAGGAATGCAACGGCCGCCGCGTCCCGGTCGGCGCGCCAGATCCCGTCGAAGTCGATATCGACGGCTGAATTCAGCGACCGCAGCGCGAGCCGAGGCAGGAGCTTTGCGCGCTCGTCCGTCATCGCCGGCAGATGATCCGAGGAACCGGATTCGCTCAACGAAAGGATGACGTCGATCCAACGGTGGAACAGCAGCAGCGTCTCATATTCGGGCCTGGACAGTTCCAAACCCGAATCGAGAAGCAGTCTCGCCAGCCCCGCGGCGAAGCGCGTGCAGAAGCGGCGCGCGATGTGTTCCTCGCTGCCGTCCGACGGCGTGTCGTTGAAATCCACGCCATCGAGCCGTCCGAAACCGGCGTCGATCGCGTGCAGGATCTGCAGGGCGCTCTGAAACGCGTCACGATCGCGGCCTTCCGCCGCGGCGTGTTCGAACGCACGCAGCGACGGCCGGGTACTCGCCGTCGAACGCCGCGCTTGCTGCACCCCGATGATTTGAGTGCGAAGATTGCGCGCATCGGCGGCGGATGGTTTGAGCGCCAGTGCCCGGTCGCAGCACAGGACCGCGTCCTCGAAACGCCCCAGCGCCGACAGCGCCGCCGCCCGGCTGATCCACAACTCCGCGATTGCGGGGCGCAGCGCTGTCGCCTTCTCGAAGCTCGCTAGCGCCAACGCATGCCGGTTCAGGCCGACAAGCAAATTGCCCCGGTTGACCAGCGCTTCGATGTAATCGGGCCTGATCGCAATGGCGGAATCGAACGACTGGAGCGCGTCTTCGGGCCGGCTGAGCTTTGCGAGCAGGCACGCGCGGTTATAGAGAGCATCGGCTGCACCGGGGTTGATTGTGATCGCCTCGCCGAGCAACCGCTCGGCCTCCTCCAGCCGGCCCGCCTGGTAGCGGACAAGGCCAAGCCCGTGGAGCGCCTCGAAATGTCGGGGCTCTTGCCGGAGGACCTGATCGTAGATCTCCGCGGCCTCGTTCAGCTTTCCCGTCTGACGCAGCCGAAGCGCCGTCGCAAGCAATGCCTGGTTCATCGGCCGCGCTGTCCCGACATCTGATGGCGCGCGCCGATCGGCCGTGCCCAATGACCGGAATTCAGCACTTTCCGCGGAGCACAGGAAGCGCGCTCCCCTGTGACGCTTTTGATCCCGCCCTTCCGGCGGGTGCCCGGCTCCGATACATTGCCGGATTCATTGACCAAGGCCCCGGTCACGATGTCGAATTGGCAGAACGCTCTCCCATCGCAGCTTTCGCGCCTCATCAGGCCGCGGATCGATCACGCGACGCCCATTGCCGATCTACGCCGGTGCTACGATGCGATCACTACGGGGTTTGGCGATCCGCCCGCGGACATGGTCGTCGAGCGGGCGCAACTCGGCCAGATCAGGGGCGAGTGGCTGAGCGTCGGCGAGACCCAGCCGCAGCGACTCGTCATCTATTTCCACGGCGGGGGCTATGTGTCGGGCTCGCCCGAGAGCCACCGTCCTCTGGTCGCACGCCTGTGCAAGGCATCGGGCGCGGTCGCTCTGATGTTCGATTACCGGCTCGGGCCGGAATTCCCCTTCCCGGCGGGATTGCGCGACGCGGTCGATGGCTACCGCTTTCTGATCGGCCGCGGCTTCGCACCGGACTCTCTGGTCCTCGCCGGGGATGGCGCCGGCGGCGGTCTCGCCTTCGCGACGCTCATGGCGATCCGCAACGCGCAGCTTCCGATGCCCGCGGCGTGCGTGGCGCTTTCCCCCTGGGCCGACATGACTCTGACGGGCTTCTCGATGCTGCAGAACGCCAAGAGCGACGCGGTGCTGTCCTGGGAATTGCTGTTCCTCAGCGCGCGCCACTACTTGAAGGGCGCCAATCCAGCCGACCCCTATGCCTCGCCCGTATTCGGCAATCTGCGCGACTTCCCCCCGATCATGGTGCATGCCGGCAGTCACGAAGTGCTGCGCGACGATGCGAGTCGCCTCGGCGAATTGGCGGCCGCCGCCAATGTGCCGGTCTCCGTCGAGATCTACGACGGCATGCCGCATCTGTTTCAGGGCTCGCCCACCGCGTCCGAGGCCAAGGTGTCGCTGGCGCGCCTGGGCCAATTCATCCGCTCGCGAACGACCGAACGCGCCCAGGCCGCGACTCTCAAGAACATCAAGCAAGGCGGTTAGAGGTCAACTCGCTGCGAGGTCGAACCTGGTCTCGTCGAAGACGGCTTCGACGGCGGCATCGAGCGACAACTTGATCCCCTGCAGCATGGCGCCGCGGAAATCGGCCGCGCGCAATCTCGCCCCGGTCAAATTGGCATAGGCGAGATCGGCCTCGGTCAGGATGGTCTGGCGCATGTCCGCGCCCCGGAAATCGGCATAGCGTGCATCCGCCCGCTCGAGCCTCGCCGGTAGCAGGCGCTCGTTGGCGATCAGCAGCGGCCCCAGATTGACGTCGCGAAGCTCGGCATTGGCCAGTTTCGCATTCCTGAGATTGACCCCGCGCAAGTCGGCGCCGGTGAGCCGCGCGCCGCGCAAATCGGCGCCTTCGAGCATCGCCCCTTGCAGGCGTGCGCCGGTGAGATCGAGGCCATAGAACACCGCGCCGGGCGCGATCAGTGCGGTGAGCACGCCGTGGGCGAGCCCTTTGACCGAACGGAGATCCACACCGGAAAGGTCCGCAGCCTGACCCTCCCGGCCCGCGGTTTCTGCCCAGCGCGAATGGGCCGCGAGCATGACTTCGATGGTATCGGGGAGCTCGCTTAAGGCCCTGCCGGCGGGCGCATCGGTCAACGCGCCCGAAACGGCGGTCCCGTCGAGGCTCGCGAAGTCGAACTTGGTGCCGACGAGGATCGCGCCCGTGAGGTCGGCCCCGGCAAGATCGCAGCCTCGCAGATCCGCGTTCTCGAGATTGGCCCCCGTGAGCTTGGCGCGGCGCAGATTGGCGCGAGAGAGCTTGCAGTCGCGCATCATCGCACCGGTAAAGTCCGCCTGCATGGCGATGGCGCCGGAAAGTTTTGCGCGCTCGAGATTGGCGGATGCAAGCAGCGCGGAGGGCAGCTCCGACGGCCCAATGTGGTGCTGAAGGATATTCTGTGGCCTCGAGCTGTCTCTCTCCGTGCTCTCGCCTTCACGCAAATCGGCTTCGTAGAGGTCGGCCCCGATCAGATTGGCGCCGCGAAGCGAGGTCCCGCGCATGTCCGCCCGCCGCAACGATGCGCCCGCGAGATTGGCGCGCTTGAGCGATGCCCCGAAGAAGCTCGCCGAATCCAGCCTTGCACCGGCGAGGTTGGTCTCTTCCAGGTCGGCGCCGGTAAAGTCGGCATCGGCCAAATTGCGCGCGGAGAGATCCAATCCTGAGAGATCGCAAAACGCGAACACGGCGCGGGCGCCGCCGGCGCGGCCCGAGTACAGCAGCTCATGCCGGGCGGCCGCCGCGGCGACCTGCTCCTCGCTCAGCTTCGTGCAGCTCAAGCGTCGGGTTTTGTCCCGATCCATGAAGGCGCCCGCAGGATGGTGTCCTAGAATTGACGATCTTCCGCCCTGCGCCGCTAATACCGCCTTAATGGGAATTGATCGGCGGAGGTCGCCGGCTGCCCTGCGCGGGGCTTGCCCGTCCGAAATTCGCGTGGCACCTTGCAGGCACAGCCGGGGTCACGCCGCCGGAAAACCAAGCAAAATTAGAGTTGTCGGGGTTGGTCTTGAAAAGAAGTTCGCTGATTTGCGGGGTCAGTTCCGTCGCCTTGCTGGCCGCCATGGGCGAATCGGCCCTGGCCGACGACCTGACCGTCGGCAACGAAACGGTGCTCACCACCCCGCTGGCGACGGCAACCGCGTCCAACGGAAGCCCGGGCAATATCACGACCGTGCTCGGCTCGACCGTCAGGCTCGACCAACCGGGCGCCGTTGTGACCCTCAACTCCAATAATTTTATCGACCTCGCGGGGCTCATCGAGACCGGGGCGGCCAGCGGGGCCGTCGGCGTCCATATTGTCGGCGGATTTGCCGGCAACTTCACCGCTCAAGGCGGCGCCGGGTCCATCATCAATGTGACCGGCACCGGCGCCGGCGATTACGGCCTCCTGCTCGATGGTGCGTCGGCGTTCACGGGAAACATCACCTTCCAGCCCGGTTCCGCGATCATCGTTTACGGCGAGAATTCCGTGGGCGTCGCCATTGATGCCCCGTTGGCGGGAAACCTGCTCACCGGGGCCTCGATCCAGGGCACAGGCGTCGGATCAACCGGCGTCAGCATCACCAAGGCGATCACCGGCAGCTACATCAATAATGGGGCTATCTCGGTCCGCGGGACCAGCCTCTACACGATCGAGAACGTCGATCCCCTGAGCGGCGCGGCCATCGCGATCGGCGCCAGCATCAACCAGGGATTCTTGAACGCCGGAGGGGTCACCCCGAGCGACAACTTCACGACCACCGGGCGGTTGACAAATTCCTCCAGCACTCCCGCCGTTGTCATCGCGCCCTCGGTCGCCGGAGCGAACGCCGCGAGCATCGTCCTGGGTGCCTTTGTCGGAGACACTGCGCGTCTCAATTTCAGTTTCATGAACCGCGGCCCTATTACGGCAAGCGAGAACGATACCGGGATTTCGACCACCGGCGTTCGCTTGGGCGAAACCGACGCGACCGGCCTGACCGTCCTGCTCGAAAATGGTTTCTACAATCGCAGCACCATCCAGGCCTCGTCGCAAAGCGACAATTTGGTGGCGACCGGAGCGACCGCGGTGCCGACCAACGCCACCGGCCTCGTCATCGGCAACGGCGCGACGGTCAATCCGTTCGGCAACGCCCAAACCTCCGGCTATGCGTGGCAGGCGACCGCCGTCGCGGGATCGACCGCGACCACCGTCAATCTTGGTGCGGACGCCAGCACCATCGACGGCGTCTATAACGGGCTCGCTATCGAGTTCGGCGGTCAAACACGGACCATCTTGGATTACGACGTCGTTCTCGACGCGAACGGCCTGGTGGTCAGCAAGATCGCGACGCTCAGCGAAGCGTTGCCGATTCCGCCGGTGTTGAACAACAAGGTGACGATCAAAGGGAGCGCGAGCGTGCCCGGCTGGCCCACCAAGGCGGGCACGGGCTCCACCGCCTCGACGGTCGTTCTTGGCGCGGACGCAAGCACCGTCGACGGCGTCTATGACGGCTTCGAGATCGTGCTCAACGGCGAAACGCGAACCATCACGAGCTATGACGTCGTCTTGGACGATGGCGGCAGCGTCGTCAGCAAGACCGCGACGCTCAGCGCGCCGCTGACGACCGCTCCGGCCGCAGGCGCCGGCGTCACGATCAAGGTGCCCCCGACCACTTCAGTTGCGTTGACCACGGGCGCCAGTGAGATCAGCGGCGTCTATAACGGCTTCACGATCCAGGCGGGCGGGGACACGCGGACCATCTCCGACTACGTCGTGATCTTCGATCCGGTGACGAGCCAGCCGGTGATGAGGGTCGCCAAGATCACGGATCTCACGGGCGGCTCCAGCCCGTGGTCCTCCGTGCCGGGTGATGGCAGTCTCATCGGCCTCTCGACGTCCGCCTTGTTCAATTCAGGCACGATCACAGCTTCGATGAACGGCGACCAGGGCGGCGTCGTCACCGGGATCTTGATCCAGTCGGGGGGAACGCTGCCCTCGCTGACCAATTACGGAACGATCAGCGCGACTGCCGGGACCACGGACGCCAACATCGCGGCACTGACCGCGATCGCAATCAACGATCAGTCGGGAACGCTCAACACCATCGTCAACCACGGCCGCATCGCCGCAACCACGACGACGCTCCTTAACGGAGCCGATGTGGCGATTGCCGCCGATTTGTCGCACTCCGCAACGGCTCAGAGGTTCTACGTACTGAGCGGCGGCGACGTGGTCGGGGATGTCATTTTCGGGTCCTCGCCCGCGGCGAGCAAGCTGATCGTCGAAGGCAGCGTCACGCGCACGACCGGCAATACGACGGTTGTCGACAAGTCCACGATGTTCGGCGGGGTCCGCCCGACGAACGGCGGGTTGCTCGATGTCGAGGTGTCGCGGTTGGGAACGGGCGGCGTGCTGAGGACGTCCAATGTCCGCGCGACGACGCTCACCGTCGGATCGAATGGCGCGGTCTCGTTCGCCTTGGACAAGAACACGGGCACCGGCGCGCTGATCGCGACGACGGGCAGTTCCATCTTCTCGGCCAACGCCGATATCTCAGTGACGCCCACCAGTTTCCTGCCGGCGAACGGGTCTTACACCCTGATCACCGCCGGCGGGGCCGGCGTCCACTTCGACAATTTCGGCGCCAGCGCCAACCTCACCAGCGGTTCGCCTTTCCCGTTCCTCTTCGAGGGCACCTTCACCGCCGACGGCCAGCCGCTCAATGTGGCCTCGGGGAACATCACCGCCCAGAGCCTCAACCTCACGCTGCGGCGCAAGACTGCAACCGAGCTCGGCCTGCAAGGCAACGCGGCGGCCATCTATGAGCCGCTTGCCGCTGCTGCGCTGGGCGACGACATATTCGGCGCGGCATTGCTCACGCTCGACAGCGCCGCCGAAGTCCAGGCGGCGGTCGCCAACACCGTGCCCGACATCGCCGGAGGCATGCGCGCGCTGACCGTCGCCATGACGGATCAAGCGACCGGCGTTATCGGCGCGCGGCAGCGATCCCTGATCACCGCCCCGGCCGGAACGCGGGACGAGTTCCGCTTCTGGGCCCAGGAATTCTATAACAACGTCTCCTTCAACGGCACCGAAAGCCACACCGGCTACGGCGGCGCCGGACAGGGCGTCTCGGTCGGAGTCGAATGGGGCGCGCTCGCGAGCGGTCGCTTCGGCGCCGGCTACACGTTCTTCTCCAGCCAGGAAGTGGAGCGTCATCCCCGCGAGACCAAGACCAACGGCGACTGGCACATGCTGTCCGCCTACGGCGCATGGAGCATTGGCGACTTCTTCGTCGCGCCGCAGGTCAATGTGGGCGTGGCCGAATTCAAGACCCGCCGCGCAATCATCGTGGGCGGTCTCGGCGGCCGCCAGGCCAACGGGAAGCAGACGAACTATCTCGCGTCCGGCGGCGCTACCGCGGGCTACGTGATCGAGGTCGGGAATATCGACATCATTCCCACGATCGCTGTCGACATGATGTACCTGAACCAGGGCGCCTATGAGGAATTCGGCGGCGGCGGAGTGAACTTGCAGCTCCAGTCGTCGAGCCAAACCTCGGTGCGCAGTTTCGCCGGTGTCATCGGCCAGGGCTCGTACACCTTCAACGAAGGCGCCTTCATGCCGCAGCTGCTGGCAGGCTGGACTCACGAATTCGCCAACGATCCCATCACCATCGACGGCTCGTTCGAATCCTCGCCGGGCTCGCCGTTTCATCTCGTGGGGCCGACGCTGGACGCCAACAAGGTCGTTGGCGGCATGAGCCTGGGCTACGTCATGCGCAATTGGTCGGCGGGCTTCAATTATGATGCTGCGGCCAGCCGCGGATCCTTGGCGCAGTCGGCCACCTTCAGCATATCGAGCCGGTTCTGAACGGCGGTCTCAATCGCGCCATAAAGACGGGGTCTAAGCTGCGGACGACCGTCCGTCTCCCGCGGGAAGCAATTGATGGCGACACCTCCGCAGGCATTAACCTTCTGTGCCCCATCGCCCGCCAGGCAGCTGTCTCGTCCGCACACTGACGGCATGGCCGGCGCTGGTCGGCGTCGCTGCCCGCACCCCTCATACCTTCAAGCCCTGATGGTCGCCCTGCCGTTCGCCACGGAGCTCAAGCCGAGGCAATTGTTAGATCGGTCCCGGCTCGGCGTCAGGATACTGATGATGCGTGTGCGGCAGATCCGCTTGCAATTGTCGGGAGAAAACTCCCCGCCAACGCGTTTTGCCTTAGCTTGGGAGAAGAAGAGTGCAACAGGGCCATTGATCGGCACGGAAATTTCGGATAGGTCGCGCGGTTCTTGGTGGTCGGTTCCTCGCGCGGTCGTCCTTGCGGCATCAATGTGCCGGTCCGATTTCTCGCGGATTTGTCAGGGTTAGGGCCATTGGGGTACTGGACCAAGATGAAGAGAATGTTAAAATGTGTGTCAGTGGGTTATGAAAAAACCTTACGAGATTTCTCTCGTACGGGGAGCCAAGCTTACCTTGGCCATTAGGGTGGACAGCTAACTCGGGCGGTCAAAAGCTATGACAACTCTGCAAGATCTTCGCCCCAAGCATGGGAAGGCACTGAAGAAAAACCGGTGGCCGGGCGTCGTTTTCGTCATCGTGTTCCACATCGCGGCGATTTGGGCGCTGACGATGGGCTTGGCCAATAAGACCATTGAGCTCCTGCGCGGCAACGTTAAGGCCGTGGTGACGACGGAGGTCCTCGAAGAGAACCTTCCCCCGCCGCCGCCGCCGCCGGATTTCAAGCCGCCCGAGGTTGTTGCGATCGCTCCTGAAGTGACCATCGACCTGGCGCAGGCACCTCCGCCGGCCACGACGACCTCGATCACCAATACGCCGCCGCGCCCGCCGGCACCGGTCGTGGTCGCGCCCCCGCCGCCTCCCCCGCCGCCGCCCCCGCCGCCTCCGGCGCCGACCCCGGCGGTCGCCACCACCTCGCATCAGGTCACCGCGGACGATTATCCGGCCATCTCGATCCGCCTGCAGGAGCAGGGAACGGTCGCGATCCGGTTCGTAATCAACGCGGAGGGCACGGTCGACGATTGTGCCGTCGCCACCACGAGCGGCAAGCAGCGTCTTGACGATGCCGCCTGCACCATGGTCAAGAGGCGCTGGAAGTACAAGCCGGCGACCCAGGACGGCAAGCCGGTTGCGCAGGCCACGACTGCAAACGTCGTGTTCCAGCTGAGATGAGACTTAGGAATGCCGCTTCGGCGGCATTCCCTATCCGGCAGCGTCACAAGACCGGCAGCGTGAAACAGGAAATGCACCCACGGACGCCTTGCGTCCTCAATTTGAAAAATGGAGCAGAGTAGAATGTACGCGAAGACACTGACGATCGCAGCGGCCCTTGTGATTTTCCTGATGGGCGCCGGCACGGCCGACGCTCAGGACGCCGCCCCACCGGCCGACCCTGCTGCGACGGCTGCCCCGGCCGATGCCGCTCCAGCCCCGGATCCCTTCGGCGCGCCTGCCACGGATCAAGCCGCCCCGAGCCTCGCGGCCGAAACCGCGGTGGTCGAAAACCCCTACGGCATCGAGCATCTCTGGACGGAGGGCGACATGGTGTCGAAGGGCATCCTCTTCATCCTCGCGGTCATGTCGCTCGGCACTTGGTACATCTTCGTCACCAAGTACTGGGAACAGGCCCGTCTGCTCGGCCAGGCAAAGGCGACGGAAAAGAAATTCTGGACGGCCGCCAATCTTGAGGACGGCATCGAGAAGCTCGGCAAGAACAACGTGTTCCGCAACGTCGCCGAACGCGGACAGCAAGCCATGGCCCGCCAGGGCGGCATGCTTTCCCAGGCCGATTGGGTGCAGATGTCTCTCGCCCGCGCGGTGGACGAAGAGAATGCGCGGCTCGCCGGCGGCATTTCCTTCCTCGCCTCGGTCGGCTCGACCTCTCCCTTCGTCGGCCTGTTCGGAACGGTGTGGGGCATCCTGAACGCCTTGACCGCCATCGGCATTGCCGGCCAGGCCTCGATCGACCGCGTCGCCGGTCCGGTGGGTGAAGCCCTTATCATGACCGCGCTCGGCCTCGCCGTCGCGGTGCCCGCGGTGCTTTGCTACAACCTGCTCGTCCGCCGCAACAAGGTGCTGAACGAGAAGTTCCGCTCCTTCTCGAACGACCTGCAGACCTATCTCCTCTCGTCCAAGCGTTAAGCCTGGACGAGTTGCGGTTCCGAGTAAGAAAGGACGCTTGCCATGTCCATGAATGTCGGCCCCTCCGACGCCGAAGACGAAATCAACTCGACGATCAACACCACGCCTCTCGTGGACATCATGCTCGTCCTTTTGATCATCTTCCTCGTCACCATTCCGGTGATCATCAAATCGGTGCAGATCGAGCTGCCGGTGGCCAGCAATATCGTCACCGTGACGAAGCCCGAGAACATCATCATCGCTGTCGACACACCGGGCAATTTTTATTGGAACGATGAGCCGGTCCCGACGACCGCCGAGCTGCTTGAAAAACTGAAGGTTGAGGCCGTCAAGGTGCCGCAGCCCGAAGTCCACATCAGGGCGGATTTGAACGCGCGGTTCGAGAATGTCGGCCGCGTGCTGATCAGCCTTCAGCGGTCCGCCATTCTCAAGGTCGGCTTCATAACCAATCCCGAGCCCAGAGTGTTCTAGTCCAGGTGCTCTCGGTTAGCGCGTCAGCAAGAGGAATACCCCTATGTCCATGAGCGTTGGAACAGAAGGCGGCCAAGACGACATCATGTGCGACATGAACACGACGCCGCTTATCGACGTCATGCTCGTGCTGCTTGTCATGCTCATCGTCACCATCCCGATCCAGACCCATGCGGTGAAGCTCGACCTGCCGCAAAACAACACTCCGCCGCCGCCGCAAGAGATCATGCCGGAAGTGGTGAACCTCGATATCGACTTCGACGGCACCGTGATCTGGAACGGCACCCCCGTGAGCAGCCGGGCGCAGCTCGACCGCTACTTCCAGGATACGGCGGCCAAGATTCCCCAACCCGAAGTTCACTTGAGGCCCAACCGGCTGGCGAAATACGACGCGGTCGCGCGCACGCTTGCCGATGCACAGCGGCTTGGCGTGACCAAGATCGGTTTCGTCGGAAACGAGCAATACATCGAATAGATAAACTGTTTGGGGCTTTGGGGCGTTTAGCGATCAGGTCTACGGGCCTGGTCCAGACGAAAGGGAAACCGATGATTTTGAACACCGCACGCGCGCTCTGCACTGCGATCGCGATCGGCTTTTCGGCCTTTGTGGCCGCAAGCCTCGTCCCGGGCGATGAAGCGCAAGCAGGCACGGCGCCTTCGTTCAAGATTGAGAACAAGGCGTTGGCCGACGCGGTGACGGCCTCCCAGAATGCCGCCAAGGCCGGCAATTATGCCGAAGCTCTTGCCAAGGCCAAGGAAGCCGACGCCATCCAGGGCAAGCCGCCCCAGCTGACCATTCTCCTCCATCAGCAGATCGTCTCCTACGCCCAGCAGTCCAAGAACTATCCGGAAGCGTTGGCCATGATCGACAGGATGCTCGCGGCCAAGGAGGGCGATCGGAGTGTGTTGCTGTCCCAGGGCTGGAGCATTTCGACTCAGGCCGGCAACACCGCAAAGCGCGATGCCTATACCCAGTTGCTCGGCAGCAACCTGACGCCGGAGGCCCGGCTCGCCATGGCCTCCGAAATGGCCAAGGCCAAGCAGTACAAACAGGCGAATGACTATATTCAACCGCTGCTGGAGAACGGCAAGCAGCCCACCGAGCTCGTGCTCCGCTTCCTGCAGGCCAATTACTTCGCGTTGAACGACATCAACGGGCGCCGCGGCGCTCTCGAGCAGCTGGTTCTCTATTACGGCAAGGCCGACTACTGGAAGGACCTGCTCCAGCTCGCGCGCAACGAGAAGGGTCTCACCGACGAGCAGCAGATGGACATCTCCAGGCTGCGGCTTGCGGTCGGCGATCTGAAGACTCAGGACGACTATCAGGAAGCCGCCCAGATTGCTCTCGTCGCCATGTATCCCGGCGAAGCAAAGAATTTCATCGACAAGGCGAATGCCGCCAAGGTGCTCAGCGGCGAACGCGCCGGGCGTCTGATGAAGATGACCACCGACAGCGTCGCCACCGATACCGCCGGCATGGCCGCTCTCCAGGCCAAAGCCGCAGCCGATCCCAACAGTGGGGTAAGGTACAGCCGCGTCTTGGCGAGCTACGGCAAGTTCGCCGAGGCCGAGGCCGCAGTGCGCGCCGCGGGCAAAGGGAAGCTCGCCGATACCGAAGGAGCGAAGGTCCAACTTGGCCACGCCTTGCTGGGTCAAGGAAAAAGGCCCGAAGCCACGGCCGTCTACACCTCGGTTAACCGGGCCAACAAGTGGTATTCGATCGCCCGCCTTTGGTCGCTGTTTTCCCGCCGCGGAGCCGCTACTGCCGCCGCGGAGCCACCAGCGCGTAAAACCTAGGGTCGCGCAATTGTGGCCGGCTCGCCGCCCGGCGGGCCTGGAATCCGGCATCTTGTTGCCATAAAATAATGGGATAGAAAATGACCGCTGGGGATGCGAATCGGCGTCCGCAGCGGCTTGTTTAGGGAACTGAGAGCCAGCTCGGGCGTAAGACCAACGTCCTGGCCACCTCTCGCGAACCGAGAAGAGGAACCCCATGAAAAGCTTTTTCCGGCGCCCGATGCTGGCAGCACTCTTCGTGGCAGCCGTTACGTCGGTGACCGTGATCGCCCTCGAGCCACTCTACGCCCAATACGGCCCGCCGCCGGCCGGCCGCGCCGCTCCCGCGGCCAAGGCCAAGCAAGGCAAGCAGGACAGCGCCACAACCGCTCGGCGCGAGGTCGGCACCCCGATCAATGACGCCTTGAAGCTCGTCGAGGCCAAGGACTGGAACGGCGCCATGGCGAAGGTCCAGCTTGCAGACGCGGTCAAGGACAAGACTCCGTATGAGGAGTTTATGGTCGCCAAATATCTCGGCTTCATTGCTGTCCAGAGGGAACCGCAGGACCTCGCCGCGGCGACAGTGGCCTACAACCGCCAGGTCGCATCCGGAGGAGCCCCCGAGCCCGAAAGACCTGGAATGTATTCCACATACATGATCTTGAACTATGCGGCCATGGACTACGCAAAGGTGATTCAGGGCGCGACAGAATTGCAAAAGCTGCAGCCGCTCGACGAAAAGGGGTCCCTCGTCCTGGTGCAGGCCTATTACAGCACCATGGATTTCGCCAACGCCGCGAAAACCGCAAAGGTGCAAACCGATGAGAAAGTTGCGGCCGGAATGAAGCCCAGCGCCGATATGCTTGGGCTGCTGTTGAATTCTCAGGCAAAGCTCATGGATGACGCGGGCTATCGCGTCACCCTCGATCGGCTTGCCACGGTCTCCGCCCAGCCCGAGGTGTGGGGTCAGGTCATGGACTTCGCCGTAAACGCGGTGGTGACCGCAAACGAGCCCAAAGAGATCCAGGAGCACCACCTGCTGAACATCCTTCGTCTGGCGCTGCTGGCGGGAACGATCAGGAATGAGGACTACGCGGCCATGGCGAGCATCGATCTTACGATCGGGCTGCCGAACGAGGCCAAGGCCGTCTTGGCCAAGGGCAATCGCACCTCTGGCGACTTGGTGACCCAGACCACGACGATGCTCGCCAACGATCAGGGGTCGCTGGCGGCGCTTGCTGCCGAAGCGGGCAAGCAGACCAATGGGGAGATCGACGTCAAGCTCGGCGAATCCTACATGACGTATGGCCGCCATGAGGAGGCCGTTGCCGCCCTTCGCAAGGGTATCGAGAAGGGCGGGCTCAAAGACCTGCCCGACGCCCAGACGACGCTCGGGATCGCGCTGTATGGTGCCGGGAAGAAGGACGAGGCGTTGGCCGAGTTCCGGAAGGCGGAAACCGCGACGACGTCCGCAGGCCCCGTTGCCCACACCTGGGCCCTGTTCCTCCAGCGACCTAGTGCCTGATGCGCTGATCGCCTGAAAAGGGCGTGGAGCTTCCCTCCGCGCCCTTTTTGCTGCCCGGCGTTTATGCGCTAAATGAACCCCGATGGAGGGGCTTCTCACTGAAGCGGAGCTGGAAGCGCTGGGCCTGAGCCTGCGCGTTGCGCTGGTTGCCGTGCTCGCCGTCCTTCCATTCGCGTTTCTCTGCGCGCTCCTGCTCGCCCGCTGCCAGTTCCGCGGCAAGGCGCTGGTCGATGGCTTGATCCATCTTCCCCTCGTCTTGCCCCCGGTCGCGCTGGGCTACCTTCTGCTGATCTCGCTGGGCACGCGGGCGCCGCTCGGCGCCTGGCTGCTCGAGAACTTCGGCATCCGCTTCGTCTTCAGCTGGACCGGCGCGGCGCTCGCCTCGGCCATTCTCACCTTCCCCTTCCAGGTGCGCGCGATCCGCCTGTCGCTGGAGGCCCAGGACCGCGGCCTCGCCGAGGCGGCCGAGACGCTGGGTGCGGGCCCTCTCGACCGCCTGTTCAGCCTGTATCTCCCACTCGCGGTGCCCGGCATTCTCGGG
>Ga0137427_10000437_pt1 | contig 21580 bp, 20 predicted proteins | sample EasRivERMZT700_2_FD_102309 | JGI IMG/M metagenome (GOLD analysis project Ga0137427, IMG submission 102309) | Soil microbial communities from meander-bound floodplain in the East River, Colorado, USA - East River MetaG ERMZT700_2 | ecosystem: Environmental > Terrestrial > Soil > Floodplain ...
CGGCCGGGAGCTTCGCGTAGTACTGCGACGCGATCGCGGTGCGCTCGTCGCGCTGCAACCCGACGTGACCGACGCGCGCGTGGGGGAGCAGCTGGAGGACGGCCTCCGCCATGCCAAGTCCGGCCCGCAGTACCGGCACGACGACCACGTTCACGTCCAGCGCTTCGCCCTGCGCGGCTTCGAGCGGCGTGTCGACGCGGGCGAGCACCATCGGGAGCTTGCGTGTCGCCTCGATCGTGACGATGAGGCTGAGTCGATGCGTGAGCTGCCGGAACTGGCTCGGCTCGGTCGAGCGATCGCGCAGCGTGAGCAGCACATCCTGTGCGATCGGATGATGAACGAGATGCACCGGCACGAGCAGACTATACACCGGCGTTCCAGTAGAATCTCCCGAATGCGTCGCTCCCGCTCTCTGTTGTTGCTCATCGCGCTCTGTGCGTTCACGGTCGTGCTCGTGATCTCCGTGGGCGGGCAGTCGCGCCAGCCCGTCGAGCTCGTGGTGACCGGCGGCACCGTCGTCACGATGAACAGCAGCGGCCAGGTGATTCCCGATGGGGCGGTGGCCATCGACGGCGGTCGCATTCTCGCGGTCGGTACGTCGGCAGACATCGCGAGATTCTTCGAGGCCCAGGAAACGATCGGCGTTCGGGAACAGCACCAGGTAATCCTGCCGGGTTTGATCAACACCCACACGCACGCCCCGATGGTCCTGTTTCGCGGGCTCGCGGACGACTACGCCCTCGCGGAGTGGCTGACGAAGTACATCTTCCCCGCAGAGGCCAAGACGGTGTCCGCCGACTTCGTGCGGATCGGCACGCGGCTCGCCGCGCTCGAGATGATCGAGTCGGGGACGACGACGTTTGCCGACATGTACTATTTCGAAGACGACATCGCCGCCGCGACGCGTGAAATGGGAATGCGCGCGGTGCTCGGACAGTCGGTGATCAAGTTCCCCGTCGGCGATGCGAAGACGCCGGAGGAGGCGCTGATCCGGGCCGAGGCCTTCATTGCGCGGTGGCACGCGGACCCCTTGATCACGCCGGCGGTGGCTCCGCACGCGCCGACGACCGTCGAGCCGGCGACCCTCAAGGCCGCGCGCGCGCTCGCGAACAAGTACGGTGTTCCGCTGTTGATTCATCTGGCCGAGACGCGCGACGAAGTGAAGGCCGTGCAGGCGGCGCGCGGCGCGACCCCCACGCAGTACCTCGAATCGCTCGGACTCTGGGAAGGCCGGTCGCTGGCGGCACATGCCGTATGGCTCGACGATGCGGACATGAAGACGCTCGCAAGACGCAAGGTGGGCGTCGCGCACAACCCCGAGAGCAACATGAAGTTGGCCAGCGGCATTGCCGCCGTCCCGAAGTGGATTGATGCCGGCATGCTCGCAGGCCTCGGCACGGATGGCGCCGCCAGCAACAACGATCTCGACATGTTCGAGGCCATGCGCATGGCGGCACTGTTGCAGAAAATTGGGACCATGAATCCACAGGCCATGCCCGCCCGGCAAGCCCTGGAGCTCGCCACGCGGCGCGGCGCCGAAGCGCTCGGGATGGGCGCGCAGATCGGAAGCCTCGAGCCTGGCAAGCAGGCGGACCTGATCACGGTCAGCATGGAGGGCGCCCGCCAGACGCCCATGTTCGATCCGATCTCGCACCTGGTCTACGTGAGCCGTGGCGATGACGTACGAACGGTGATCGTCGCCGGCGAAGTGCTGATGCGCAACCGGCGGCTGACGCGCCAGGATGTGATCCGGGACAGGATCTTGAGCGACGCCCGCGCGATGGCGGAGCAGGTGCGGATGGCCGTGATGCCGCAAGCGCCCGCGGGGAAAGGGAAATAGCGTGGCGATCGACGTCCTGATCGACGAGGCGCACATCCGCCAGCGAGTGGCCGAGCTCGCCGGAGAGATCCGGCGCTCGTTCGGGCCTGACGTGCCGGTGCACTTCGTCAGCGTGCTGAAGGGCGCGTTCATCTTTCTCGCGGACCTCGTGCGGGCGATGGAGGGTCCGGTGACGTGCGATTTCATTGCTGTTTCGAGCTACGCGGGGATGACGTCCTCCGGAGAAGTGCGCCTGACCAAGGACCTCGATCAGAGTCTCGAGGGGCGCGATGTCGTGATCGTCGAAGACATCGTGGATACGGGCTTGACGCTCGCGTACCTCCAGGACATCCTGCGAGCCCGTCGTCCGAGGTCGTTGCGGACGGCATGCCTCCTGAGTAAACCGTCGCGGCGCAAGGTCGACGTTCCGGTCGAGCACATCGGCTTCACGATCGAGGACAAGTTCGTCGTGGGCTATGGACTCGATGTGGACGAGAAGTACCGGAACCTGCCGCACATCGGCGTGGTCAAGGGAGGCGGCTAGCCGTGGCCGTCCGGCGGTTTGGACTGATTAGTGAAGCGGATGCCCGGATGATCGAGCCAGGGTCGACGGTCGAGCTCGATGCTGGAGGACATGTCACGCCGCTCGCGCGCGACACGCTGCGAGAGCGTCGTGTGACCGTTGTCCGCACGGGGAGCGTGGACGCCGACCTGCCGGCCGATCTCGGTCCGGTGTCGCCGGCCGTTCGCATTGCGATCGGGTCGGACCACACCGGCGTTCAATTGAAGGCCGCGCTGATCGCGCACCTCAGGCAGGCCGGCAAGCAAGTCACCGACTGTGGCACGGGCGGAACCGACGCCGTCGACTACCCGGACATCGCGGCGACGGTCGCTCGTATGGTGGCCCACCGCGAAGCCGACGCCGGCATCGTGATCGACGGCAGCGGCCTCGGATCGGCGATGGCCGCAAACAAGGTCCGCGGCATCCGTGCCGCGATGTGCGCCAACCAGACGCTGGCGCGCTACGCGCGGGAGCACATCGGCTCGAATGTGCTCGCGCTCGGGTCCACGCTCGTCGAAGCCGGCGACGCGAAAGCCATCGTCGACACGTGGCTCTCCACGCCGATGCGCGAAGCGCGGTACCTCCGGCGCCTGTTGAAAGTCCGGCGGCTCGAGGAGGGCTTCTGAGCGACATTCGTACCGTCGACCTGGCACGGCTGATTGCGCTCGTCGCCGAGGAGGTCCTCGCGGCGAGCCGCGGCGTGCCGGAGCGGTGTGCCTGTCACGCCGTGCTCTCCGACTGCTGTCCGAACCGCCTGCAGGGCGTGATCGACGCCGGGGCCGTGAGACTGGGACTCCACGCGACGGGCGGAGCGCCGGACGGCGTGGCGGCACTGATCGACCACACGCTCTTGCGGCCGGACGCGAGCCGGGCAGACGTCGAGACGCTGTGTGATGAAGCGGCGCGCTTCGGATTTGCGTCGGTATGCGTCAATCCCGCATGGGTAGCCGTCTCGGCCGCGCGCCTGCGGGGCACGCCGGTCCCGGTCTGCGCCGTGGTGGGATTTCCGCTGGGCGCGACGACCGCCGATGTGAAGCACTACGAGACGCGGCGGGTGATCTTCGACGGCGCGCGCGAAGTGGACATGGTCATCAACATCGGGGCGCTGAAGTCCGGGGATCTCCGGGTCGTCGAACGCGACATCGCCGCCGTCACCGGTCCCTGCCGCGACGCTGGCGTCACGACCAAAGTCATCATCGAGGCCGCGTACCTGAGCGACGACGAGAAGATCGCAGCCTGCACGCTGGCCAAGGCCGCCGGCGCGGATTTCGTCAAGACGTCCACGGGATTTGCCCCGACAGGTGCGACGGCCGCGGACGTCGCGCTCATGCGACGGGTCGTCGGTCAGGACATGGGCGTGAAGGCTGCGGGGGGCGTCCGGGATCTCGAAGGGCTGAAGGCGATGGTGGCGGCCGGCGCCAGCCGGATTGGCGCGAGCGCCGGCGTGAAGATCGTGAGACAAAGCAAGGGCGACTCCACGGTGGAGTCGCCCTCGCCCGACAAGTACTAACTTTCCGTCTTCGGCGCCCGAATCTTGTGGCGCTCGAGACGGCGATAGAGCGCGGACCGGCTCAGGCCGAGCGTTCGCGCCGCACGGCTGACGTTGCCCTGATGCTTGTCCATGGCTCTGCGCACCAGGGTGCCTTCCACGAGCAGCAGCTTCATCTCGTCGGAGACCGCAGCGCCGCCGTTGCCGCGCAACGCCTGCACTTCGGATTCGAGCACGGCAATGCGCCGCAGGGCGCGTCCGAGCTCGGCCTGGGCACGCACCGTCACGACGAGGCGTGAGTCGTCCCACGGCTTCTCCACGAAATCCCGGGCGCCCCGGCGCATCGCCTCGAGCGCGATGTCGCCCGTGCTCCATGCGGTCATGGCCACGATGGGCAGGCCCGGATGACGGCCCTGCAGCGCGGTCACAAGGTCAAGCCCCTGTTCACCGGAGGTGCGGCCCAAATCGTAGTTCAGGTCGATCAGGGCGGCGTCGACGGGCGCCGTGTGCGCGAGCGCCTCGGCAGGCGACAACGCGGGGACGACGGCCAGTCCATGAGTGCTGAGGAGCAAACGCAACGCCTCGACGACATCTCGCTGGTCGTCGGCGACGAGGACACGAAGCTGCGACGTGGCCAGAAATGCGGTGGCCGCGCTCGCGGAATTCGGACGGTCGAGAACTGCGTCGAGAGGAGACATGAACCTCTTCTTTCGTCGTTCTTCGGTGCGCTAGTTACCCAGGTGGAAACCGCTTTCCTCGAGATCCTTCTGTCCACCGCGGGCGGCATCCTCTTCCACGACGCGACCGTCGAAGAGGTGAATTGAGCGCTCGGCGTGCTTCGCGTAGCGCGGGTCGTGCGTGACCATGCAGATGGTCGCGCCTTCCTTGTGGAGCTCCTGCAGGAGTTGCATGACGGCTTCGCCGTTCTTCGAGTCGAGGTTGCCGGTGGGCTCGTCGGCCAGCAGGATGGACGGGGAGCCACAGACGGCGCGCGCGACCGCGACGCGCTGCTGCTGACCGCCGGAGAGCTGGCTGGGCAGATGCTTGGCGCGGTGCGACATGCCGACTTTTTCGAGTGCGGCCATCACGCGTTCCTTGCGCTCGGCCGACTTCATGCCGCGGTAGGTGAGCGGCAGTTCGACGTTCTCGTACACGGTCAGATCGCCAATCAGGTTGAAGCTCTGGAAGATGAACCCAATCTCGCGGTTCCGGACGCGGGCGCGCTCGGAGAGCGGGAGGTCGGCCACCGACCGCCCGTTCAGCACGTAGGTGCCTTCGGTCGGGGTGTCCAGCAGGCCGAGGATCGACAGCAGCGTCGACTTGCCGCAGCCCGAGGGCCCGGCGATGGAAATGTACTCGCCCCGCGTGATCTCCAGGTGAATGCCTGCGAGCGCGTGCGTCTCGACCTCGTCGGTGTAAAAGATCTTGGTGACGCCGTCGAGGTTGATGAGCGACTGACCAGTGGTACTCATTTCCACTCCTCCGTGAAGTCGTACCCGTGCCTGCGAACTAACTCGAGATCTTGATGCGGTCGTATCCGTCGTACTGCGCCATGTCCGACAGGATGACGAGGTCGCCTTCCTTCAAACCCTCGACGACCTCGATGTACGACACCGACGAGCGGCCGAATTTCACTGGCGTCAGGGTCGCCTCATGGCCCGCAGCCTGCTGCTGGGCGACGACCGACTCGCCGCTGTTCGCCACCACTTTGAAGAGGCCGACCGTGCTGTTCTCGGTCCCTGACGTCGGATGCTCGACATACAGGACGTTCTCGAGACGCTGCAGTTCGATCGTGCCGTCGATGCTCAGGTCGGGACGTGCAGAGGGCGGCAGCGGATCGTCGATCGTGACATCCACGCCGACGGTGCCGCCGAGCGACGCGGGGTCGATCCGCGAGACGTGACCCTTGACCTTGCCGTTACGCGTGTCGATCTCGGCCTTCTGGCCGATGGCCAGATCCTTCGTCTGGGTTTCCGAGATGCGGATCTGCGCCTTGAGGCGGCTGGGATTGGAGACGCGTGCCAACTGGGCACCGCCGCCGATCTGCGCGCCCTCTTCGACGTTCGCGGCGAGCATCTGGAGCTGCCCGCTCATCGACGATTTCACGTGCAGGTCATCGAGTTGGCGTTTGGCGGTCTCGTAGGCCGCCTTGGCGATATCCACAGCCGCGCGCTGCGGCGCAAGCGTGAGCTCGCGGTTGCTCTTCGCGGAATCGAGCGCCTGTTGTGCCACCGAGTGGGCGCCCTTGGCCTGGTCGTAGTTCGCCTGGTCACGCCGGACGGTGAGGGCACTGGCAATTCCCTGCGTCTGCAGTTCTTTGTTCGACTGCAGCGTCACCTCGGCGATCTCCATGTTGGACTTTGCGCTGGCGACCGAATTCGCCTGACTGAGGATCTGCTGTTCCAAGCTGGATGTGGAGCTGGCGAGCTGAGCGGTCGCTGAATCCAACTGAACCTTGGCGTTCTTGACGGCCTGCTCGAGATCCGGGTTGGTCATCTCGAGGATGATCGTGCCCTCTTTGACCTGGGCACCCGGCCGCAGGACGATCTTGCTGACGCGGCCGGTTGTCGTCGCGGTGATCCACCGGATGTCTTCAGGCACCAGCGTGCCGGCGCCCCGGACCTCCCGGACCATCGGCCCGCGCTTGACGGTGCCAAACCAAAGGGTGTTGTAGGCCACACTAGGCGCTGCAGGTTTCAACTGCATGACGGCAGCTGAAACCATAATCACCACGAGGCCGACAAAGCTCCAGACGATGGTTCTGCGAATCTTCTTCTTGCGGAGAATCGCGGGGTCGCGCTTGACGTCCATAGCCATACGTTCAGCCCCTACTGCAAAACCCGGTGCAGGTTCGCGATTCTGTCGTAACATGCTGGAGCATAAGGCATTACACCGTTCCGTGCGTCTCGAGCCTCGGTCCCGAAAACGCGCTTTCGGGAAGGGCAAATCCCGTTCGAAGGACATGCCGCACGCGAGGACGCTGCACCAATGGCAGTCGCCGGGGAATGTCGCTCCATTGGACGAGACCAAGGGAGCAACGGTTTAGGGGTCTTTCGCCGGAATGACGCCGTTCGACTTGACTGCACTTGGCTGGACTCCGCGGCTAGCCCAAGACTTTGAGCCGTTTCGTGAGCGCGGGCTCGTGCCCGGTAGGGTATCGCTCGAGCACAACCACGTCTACCGGGTCATGGTTGCCGATCAGCGGGACGGGCTGCTGGCGGAGGCGACCGGGCGGATGAAGCATCGCGCCGAAGGCCGGCACGAGCTGCCGGTGGTTGGGGATTGGGTCGCGCTCCGGCCAGGCGCCGCCGGCACGCGTGCCGCCATCGACGCGATTCTTCCCAGGCGCACGGCCTTCACTCGCAAGGTGGCCGGGCGCGAGACCCAGCAGCAGGTCATCGCCGCCAACATCGACGTCGTCTTCATCGTGTTTGCCCTCGATGGACCGGTCAAGGCGCGCCGCATCGAGCGGTACCTCGTGCCGGCCCGTCAAAGTGGCGCCCGGCCGATTGTCGTTTTGAACAAGATGGATCAGTGTGGGGATGTCGCGGGTGCCGTCGCCGAGGCGGTCTCCGTCGCGGGAGGCGCGGCAGTCCACGCCGTCAGCGCGCATGTGGTCGACAGCCTCACGCCCCTGCGCGCGTTCGCCGCGAGCGGTCAGACGCTCGCGTTTCTTGGGCCGTCAGGGGTCGGCAAGTCTTCGATCGTCAACACCCTCGCCGGCCGTGAGGTTCTGAAGACCGGTGAAGTGCGCGCCGATTCGCGCGGCCGCCACACCAGCGTCCACCGGCAGATGATCGTGCTCGACAGCGGCGGTTGTGTCATCGACACGCCCGGCCTCCGCGAGCTGCAGATCTGGGAGTCCGAGAGCGCGGTGGACGAGAGCTTCACGGAGATCAACGTCATCGCGCAAGGCTGCCGCTTCCGCGACTGCCGCCACGATCGCGAGCCGGGCTGTGCCGTGAAATCTGCCGTGACGGCCGGCGAATTGAGTGAAGACCGATACGCGCACTATCTGCAGCTGCAGAAAGAACAGCAGGCTCTTGAGCTGAAGCGGGACGAGCGGAGCTTGATCGACGCCAAACGCCAGACCAAGGTGATCCACAAAGCCCTCAAGCGAATGCAGAAGGACCGCGACCGCTAGCCGTTGACCGTCCGATGTCGCCGTTCACCGATTCGGAGGAACGGTTCCCGCCGCACCCGTCGTTGAATCTACCGAGAGTCATGGCGACACCCGCAACGGCTCCGGTCCCGCACTTGGCGCTGTCGGTCGAGGGCGCGGAGAAACGCTTTGGCGCAAACGTCGCGCTCGCCGGCGCGTCGTTCACCGTCCGTCGTGGCGAGCTCGTCGGCTTGCTCGGCCCGAACGGTGCCGGCAAGACCACGGTCATCAAAGCCATCGCCGGCCGCGTGCGCCTCGACGCCGGCGCCATCATCCTGTTCGGCCGCACGCTGACACTCGATGACAAACGGCCGGAAATCGGGGTCGTCCCGCAAGAGCTAGCCGTCTATTCGCTCTTGACCGCTCGCGAGAACCTGGAGGTCTTTGGCGCGTTGTATGGCGTCGGGCCCGCCGCTCTGGCCGAACGCGTCGACTGGGCCCTCGAGTGGTCCGACCTGAAGGATCGCGCGCGCGAGCCGGTGAAGCGGTTTTCGGGCGGCATGAAGCGGCGGCTGAACATCGCGTGCAGTTTGCTTCACGGCCCCAAACTGGTGCTCCTCGATGAGCCCACTGTGGGCGTCGATCCGCAGAGCCGCGAGCGAATCTACGAGATGCTGGCGGCGCTTCAGCGTCAGAACGTCTCGATCGTGCTGACGACACACCACCTGGAAGAAGCCGAGCGCCGCTGCGAGCGCATCGTCATCATCGATCACGGCACGATCGTCGCGGCGGGTACGCCGGCCGAGTTGATCGCGGGCGGAACCGTCACCGGCGTCGCGATGGGCGGCGCGACCCTGCAGGACGTCTTCATCGCGCTCACCGGCCGGGAGCTGCGCGAATGATCGGCACGCTGCTGCGCATTGGCTGGATCAACATGCGGCGCGATGGCGTCGTGCTGGCGCTGACCTTCGTCCTGCCGATCATGTTCTTCTCGATCTTCGCGCTCGTGTTCGGCGACCAGCGCAACCCCACGCGCAGGGTGCAGGTGGCGGTCGTGGACGAGGATCGCTCGGCGTACTCGACGGCGATCGTCACGGCCCTCCAGGCGGAAGGCGGGCTGCGGGTCCGGCTCACCGCAGATCCCGACAATGCCGATCGCACGCTCGACAGACAGGGCGCGCAGGACCTCGTCAAGAAGGGCGCCGTGCCGGTTGCGGTGGTGCTTCCGAATGGGCTCGGCGCACAGCCAGGTTTCTGGGGCAGCGGAGCTCGGCCGAAGGTTCAGATCCTGGCGGATGTCTCAGACCCGGTGGCTCCGCAAATGGTGCTCGGCCTGCTGCAGAAGGTGAGCTTTACGGCCTCCCCGGCCTCCCTTGCCACAGAAGGCATGGCGATGTTCGAGAAGTACGCCGGTCCGCTGACGCCACATCAGCAGAAGGCGAAGGAAGAGTGGCTCAAGAATATGGCCCAAGGCCGTGGCCCGGCGATGACGAACGCCAGTGAAGGCGCGGGCTTCGGACTCGCGACGGAGATCGTCAACGTCATGCAGCCCGGCGGCGGCGACGCGGCTACGATCTCGTTCTACGCCGCCGGCATCGGCGTCATGTTCCTGCTGTTCTCGTGCGCGGGTGCCGGCGGCACGCTGCTCGAAGAGGAGGAATCCGGAACGTTGGGTCGCCTCCTCAGTTCCCAGGCGGGGATGCGTGGCGTGCTGTTCGGAAAGTGGCTCTTTCTGACGTTGATGGGCGCGGTGCAGCTCACGGTGATGTTCACGTGGGGAGCGCTGTTCTTTGGACTGCCGCTCGTCAGTCATCTGCCAGGGTTCGCGGTGATGACGCTCTTCACCGCGGCGGCCGCGTCTGGCTTTGGCCTGCTGCTCGCGACGGTGAGCCGGTCCCGCCAGCAGTTGTCCGGGCTGTCTACCATCGTCATCCTCGCCATGTCGGCACTTGGCGGCAGCATGTTTCCGCGCTTTCTGATGACGGAGACCATGCAGCGCGTCGGGCTGGTCACCTTCAACGCATGGGCGCTCGACGGCTACTTGAAGGTGTTCTGGCGCGAAGCGCCCATCATGAATCTCTGGCCGGAGGTCGCGGTCTTGGCCGGCCTCACGGCGGCCTTTCTGCTGCTGGCGCGGCGATTCGCTCGCCGCTGGGAGACGCTCTAAGATCCACGGATGCGTTCCGGTGTACGCCGCTGTCTCCTCATTCTTCTTGTCTCGGGAATGGCTTGCGGGCCCAAGACGCGCGACGTCGAAGTCGACCGCTATGACGTGACGCTCAGCGTGCTGGCGGACGGCTCGATGGATGTTTCCGAGGAAGTGCGCGCGAGGGCCGTTGCGGCACGGGCCCGCTTCGTCCGCCGCCTGCCGGCGCGACAGGTCGACCGGATCCTCGACGTTGAGGCGTCGATCAACGGTGCTCCGGCATCGTCGTTGGGCGGAGAAGTGCGGATCGATCGCCGCGGATCCCTGGAGGTGGTCTGGCTGCTGCCTGAGCAAGCTCCGTACACGCTGAAACTGCACTATCGCCTGGACGGTGCGCTCGCGGCGAGCGGGACCCGCGGGCTCCTGTACTGGAACGCCCTCCCAGCCGGTCGTCCGTATACGGTCGGTGCGTCGCGTATCAATATAGATGCGCCGTCCGGGAGCTCCTTCACCGTCGGGCCGTGGATTGACGAGGGGCAGGTTCCGGTTTCCATCATCAACACGAAAGCTCACGTGCAGCTGACGGCGGTGGTGCCGACGCAGGCCGTGCTGCTGACGGGAGAGATTGACTTCGGCGCCACCCGGATGGGTGAGCCCGACTGGCAATTGAACGCCGCACGGGCATTGCTCCTGATGCCGGCGTTCGTCTCGGCAGGCGTCTGCCTCATCGCCATCGCGATCGGCGTCGTCGTGATGATTCGTCTCCAGTACGGCGCGGGGCGATCTCGCCTCACCGCCGATGCGCGTCGTACGGGGGAGGACGCTGGGGCAAATCGGGAGATGGGCACTGTCGTCCGCGGGCTTGGCATCTTCGGTCTGGCCGCGTTCGTGGTCGGCGCGATCGGCGCCATCGCTCTCGATCAGACCCTGTCCCGTTTCGGGACCTGGCCGATGGCCATCCCGCTCGGATTGTTGGGGATGGGCGCCGTGTTCCTGTGGGAGGCGGCAAGGCTGCGTCAGTACACGTCGCGTTTGTAGCGCTTGGTCTGTCGCAGGTGTTCGACGTACTGCCCGGCTTGCTCGGGTGTGCGGCCGCCTTCGGTTTCCACGATGCGGAGGATCTCCCGGTCAACGTCGGCCGCCATCCGTTCCTTGTCGCCGCATACGAAGATCTCGGCGCCCTCTTCGAGCCACGCCCAAATGTCCCGCGCGTGCTCCTGCATGCGGTGCTGGACGTAGACCTTATTGGCCTGATCGCGCGAAAAGGCGACGTCCAGGCGGAGGAACCCACCCTTGACGGAGTCGGTCAGTTCGTCGCCGTAGAAAAAGTCCGTCGCCTGGTGCTGCTCGCCGAAAAAAAGCCAGTTGCGTCCGTTGGCGCCCAGGACGCGCCGCTCCTCGATGAAGGCCCTGAACGGCGCAAGGCCGGTGCCCGGGCCGATCATGATCATCGGCGTGTCCGGATCGGCGGGCAGCCCGAAGTGCCGCTGCTGGTTCTGCAGGTACAACTCCGCGCCGGCGTCGATGGGCCAGCGATCCGCGAGCCACGTCGAGCACAGCCCTTCGCGCGAGCGATCCCGGATCGTGAAGTGAACGGAGACCACGAGCAGATGGGCTTCGGCGGGGTGCGCCTTGAAGCTCGAGGCAATGGAATACAGCCGAGGCAGGTTGCGGCGAAGCGTCACCGCCAGCTCGGCAGGCGTCAGCTGGACGTGCGCGTTCTCGTCGAGCACATCGAGCACGTCATGGGCCTCGTTCCACCCGCTCAGATAGCGCTTGAGCTGCAACGCGTTGACCTTCTCGAGCAGGGGCGCCAGGTCCGTGGCGCCCCGCGTCACGAGCAGCTCGAGCAGCCGCCGGCTCGGTGTCGAGAGGTTGTAGACCTCGGCGAGGGCCTGATGGAAGGTTATCGACGCACCATCCGGGCCTGGCACGTGCTCGTCGCCTTTGGCGCCGACGCGCTGGAGGACGCGATCGACGAGCGCCGGCGGATTCAGCGGATGTACGCCCAGCGCGTCTCCCGGGAGATACGTCGCACCGGGATCTTCGATCGCGATCTCGTGGTGTCTGGTGTCCTTCTGGGATCCGGGACCGGTGAGCTTTCTATTGACGAGGTGCCGCCCGCGGAAATAGTGCTTCTGGTCGCCGGCCATCAGTGCGGGGAGGATAGCGCAAAAACTCCCTGCGGTAAGGGAGTCTGAGGGACGAAGTCCCCCGGAAAATAGATGGTGCCGAGGGCCAGAATCGAACTGGCGACACCGTGATTTTCAGTCACGTGCTCTACCAACTGAGCTACCTCGGCACGGAACGCTCAGGCCGCGCGGTCAAGACCGACGATCATAGCATCGAGCGCTGCGACCGCACGAGAGCGCGCGTGACGCTGGCGACGCTCGGGCAACCGGCCAAGGCCATCGTGAGGTCAAGCTCGGCTCGAAGGAGATCGAGTACTCGACCAACGCCGTGTTCGCCGCCGGCGGCCAAGCCCCACAGGTACGGACGACCGATGAACACGGCGGCGGCCCCCAGCGCCAACGCTTTGAGTACGTCCGTGCCGCGACGAATCCCGCCGTCGAGCAGCACGGGCCCGCGGCCGGCCGCCGCGTCGACAATTTCCGGCAGCGCATCGATGGTTGCGATCGCGCCGTCGAGTTGGCGCCCGCCATGATTCGAGACGACGACGCCCGATGCGCCATGCGAGTAAGCGAGTGCGCCGTCTTCGGCCGTGAGGATGCCTTTCACCAGGACCGGCAGGCGCGAGATCGAGCGGACCCACTCCACGGACTCCCACGTGAGCGACGGGTCCAGGAAGCGGTGGACGTACTCGGTAAAGCTGGACTCGCCGGACCAGCCGGTGGCGCCAGCGGTCGCGTACCGCTCGAGGTTTCGGATGCGGACGTGAGCGGGCAGCGCGAAGTGGTTCCGGACATCCCGTTCCCGCCGGCCCAGGCGTGGAGTGTCCACCGTGAGTACCAAGCCCCGATAGCCCGCCGCTTCGGCGCGCCGGACAAGGTCCCGCGTGACCTCGCGGTCGCGATAGACGTAAAGCTGGAACCACAGCGGGCCAGTCGCGACGGCCGCGATGTCTTCGAGCGGGTAGGAGGCAATCGTGCTGCAGCACATCAGGGTGCCGCGAGGGCCGGCGGCCCGGGCGGCGCCGAGCTCGCCGTCGGCGTGGCCCAGGCTGTTGAACGCGGTCGGCGCGAGCCCGACGGGCCACGCCAGCCGCTCATTCAGGACCGTCGTCGACAGGTCCACGCTGGTCGCGCCGACGAGCATGCGGGGCCGCAGGACGATGCGATCGAACGCCCGTTGGTTCTCGGCCAGGGTCATTTCGCTCCCGGCGCCGCCAGCGTAGTAGTCGAAGGCCGCGGGATCCATCGCCGCCCGCGCGGCCGGTTCGAAGTCCGCCAACGCCACGAATTCGTCCGGCCGGGTCATTTTTTAGGGATTCCTCGTCAATCGCGGCTCGAACACGGGCTCGACCTGCGAAAAGCGTCGTTTGGGCGGGTCGGCCACAGATCGGGTTCCGGCCCGTATTTGCTGGGGTTTCCAACGGAAGGCCGCCAGAGTTGCAATGACGTTAGTGCCGTCCGGGTTTTCCGCTAGGTGAATAGGGACGATACCTGATTGTTGGTCCTGCCCCCCCCCGTCACACTAATGCACGCGGAGCACCTCATCGACGAGCGTGTTACCGCACCCGCAGAAAGCGTAATCGATTTCATTTCTCGCGGGTGAGCCGGGACTTCAGGGGATCGAATGTCCTGTCGGGTGCGCTGGCGGAAGTCTGTGTCAGGGAAAGGGGCGAAGCCTGTCTATCTCGTGCTCCCCGGTTGCTGTTGAAGCGGCGTGGTATGCGATCTGGACCCGGAGTCACTGCGAGCAGTTGGTCAGCGACCAGCTCGGCGTGAAGGGCTTTCAGGTGTTCCTGCCCAAAGCGTCGTCGTGGTCGATGCGTCGCGGTGAGCGCCAGCGCGTGGACACGCCGTTGTTCCCGGGCTACCTGTTCGTGCACCACCCGATGGACAAACACAGCCACGTCGAAATCATCAAAGCGCGTGGCGTCGTCCGGGTGCTGGGTGAGCGTTGGGACCGCCTCGAGACGATCGACAACGATGTGATGGCGGGCGTGCAGAAGATCAGCCACGCCGGCGCCACGGTCCGGCCGCATCCGCACCTGAGCTCCGGCGAGCGCGTGCGCGTGACGGGCGGACCATTTCAAGGGTTGCACGGCATCTTCGTGCGTGAGCGATCGACGAAAGGCTTGTTCGTGCTGTCGATCGATTTGCTCCAGCGAAGCGTCGCCGTCGAAGTGGATTGCTCCCTGGTGGAAGCAGCGTAGGTGAACAAATGCGAACCTTGGTTCGCTGGGTCATGACAGTCAGCGTCGCGGTTCTGGCGTGTGTGGACGCCCGGATCGCATCAGCACAAGGCACGCGCACGGGCGTCTTTCCGTCCGTGACCGCCGGTGTGGTCTTCGACGACAACGTGTTTGCACAACCCATTCCGGAGTCGGACGTGCTGTTTCGCGTCAGTCCGGCGGTGACGGCAATGCAGGTCAGGCCGCGACGGACGATCACCGCGGCGTTTGGGTTCGACGCCGAGCGCTACGAGCGGTTCGCGGACTTGAGCACGCCCACGGCACGGACGGTCGGGTCGATCATCATCGACGTGAAGCCGTCTCCGAAGCAGACGTGGGGCATGTCGGCGGGCTATCTCGGCACGAACAACCCGATGGAGTTGAACACGCTTACCTCGATCTCGACGGCCCGACGGCACGCCGACCGGTTTGAGTACGCGTCGAGATTCCAGCACGACCCCTCTCGGATCACGACCTTCGAGATCATGTACTCGGGCAATCGCGACGGGTTCGTCGATAACGTGACGTACACGAACGGCGTCGACCTGCGGTTCGGACGCAAGTTGAATCCGCACTCCGAGCTGTTCGTGCGTGCCAACAGCCGCATCTTCAATTTCGGCAGCCTCGGTGGCCGGACGCTCACGAATCAGCTCACGAGCGGGTGGGTCTGGCGCGGCCGCTCCAGCACCGTCAACCTCGCCGGCGGCGTTTCGGAAACCCTGGGGCAAGTGGCCGGTACGGGCGCGATCGCGGTGACCCGCACGTTTGGCGCCCTCGGCCTGAATGGCCGGTTCGAAAAGGGCACGACTTCGTCCGTCGGCATCCCCGGCGTGGTCGAGTTCGATCGGGTCGAGCTTGGCGTTTCGAGGCAGAGCCGTTTGCGGATGGCGAACGGTCAGCCGCGCGGCCTGCGTTTCACGGTCGCTGTCGGCGCCGCGAGAAACATCATGGTCATCGGCGAGACGCGCAACTACCTCGCCACCGTCGAGATCTTCCGGCCCATGACGAAAACGCTCACGTTCGTCGTCGCGTACAACGGGACGTGGCAGGAAACCGTCCACGGCACATCAGGCTTGCTGGGCGGCGACATCCTTCGAAATCGCGTGGCAGCGAATATTCAGTTCTCACCTTGGAGCTCTAGATGATCCCCAGATCGAAACACCTCGTTGCGGGCGCGGTTGCGTTGCTGTTCGTGACGAGCCAGGTGGCCAGTCAGGCGCAGGGCCGGGGAGGACAGACGTCCCCCCGGTCCGGCGCGACGCTCGGGACCGGCGGCGGCGCCGCGTCGCCCGTGTGGGTGCCCGAGTACCGGATCGGCCCCGAGGATGTGCTCGACGTCATGGTGCTGAAGCACCCGGAGCTGACTGTTCTGGCCCTTCAGGTGCGCCCGGACGGGCGGATTTCGCTGCCGCTCGTGAACGACATCCAGGCAGCCGGCCTCACGCCGACGGAGCTCCGCGCGGCCATCTCCAAGGACATGGACAAGTATTGGAAGCAGGAGTTCCTCGACATCGCCATCATCGTTCGTGAGGTGCGCAGCGCGAAGATCTCCGTCATCGGCCAGGTGAAGACCGCGGGTCGGTTCGAACTGAAGAGCCAGCTCACCGTCGTCGATGCGCTGGCGCTCGCGGGCGGGCTGCTCCTCGATTTTGCGGACGCCGAAAAAATCTACGTCCTTCGCGCGGACGGCACAAAATTGCCGTTCAACTACAAGAAATTCGTCTCAGATCCGTCGGCCCAGCCCAACGTGGTCCTCAAGGCTGGCGACATCGTCGTCGTTCCCTGAGGCTCCACCACTGCGAACCCTGACCAACACGGCGAATTCGCTCCCCAGATCATGATCGACACCACCAAATACACGCAGCTGCTGATCCTCAAGCGGCATTGGCCTCTCTCCGTCGCCACGGGTCTCATCGTGGTGGCGGTGATCGTGCCCATGGCCCTCGGCCTGCCGAACATCTATCGGTCCAGCACGAAACTCTCCGTCGAGCGCCAGGTCGGCATGACCGTGACCCAGGCGTCCATCCAGAACGGGCTCGAAACACGCCTGCAGCTCATCAGGAACGAGGCGCTCAGCCGCCAGTACCTGATGGACATGATTCACCGCCTCGATCTCTATCCGGACCTACGGCAGGAGACGTCCCTCGAAACGGTCGTCAACCGGGTTCAGCGTGACATCGGCATCAACCCGAATTCGATGATCCAGAGCAACAACGGTCCCACGACGCTCACGTTCACGCTGTCGTTCCGCGGCGATGATCCTGAGAAGGTGGCCGAGGTCACGAAGGCCCTCGCACGCTTCTACATGGACCAGAACGATGCGATGCGGACCCGAGTGGCGTCGAAGATGGCCGACGACCTCGAGCTTCAGGTCAAGGAAGCGAAGAAGCAGTACGACGAGGCCAACAGCAAGCTGCAGCAGTACATCACCAATCACCCGGGCCAATTGCCGGAGCAGCAGGCCATCAAGTCCGCGCAGTTGGCGACTGTGTCCGCCGCACTGATGGCCAAGCAGGCGCGGCAGAACGCCCTCAAGGCGCAGCAGGGCACATACAACCTCCAGATCGCGAATGAGCTGGATCGTCCCGTCAGTGCGGTCACTTCCGCCGCACCGGACCAGGCGCTCGTCAGCGCCGAGGCCGAACTCAAGAAGCTCAGAGATCAAGGCGCCGGCGACGACCTGCCCGAGCTGAAAGCGCTCCAGATCCGGATCCAGCAGCTTCGAGCGCAACTGGGCGCGCCGAGACCGCCCGCCGGAAGCTCCATCACACCGACCGCCGAAACGCAGCGGCAGATTTACCAGCGTTTGCTCAAGGAGACCGTAGACGAGCTCAACGCGATCAATAAGGAAGTCGGTGCATTAGAAGAGCAAAGCAGCCGGCTGGTGAGCGAGCTGGCCAACGTGCGAACGCGGAATCCGGAGCTCGACGATCTAACGAACAGCATCCAGGCGAAGCGGGATGTCTACATCGCCCGCCAGCGCGAGTACGACCAGGTCGCGATGACCGCGCAGCTCGAGCGCAGTCAGGAAAGTGAAGAGTTCCGCGTCCTCGACGAAGCGGCGGTGGCGACCGAACCGGCCGGGCCGCCGCGCCTCAACATGATCCTCGGCGGCATCGTGGCCGCCATCGTGTTGGGTCTCGGGATGGCCGTCGCGCGCGACCAGCTCGACACGTCGTTCCACACGCTCGACGAATTGCGCGGTTTCACGACCGTGCCGGTCCTGGCCAGCATTCCAAAGATTGCCACCGGGAAGCAGCGGGCGCGGAGCGCCGCCATCCTGGTCATCGGGACCTGCGTGCTGCTCGTCAGCCTGGCGTTCATCGGCGTCGGCGCGTACGAGTTCGGGCAGCGCCACGTCGGCATCACGCGGCTCATCACGAAGTAGGAAGAGAGAGGCATCGTGTTTCGATCGAATCCAGGTCCGGACCGCCGGCTCGTCAGTCTGCTCGACGCGGCGTCGTTCGAGGCCGAACAGTACCGCCGGCTGCGCCATCAGCTCGAGGAGCTGCGCGCGCGTAATGGCGTCCGCACGATCGCGATGACGAGCGCCGTGGCGGGTGATGGCAAGACGCTGACGTCCGTCAATCTGGCCGTCACGCTCGCCCGGAGCTCGGGCGCCAAAGTACTGCTGATCGACATGGACCTTCGGCGTCCGGCCGTTGCGAATGCCCTCGGAATCTCTGTGCGCCACGGCGGGTTCGGTGGCGCACTGGAGAGCACGCGCGGATCGCTGGCCGACTACGTGCAATCGGTGCCGAAGTCGGCGCTGGCGGTCGTGCCCTCCGTCGTCACGCGCGCCGATACCTACGAGCTCCTGTCGGGCCCGCGGTTCGTGCAGCTCATCGACGAAGCGCGGAGCCAGTACGACTTTGTCGTGCTCGACACGCCGCCCGTGATTCCCGTCCCGGATACGACGCTGATTCACCGGCACGTGGATGGCTACATGGTCGTCGTGTCGGCCAACAGCACGCCGCGCAAACTGCTCGGCGAGGCACTCAACCTGCTGACGCCGGCCGCCGTGCTCGGCCTCGTCTTCAATCGGGACGATCGGCCGCTGTACGGGTACTACCGCGGCCACTATCGTCAGTACTTCCGCAACTACATCCGGGCAATGAACCAGGGCACGCCGGCGTAACGCTCCCCCTACTTCATGAACATTTTGGCTCCCCCCTCTTTTCTGCGGACGAGGTTCGCAATGACTCAAGGTACGTCCACGCCCGCGATGGCCATGCTGCCCGGGACAGGTGTCGCCCTGTCCTTCGGTGAGCTCTGGCCCGCGGACGCGGAATTCGCGACGACGGTGGTCGTCGCTGCGTTGGTGGCGACGGCGGTCTGGATCGCGCTCGCCATCGTGCGCTGGAAGACGCGCGGACCCGAACGGGTTCTGCTGCTCGGCGGCGGCGCGATGGCGGCCACGCTGGCGGACGAAGTGGCGGCTTCGGGCCGGCGCTTTCGCCTGGCCGGCGTCGTCGACGAGTCACCCATCGCGGAGCGCACGAGCGGCGTGCCCTGGGTCGGGTCACCCGATCAGCTCAGCCTCATCATCGAGCGCATTCAGCCGGCGCGAATCGTCCTGACGATGAACGATCGGCGCGGCCGTCTGCCGGAGGCCGCCTTGCTGCAGGCGAGACTGCACGGCATCAAGGTCGAGGACGGCGTCGACTTCTACGAGCGGGTCTCCGGGAAACTGGCCATCGAAGCGCTGCGGCCGAGCGCGCTCATCCTGTCCGGCGGCTTCCGGCGGCTGGAGATTCGGCCGCGCGGGTTCTGGCGCCGGTGCAGCCGGGCGGTCGAGTGCCTCGCCTCGGCGCTGGCGCTCGCCCTGCTGTCACCCGTCATCGGACTGATCGCGCTGCTGATCAAGATCGAGTCACGCGGGCCGGTGTTCTTCGTGCAGTCGCGCGTCGGCTGCGGCGGGCGCCCGTTCGGACTCGTGAAGTTTCGAACGATGCACGCCTCGACCGGCGCCCGGTCGGAGTGGGTTCGCGACAACGTCGATCGCGTGACCCGCGTTGGCGTCTGGCTGCGCCGCTTCCGGATCGATGAATGGCCGCAGCTCCTCAACATCCTGCGGGGCCAGATGAGCTTCGTCGGGCCGCGCCCACATCCGGCGTCGAACTATCAGCTGTTCCTGAAGCAGATTCCGTACTACCACCTGCGCGAGCTCGTCCGTCCCGGCATCACCGGCTGGGCACAGGTCCGGTACGGCTACGCGAACGACCTCGAAGAAGAAACCGAGAAGATGCGGTTCGACATTTTCTACATCAAACATCGTTCTTTCTGGCTCGATGTGAGGATTCTCGTCTCGACCGCGTTACTGCTCGTGTTCGATCGTCAGTCGCACCAGGCGCCACGCAAGCGCGGCGCCGGCGCGTGGCCCGACGCGCGACGCGTCGTGCCGCTGGGCTGACCGTTTCAGGGAAATCGACCTGCCGATGATGTCTGCGAATACCGAATTCGAGTGGTGGCGCCCCGCGCCGCCACCGCGTGCGGTGTCGGCCTCGACGAGCGGCCCCACGGTCGCGCAGTCGACGCTCAGTGCCTGGGCGTTCCGGGCGCTCATCACGTTTGCCGCGATCAACATCACGGCGCCGCAGGCGATCTTTCCCGTGCTGGAGCCGTTCCGGCTCGCGCTGTTGAGTGCCGGAATGGCGCTTGGCGCGTACCTGCTCGAGATGTGGAGCGGCGCGGCACCCACGGCGGGGCGGCCGCGCGAGCTGACCCTCGGACTGGCGCTGCTCGCGTGGTCCGCCGTCACGCTCCCGATGTCGTTGTGGCCCGGCGGCAGCTTCCAGCTGCTCACGGATCAGTTCGTCAAGTCGATCATCATTTTCTGGCTGCTCGCGCGCGTCATCCGGACACCGGATCAGCTGCACAAGATCTTCTGGACCTTGACGCTCGTCTCGGTCCCGCTGGCCTACACCGGGATCGCGCAGTTCCGATCGGGCGACTTGGAACGCGGCCGGATCACCGGATATGCGAGCGGGTTGACGGCCAATCCGAACGACCTCGCGATGATGGTCGATCTGATCCTGCCGCTCGCCGCGACCGTCGGACTGCTGGCGCGGAAACCCTGGGTGCGTGTCAGCGCCTTCGTCATCGTCGGGATCAACCTCGTGTGCCTCGCGGCGACGAGCTCGCGCGGCGGCTTCGTCGGTCTCGCCGCGATGCTGCTGGCCGCGCTGGTGCTCGCCGCACGCCGCAAGAAGTGGGCCGTCATCGGCCTGGCCGTGGTCGCACTGCCCATCGGCGTGGCGCTGCTCCCGAGCTCGGTCACGGAGCGGCTGGCGACGATCGGCAGCGTGGAAGCCGATGACACGGGGTCCTCACAGGCCCGCCTCACCGGCATGCTCGCGGCACTCGAGTACATGGGCAGCCACCCGATCGCCGGAGCCGGGCTCGGTCAGGACGTCCAGGCGCTGGTCGACGTGCTCGGGACCGGAGCCAAGTGGGAGCACGTGCACAACTCCTATCTGGTCGTCGGCACCGATCTGGGTGTGGTCGGACTGGCGATGTACCTCGCGATGGTCACCTTCGCGTACCGCCGCGTGACGAAAGTCGAACGCGAAAGCCTCGCGGCGGGGCGCGAAGACCTGTCCTACATGGCGAGCGGTCTGAAGCTGAGTTTCATCGGCCTGATCGTGACGATGTTCTTTTCACCAGGCGCATACAACTTCCCGATCTTCTACCTCCTCGGGCTCGTCCTCGCACTCGATGTGGCGCACCGATCGTATTCGGCGCCGGTGCCGGCAGTCGTGCGGGAGCGGGCGTGATGGCGCGCCAGGAGACCTCTGTGGCGGCGGATTTTCTTCGTGTCATGAAATTCGTGACCTTGTTCGAGCCGGGTGGGACGGAACGCCAGTTCGTCAACCTTGCCCTCGCGCTCGATCGCTCGCGGTTCGACATCCGGTTTGGCTGCCTGAACCGTCGCGGACCGTACTTGAAAACTCTGGAAGAGCGCGGCATCTCGACGCGCGAGTACCCCATCCAAGGGTTCATCACGCCGCGTTACGTGGCCCAGGCGGCCAGACTCGCGCGCGATCTTTCGCGTGACCGTGTCCAGATCGTCCACGCGTACAGCTTCTACGGCAACGTGTTCGCC